>JABLTR010062032.1_pt1 | contig 158930 bp, 174 predicted proteins | sample 7160071 | NCBI WGS metagenome assembly JABLTR01 (sample SAMN14651230, study PRJNA627086) | human gut metagenome | isolation source: feces | host: Homo sapiens
ACAAGGACAGACGTCGTGTGGATCTCGTGGTGGGCATCGCCTATGAAGCGGATATCCGCACTGCCAAAGATGTGATCTATGCGGTGGCGGAGAAGGAGGAAGCCAGAATCCCGGAGGAGAAGCCTGTGGTATATGTGGACAACCTTGCGGCATCTTCGGTGGACATCGGACTCAGGGTCTGGGTTAAGACCGGGGATTACTGGCCGGCGCGCTGGCGCATGACGGAAAATATCAAGTATGCGCTGGATGCGAAGGGAATTTCTATCCCATACCAGCAGATTGATGTGCAAATTAAACAATAACGATAGAAAAAGATTGACAAAAAAAGTAAAATGTGCTAATTTCAATTTGTTGTTTTATACAGACAGGAATAGTCTGTAATGTCAGAACTGTATTGAGGAGGGTTTTTAGAATTATGCAGCAGGGTACTGTAAAGTGGTTTAATGCCAAGAAGGGCTATGGCTTCATTTCAGATGCAGAGGGCAACGATGTATTCGTACATTTTTCCGCACTGAATATGGATGGATTCAAGGAGTTAAAGGACGGCGAGAAGGTCGAGTTCGAGGTGACTGAGGGTGCAAAGGGACCGCAGGCAGCGAATGTGACACGCATCGCATAGGGAGTTCTTATCAGTAGAATATATCTGTGAAGACATGGGAGGAGGCTGCCGCATTCAGGCAGCCTCTTTTTTGCGTTTGGACAATCTGGCAGGTGCCCAGCAAATCAGGGACAATTTCAGGAACTTTCATGTGGTACTTTGCCGGCACCGTTCGCAGAGTGTTCCAGACAAAATCTATAGATAGTTTACTCTTTTGCAGAATGGGAAAAGCTGTTATAATAGAACACAGTGTAAATACCGGACATACAGGATGACCGGGCAGGAAAGGAATTATGGATTTATGAAGCTTTCAGAATTGACAGCATATGAGCTGCTTGGTGAGCAGGAGTTAAAGGATATCCATTCGATGGGATATATTCTGCGCCATAAAAAGAGCGGGGCGAGAATCACCGTGATCTCCAACGACGATGAGAACAAGGTGTTTTACATCGGCTTCCGCACACCGCCGGAGGATTCGACCGGTGTGCCGCACATCATTGAGCACACAGTGCTCTGCGGATCGGACAAATATCCGGTCAAGGATCCGTTCGTGGAACTGGTCAAGGGATCGCTCAACACATTTTTAAATGCGATCACGTACCCGGAGAAGACCATCTATCCGGTGGCGAGCTGCAACAATGCGGATTTTCAGAACCTGATGAGTGTCTATATGGATGCGGTGTTTCATCCGAATATCTACAAGCACAGAGAGATCTTTGAGCAGGAAGGCTGGCATTATGAGCTGGAGGATGAAGATGCGCCGGTAACGATCAACGGTGTGGTATACAACGAGATGAAGGGCGCATTCTCGTCCCCGGATGATGTGTTGGAGCGCCTGATTTTAAATTCACTGTTCCCGGATACCTCTTACGCAAACGAATCCGGCGGCGACCCGGAGCATATTCCGGAGCTTACCTATGAGCAGTATCTGAACTTCCACAGAAAGTATTATCATCCGTGCAATTCCTATATCTATCTGTACGGGGATATGGACGTTGCAGAAAAGCTGCGCTGGATGGATGAGGAATACCTCGGAAAATACGAGCAGATCGAGCTTGATTCTGCAATCCGGATGCAGAAGCCGTTCGCTGTGCCGGTGGAGATCGTAAAGCCTTATCCGGTGGCGTCGGGGGAGACGCTTACGGACAACAGCTATCTGTCTTACAATGTGGTGGTTGGAACCGTTCTGGACAAAAAGTTATACCAGGCGTTTGACGTTTTGGACTACGCACTGCTTTCTGCGCCGGGAGCGCCGCTTAAGCAGGCGCTGATCGATGCGGGAATCGGCATGGACATCGGCGGCGGCTATGATAACAGCACGCTGCAGCCGGTATTTTCTGTGATTGCAAAAAATGCGAATCAGGAGCAGAAGGAGCAGTTTTTGCAGGTGATCCGTGAGACGCTGCAGGCACAGGTGGCAGACGGAATTGATCAAAACGCATTGTTAGCCGGAATCAACAGCTCGGAATTCCGTTTCCGGGAGGCGGATTTCGGACAGTTCCCGAAGGGACTGCTCTACGGAATCCAGTGTCTGGACAGCTGGCTGTTCGATGATATGCAGCCGTTTATGCATCTGGAAGCGCTGGACACCTATCAGTTTTTGAAGGATCAGATCGGAACCGGATATTATGAGGAGCTGGTAAAGACTTATCTGCTGGACAATCCGCATGCGTCGGTTGTGATTACGGTGCCGGAGCAGGGGCTGGGCGCAAAGAGAGATGCCGCGCTGGAGAAGAAGTTAGCCGAATACAAAGCGGGATTGTCCAGGGAAGAACGTAAGAAGCTGATCGCAGACACGAAGCACTTAAAGCAGTATCAGGAAGAGCCGTCGCCGAAGGAAGACTTAGAGAAGATTCCACGCCTTACGAGAGCGGATCTGAAAAAAGAGGCGGCGCCGCTTCTTAACCGTGAGATTGAGACGGAGGGCGTTTCCATCGTTGCGCATGAGATGGACACGAACGGCATTGATTACCTGACCTATCTGTTTGATGTGTGCGATATTCTGCCGGAGGATCTGCCTTACCTTGGCATCCTAAAGGCGGTGCTGGGATATGTGGATACGGACGATCATTCTTACGCGGCGCTTGCCAATGAGATCAATATGTACACAGGAGGAATCGGCAGCAGCATCGGCATCTACCCGAATGTCAAAAAGCAGGGTGAAATCGGACTTTACTATGAAGTGCGCACGAAGGTGCTCGCATCGAGACTGCCGGATGCAATGCGCCTGATCAAAGAGATCCTTCTGACTTCGCATCTTGCGGATGAGAAGCGCATCTACGAGATCCTGGCACAGTTAAAGTCGAGATTACAGGCGGGACTGAGCGCTTCCGGACATTCCGTGGCATATACGAGAGCGCTGTCGTATTTTTCGGCGGCTGCCTACTGCCAGGACGCGACGGCGGGCATTGCCTGCTACCGTGTGATCGCGGATTACGAGGAGCATTTTGAGGAGAAAAAGCAGCAGCTGATGGAGAAGCTGTCCTCCCTTGTGAAAACCATTTTTACAGCGGAGCGTATGCTGGTGAGTGCAACCTGTGAGGAGTCGGAGATCCCGGCGGTGACGCAGGCGTCGGCTGCATTGAAAAATGTATTGTATGTGCCGGATCAGCCGGGTAAGAATCACTCTATGCCGTCCTATCCGCTGGCAAAAAAGAACGAGGGATTTATGGACGCATCCCAGGTGCAGTATGTGGCGCGTGCTGGAAATTATGCCGCACACGGCTTTTCCTATCACGGGGCGCTCCGCATCTTAAAAGTAATTTTAGGATACGATTACCTGTGGATCAATGTCCGCGTCAAGGGCGGCGCTTATGGCTGCATGAACGGATATATGAGGAACGGAGATACGTATTTTGTGTCCTACCGGGATCCGAATCTCTCTGCAACGAATGAGATTTATGACGGCATCCCGGCGTACCTTGAGAAGTTTGATGCCGATGAGCGCGAGATGACAGGATATATCATCGGAACGATCAGCGATATGGACACGCCGATGAACCCGAGCGCGAAGGGTGCGCGTTCGATGACAGCCTATCTGCAGGAGCTGGACTACGAGACGCTTTCAAAGGAGCGGAGCCAGATTATCGGGGCACAGCCGGCGGACATCCGCGCATTGAAGCCTTTGATTGCGTCGGTGCTCTCAGACGGCAGCCTGTGTGTGATCGGCAATGAAGATGTGCTGACATCGGAAAAACAGATGTTTGAGACACTTGAGAGCCTGACCTGATGCGGGGCGGGGAAAACAGTACAGAAACGAGGAGAACGATGAAAGATAATTTTAAATCCGGATTTGTGACGATTATAGGAAGACCGAATGTGGGAAAATCGACGCTGATGAATCATCTGATCGGTCAGAAGATTGCCATCACGTCAAACAAGCCGCAGACGACCAGAAACCGCATTCAGACCGTGTATACGGATATGGAGCGCGGACAGATTGTGTTTTTGGACACACCGGGCATTCATCAGGCGAAGAATAAGCTCGGAGAGTATATGGTGAATGTGGCGGAGCACACGCTTTCGGAGGTGGATGTCATTCTTTGGCTGGTGGAGCCGTCCACGTTTATCGGGGCAGGCGAGCAGCATATCATAAAGCAGCTAAAGAAGACGAAAACGCCGGTCATCTTAATTATCAACAAGGTGGATACCGTGGAGCGGGAAAAGATCCTGGAGTATATCGATGCTTACCGCAAGGTGTTTGATTTTGCAGAGATCGTTCCGGCATCGGCGCTCCGGGAACAGAATCTGGATACGGTTGTGGACGTGATTTTCAAGTACCTGCCGTACGGACCGATGTTCTATGACGAGGAGACGGTTACAGACCAGCCGGAACGCGCCATTGTCGCGGAGATTATCCGTGAGAAGGCGCTTCATGCTCTGGATGATGAGATCCCGCACGGCATCGCGGTCTACATTGACCGGATGAAGGAGCGGAGAGGGCAGAACATCATCGACATCGATGCAACGATCGTCTGTGAGCGCGATTCCCACAAGGGCATCATCATCGGAAAAGGCGGTTCGATGTTAAAAAAGATCGGATCGAACGCCCGCTACGAGATGGAGCGGCTTTTGGATACGCAGGTGAACTTAAAACTGTGGGTGAAGGTGCGCAAGGACTGGCGCGACAGCGAACTGATGATGAAGAACTTCGGGTACAATAAAGACGATATCTGATACTGCCAATTTTTTGCTGGTATAATGGCGGAGCCATCGGAGAACCTAATCTTAGAGGCGGGAAGCGTCAAAGAAACGGAGGATATGCCGATGGAGGAAGCCTGGAGAGACTTTTTAGTATCAGGAAGAGTGACTGATTACCTGCGCTACCGGAATGCAGTGGATGTGCAGGAGAGCAGTAATATTTTGGCGGGGGAAGAGCAGCCGGATGGGAAACAATATTGTGGTGACCGGGATGGTCCTACAGGTAATGCCGATTGGCGAATATGACAAGCGGATTACACTGCTGACAAAAGAAAGAGGGAAGATCACAGCATTTGCGCGGGGAGCGAGGCGGCCGAACAGCCAGCTTCTCGCAGCTGCCAATCCGTTTTGCTTCGGAGAGTTCGAGCTGTTCGAGGGAAGAAGTGCTTACACGCTTGCCAGAGCGACGATTCAGAACTATTTCCGGGAGCTGACCGGGGATTTTGATGCTACATATTACGGGTTCTATTTTCTGGAATTTGCGGATTATTATTGTCAGGAAAATAACGATGAGCGCGAGATGCTAAAGCTTTTGTACCAGTCGCTGCGCGCCCTTGCGAGCAGTGCCTACGACAACCGGCTGGTGCGCGCGGTGTTTGAACTGAAGGCGCTGGCGGTAAACGGCGAGGCTCCGAATGTGTTTTCCTGTCTTTCCTGCGGCAGCAGGGAGCATCTGACCTGGTTTTCCGTCAAGCGCGGCGGGATTCTCTGTGCAGAATGCCGCAATGAGGCGCCGGATGCGGTGGAATTGAATGAATCCACCGTCTATACCATGCAGTACGTGATCTTGGCGCGGATTGAAAAATTATATACGTTTTCCGTGAGCGGGCAGGTGCTGGAAGAACTGACCAGACTTTTGCGCAGCTATTTTGGCGTGTACGTGGGACACGCCTTCAAGTCGTTAAAGATACTTGAGGATGCGGAAAAGGTTGAAATCATGTTTTTAAAATAGTATAATATCACCGATACTTTTTCAGAAAGAATGGAGATTATGTGATGAAGAGATTAGTGTGCACGGTCTGCAGTGTACTGTTGTGTGTGGGACTTCTCTCCGGATGCGGTACCTCGCTGGAGGGAGAGGAAAGTGTCGTGTACGTGGGAAAGAAAGGCGTGATAGAGTCGCTGGATGTGGAGTCGCTCGATCAGTCCTACTACGATGAGACGGAACTGAAGTCCTATGTGGATGCAGAGGTGGAAGATTACACCGCGGAGCATGGCAAAAATGCAGTCGAGGTGGAGAGCCTTAAGGTGGAAGACGGTGTGGCGAAGCTTAAGATGAAGTACAAGACACCGGAGGATTATACCGCGTTTAACGGAATTGAACTCTATCAGGGGAAAGTCGTTGCCTCTCTGGCGGCAGGATACGTCTATGACGGGGAGTTCGCCCGCGTGGAGGAAGGCAAGGTTGTGGGAGCTGCCACAAAGCAGGATATTTACTCTGAGGATGATCTGAAAGTGGCTATTATCCGTGCCAATACAGATGTGAAAGTGGACGGTGAGATCTGCTATGTCTCCTGTCAGAATGTGAAGTTGACTGGAACCGACAGCGTATCGATCCGTGAGGGATATTATCTTGAAACCGGAAGTGTGACGGCATCCGTGGATGTGACCGGGCAGGAGAACACCGGCACCGAGCAGCTTCTGGGAACCGAACAGGCGGAAATGACCGGGGAGACCGTGCATACGGATGATACCGAGCAGACAGAGAGCACGTCCGGCGACGGCTCGTTCGAGACAGACGTATATACTTTCATTGTTTACAAATAAACATATCACAATATAACCTAAGAAAGGCGAGGAATTTAGAATGGAAAAATCAATGGACAAAATCGTGGCGCTGGCAAAATCAAGAGGTTTCGTATATCCGGGATCGGAGATTTACGGCGGACTTGCAAATACATGGGACTACGGCAATCTGGGCGTCGAACTGAAGAATAACGTCAAGAGAGCATGGTGGCAGAAATTTATTCAGGAGAATCCGTACAATGTCGGTGTGGACTGTGCGATTCTGATGAATCCGCAGACGTGGGTGGCTTCCGGACATCTCGGCGGTTTCTCGGATCCGCTGATGGACTGTAAGGAGTGCCATGAGCGTTTCCGCGCGGATAAGATTATCGAGGACTACGCGGAGGAGAAGGGCATCACCTTACAGAGCTCCGTAGACGGATGGACACAGGAGGAGATGAAGAATTTCATCGAGGAGAACCAGGTTCCGTGCCCGAGCTGTGGCAAGCACAATTTTACAGACATCCGCCAGTTCAACCTGATGTTTAAGACATTCCAGGGCGTGACCGAAGATGCGAAGAATACGGTTTATTTAAGGCCGGAGACAGCACAGGGCATTTTTGTAAACTTCAAGAATGTTCAGAGAACTTCCCGCAAGAAGATCCCGTTTGGAATCGGCCAGGTTGGAAAGTCGTTCCGTAACGAGATTACGCCGGGTAACTTTACATTCCGTACCCGTGAGTTTGAGCAGATGGAGCTGGAGTTCTTCTGCGAGCCGGGAACCGATCTGGAGTGGTTCCAGTATTGGAGAGGCTTCTGCCGTGACTGGCTGATCTCTCTCGGCATTAAGGAAGACGAGATGCGTCTGCGCGATCACGATCCGGCAGAACTTGCATTCTACAGCAAGGGAACGACGGATATCGAGTTCTTATTCCCGTTTGGCTGGGGTGAACTCTGGGGCATCGCAGACCGTACCGACTATGATCTCGGCAGACATCAGGAGACGTCCGGTCAGGATCTTACCTACTTTGACGACGAGAAGAATGAGCGTTATCTGCCGTACGTCATTGAGCCGTCTCTCGGTGCAGACCGCGTGGTACTGGCATTCTTATGCGCGGCTTACGATGAGGAGAACATCGGTACCGAGGAGAAGCCGGATATGAGAACCGTGCTTCATTTCCATCCGGCACTGGCTCCGGTTAAGATCGGAGTGCTTCCGCTTTCCAAGAAGTTAAACGAGGGCGCAGAGAAGATTTTCGCACAGCTCTCCAAGAAATATAACTGTGAATTCGACGACAGAGGCAATATCGGTAAGAGATACAGAAGACAGGATGAGATCGGAACTCCGTTCTGCGTAACATACGATTTTGAGTCTGAGAACGACGGTGCTGTGACCGTGCGTGACCGTGATACGATGGAGCAGGAGCGCATCAAGATCGAGGAACTGGATGCTTACTTTGCACAGAAGTTTGCGTGGTAGGCAGATGGAGAAGATAAAAAAGTTTTGGAATGCCGTATCGTATGAGGTTGTGATTGCAGCCGGCCTGATCGTCTGGTTTCTGACAGGCAGGGCGTTAGACCTGCAGGGCTGGTCATCGGCATGGAATGCGATGGACTATTCCATGGGAACGGGATCAAGGCTTCTCATCGGGAGCATTTACCGCCTGTTTTACGGAGAGTATCTGGATTACACGGTGGCATACAAATACGTCGCCGTGGGAACGATGCTCACGATACTGGTGCTTGCCATTGTGCTGGGGAGAATGATCCGTCTTGCCGTCGCTAAGAACGATCAGATCCGGCACGCCGTCTTTGGGGCGGTGGCGCTGTACCTTGTCGCACCGTTTTCGATTGCCTATGTGTGGAACGATCAGAATTTAGGCAGACTGGATGTCTACATGCTGTTGGTTGCACTGCTGGCACTGTTTGTTGGTCTTACGATTAAGAATACATATGTGAAGTGTGTCTGCTATACCGTGCTCGGTGTCGTGGGACTTGCCATTCACCAGGGATTTGCATTTTTGTATTATCCGATTGTCTTTTCGGTGATGGTATATGACGTGTTTGAGGAAAACAGGGTGCATGCCGGCAGGTTTGCCGCCGCGTTTGTATCCGGCCTCATCAATGTGGCGGTAGCGGTGTATTTTCAGTTTTTCAGCAGTATCCATTTTGACAGTGCGAAGGAACTTGTGACATTTCTGGAGGGGAGAACGAACCTCACTATTTCGGAATATGCGCTTGATATTGAGTATTTTCTGAAAATGGATTACCAGCTGAAGGAGATTACACCCCAGTTTTACAAATATGATGCGCCGATCCGGCATGCGCTGTTGGTTCTTCTGTTGTTGCTGCCGGTGCTTGTGTGGTGTTTTCAGATTTACCGGGATGTCTTTGGCTGGCAGAAAAAGAGCAATGTGAAGTGGTATGCATCGCCGTATTTTTACATGCTGCTAAGCCAGCTGTGTTTTGTGCCGATGTTCGTGATCCACACGGACTGGGGCAGACATTTTGCACCGCTCTTTGCCATGCAGATTTTTATGTTTCTGTTCTATGCGGCGAAGGGAGAGCCGGCGATGGTTTACGCGTGTGAGAATATGTGCGGCAGGATGAAGAAGCATCCCTGGATCTTTGTCGTGTCGATCCTCTGGATCGCAAAGCTCGACAGCTTCGGGGCTAGAGATTTCTTGAAACAGGCAACGTATCTGTTTGATTTCCTGCAGCGTGGGTTTTTTATCAACTGAATCGGACTGGAAAAAGAAGGGCGGAACCGGAGATTGCGGTTCTGCCTTTTTACGTTTTGACTTTCCACAGACGTAACATAAAATTGTTCCACATCATGGAACAAGGTTTTGAATTGTGAAATTGTGACAAAAAACAGCAAAAAGAGACGAAAATAATTGTTGCTATTTAGCAAAAGTATGATATTATAGATGTGTGCGTTTTGGGAGACGTACATTCGTTTGCGGAATTATGGCAGGGGTTGGCTCTGACATAGTTACATAGTAAGTATAGTTTAGGAGGAATTAGCAAAATGGCGAACAAATGGGTTTATATGTTTAGCGAAGGCGACATGACCATGCGTAATCTGCTCGGTGGTAAGGGTGCCAACCTTGCAGAGATGACAAGCATCGGACTTCCTGTACCACAGGGATTCACAATCACAACAGAGGCTTGTACGCAGTACTACGAGGATGGACGTAAGATCAACGACGAGATCATGGCGCAGGCTATGGAAGGCGTTAAGAAGATGGAGGAGATCAACGGTAAGAAATTCGGTGATCTGAAGAATCCGTTACTGGTATCGGTACGTTCCGGTGCGAGAGCTTCCATGCCGGGTATGATGGACACCATCTTAAACCTTGGATTAAATGATGACGTAGTAGCAGCAATGATCGCAGGAAACCCGGATCCGGCATTCGAGCGTTTCGTATATGATTCCTACAGACGTTTCATTCAGATGTTCTCTGACTTCGTTATGGAAGTTGGTAATAATTATTTTGAGCAGCTCATCGATAAGATGAAAGAGGAGAAGGGTGTTCAGTACGACATCGACCTCACCGCTGCTGACTTAAAGACTCTGGCAGAGCAGTTCAAGGCTGAGTACAAGAATCAGCTGGGAACTGATTTCCCGTCAGATCCTGTAGAGCAGTTAAAGCTTGCAATCGAGGCTGTATTCCGTTCCTGGGACAACCCGCGTGCAAACGTATACCGTCGTGACAACGATATCCCGTATTCCTGGGGTACTGCAGTTAACGTAATGCCTATGGTATTCGGTAACTTAAACAACGAGTCTGGTACAGGTGTTGCATTCACCCGTGATCCGGCAACCGGTGAGAACAAGCTTATGGGTGAGTTCTTAATCAATGCACAGGGCGAGGACGTTGTTGCAGGTGTCCGTACACCTATGCCGATCGCTCAGATGGAGCAGGAGTTCCCGGAGGCATACGCTGAGTTCTTAAAGGTTTGCGAGACTCTTGAGAACCATTACCATGATATGCAGGATATGGAGTTCACAGTAGAGAACAAGAAGCTCTACATGTTACAGTGCCGTAACGGTAAGAGAACAGCTCCGGCTGCATTAAAGATCGCTTGCGACCTCGTAGATGAGGGACACAAGACAGAGGAAGAGGCAGTATTGATGATCGACCCGCGTAACCTCGATACACTGCTTCATCCGCAGTTCGATGCTGCTGCATTAAAGGCTGCTACACCGATGGGCAAAGGCCTTGGAGCATCTCCTGGTGCTGCCTGCGGTAAGATCGTATTCACTGCAGAGGATGCAGAGGCTTGGAATGCAAGAGGAGAGAAGGTCGTATTAGTACGTCTTGAGACATCTCCGGAGGATATCACTGGTATGAAGGCTTCCCAGGGTATCTTAACCGTTCGTGGCGGTATGACATCTCACGCTGCCGTAGTTGCACGTGGTATGGGTACCTGCTGTGTATCCGGATGCGGCGACATCGCTATGGACGAGGAGAATAAGAAGTTTACACTGGCCGGCAAAGAGTTCCATGAGGGAGACTGGATCTCCATCGACGGTACAACCGGTAATATCTATGATGGCGAGATCAAGACTGTTGACGCTACCATCGCAGGCGAGTTCGGACGTGTTATGGCATGGGCTGACAAGTACAGAACATTAAAGGTTCGTACCAATGCAGATACACCGGCAGACGCTAAGAAAGCTCGTGAGCTTGGCGCTGAGGGTATCGGACTTTGCCGTACAGAGCATATGTTCTTCGAGGAAGACAGAATTGCTGCATTCCGTGAGATGATCTGCTCTGATACCGTAGAGGAGAGAGAAGCTGCCCTTGATAAGATTCTTCCGTATCAGCAGGGTGACTTTGAGAAGTTATACGAAGCACTGGAAGGCTGCCCGGTAACCATTCGTTTCCTGGATCCGCCTCTTCATGAGTTCGTTCCGACAGAGGAAGCTGACATCGAGAAGCTTGCAAAAGCTCAGGGCAAGTCTGTTGAGACAATCAAGAACATCATCGCTTCTCTGCATGAGTTCAACCCGATGATGGGTCACAGAGGATGCCGTCTTGCAGTTACCTATCCGGAGATTGCAAAGATGCAGACAAAGGCTGTTATCCGTGCAGCAATCAACGTACAGAAGGCTCATCCGGACTGGACTGTAAAGCCGGAGATCATGATTCCGCTTGTATGCGAAGTAAAAGAGTTAAAGTATGTGAAGAAGGTTGTTGTTGATACTGCTGACGCTGAGATTGCAGTAGCAGGTGTAAAGCTTGAGTATGAAGTAGGAACAATGATCGAGATCCCGAGAGCAGCTCTGACTGCAGACGAGATCGCAACAGAGGCTGATTTCTTCTGCTTCGGTACAAACGACCTGACACAGATGACATTCGGTTTCTCCCGTGATGATGCAGGTAAGTTCTTAAATGCTTACTATGATACCAAGATCTTCGAGAACGATCCGTTTGCAAAACTGGATCAGACAGGTGTCGGCAAGCTGATGGATATGGCAATCAAGCTTGGCAAGCCGGTAAATCCGAAGCTTCATGTAGGTATCTGTGGAGAGCACGGTGGAGATCCTTCTTCCGTAGAGTTCTGCCACAAGATCGGTCTGGATTATGTATCCTGCTCACCGTTCCGTGTGCCGATCGCTCGTCTTGCAGCAGCACAGGCAGCAATCGCAAACAAATAAATCATATGCGTTATTTTTAGGAGAAGGTAATGTATAGATAGGGAAAAGGACAGTCACACATGTATGTGTGTGGCTGTCCTTTTGCGCTTTTGCTATATTGACTTTTTCTAAAATGAGAAATATAATAAGGATCAAACGAGTAGCAGACTAGCGTAAATCCAGTTTTGCTACTCGTTTTTCTGTTTTTAAAATAAATATCATGCCATAAAGAAGTGTGTAGCTTATCAGCGTAAGTCCAGCTTATGAGATAGGTACACATTTTTTTGTGCGGAAAAACAAGGAGGATTATATGACAGAGAGTAACAAGATGAAGGAAATGCCGGTAAAGAAGCTTATGGTGCAGATGGGAATACCGATGATCTTATCCATGGCATTGCAGGCTGTCTACAATATTGTGGACAGCGCCTTTGTCGGAAACATGAAAGTGGGGAGTGAGGCGGCATTAAATGCACTTACGCTGGTGTTCCCGGTTCAAATGCTTATGGTGGCAGTTGGAATCGGAACGGGTGTGGGAACAAATGCACTTCTGGCAAGGACACTCGGGCAGGGAAATACAAAAAAGGCAGCGAAGGTTGCAGGCAACAGTTTATTCCTCGGAGGAATCATTTATGCAGTATGTCTGTTGTTTGGAATTGTCGGAGTGAAGGCATATATTTCCTCACAGACGGTTGATCCGGAAGTAATTTCGATGGGAACAAGCTATCTTAGAATATGCTGCGTGATTTCCTTTGGAATTATTTTCTTTTCTTTATTTGAAAAGTTATTGCAGGCAACCGGACGTTCTTTATATTCGACCATCGGTCAGGTTGTGGGAGCCGTGGTCAATATCATTCTTGATCCGGTTATGATCTATGGTATCGGACCGGTTCCTGAAATGGGAGTGGAAGGCGCAGCCTATGCGACGGTGATCGGTCAGGTGGTATCCGCGGTATTGCTGTTTGTGTTCCATATGAAATTGAATCAGGAATTTGAGCATGGAGTGGAGTACATGAAGCCGGATGCCGGTATCATAAGAGAAATTTATGCGATCGGACTTCCGGCAATCATTGCGCAGGCGCTGATGTCGATCATGGTTTATGTGATGAACCTGATTCTGAAGTTCAGCCCTTCTGCACAGACCGCATACGGACTGTTCTATAAAGTCCAGCAGTTTGTGTTGTTCTTAGCATTCGGACTCAGAGATGCAATTACACCGATTATTGCTTTTGCTTATGGAATGGGAAGCAAAAAGAGAATCAAGGACGGAATAAAATACGGTCTCCTGTATACAGCGGCGCTGATGATTTTTGGTATCATTATCACGGAAGTGTTCCCGGGAGCATTTGCGACACTGTTTAATGCCGGGCAGTCCAGAGAGTATTTTATTGGAGCGATGCGGATTATCTCCATCAGCTTTATCTTTGCCGGAATCAATGTGGCATATCAGGGCATTTATCAGGCTTTGGACGGAGGTATCGAGTCACTGGTGATTTCGCTGCTCAGACAGCTTGTGATCATATTGCCGCTGGCAGGAATTTTTTCAATTTTTGCAAGAAACGGTCAGATGGGCATCTCACTGATCTGGTGGGCATTTCCGATCACGGAGATGATAGCGTGTCTGGTGGGCTATGTATTTTTAAAGAGAATCAGAAAAAATAAAGTGGAGCGTTTAAGTTAGGGAGGAATTGAGATGGCAAAAAGAATCATTACAATCAGCAGAGAATTCGGAAGCGGCGGTCGTTTTATCGGCGAAGAAGTGGCAAAGAAGCTTGGAATTGCCTATTACGATAAGGATATCATCGGTCAGATTGCAGAGAAGTCAGGATTTTCAACGGAGTACATAAAGGAAAATGCGGAGCTCTCTCCAAAGAAAGGTTTGTTTGGCTATGCTTTTGCCGGACGCGACCTTACCGGAAAATCCGTGGAAGATATGGTGTACGAAGCGCAGAGAAAGGTGATTCTGGAGATCGCAGAAAAGGAGAGCTGCGTCATTATAGGAAGAAATGCAGATTTTATTTTGAAGGACAGAGAGGATGTGCTGAATGTATTTATACACGGCGATATGCCGGAAAAAGTGCAGCGCATCTGCAGACTGTACCATGTCAACGAAGGCGAGGCAGCTAAAATGATGGCGGATATTGATAAGAGGCGTATGACAAATTATCGTTTTTACACGGAGCAGAAATGGGGAATGGCGGGCAATTATACACTGTCTATGAACAGCTCCAGGCTGGGGTATGAGATGTGTGAGAAAATGATTATGGATTGTACAAAAGCTGGCGTTGCGCACTCTTGTATTTGTACGTCTCAGGTTTTATAATGCCCTGCAGGACGATATCTTTTTGTTGTTACACCGGCCTATGCATGGAGAATTCCAAGAATTGCGAGAGACTGGATGATCGGCACCGAATTTAAAGATGTCAGGCAGGTATGGCTGTGACCGGGAGATTTGCGGGGAACCGGGCGCTGGCGGCGGTGGGAAGCTGCCAGCGTCCGGTCGGCATATTTGTAAGCATATTCTGGTTAGCTGCTATTTTACAGATTTTACAACAAGGAAAACGCCAGCACGACGATGCCAAGGACTACAAGAATGACACCGGTTGCACGGTTTAACGTCTTTGGTGTGGCCTTATTGGCGAATACGGATGCGATTCTCGCCCAGAGGAACGTGAACACCACGCACAGGAGAAAGATTGTCCAGTCGGGAGCGCCGCCGATGGCAAAGTGCGATACGGCTCCGGTGAGAGCGGTGAAAGTCATGATAAATACGCTCGTGCCAACCGCGGTCTTTAACTCATAGCCCAGCACGGAGGTTAAAATTAAGAGCATCATCATGCCGCCTCCGGCACCGATGAAACCGCAGATAAATCCGATGATCACGCCGCAGACAACCGACTGGATGGCACGTTTTTTTGCGGAGACCTGCGCCATGGATTCTTTTGTCGTCATGACCGGCTTTACAATGAATTTGATGCCGAGAAGAAACGTCATGAAGACGGAAAAATTCCCCATGGTGGTGGACGGGACAAGGCTTGAGATGTAGCTTCCGATGACGGTGAAGATTAAGACGCTCACCATCATAATCACTCCGTTGCGGATATCCAGATTTTTGTTTTTACCATAGACGTAGGCGGAGACGGCGCTTGCGAGCACGTCGGAGGAGAGGGCGATGCCGACTGCCATATATGGGTCAACATCCAGAAAAGTGATTAACATCGGGCTGATGACGGCGGCTGCGCTCATTCCGGCGAAGCCGGTGCCGAGTCCGGCGCCCATGCCGGCAAAAAAGGTGACGAGTATCGTGAATAGTAATGTCATATCAGTGTTCCTCCTCTAACAGGTGATCCAGATTTTGCTCCATCTGATGGATGCTTTCTGTGAGTTGTTTTCTGGCAGCATCATCGATATGCGCCAGAAGACTGTCCATAAAGCGGTTCTGAAGGGTGCGCCCCTGTTCGATGACAGCGCCGGCTTTGTCTGTGCAGAGCAGATGGGTCTTTCGGCGGTCGGCTGTGTCCACCTCACGCCGCAGATAACCTTCGCCGACGAGCTTGTCTACGTTGATCGATACGAGGTTGGCTTTGATCTTGCGGACTTCCACAATATCGCGTGCGGTGGTATATTCCGGGTTGTTCGCCAGAAACATCAGAATATCGAACGCGGTCTGCGGGAGATTCAGTTCGTGGCACAAAGGTCTGCATACAGCACTGTAGGCAGCCGATAGCTTCATGGTAATTTCAATACCGGTATTCATAGGTAAATGCTCCTTTCAATGGGATAAAATAATGCTTCACATATGAATAGTTCATATATGAAGCATATTAACACGACACATCCGGATTGTAAAGAGAAACATATTTGACAAATTCCGGATTCCGGTGCTACAATAGGATACGGAAAAGAGCGTTAGCATATTATATTCGTATAATCTGCTGGTGCTCTTTTTTTGTGTTGTGGAGACACCCGCATGCAAAGGAAGGATGGATGAAAATGAAAAAAAAAGATAGAGAAGTATTTTTAAAACAGATATTCTGGGAGGTTGTGGGAAGTGCGTTTATTGCTGCCGGCATTTATAATTTTGCGGTGCAGGCGGGATTCCCGATGACCGGATTTTCCGGTATCTCGATCATTTTATACCAGCTGTTCGGCGTGCCGATCGGATTTTCCACGATACTGCTGAATATACCGGTGGCAATATTGTGCTATCGTCTGCTGGGAAGACACTTTTTCTTCAGCTCACTGCGCTGTATGCTGATTTCTTCCCTGATGATTGACTATGTCGCGCCACTGTTCCCGGTTTACTCGGGAGACCGTCTGCTTGCGGCACTCTGTACCGGTGTGTTTGCCGGACTGGGATATGCGGTGATTTACATGCAGAATTCCTCGACCGGTGGTTCCGACTTTATTATTATGGCAGTCAAGAATCTGAAACCATACTGGTCTGTCGGGAAAATTTCGTTCGTGACGGATGTGATCATCATTCTTCTGGGCGGATTTCTGCTTCGGGATGTGGATGGAATTATCTACGGAATGATTGTGAGTTTTCTGCTGGCAATCGTGGTCGACAAGCTGATGTACGGCATCAATTCCGGGAAAATGACACTTGTCGTGACAGAGCATGGAAAGGAGATCTGCGATGTGATCGATTCCTGCTGCGGCCGCGGCTCTACAATATTACAGGGACAGGGCGGTTACCGCTGTGACAACAAACAGGTCGTGATGTGCGTGTGCAACAACAAAGAGATGTATCTGCTTCAGCATGCTGTTAAGGAGACAGACCCGGCATCGTTTATGATTATATTGGAGTCCAATGAAGTGCACGGAGAGGGCTTCCGCACCATCAGGATCGGAGAGGGTGAGACGCAGGCAAAGAACAGTGCGGTTTGATTCCATAGGAAATTTGTGCTATAATCTTGTTTTATGGTATAAAAGTAAGTAAGAAAGAATCAGCCGGGAGAGAGAACATGCAGAGTTTAGAGACACTGACAGAACGGGATTTTGACAGCGTATGGGAGATTATGGAGGAGAGTTTTCCGCGGGACGAGAGACGATCCAGGGAGGCGCAGAGAAAGATACTGGATGTCTCCTGGTATCACCTGTACGGGTACCGTGCACATGGGGAACTGATGGCGTTTCTGGCAGTGTGGGAGTTTGATACATTCCTGTTTGTGGAGCACTTTGCCGTGAGAAAATCATGCCGAAACGGCGGACTTGGAGCGGTACTTCTGACACAGCTGACGGCGCAGAGCAGAAAGCCGGTTATACTGGAGGTGGAACTGCCGACCGGTGAACTGGAAGCCAGACGGATTGCATTTTATGAGAGAAACGGATTCGTGATGAATCCGTTTGAGTATATGCAGCCGGCGATGGGAGAGGACAGACATGCCATCCCGCTTCGGATCATGTCTTATCCGAAGCGGCTTTTGGCGGATGAATTTGAGACCATGCGGGACGTGCTTTACTGTCATGTCTATCGGCAGAAATAGTGCTATGGACAGAATGGCAGATCGACGGTAAGTGTTACCGGACAGTGGTCGGAGCCGGTGACATCGGTGAGAATTCCTGCATCCACAAGGCGGTCATCGAGTGCGGATGAGGTGATGAAGTAGTCGATACGCCATCCGGCGTTCTTCTCTCTGGCGTGAAAGCGGTAGGACCACCAGGAGTAGATGCCCTCGGTATCCGGATAAAAATGGCGGAACGTATCGGTGAAGCCGGCGGATAAAAGAGCCGTCATTTTGGTGCGCTCCTCGTCGGTAAAACCGGCGTTTTTCCGGTTGGTTTTCGGATTCTTAAGGTCGATCTCTTCGTGGGCGACATTGAGATCGCCGCAGAGAATCAGAGGCTTGTTCCGGTCAAGACCTTTTAGATATGAGAGAAATGCATCTTCCCACTCCATGCGGTAGGAGAGCCTTGCCAGTTCATTCTGGGAATTCGGCGTGTAGCAGGTAACCATATAAAAATCCGGGAATTCCAGCGTAATCACACGTCCCTCGGTATCGTGCTGTGGAATGCCGATGCCGTAATGCACCGACAGAGGTTCCTTTCTGGTAAAAATGGCGGTGCCGGAGTAGCCCTTTTTCTGCGCATAATTCCAGTAGGCGTAATAGCCCTCAGGTGCGAAATCAATCTGACCCTCCTGCAGTTTGGATTCCTGGATACAGAAAATATCAGCATCACTTGCTGTAAAAAATTCTGCGAAGCCTTTCTGCATGCAGGCGCGCAGACCGTTGACATTCCATGAGATCAGTTTCATAGACAATTCCTTTCTGTGGCTGCCCGGATGCGGCAGCGGTTTTACTTTTTCCAGATTTGTGATAAGTATACCATCCGGCGGACAAAAAGGAAAGAAGAAGAAGGAGGCGCGTTTCGTATGGCGGTCTGGAATCCCTGGCATGGCTGCAAGAAAATCAGTGCAGGGTGCGATATCTGTTATGTATATGAAAAAGATGCGATGTACGGCAAAAATGCGTCCGTGATCCGCAGGACAGCCAATTTTGATCTGCCGGTAAAAAAGAACCGGAGAGGAGAATACAAGCTGCTGCCGCAGGAGGAACCGGTCTATGTGTGCATGACGTCGGATTTTTTCCTGCCGGAGGCGGATGAATGGCGGAGCGAGGCGTGGGCGATGATGAGGGAACGGCAGGATCTTTCCTTTGTGATTGAGACGAAGAGGGAGCACCGCTTTTTTAAAGCACTGCCCGATGACTGGGAAGACGGCTATGAAAACGTGACGATTCTTTGTTCGGTGGAGAATCAGAGACGCGCGGATGACCGGATTCCGGCATTTTTAAAACTGCCGGTGCGCCACAAGGGCATTCTCTGCGAACCGCTCCTTGAAAAACTGGTGCTGGATGCGTATCTAAAGACCGGGGAGATTGCGCAGGTTCTCTGCGGCGGCGAAGAGGGAGCAGACGCGCGTGTATGCGATTTTGCATGGGTGCTGGAACTGATGAACCAGTGCGTCCGCTGCGGGGTTACATTCCGCTTTTTGCGGACCGGCACTTTTTTCCGGAAAGGGAACCGGACATACCGGATCACAGAGGAGGAGCAGGAAGAACAGGCGAGGCGGGCAGGCGTGGACTACACGCCATAACGCAGGGAGGAATGACAGGATGAACGTTCAATATGCAAAAGAAGTGACAGAACTTCCGGCGGGATCGGGCAGGAAGGCAGAGACGCTGCTGATGCGTCTGATAAGAGCGGGATATTATGTGGATGCACCCTGCGGCGGAAAGGGAACCTGTGGAAGGTGCCGCGTGCGCTTTGTGTCGGAGGCACCACAGCCGACGGCAAATGAGCGGAGGCTGCTCACAGAGGAAGAACGAAGCAGTGGCGTGCGCCTGGCGTGTGAAGTGCGCGTGGCAGAGGCATGCAGCCTGCAGCTTCCCGTAAGCCGGGAGCAGGAGATCGATGTGTTAGTCACGGCGGATGCGGCAGACGGAGCCATCCCCAGTCGGACGGTAGATGAAGGTATCCCCGGTCAGACGGCAGGGAACATCCACGGTCAGAGAGATTGCGTGGCGATGCACAGCAGAGAGGACGCAGCCAAGATATGGGGGCATTCCGGGAAAAAGCGTTGCGGCGCAGCCGTGGATATCGGTACCACCACGCTTGCCGCAACGCTTTATGACCTTACAGATAGAAAAAGGATTGCCGCCGCATCCTCGGTAAATCACCAGCGGGCATACGGCGCAGATGTTCTGTCCAGAATCCAGGCGGCAAACGAGGGGGCGGCAGAGGAACTGCGCCTTAGCATCTGCCGGGATATCGATGCGTTGCTTGCGGGACTCGTGGCGGATGCCGGGATACCGGATGATGCTGTGGAGGAACTTGTAATTGTCGGAAATACGACCATGTGTCATCTCCTGCGAGGATTATCCTGTGCGGGACTTGGGGCGGCGCCTTTTACACCGGAGGATCTCTCCCTCTGGGAGGGGAGCGGCGCAGAACTTGCGCTGTCTGGCCGGTGGAGTGTGTCAGTGACCATTTTGCCTGGAATTTCTGCTTTCGTCGGAGCGGATATCGTGGCGGGAATCTATGCCCTGGAAATGGACCGGAAAAAAAATGTGTTGCTGCTGGACATCGGCACCAACGGGGAGATGGCAGCAGGAGGAGCGGATGGATTTCTTGTGACTTCCGCAGCGGCGGGACCAGTCTTTGAGGGCGGAAATATATCCTGTGGTGTTGCGGGTGTTCCGGGAGCCGTGACAAACCTGGTTCTGGAGAGAGATCCTGCCGCCACAGGAGGAATAAGAACCGTGGAACTAAGCACCATCGCCGGTGAGACACCGATCGGCTTATGCGGAACCGGGATTATTGACGCTGTGGGAGAAGCCGTGCGGCTCGGACTCATCGATGAGAACGGGACGTTTGAGGAACCCTGGTTTACGGACGGCATGCCGGTCGCGGAGGGCAGATTCCGGTTCCGGCAGGAGGATGTGAGACAGGTGCAGATGGGCAAGGCGGCGATCCGTGCAGGGATCGAGACGCTGCTCACGGAATCTGGAGGAGAAGATCCCGAAGAAATCCTGCTCGCAGGAGGTTTTGGCTTCCGGATGGACGAGGAGCAGGCCATCCGGATCGGACTGTTCCCGGAACAGTTCCGTGGACATATCACGATGATCGGCAACAGTGCGCTTGCGGGAGCAGAGCGCTATCTGCTCGATGACAGGACAGCGGCAAAACAGAGGCTTGCGTCTATCACAGGGCGCGCGCAGGAACTTTCGCTTGCCATGCACCCGAAATTCAACGAATTATATTTGGACGAGATGTTTTTTGATACAGACAGATGATGGGAGGAACCGTTGATATGGAACAAAAAAATGATTTTCTTGGGAGAGATCCGATTGGCAGGCTGCTGTGGCGCATGTCACTTCCTGCGATCGTTGCACAGCTGATCAATCTGTTATATAACCTGGTGGACCGGGTTTATATCGGACATATGCCGGAAGACGGAGCGCTGGCGCTTACAGGGGTGGGCGTCTGCCTGCCCATTATCATGATTGTGTCGGCATTTGCCGCACTTGTGAGCAACGGCGGGGCACCGAGGGCTTCCATGGCGATGGGAAAGGGCGACTACGACGAGGCAGAAAAAATTCTCGGCAACAGCGTTGCGCTGCAGATTGTCATCTCCGCCGTGCTCACGGTTCTGCTGTTACTGTTTTACAGACCACTGCTGCTGACATTCGGTGCAAGTGAGAATACCATCGGCTTTGCTTCGGATTATATGAAAATCTATGCGGCAGGAACGGTCTTTGTGCAGCTGACGCTCGGCATGAATGCATTTATCACGGCGCAGGGCTTTGCCAGGACAGGAATGCTCAGCGTTATGATCGGCGCGGGCTGCAATATTGTGCTCGATCCGGTTCTGATCTACGGATTCGGTATGGGAGTCCGTGGAGCGGCGACCGCGACGGTAATCTCTCAGGCGGTGTCGACAGTGTGGGTTCTCTCGTTCCTGACGGGAAAAAAGACTGTATTAAAAATCCGCAAAAAGTATCTGCGCATGGAAGCGGGCGTGGTACTTCCGGGGCTGGCACTTGGACTTGCCCCGTTTATCATGCAGGCAAGCGAGAGCGTGATTACGGTCTGCTTTAATGCCTCGCTGCTCAAATACGGGGGAGACGTGGCGGTGGGAGCTATGACGATTCTATCCAGTGCGATGCAGTTTTCCATGCTTCCGATGCAGGGACTCGGACAGGGCGCCCAGCCGATCACAAGCTACAATTACGGCGCAAGGAATGCGGATCGTGTCAAAAAGACATTCCGTCTGCTTCTGACCACAAGCCTGTGCTATTCGATGGCAGTATGGCTTTTAATCATGCTGTTCCCACAGGTGTTTGCAATGATTTTTTCCTCCAACGCAGAACTGATCGCATACACGAAGTGGGCGCTTCGCATCTACTGCGCGGCCATGGGTATTTTCGGGGCGCAGATTGCATGCCAGATGACATTTATCTCGATCGGCAATGCGGGGGCATCGATCATCGTGGCGGTTATGCGTAAATTTGTGTTGCTGCTGCCGCTTATTTATCTGCTGCCGCATCTGGTGAAAAATCAGACCATGGGCGTGTATCTGGCAGAGCCGGCAGCGGATGTGATCGCGGTAAGCTTTACGATTGTTCTGTTTTTCTTCCAGTTCAAAAAGGCTGTTGCTGCCATTGAGAAGCCGCAATAGCGGGTAGGACTTTTTTCCTGCTTCTTTCGCCGGGTGTATTGAAATGTGGCGGCAACTTTGCTATGATGAAGTGAGGTTATGATGCGTTTGATGACAAATGCAGATTGGGAATATAGAACGAATCGGATAGGAACCAGGAGAATAAAAGAAACCGGGGTAAGAGTATGGGCAGCAGAGATAAGGTACTCATAGTGGACGATTCAGAGCTGGATCGGATCGCATTGAAAAAGATGCTAAAGGATGCTTATGAGATTGTAGAGGCAGGAGACGGTGCAGGTGCACTTCGGATTCTGGAATCGCAGAAGGAGTTTGACGCGATATCTGCGATCATTCTGGATCTGGTCATGCCGCAGATGGGTGGGTTTGATTTTTTAAGAGAATACCGCAAAGTGGATTCTTACCGCCGGATACCGGTTATTGTGGCGTCTGTGGAGCGTGACGTCAAGACGGAAAAGGCATGTCTGGCACTGGGGGCAAGAGACTTTATAGGAAAACCGTATGATCCGCAGATCGTGCGGTTCCGGGTGGAAAATGCGGTGCGCAGCAGTGAACAGCAGCTTTCGAGAGAATTGAGATACCGTGCAGATTACGACATGCTCACCGGAATTTACAATAAGACGCATTTCTTTGAAGCAACCCGTGTTCTGCTTAAGAGACATCCCGAAGAGACGTATGCGTTTTTACGCCTCGACATCGAAAAATTCCAACTGGTGAATTCCTTCTTCGGAAGCAGCAGCGGCGACGGACTTTTACAGTATATCGCGAAGGAGATCCGGAAATTTGCGGGAGATACGGAACAGATTGCCTACGGAAGAATCGAGGCGGACATTTTCGGCATCTGCATGCCGTACAGGGGCGAGGAGGCGATGCTAGAGCTTGTGCGCTACATGCGCATGCGTCTTGGACAGTACCAGCTCGCTTTTGATGTGGTGCCGGCAATCGGAATCTATGTGATCCGGGAGCGGGATCTCTCCATCGATGCGATGTACGACCGGGCGAATCTGGCTGCCAAGCAGTGCAAAGGCAATTACATCGAAAACTATGCGTTCTATGTGGATGAGATGCGGGAAGACATCGTGCGGGAACAGCAGATTGTCAACCATATGCGGCATGCGTTGGACGAGGAGGAATTCGTCCTTTACCTGCAGCCGAAGTACAGCCTGCAGGACAACAGGATCTGTGGAGCGGAAGTGCTGGTGCGGTGGGCAAAGCCGGAAGGCGGCATGATCTCGCCGGGAGAATTTATTCCGGTCTTTGAGCGCAATGGATTCATTACCAAGCTGGATTACTACGTCTGGGAGAAGACCTGTAAGCTGCTTGCAGGATGGATTGCCGAGGGGAAAAAGCCGTCGCCGGTGTCGGTCAACATTTCCAGGGTCAGCCTCTATAATCCAAGACTGGTGGAGGCAATCTGCGGACTGACGGACCGCTACCACATCCCCCGGGAACTGTTGGAACTGGAACTGACGGAGAGCGCCTACACGACGAACCCGAAGGCGATCAAGGAGACAATGGAACGTCTGCAGAAGGAAGGATTTTCTATTCTGATGGACGATTTCGGAAGCGGATATTCTTCTTTAAATGTGCTAAAGGATATCGCCGTGGATGTGCTCAAGATCGATATGAAATTTCTGTCGGATACGGATCAGGAGGGGCGCAGCCAGAATATTCTTGCGTCGGTTGTGCGCATGGCAAAATGGCTGAATCTCCCGGTGATTGCAGAGGGCGTAGAGAGAAGGGAGCAGGTGGACTTTCTGCACAGCGTCGGATGTGAGTATGTACAGGGATTTTATTTTGCGAGACCGATGCCGGTGTCCGATTATGAAAAGCTGGTATCCGAGAAAAAGGACGAACTGCAGGAGAAATATCAGAAGGACGAGATCGGCAGGGATATGCTCTGGAACGCGACTTCACAGATGGGAAGCGTGTTCTCCGGCATGATGGAGCCGGCGGTCATCTATGAATATGAGAAAGAGCAGAACCGGATTGATACGCTGCGCGTGAACAACGCCTACTATGACATGTTCGGATACGGGGATATCAATTCCTCTGGTGGGCTTGTGATGGAAAAACAGCTCTCAGACGAGAGCAGGAAGATTCTCATCGACACGTTTGAGGACATTGCAAAGTCGAAGGAGACCGCGGCCTGCGAATTTTTGCGCACTTCAAAGAGCGGACGCTCGATCTGGGTACATCTGAAGCTGAAATACATCACGAGCGTGGGCGAAAAGCACATTATCGTCGGTACGCTTACCGATATTACGGAACAGCGGATGATGGATCAGAAACTGCAGAAATACCGTCAGGTACTTCTGGCAGCGGAAAAGACAGAGCGGACGATGCTGGTTGTGGATGATCAGGAGGTAAATCGCGGACTGCTTAAGTGCATTTTTGAGCAACAGTACCGGATCCTTGAAGCGGAAAACGGAGCGGATGCCTTTGAGGTCTTAAACAGAGAGTCCGGCAAGGTGGATATTATCCTGCTGGATCTTGCGATGCCGGTGATGGACGGAATGGAATTCCTAAAGCGAAAGCAGCAGGATGCCGTCCTTGCGGGAATCCCGGTGATTATCATCACAGCGGACGACACGACCGGACACCAGATCCAGATGTTGCAGCTGGGAGCAGAGGACTACATCGTGAAGCCTTTCGTGCCGGAGATTGCGATGCGCAGAGTGGAAAATGTTCTGGGCGCTGGCAGACTGTTGAAACGGATGTCTGTTGCCGGAGGAAAGGATAAAGGAGAGACGGACAATGGAGGAACTGTTTGATTCCCTGAAAAACTGGGGCTGTGACGTGGATGGCGCACTGGCACGGTTCATCGGCGACAGGGAGCTGTACCGCAGCTGCCTGCACACGGCGGCGGGGGATCAGAATTTTGAACTTCTGCCGGAGGCGCTGCGCGCAGGGGAGATGGGGCGTGCATTTGAATGTGCGCATACATTAAAGGGAATGCTTGCCAATATGGGGCTGATTCCGCTATACGATATTGTGGTGCGGATTGTGGAGCCGCTGCGTGCGGGAGAGCCGGCGGAACTTTTACCTGTCTGCGACGAACTTCTGGCGGCGAGAGACAGGCTGAATACCCTGTTAAAGGAGTCGGCATGAGGGTTCTGATGACAAATATCATCGCTCTGTGTGATGAGGGGCTGTATGAGGAACTTTTGCGGTATGTTCCGACAGAGAGACAGGAGAAAATTGCACGCTGCGGGAAGCGGCAGGATCGCATGAGGAGCCTTGCCGCAGGTCTGCTGCTGGAGTATGGTCTGCGAAGCATGGGCTGTTCCCTGCTTCCGCTGGTGCCAGGGACAGAGACGGTGCATCTGGTGTGCGGCACCCACGGAAAGCCGGAGCTTTCCGGCGGGGCGGGGGTGCACTTTAACCTGTCCCATGCGGGAGATTATGCAGCCGCGGTATTTGATGAGGGTGAAGTCGGGATCGACGTGGAACAGGTGCGGCGTGTGAATGTGAATGTCATGCGAAGACAGTTTACGGCAGAGGAGAATGCGTATCTGCTGAGTGAACCAGATGCGTTTTTAAGACTCTGGACGCGCAAGGAAAGCTATTGCAAAGCGGTAGGGGAAGGACTGCACCTGCCGCTTTCTTCGTTTGATGTGCTGGAGGATCAGGTGGCAGGAAGGACTGCGCCTGCAGCAGAGGCGGCGGTCAGGGAAGCGGATGCCGGGCAGTTTTATCTGTATACAGAAGTGCCGGTAAAAGGCTATGTATTGTCGGTCTGCGCGGGACATCCCATCACGGGGTGTCCTGTGGAGAACGTTGATCTGCGGAAATTATTTGACGGCATTTCCTAAAATCACTATAATAAATTCATCAGCCAAAAAGGATGGGATAGATCATGTACGATGAACTGACAGAGCAGGATATCAAGAAAATGGAAGAGGAGATCGAGTATCGCAAGCTGGTTGTGCGCAAGGAAGCACTTGAAGCTGTGAAGGAGGCGAGAGCCCAGGGAGATCTCAGCGAGAATTTTGAATATCATGCGGCAAAAAAAGACAAGAATCAGAACGAGAGCAGGATCCGCTATCTGGAGAAGATGATCAAGACAGCGAAGATCATATCCACGGACTCCGCGGAGGATGAAGTCGGAATGAATAATACCGTCACCGTATATTTCGAGGAGGACGATGAGGAAGAAGTCTATAAGATTGTCACCACCGTGCGCGGCAATTCACTCAAGAATCTGATCAGCAATGAGTCGCCGCTCGGTAAAGCGCTGCTTGGACACCGGGTGGGAGACCGCGTGGAAGTGCGGGTCAACGATGATTATTCTTATTTTGTCACGATCCGCAAGATCGAGAATACCGTGGATGACGGAACAGACAAGCTGAGAAAATTTTAGGCATGACGAAGAAGAAAGGATAGAGCAGATGAGACTGACAGAATTATTAAAGACCGATCAGGTTACGATTTCCTGTGAGCTGTTTCCGCCCAAGCAGGGGGCGCAGCTTGCCAATTACAAAAATATCGTTGCGGACATGGCGGCATTAAAGCCGGCATATATGAGTGTGACCTACGGCGCGACCGGCGGTACGTCCGACTATACGGTAGAACTTGCCAGCGAGGTGGAAAAGCATCAGATTCCGGCGCTTGCACATTTAACCTGTGCTTCCTCCACGAAGGAAAAGGTGGCATCCGTGATTGAGGAGTTAAAGGAGAAGCAGATCAGCAATATTCTGGCGCTCCGGGGAGACATTCCGCAGAATGCGGATTTCCCGCTTCCGAACCAGTACCGTCATGCGAGTGAGCTGATCGCGGACATCAAAGCACAGGGAGATTTCTGCATCGGCGGCGCCTGCTATCCGGAGGGACACCCGGAAGCGGACACTATTTTTGAGGATCTGGATCATCTGAAGGAAAAAGTGGATGCAGGCTGTGAATTCCTGACGACACAGATGTTTTTTGATAACCACATTCTGTACAATTTCCTGTACAAGGCACTCTCAAGAGGCATCGATGTGCCAGTGGTTGCGGGAATCATGCCGGTGACGAACAAGGCGCAGATCAAGAGGATCGTGTCGCTTTCCGGCAATATGGTTCCGCCGCGTTTCCTGGCGATCGTGGATCGTTTCGGGGATAATCCGGCGGCGATGCGCCAGGCCGGAATTGCTTACGCGACGGATCAGATTATCGATCTGATTGCCAACGGCGTGAATCACGTACATATCTATACTATGAATAAGCCGGATGTCGCGGGCGAGATTCTGGACAATTTGTCCGAGATCTATGTGAGAGCGTAATCTGGGGCTGATCCGGGCTTGTGCGGGAGGAAGGCTATGGCAGGGAAGAATGTTGAGGGACAGCTTGAGTTATTTTCACTGTTTGATTCGGTGGAAGAACTCGAGCAGAAGATCAAAGGCGCCGGACTGAAAGAAGTGCAGGGCGAACCGGTGATGGAACAGTGTTACAGGCACCGTGACACCGGTGAGACGGCGGTGGCGGCGTATCTGGACTATAACCGGGTCTATGTGGCGGACTGGGGCAGGAAGCCCCTGCTGTATCAGTTTGACAGCACAAAAGAGGCTGTCGGGTATTATGCAGACTGGCTGGACCGCCATGCGTCGGATGAAGCGGCGGTAGCGGCACAGCGGCCGGAAGCATTGCAGAAGGCGGAGGCTGTCCGGTGGGAGAATACGGAGGTAGAGAAATGAAACAGGAAGAATTATGCCGTAAACTGACAGAGATGATTGCGGAGACAAAAGCGGAGAAGCTTTCCTGGAGGCTGGAAGTACAGACCACAGAGGGAAATGATGTTTCCGAGAAGCCCATCGAGGAGGAGCACGGAACAAAGTGGACGATTGATGAGTGCTATGCGTCTTACAGCTGTAACTACCGCGGAAAAGAATTCTGTATGATTACCTATGAGCTGCTCAAGAAATCCGGGGATAAGGAGCGCTCAAGCAATCTGGTCTTTTTACCGCCGGATGGAATCCGCTTTTTCGACCTTCACACCTTACTGCCGTACAGTGTGGAGATGTCGGCGGTACTTGCGGATCATATTCATCAGCTCTGGCTGCTTCTGATGGAGAAGTACAAAGAGAAGCGCCCCGGTGTGGAACTGATTGTAAGACCCGGGACACTTACAATTGAAGATGAAGGACTATAGAACAAGGTTTTTAATTACATTACAGAAAAAACGTGTGGGAGACTACAGAATATGCAGCCTCCCGCACGTTTTTTAGTGCAGGGATTTTTCGACTTCATTTAGAGAGAGGGCACAGTGGTTCTTTAAAACCACGGATTTTAAATCCTCAAATTCCGCTTTCTCTTTCTGGATGCCGTAGCCGGAACTTTTTTTGATACGGATATTGCCGTACGAGGTCTTGCGCGTCTCAAAAGTGGATTCCAGCTTTGCGCGCTCGAATACCTGATAGCGCACGCCTCTGGTCGAAGTGTGCAGGAAGAAGAGCCCTGTAAATTTTTCGCGTTCCTCCATCTCACACAGACAGGTTAAGAGAATGCCGGGACGGTTTTTCTTCATCTGGATCGGGATCGTAAAGACGTCCAGTGCTCCGGCTGCCATAAAGATCTCCGTTGCAAGCCCCAGCGCCTCGCCGGTCATATCGTCGATGTTGCAGGAGATCGATAAAATGGTATCGTCACAGGAGTACGGTTCCTCCTCGGCAGCAAGATAGGAGGCGGTGTCGCCGAGGAAAGCGCGGACACAGTTTGCAATGCCGAAATCCTTCGACCCGATGCCGTAGCCGATCTCCGATGCGGTCATGGTTGGCATCGGGAGATAGCGCAGCACATAATAGTGCAGGATGGCAGCGCCCGTCGGGGTTAAAAGTTCGCCGGTCACGGAGCCGGTGTAGAACGGAATGCCGCGCAGAAGCTCGGCGGTCGCCGGGGCTGGAACCGGCAGTACGCCGTGCGCACATTTTACAAAGCCGTTTCCGACGTGAAGGGGCGACGCGAGAATCTGTTCTGGCGCAATCGTGCGGATTAAGAGCGCGCAGCCGACCACATCCGCGAGTGCATCGAGTGTTCCCACCTCGTGAAAATGAATCTGCTCTAACGTGGTGTCGTGTACTTTTGCCTCAGCCTCTCCGAGCAGGCGGTAGATGGCGAGCGCATCCTCCTTCACCTCTGCGGGAAGATCAAGGGATGTGATCTCCTCACAGACGGCGGCGTAGGTGGTGTGCGTGTGGGAATGTCCGTCCTCCGCAGGGTCGGACACCTCGCGTGCACCGGACGCATCCGGACACTCTGCGTGCGTGTGATGGGCATGTTCCGCATTGACATCGAGAGAGACCTCCTCGGTACCGTTCACCGTGACTTTCATGTGGGTCCCGCTGATGCCGCAGCTTACGGCGGATTCTGGGGAAAGGGCGATATGATAAGGGGCAAAGACGGTGTTCATCTTGTGCAAAAACCATTCTTTCTGATCGCAGATCTCATAGAGGGCACTCATCAGCATGTCTCCGGCAGCACCCATATTACATTCCAGATAAATTGTTTTCATAATAAGAAGAAACCTCCTGTTAGAGTGATGGCTGGTGTGATCAGCCGCCGATGTGGTTGATCATGCTTGCAAGGTAGCCAGCGCCGAAGCCGTTGTCGATGTTGACGACCGACACGCCGCTGGCACAGGAATTGAGCATGGAGAGCAGTGCGGAGATGCCGTGAAAGCTGGCACCGTATCCCACACTTGTGGGAACGCCGATGACAGGGCAGTCCACGAGCCCTCCGATGACGCTGGCGAGTGCGCCCTCCATGCCTGCGACAGCGATGATGGCATTGGCGGAGGAGAGCAGCTCCATGTTGGAGAGCAGCCGGTGCAGCCCTGCGACGCCGACATCGTAGACGCGTACGACCTTGTTGCCGAGCACCTCTGCCGTTAAGGCTGCCTCCTCCGCGACGGGAATGTCGCTCGTGCCGCCTGTGGCTACGACGATGGTTCCCTCCGCTGTGATATGCGGCGTACGGTTCACAATGCCGATGCGGGACGCCTCATCGTAGAACAGCGTAAAACGCTCGGAGAGGTAAGCAGCGGATTCCGGGGAAAGCCTCGTGATTAAGATATTCTCCGGACAGTGGGCGAGCAGACTGTTCGTGATGCCCTCGATCTGTTCTTTGGTCTTGGAGGCTCCGTAGATCACTTCCGGCGCTCCCTGACGCACTTCGCGGTGATGATCGACCTTGGCGTATCCGAGATCCTCAAAAGGAGCCAGCTTTAACTGCGCGTAGGCTTCGCTCGCGGTGAGCGTTCCGTTTTCAATATTATTAAGAATCGTTCTGATATGATCGTTTTCCATGATGTCCTCCATGTCTGTAATTAACCATATTATACCCATTGTACGGCGGGATTGCAAGAACGCGCAGGCGCTTGAAAGACCGGAATTTAGTACATTTATACAAAAAATGGAAACTGATTTTGTGAATTCGGTTTCTTGTGAGAACCTGGAAATCGTGATAGAATAAAGGAAACCAGAAAAAGAAAAATAGTTTCCAAAAGAGGGAGGTGACATAGATGCAGCAGAAAGAAGTGATCCTGGAGGGAACGATCAAGGCGTTCAATGAGAAAGGCCTGAAGTTCACCATGGACGATGTGGCAAAGATCCTCGGAATGAGCAAAAAGACCATATATACCGTATTCCGCGACAAGGAGTCGATGTTTCTTGCGATGGTGGATTACATGTTCGATTCCATTAAGGAGAGTGAACAGCAGATCGTGGAGGACGATGCGCTATCTACGGTGGAGAAGATCAGACGGATTCTCGGAGTGATCCCGGAGAGTTATCGGGATGTGGATTTCAGACAGCTTTATCTGTTAAAGGACAAGTATCCGGTAATTTACAAACAGGTGGAAAAGAGACTGGAGACCGGCTGGGAGACAACGATCCAGCTTCTGGAGCAGGGAATGGCGGAAGGCGTGATCCGCAAGGTCAGCATTCCGATCGTAAAGATGATGCTGGAAGCTACGGTAGAACAGTTTTTCCAGAGAGATATCCTGATTCAGAGCGGGCTTTCCTATCTGGAAGCGCTCGATGAGGTGGTTTCGATTCTGGTAAACGGAATTGTGGTGCCGGAGGCGGCGGGATAAACGCGTGGCAATGCAGGAAGGTGACAGGCAAAGGTAGAACATGGAGAACAGAGTATATTTAAATGACGACTGGAAGTTTTCGGAGCAATTTACGGAAGAAATGCTGGGCGACGGCTTTGACGTGGGAAACATGACTCCGGTACGGCTTCCGCACACGGTGAAGGAGACACCGCTTCACTATTTTGACGAATCTGTTTACCAGATGGTCAGCGGATACCGCAGAGATGTCTATATTCCGGAAGAATGGAAAGGAAAACGTCTGCTGCTCACGATTGACGGGGCGGCGCATGAGAGCGAAGTCTACTGGAACGGGAAGAAGATCGGGGAACATCACTGCGGCTACACGGCATTCACGATGGACATCAGCGACGATGCCGTCTACGGCATCCGCAACACGCTGGTGGTCAAGGTGGACAGCAGGGAGAGCGTGAATATACCGCCGTTTGGATTTGTGATTGACTATATGACATACGGCGGACTCTACCGTGAGGTGTGGCTCGACATCAAGGAGAAAACCTATCTGAAGGATGTGTTTGTGCGGGGAGATCTTTCCGGTGACTCCGGCAGACTGATCTCCGAGATTACGGCGGACGGCGGCGGGGAGAATCTTAGCGTCAGACAGAAGATCAAAAGATGCGGCGAGAGCGGCTACCGTCTTCTGGGCGAATGTGAACTGACCGGAACAAAGCTTGTGCTCGACTATACGGTGGAATCCGTTCTGCCGTGGGACACCGTCCATCCGGTCTGCTATGAGGTGTGCACACAGCTCATCCAGGATGAAAAGGTGCTGGATGAAAATGTGACGGTCACAGGCTTTCGACATGCCGAGTTTAAGGCGGACGGTTTTTATCTGAACGGTAAAAAAGTAAAGCTCCGCGGACTCAACCGACATCAGAGCTATCCGTATGTGGGATATGCCATGCCGGAATCCATGCAGCGGATGGACGCGGATATTTTAAAGTATGAGCTTGGCGTCAACGCCGTGCGGACATCCCACTATCCGCAGTCCCATTACTTTATCGACCAGTGTGACAGAATCGGACTTCTGGTATTTATGGAGATTCCGGGATGGCAGCACATCGGTGATGAGGCGTGGAAGGATCAGGCGGTTATAAATGTGCGCGATATGGTGATGCAGTACCGCAATCACACGTCCATCATTCTCTGGGGCGTGCGCATCAACGAGTCGCAGGACGATGATGATTTTTACCGCAGGACGAACGCAGTGGCGCACGAACTCGATCCATCCAGACCGACGGGCGGTGTGCGGGCGCACAAAAAGAGCAGCCTTCTGGAAGACGTCTACACTTACAATGATTTTGTGCATGACGGCACGAATCAGGGATGTGAGAAAAAGGCGGCGGTGACATCCGATCCGAAAAAGCCGTATCTGATCAGCGAGTACAACGGACATATGTATCCGACCAAGGCATTCGACTGGGAGGAACACCGCGCGGAACATGCGCTGCGCCATGTGCGGGTGCTCGACGCGGCGGCAGCGGAGGGTGACATTGCAGGAAGCTTCGGCTGGTGCATGTTCGACTACAACACACACAAGGATTTCGGCAGCGGGGATCGCATCTGTTACCACGGCGTGATGGATATGTTCCGCAATCCGAAGCTGGCGGCGAGGGTCTATGAATGCCAGCAGGAGGAGCATACGGTTCTGGAACTGAGTTCTTCCATGGACATAGGGGAGCACCCGGGCTGCAACCGCGGCGAGACCTACATTTTTACCAACGCGGACAGTGTGCGGATGTACAAAAACGACCGTTTTATCAAGGAATACAAGAGAGAGGATTCCCCGTGGAAACATCTGCCGCACGGACCGCTCGTGATCGACGATTATATCGGAGATGCGATCGAGAAGGGCGAACATTTTACAACGGCGCAGGGAAAGGGAATCAAGGATGCGTTGAATGCGACCGCACGCTACGGACTGTCGCATCTTCCGAAATCCGTGTATGTGACGGCGCTTAAGATGCTGCTCATTTATCACATGAAGCCGACCGATGCGGTGGTGCTCTATAACCGCTATATCGGAGACTGGGGAGGCACTTCCACGACATACCGGTTTGAGGCGGTGTCGGACGGCGGCGTGACTGCGGAACTTATCAAAAAGCCGATGACAAAGGTTGTACTTTTTGCACGGGCGGATCACACAGGACTTCAGGAGAAAAGCACCTACGATGTGGCGGCCATCCGGCTTGAGGCGCGGGACGAATACGGCAATCTGCTTAGCTTCTTTAATGAGCCGGTAAGCTTTGAGGTGAGCGGACCGGTGGAGCTGATCGGACCGTCCGTCATCTCGTTGGAGGGCGGAATGGGCGGCACTTATATAAAGACGACGGGTGAGAGCGGTGAGGCACGGCTTGTCATCCGGAATGCACAGACCGAACCGGTAGAACTGCACTTTGCAGCAGCGGCAGAGCGACAGAGATTGTAAGAGAAGAGAGGGAACACAGGCAATGGAAGAAAAATCAAAAGTTATTTTTGGCAATCCGATGCCGGATAAGGTATACCGGAAAGCGGTAAAGTCGAAAAAGAAATATGCAAAAAAATTCGGGGACGATGCAGGGGCAGATTATCCTGCAATCGTGAAGAAGAATGAATACATCGGCGATATGCTGGGCGTACATGACATCCGTGTGGGAGAGACGGGAGAAAACGTGGGATTTGACACGGAAAAGGGAATCATCGTCGGCAACATCCGCATGGGATTCGGACATTACCGCATTTCCATGGCGATCGCATCTGCGGCACATTCCATGGGCTATGTACCGTACTGGATGGACTTGAATTCCTACCCGCAGACGACCTGCACAAAAGTTATTGGTGCGCAGAATGATCTGTATTCCCTGGGATCAAGACTTTCCCAGAAGAGCAGACTGTTTAACCGTCTGGTCTGGGAGCCGATGAACTATGAAGGCTTCCGGAAGCTTTCCTACAATGCCGCGGACCAGAAAAATGCGGAACTGATGGCTCCGGTCTATGCGAATGTGCCGAAGGAGCTTCCGGTGGTGGCGACACATGTGTGGCCTGCGCAGGCTGCAATCCATGCGGGAATGAAGCATGTGGTCAACGCGATCCCGGACAACTGGCCGATGGCGCTGCATTTATCGGAGGGAAGCATTCACACCGTGCAGACACATTACGCCTACCAGGGTTACCGCATTTTAAACGGCATGCAGGGAGCCGACGTTCTTCGCCCGATGCCGAAGGAGGATCTGATCTATACGGGACATTACATCGACCATGAGCTGGTGAGCAACATCGAGGCGGACTGTGAGGCGAGACGGGCGCGCAAGAGAGAGAAAAAGCCGGTGCGTTTCCTTCTCACGATCGGAGGCGCGGGAGCACAGAGAGAGATTTTTGCTTCCATCATCAAACATCTGCTCCCTGCGATTCGGGACGGCAGAGCCGCACTGTATGTGAATGTCGGTGATTACCGCAATGTCTGGGAGGAGCTGCTCGGTGAGATCCCGGGAATGAAGAAGTTTGCAATGGAGCATTTTAATAACTGGAAGGATACGACAGAGTTTGCCGCACAGGCACTTACCGGTGAGGTAAGCGGCATCCACGGCTTCTGGCATGAGAATATTTTTGAGGCAGTCTACTGCACGAACCTTCTGATGAGAAGCTGCGATGTGCTTGTGACAAAGCCGAGCGAGCTGGCATTCTACCCGGTGCCGAAGCTGTTTATCAAGCGTGTCGGCGGGCATGAGCAGTGGGGTGCCATCCACTCCGCAGAGATCGGGGACGGTACGTTAGAGTGCAGAGATATTCCGCACACGGTACAGATGCTGGATCTGTTCTTAAACGAGGACGCGCTGCTTAACGATATGTGCGACTGCATCGAGAAGAACAAGGCAGCAGGAATTTACGACGGAGCCTACCGTGTGGTAGAGCTTGCGATGGAGAAGAGATAAGGGGAGCGCGAAGGCGCAGAATTGGAGGATCACATGAAACTGACAGGAAAAGAAAAAGTCTCCTACGGACTTGGAGCAGTCGGAAAAGACATGGTGTACATGCTTTCCGCAAGTTACATACTGTATTATTATCAGGATATTCTCGGGGTGAGCGCGTTTGCAATGGGCGTGATCTTACTTGCAGCGCGTGTGTTTGACGCGTTCAACGATCCGATTATGGGCGTGGTTGTCGCCAAGACAAGAACAAGATGGGGAAAATTCCGTCCGTGGCTTTTCATCGGAACGATTTTAAATGCCATCATGCTCTACCTGATGTTTTCTGCACCGCCGGCACTCGACGGAGGCGGTCTGGTGGCCTATGCAGCAGTCACCTATGTACTCTGGGGTGTGACGTACACGATGATGGATATCCCTTACTGGTCAATGATTCCGGCGTTTACCGAGGGCGGCAAAGAGCGTGAAGGACTTTCCACGATGGCGCGCTCCTGTGCGGGCGTCGGCTCTGCCATCATCACAATCATCACGATGCTATGTGTATACCGTCTCGGCGGCGGGGATGAGCGCGTGGGATTCAAGTGGTTTGCACTGATTATTGCGATTTTATTTGTGCTCTTTACGACGATCACCTGCGTCAATGTCAAGGAAAAATCCACCGTCAATGTGGATTCCCCGTCCGTAGGACAGATGTTCCGCGCACTGATTCAGAACGATCAGGCGATGACGGTTGTGATCACCATCGTTCTCATCAACTGTGCGGTCTATACAACCTCAAACCTTGTCATCTATTTCTTTAAATATGATTTCGGCGGCGAGGGCTGGTACAACAGCTACACCCTGTTTAATACGTTCGGCGGAGCGGTACAGATTCTGTCCATGATGATCTTATTCCCGCTGCTGCGCAAATTCATGGGAACCATCCAGGTGTTCTACACGGGATTTGCCATGGCAATCATCGGTTATGTGGTGCTTTTGGTACTGGCATTCACCAATATGTCCAACGTGGTACTGCTGTTTATCCCGGGATTCTTCATCTTTGGGGCAAACGGTGTGCTGACGGTGCTGACGACGGTGTTTCTCGCCAATACCGTGGACTATGGACAGCTGAAAAATCACAGACGTGACGAGAGCGTGATCTTTTCCATGCAGACCTTCGTGGTCAAACTGGCAAGCGGCGTGGCGGCGCTGATTGCATCCATCTGCTTACAGATCTGCAATCTGAGCAACGATACGACAGATACCGCAGCAGTTGCGACGGCTGCCGCATCTTCGGTGGTCGGACTGCGCATGACGATGACGATTCTCCCGATGATCTGCCTTCTGTGCGGCATTTTCATTTTCCACAAAAAGTACATTCTGACGGAGGAGAAGGTTGCCGAGATCGCAGAGCAGGTCAAGAAAGGGGCATACTAAATGATAAAGGCAGACGGACATATTTTTGTGCTGGAGACGGCGCACACGACATACTGCTTCTGGAGAATGGAGACAGGGCATTTGGAGCACCTGTATTATGGAAGGCACCTGACACTGCCGGAGCATCCGGCGGAGCGTGATGTTGCTCCGCTGATGGAGAAGCATACATTTGCACCGGGAAATACGAATCTCTGCGACGGGGAGCATCCGGCGTTCTCCCTGGAGGACATGCGGCTTGAGATGTCCTCCTACGGAAAAGGGGACATCCGCGAACCGTTTGTGGAGATCGTGCACGCGGACGGAAGCACCACTTCGGACTTCCGCTATGAAAGCTATGAGATCACAGAAAAGACGGCGGAGACAGAAAACGGAGATCTCCCGGGAGCTTACGACGAGAAAGGGGAGGCGCAGCGTCTCAGCGTAAGGCTGCGCGACCATTCCTATGATCTTGTTCTGGAACTTCATTATGATGTCTACGCAGAGTGCGATGCGATTGTGCGAAGCGCCGTTCTCTTCAATGAGAGCGGGGAGACGGTCCGTCTGAACCGCCTGATGAGCACCCAGATCGACTTTGATCCGGCAGAGTATGTGTTTACAACCTTTACCGGTGCGTGGGCGAGGGAGATGCACCGCTCCGATACGCGCATGGAGGCGGGAAAACATGTCAATGCGTCCTACACGGGAACCTCCTCCAGCCGTGCCAACCCGTTCGTCATGATTGCAAAGACGGATACGACGGAGGATACCGGAGAGTGTTACGGATGCAACCTCATCTACAGCGGCAACCACTATGAGGCGGCGGAAGTGAGCGGCTACGGCAAGATGCGCCTGACTGCCGGCATCAATCCGCAGTCATTTTCCTGGCTGCTGGCTCCGGGGGAGAACTTTGCGGCGCCGGAGGCGGTCATGGCGTATTCCTGTGAGGGCTACAATGGCATGAGCCAGTGCATGCATGCATTTGTGCGGGAGCACATCGTGCGTGGAGCGTTTAAGAACAAGGTGCGCCCGGTGCTGTTAAACAGCTGGGAGGCAGCCTATTTTGACATCAATGAGAGAAATCTGCTTGCTCTGGCGAAGAAGGCAAAGGAAGCCGGCGTGGAGCTTTTTGTGATGGACGACGGCTGGTTCGGCGAGCGCAATGATGACGCACATTCCCTGGGAGACTGGGAAGTCAACGAGAAGAAGCTTCCGGGAGGTCTCGCGGGACTCGGAAGAAAGATCAAGGCGCTCGGATTGGATTTTGGTATCTGGGTGGAGCCGGAGATGGTGAATGTGAACAGTCATCTCTACCAGGCGCATCCGGACTGGACGATTGAGATCCCGGGGAAACCGCATGCGGAGGGGCGCAACCAGCGCATCCTTGATCTTACGAGAACGGAAGTGCAGGACTATATCATCGAGACGATGACGAAAGTCTTTTCCTCGGCGGAGATCTCCTATGTCAAATGGGATATGAACCGGACGTTTACGGATTACTATTCCGGAGCGCTTCCGCCCGAGCGGCAGGGGGAGGTGGCACACCGCTATGTGCTGGGACTGTACCGGTGCATGAGAGAGCTTACCGCGCGTTTCCCGGACATTCTCTTTGAGGGATGCTCGGCGGGCGGCAACCGGTTCGATCTTGGAATTTTATCCTATTTTCCACAGATCTGGGCGTCGGATGACACGGATGCGCTCTGCCGGGCGGAGATTCAGACCGGCTATTCCTACGGCTATCCGATGTCCGTTGTGAGCGCGCATGTGTCGGCGTGCCCCAACCACCAGACGCTCCGCGTGACGCCGCTTGAGACACGGTTCGCCGTGGCGGCGTTCGGCATCTGCGGCTATGAGTGCAATTTCTGTGATCTGTCCCGCGAGGATTTTGCGGCGGTAAAGGCACAGATCGCACTGTACAAACAGTGGCGGGAGGTATTGCAGAAGGGACGGTTTTACCGCGGACGCACATTCGGAGAGGGGGCACATGAAAGTGTACTCTCCCAGAGCGTGGGAAACCAGATGGAGTGGACCTGTGTGTCGGAAGACCAGACCCGTGCGGTCGGTATGCTGATGCAGAAGCTGGTCGTACCGAATACCCAGTATCACAGCTATCAGGCGAAGGGATTAAAACCCGATGCGCGGTATCATTTCTACAACCGCAGCTTAAAATACAATATCAAGGATTTCGGGGATCTGGTCAATACCGTCTCACCGGTACACATCAGGCAGGATTCGCTGGCGCTGGATCTGATTGCCAGATTTAAGAAGATGGACGGGGAGATCGAGGATTGCCATGCAGCCGGAGATATGTTAATGTATCATGGAGTGAAGCTTAAACAGGCGTTCGGCGGAACCGGATACAACAGTGAGGTGCGGTATTTTCAGGATTTCGCTGCGCGCATGTATTTTATGGAAGAGGAAAAAGAACATGCAGACAGCGGGGAAGCAGAAGAAAAAGAGAGATAACAGCAGCAGAATCAGAAGCGGGGCAGCGGCACTTTGTGCGGCCCTGCTTCTTTTGCTGTCGGGATGTGGGACGGCATCGGACGGACAGGCGGCAGAGCAGCAGGCGGCACTGTCCGGAGGAACCTTGCAGGATGGTCAGATGTCGGAAATGCAGATGGCAGAGCAGCAGGAGAATGGTGGCTCACCGACAGAGGAGATGGCAGAGCCGGGGGAAGGACAGACGCCGGACGGAACGCTGTCGGTGACGTTTTTGGATGTCGGACAGGGCAATGCCGTTTTAGTGGAGCAGAGCGGAGCGTATATGCTGATCGACGGCGGCAACAGAGACTATTCCTCGTTTGTGGTAAGCTATCTGAAGGAACAGGGCGTGGAAGAACTCGCCTATGTGATCGCCTCCCACTATGATGCGGATCACTTAAACGGTGTGGTCGGCGCCCTGCACGCATTTTCCTGCGGACAGGTGCTTGCTCCCGATTACGTGACGGATACCAGAGTCTATGAGTCGTTTGAGCGCGTGATAAAGGAGCAGGATATTGCACTTGCCTACCCGGCAGTGGGAGACACTTACACGCTTGGCGACGCTTCTTTTACGGTGGTCTGCCCAAAAGCCTATGATCCGAAGGAGGATAACGATAATTCCGTCGGAATCCGCCTTGTGTACGGCGACACCAGCTTTTTAATCTGCGGTGACGCCGGAAAAGCCGAAGAGCAGGCGATGCTTGACTCCGGCGTGACACTGGAGTCGGACGTGTATCTGGCGAGCCATCACGGGAGTGAGGGTTCTTCCTCCGAAGCTTTTATGCGCGCCGTGTCGCCGTCGGCGGTAGTGATCAGTGCGGGTGCGGGGAACTCCTACGGCCATCCGACGCGCACGGTACTCGACCGGGTGAAGGCATGCGGGGCAGCGCTCTACCGGACGGATCTGCAGGGAACCATCACGGTCACAAGTGACGGAACCTCCCTTAGCTGGAGCGTGGACGCGACGCAGGATTACCGGGACGGGGATGAGGTCGCGGCAGGTGCTGCGGACACCACGGGAACATCCGGGGCGGCAGATACCGCAGGAAGCGCGGCACAGGCATCATCCGGGGGAGAGACTGCCGCGGGCGGCACAGCGGACGTGACAGGAGAATACGTGCTCAATACGAACACAAAGAAGTTTCACCGGTCATCCTGCTCGAGTGTTGCGCAGATGTCGCCGGAAAACAAGGCGGCATTCTCCGGAAGCAGGGAGGAACTGATTGCAGCCGGATATGATCCGTGCAAGAGATGTAATCCCTGACGGAATTCTGTCTGTACAACAGATGATAAGAGAAATGCAATGATTTTTAACAGAAAGCATAAAAAATGGAATGGAAAAAGACCGGTTGTATGCGTTTGGTGAAAAAGCTGCGCTGCCCGTTCTTTTTCTGCTTGTGATTCCCGTCTGGGGAGCTGCCCAGATCTTGAATACGCCGGTGATCTGTGTGTATCGTTTCGGAATATACGGCATCTGCTTCCTTCTGGGCTACTATGTCTTTTCCCATAAAAAAGTGACCGACCGGCTGGCGTGCGTGAGCGTCCCGCTTGCAACCGCGGCTGTGGTGCTGACAGTTTTTTATGTGCGGTATTATTTTGGGGAAAATTATGCAGAGGAGCCGGTGGTAAACAGTCCGTTTTCCATTTTGTATGGCTGAACGGTGTGTCTGGCAGTCCTGGGAGGAATGAAGCGCTGGGGCAACCGTACGTCGCGAAAGACAGCGTGGCTTTCTAAAAAGAGCTACGGACTGTATCTGTTCCACTATCTGGCACTCTCGGCGGCGGCATATTTTCTGGACCGCTACACCAAAGTTACGGGGGTTGCAGCCTACCTTTTGTCGGGAATTGCAGCCTATGCGGGCGGCTATCTTCTCTATGAGCTGATAAAAAGAATTCCGGTCATAAGATGGTGTGTGATTGGAGAGAAAAAGGAGAGGAAACATGTTCAAAGATAATCTGATGATGCTGCGGAAGATGCGTGGAATGACGCAGGAGGAACTGGCGGAGAAGATTGATGTGTCCAGGCAGACACTTTCCAAATACGAGACGGGAGAGTCCCTCCCGGATGTGGAGAAGAGCCGGCTGATCGCGGAGGTGTTTGCCGAAGGGAAAGCATGCGTTTGGAATGGTGAAGGTCGGTGAAAAAGGGCAGATTGTGATTCCTGCAAAGGCGAGAAAAATTTTTGACATAAAGCCGGGGGATGTATTGATGGTTCTGGGAGATGAAGAACAGGGAATTGCGCTGTTAAAGGAGCAGGATTTTATGGCGATGGTGCAGGCAATGCGGCATATGGAGACGTAAAATTGCGCAATCCGGTGCGCAGAGGATTGCAATATGTAAAATAACACAGGCGAGACCTTCCAGAGCGCAGGTCGGAAGTATTTGCGCTGGCGTCGGTGATTTATGTGCTTGGTTTTTTGCTTGAGGTGACATCGGCGGATCTTGGGAGTGTGTTTGCTTCGGTAAAAGTAGAATATTTCGGGGAACTTTTTCTGGTCATCGGGTTTACCTGATTTTTTGCGGAGTTTTGCCGCATTGCGCTGCCAAAAATCATTTACTGGTTTGAGTCGGCATTTTCGGTGTTCTCCATGTATCTGTTGTTTACCACGGAAGAGCTGGATGCTGTGTGCACTATATGGAATTCGATGAGATTCTGCGCGGACACGGGCAGCGGGTGCCGATCAAGGAAGCTCTTTTTGACGTGCGGGCAGAGCAGTTAAACGAGATGGGGGAGAATCAGGGATACCTCATCCGGGCGATTGATATGACGGAACACTATAACCGGCTGGATCAGGCGGAGATGTCTGCGCATGTGGATGCGCTGACCGGGCTCTGGGACAGAGAGCAGTTTAAGATTTCCATGCTTGATGAACTGTATCAGAACGGTGCCGGCACCATGTTTATGATGGATGTGGACAATTTTAAGGAGGTCAATGATCACTACGGACATGACATCGGCGACAAAGTGCTGCGGACACTCGGCACAGCAATCCGCGAGACCTGTCAGAATGAACATCTCTGTGGCAGGCTTGGCGGGGATGAGTTCTGCCTGTTTTTAAAGGGAATCACGGAGGAAGCAGAGATTCAGAAGTACGCAAAGAAAGTTGCGCGCTGTACAAGGAGAAGATTGCCCTGCTCCCGGATCACGTAAAGTCTTCCATGTCCATCGGTGCGGTGGTTGTTGACATCGGGAAGCATAATACTGCAAGAGATACGTTTGAGCAGGTTTACCGCAGCGCAGAGACGGTGTGACGCACGGCGCATCAGAGCAGTATTTTTGATCTGCGCAGCAGAAGAAAGCCCAGAATTCCGGTGAGGACATCGGAGACTGCCTGCGCGAGCAGAATTCCCATGTAGCCGAACAGGGAAGAAAAGAGCAGCATACACAACACGAGCAGCACGCCCTGGCGGCTGATGGACATCAGAAAAGCGGGAAGCGCCATGCCGGCTGCCTGGAACAGTGTGGTGAAGACTAAGATCATGCCGATCACAGGGGCGGTAATCATGAGACAACGGAGCATCAGGGCACCGGAGGCCACGATGACATCATCCTGCATGAAGATGCGGATGATGTGCGGAGCAAAAATACAGGCGGCGGCTGTGAAAACGAGCGCAATGAGAAGCTGCACGAGCAGATCAAAATGCAGAAACTGTTTCAGGCGTTCGCGGTTGTCTGCACCGTAGCAGTAGCCGAGGAGCGGCTGCGCGCCGAAGGCGAACCCGACCAGAATCAGCATGGTGATCATGTTGACTTTTAAGGCAATGCCAAGAGCGGCAACTTTATCAGAACCGTAAGGTAACAGAAAACGGTTGGTGAGGAGTACCGCAAAGCTCTGCATCAGGTTCGTGATGGAAGCCGGAATTCCGATCAGCAGAATGTCACGGACATGACCGGATGAAATATGCATTTCGCGGCAGGACATCGACAGATGCCCTGCCTTTTTGAATACAACCCACACGAGATAGCAGTCGGCAAGCAGATTGCTCAGGATGGTGGCAAGTGCGGCGCCGCCGGCACCCATATGCAGAGAGAAGATGAAAATGGGATCTAAAAGAATATTAAACACAGCGCCGATGACGGAACCAATCATGGCATCATTTGCCAGACCTTCTGTGCGGAGCAGATTCCCCGGGACAATATTAAAGATAATGGCAGGGCAGCCGAGAACCAGAAAGCGGTAATAGGCGCCGGCATAAGCGATGGTATCGTCCCTGGCACCCAGAAGATGCAGAATGGGTGTCTGAAAAAGCAGCATCAGAACGGCAACAGCAATGCCGAAGAAGATGGAGCCGAGAAGGCAGAAAGCACTGATCCGCCGCGCGGTGTCATAATCTTTTTTTCCGAAAAGTCTTGAGATGGCGGAACTTCCGCCAAGCCCGAAAATATCACCGAATGCAATCATGAGACTGAACACCGGGGCGCAGAGAGAGACGCCGGCGACGAGGCTGGTGTTCTGGGTCTTTGCAATAAACCATGTGTCGACCATATTGTATACAAGGCTGATGACCATGCCGAACACCACAGGCAGAGCCATCTTGAAATAGGCTTTCGGTACGGGCATTGTTTCAAATACATCATTGTTCATCTGAGAGTTCCTCCATTTCCTGTAACAGGATCAATGCTTAAAGTATATCATATTGATAGAAAAAAGGTGACGGGAAAATAAAAAGCTTCTTGACATTGCCACATTAGTGCAGTAAACTACTGACAAATAAATGAGAAATCGTTGAGCAAAAGGAGTACACTGTACGATTCTTCACAGAGAGCCTGGGGCGGTGGGAGCAGGCAGGATAGTATGGATGGAATGGATTTGCGAGAGCAAAGTGAAAGGCGGATAACAGCAGCCGAGTAGCGGAAGCCGTGTCCTCACGTTACAGGGGTACGATATAGAGAACATCTGTATCTGAGAGTCTATACATGATTGGTGGCGGATATTTCCAGTTTGGAGGTATCCGCTTTTTGTATCTTCTGTCAGATGAGTCCGGTGAGGACGGCTGATAAAAAGAGAGAAGCTAAGCATGGCAAGAGAAGAAGGGTGGCACCACGAGACATTCGTCCCTGATCCGGTTTACCGGGTCAGAGATTTTTTTTAATTCATGGGAAATTACGTCCAATGAATTAAAAAGCCCTCCGGGCAGGATCGCACTGCGTCAGAGCGGAATTATGTCGCTAGAGCAACCCGCCGCAGGCGGAGAATCCTGCAAAGCAGGATTCTTTCTTGATGGGACGCATTTTCTATGAATTAAAAGAAGAAAGAGGAGGATTTATGAAGCGCATCTATAAGGTCTACAAGAAAACAGTCAGCATTGTGAACGAGACGCCGACGGCGATGTACGAGAATCTGGTCGGAAGCAGAAAGGGATTTCTGCTCGAGAGCTATGACAAGAACTATGACCGGTATACGTTTTTGGGGGAACCGGAGGAACTGATCTCCTCGGAGGGGGAGTCGCTTGTCATCACAAAAAAGAGTGGGGAGCGCGAGGTGCGCAGGGGCAATCCGTTAGCGCTGTTAAAAGAATATTATGACGAATTTGAGATTCATAAGGAGAATGACGAACTGAATTTTTCCGGCGGACTGGTGGGCAATGTCAGCTATGATTTTATCCGCTACTCGGAAAAACTGCCGGAGAAGAATCCGGATGAGATCGGGATTGAGACGATTCAGCTGATGTTGATGAAAGCGTTTATCGTGATGGACTATGTGGCGGAGACGCTGACCGCGGTTGTCTTAGAGGAGGAGACGGAGGAAGGGAGAAAGCGTGCCGGCGTGACGGCGGAAGAGATGATCCGTCGCGCCATGCATCCGGAGCAGACAGAGGGAGGATGTGACAGCAGGTGTGAAGAGAACACCGGGCACGGGATGAAAGAGGCGGCGCAGCCGGAGGGCGGAAAAAAGGACGGTGTGATCCGTAAAAAGTCGGATACGCTTGCCGCTTACAGCGCGAAGGTGGAGAAGATCAGACACTATATCAGAGAAGGACATATCTTTCAGACGGTGCTCTCCCAGCGCTGGACGGTGGAGACCGGACATGACGGTTTCTCCCTCTATAAGGAGCTTCGCGAGTTGAATCCGTCGCCGTATCTTTATTACTTTCAGTTCGGTGATTTTGAGGTGATCGGAAGTTCGCCGGAGATGTTAGTAAAACAGCAGGGCAAGCGTGTGTTTACCTGCCCGATCGCAGGGACCAGACCGAGAGGAAAGACAGTGGAGGAGGATGAAGCACTCCACAGAGAACTTCTGGCAGATGAGAAAGAGCGTGCCGAGCATGTGATGCTGGTGGATCTGGCGCGAAACGATATGGGGCGCATCTCGGAATTCGGAACAGTCAAGGTCACGGATTTTATGAATGTGCGGAATTATTCCCATGTCATGCACATCGTATCCATGGTGGAGGGAAGGAAAAAGGGCAGCTATCATCCGTTTGATCTGCTGGCATCCTTCCTGCCGGCAGGAACGTTAAGTGGTGCACCAAAGATCCGGGCAATGGAGATCATTGAGGAATTGGAGGAGGTACGGCGCGGGCTCTACGGCGGTGCGACCGGTTATGTCGATTTTTCCGGCGATATGGATTTCTGCATCACGATCCGCACGATGATCAAGAAGGGCAGAGAGGTCTATCTGCAGGCGGGTGCGGGAATCGTCGCGGACTCCGTGCCGGAAAAAGAATATCAGGAATGCTGCAACAAAGTGATGGCGCTTGCAAGAACACTTCTGGAGGAGGAAAGCTTATGATTCTTTTGATTGACAACTATGATTCCTTTACCTATAACCTCTATCAATATATCGGAACCTTCACGCCGGACATCCGGGTGGTACGCAACGATGCCATTACGATCGGGGAGATAGAAGATATGCAGCCGGAGCGCATTGTGCTCTCCCCGGGTCCCAAAAGTCCGAAAGAGGCGGGAATCTGCATGGATGTCGTAAAACATTTCTACAATAAAATACCGATTCTTGGCATCTGTCTCGGACATCAGTGCATCGGTGAGGCGTTCGGAGGAACCGTGAGTTATGCGAAGACGTTATTCCATGGAAAACAGTCCGAAGTCACACACTGCCTGGACGGTGTTTTTACCGGGATCGACACGCCGGTTAAGGTGGCAAGGTATCATTCCCTGGCGGTGCTAAGAGACGATCTGCCGGAGTGTTTAAAAGTCACCGCGCAGACCGCGGACGGCGAGATTATGGCGATGCGGCACAAAGAGTATCCGGTGGTCGGTCTTCAGTTCCACCCCGAGTCCATCTACACGGAACACGGAAAGCGGATGATCGAGAATTTCCTGTCGGGTGTCATTTAAGGGAGGAGCAGCGTATGATACTGGATCAGATTGTGAGTGATAAAAAAAGAAGACTGCCGGAGCATAAGAGACGGATACCGGAGCAGGAGATGCGAAAGCTGGCGGAGGTATATGAGGGCAGTCATCACGATTTTAAGGGAGCGCTTGAGGGAGATGTCATTTCCGTCATTGGAGAGTTCAAAAAGGCGTCCCCAAGTCTAGGGAAAATTAAAAGCAAAATTAACTTGATTGATAGAATCACAGAATACAATGCTTCTGTGGATGCAATCTCCTGCCTGACGGAGGAGGATCACTTTGACGGCAGCACGGCGTATCTAAAACAGATCCGGCAGATGGCAGATCTTCCGATCCTGCGCAAGGATTTCATGATTGACCCGTACCAGTTCTATGAGGCACGTGCAATCGGCGCGGATGCGGTGCTTCTCATTGCGGCAATCTTAGACGATGTGCAGATGCATGAATTCTACCAGCTTGCAGGGGAACTGGGGCTGGATGCGTTAGTCGAGGTACACGACGAGGCGGAGATGGAGCGGGCGTTAAAGCTGGATGCAAAGATCATCGGCGTCAATAACCGCAATCTGAAGGATTTTTCCATTGACCTGCAAACAACGGAGCGATTAAGCCGCATGGTGCCGCAGGAGAAAATTCTGGTGGCGGAAAGCGGCATTGTATCGGATGAGGATGTGGAGTTCTTAAAAGCATGCGGTGTGAATGCATTTCTGATCGGGAGAGCCTTTATGGAGGCGGAGCACCCGGGAGAGGTGGCAGCGCGCTGGAAGCAGCGGTAGGGAGGATGGACATTGACGAAGATCAAGATCTGCGGCATCACAGGAGAGGATGAGATAGCAACGCTCAATGAGACCGGTGTGGATTACGCCGGATTCGTGCTGTACGAGAAAAGTAAACGTTATGTCACAGTGCAGAAAGCAAGACAATTATTTGAAAAATTAAATAAAGATATAAGAAAAGTAGCTGTAGCGGTAGCGCCGGAGAGCGAGTTGATTGAGGAGATCGGGCGTGCAGGGTTTGATCTGCTGCAGGTGCATGGTGTGGACGCCACAGAGGCGGAGCGGATCGCAGCACAGACGAAGCTGCCGGTGTGGCTGGCGGTCAACCTTCGTGATCCTGCCGAGGTTCGCCGATGGCGCCGGGAAGAATATCACCGGATTGCCGGGGTTGTGATTGATGCCGGAGCGTACGGCAGCGGAAAGACATTCGGCTGGGAACAGAACGGACAGGATGAGATGTGCTGTGCCGTGCGTGCGTTCCGGGAGGAACTGCTGGCAGAGGGGCGTACTTTTGTGCTGGCAGGCGGACTTAACGCAGAGAATGTGGCGGAGGGAATCAGAATCTTTGCCCCCGATGTCGCAGATGTCAGCAGCGGCGTGGAAACGCTGTGTGACGGAATGAGAGCAAAAAGTATAATCAGGATTAAAAAATTTAAGAAAGCCGTGCAAAAAACAGAAGGCGTCTGAACAGGAAGAAGGAGCGGCGGAACGTGATCAGGAAAGGAAAGACGAGACATGAACAGGAAAGCATATTACGGAGCATTTGGCGGACAGTATGTGGCTGAGTCGCTGATGAATACCCTGGAGGAACTGGATGCGGCATTTGAGGAAGCAATCCGCGATCCGGAATTTCTCAAACAATACCACTATTATCTGGAACAGTATGTCGGGAGAGAGACACCGCTGTATTACGCGGAGCGTCTCAGTGAAAAGTACGGCATGAAAATGTATTTAAAGCGTGAGGATTTAAACCATACCGGCGCACACAAGATTAACAATGTGATCGGACAGATTCTGCTGGCGAAGCGCATGGGTAAGAAAAAGGTGATCGCAGAGACCGGAGCGGGGCAGCACGGCGTGGCGACGGCAACCGGCGCAGCGCTCTTTGACATGGAGTGCACGGTCTATATGGGAGCCGAGGATATCAAAAGACAGTCACTAAACGTAATGCGCATGGAGATGCTCGGCGCGAAAGTTGTCAGTGTCACTTCCGGAAGCAATACGCTAAAGGATGCGACCAACGAGGCGATCCGCACCTGGGCAAAAACGGCGGAGGATACCTTTTACATCATCGGTTCTGCTGTGGGACCGTATCCGTACCCGAAGATGGTGAAGGAGTTTCAGAGCGTCATCAGCCGCGAGGCGAAAAAACAGATCCTTGCGGCGGAGGGCAAGCTTCCGGATGTCGTGATGGCATGTGTGGGAGGCGGATCGAACTCCATCGGCATGTTTGCGGATTTTATTGAGGAGAAGGGGGTAAAGCTGATCGGCGTGGAGGCAGCCGGAAAGGGAATCGAGACCGGGGAACACGCGTCGGCGATGGCGCTCGGCGAGCCGGGAGTTCTGCACGGCATGCGTTCCTATCTGCTGCAGGATGCGGACGGCAATGTCCAGCTTGCACATTCCATCTCAGCGGGGCTGGATTATCCGGGCGTCGGTCCGGAGCACGCGTACTTAAAGGAGAGCGGACGCGCACGATATGTGGCAATCCGGGATGATGAGGCGATGGATGCGCTGATGGAGCTGTGCAGACTGGAGGGAATCATTCCTGCGATCGAGAGCGCCCATGCAGTTGCCTATGCGATGAAGTACGCGAGGGAGCGCAAAGAGGCGGTCGGTGAGAAGCAGGCGGCAAAGGAGACCATGGTCATCTGTCTGTCGGGCCGCGGCGACAAGGATGTCAATACGATCGCAGATTATCTTGCAGGAAAAGGATATTTAAATTGAGCCGGAAAGTTGTCCGGCGAGGGAGGATATGACAGATATGAATCGAATAGAAGCGCGTATGAACGCCTGCAGCAAAAAGCAGGAGAAAGCATTTATTACTTATGTTACCGCGGGACTGCCGGATCTGGCAGCCACAAAAGAAATCATCCGGGCGCAGGAGCGCGGCGGCTGCGACGTGATTGAGCTTGGCGTGCCGTTTTCCGATCCGGTGGCGGACGGACCGGTCATCCAGGACGCATCGTACCGTGCAATCTGCGGCGGGGTGAATGTGAAGAAGATTTTTGCAATGATGCAGGAACTGCGCACGGAGGGTGTGACGGTCCCGATCATCTTCATGATGTATTACAACACGATCCTGCACTACGGCGTGGAAGCGTTTGTAAAAAGATGCAATGAGGCGGGGGTGGACGGACTGATCGTTCCGGATCTGCCGTTTGAGGAGCAGGCGGAACTGATGACGGTGCTTAACGCATCGGAGGATACGATCTTAATCCAGCTCGTGTCGCCGGTGTCCGGGGCGCGGATTCCAAAGATTCTCGCCGGAGCGCGGGGGTTCGTCTACTGTGTATCGTCCATGGGTGTCACGGGGCAGGGAGCAGAGTTCCATAAGGAGGTAAGAAGCTATCTTACCGCAGTACGGGAAGCGACAGATCTGCCGGTGATGATGGGCTTTGGCATCCGGACGGCGGCGGACGTTCTGCCGCTTGCGGATCTGATCGACGGGGCGATCGTCGGAAGTTATTTTATCAGGCTGCTGGAGGAGCAGGGCTTTGCGCCGGAGGCGGCGGAGACATACTGCCGGACCTTTAAAAAGGAACTGAACGCATAGAGGAGGAAAAAGGGATGAAAGAATATATTGCAAAGGTTGCTGAGGGAGAGAATCTGACTGAGGAAGAAGCAAAAAAGGCGATGGACATCATGTTAAGCGGTGATGCGACGCAGGCGCAGATCGCGGCGTTTCTGGCGCTGGAGCGCGTGAAGGGCGAGACGCTGGATGAACTGGCTGGATTTGCAGCGGTGCTCCGCGACAAGGCTGAGACGATTTCCCCGAAGGTTGATAATTATATTGATCTGGTGGGAACCGGCGGAGACCGCACATTTACCTTTAACGTGTCCACCACGTCGGCGTTCGTGGTGGCTGCTGCAGGACTCCCGGTGGCAAAACACGGAAACCGCTCCATATCGTCGAAATCGGGCGCCGGGGATGTGCTAGAGGCGCTCGGTGTCAATATCATGGCAGATCCGAGGAAAGTGGAGGAATGCGTGGAGAAGGCTGGCATCGGCTTCATGTTTGCGCAGCTTTTTAACAAGTCCATGCGCTATGTCGGGCAGGCGCGCAGTGAGATGGGAATCCGTACCGTCTTTAATATCTTAGGACCGCTCGCTAATCCGTCCCGCGCAAAAAATATGGTGGTCGGTGTCTACAGTCCGTCACTCACGGAAAAGGTAGCGACGGCGATGAGCAGACTTGGGGTGGAGCGCGCGTATGTGGTCAGCGGTGAGGACAACATGGATGAGATTACGCTTACAGGAGCGACCACGGTATCCGAGATCCGGGATGGAGCGGTGACAACATTTACCATCACACCGGAGCAGTTCGGTATGAAGCGCGTATCGCTGGAGGAGCTGCGTGGCGGAAGCGGCGGGGAAAACGCAAAGATTACGAGAGCCATTCTGGACGGAACGGAGCGCGGCGCCAAGCGTGACATCGTTCTTTTGAACGCAGGTGCAACTCTTTATGTCGGAGGGGTTGCGGAATCTATGGAAGCGGGTGTAAAATTAGCGGCAGAGGCGATCGACAGCGGCGCGGCAGCACGGAAGCTGAAGGAGCTGGTTCGCGTCTCAAATACATAGAGAAAAGGAATCAGAAAGATGATACGGTTTAACAGTGATTACACAGAGGGATGCCATCCGGCGATCTTAGAGAGACTTGCGGCAACCAACATGGAACAGACCCCGGGATACGGGGAGGATGTATATTGTGCGGCAGCTGCGGAGCAGATAAAAGAGGCGTGCGCCGCACCGGAGGCAGCGGTGCATTTTCTGGTGGGAGGAACACAGACGAATGTGACAGTGATTTCGGCTGCATTAAGACACTATCAGGGTGTGATCACTGCGGTGACCGGACACATCAACGTACATGAGACGGGAGCACTGGAGTCCTGCGGACACAAGTGCCTTACGATCGAGACGGCGGACGGCAAACTGACAGCAGAACAGATTGCTGCATATACGGACGCGCATTATGCCGACGCAAGTTTTGAACACACGGTTCAGCCGAAGATGGTCTATATTTCCAATCCGACGGAGATTGGCACGATCTATAAAAAAGCGGAGCTGGAGGCGATCTATGATGTCTGCAAAGAGAGAGGGCTTTATCTGTTTTTAGACGGTGCAAGACTGGGCTACGGTCTTACATGCCGGGAAAATGATCTGACACTTGCCGATGTGGCGGCGCTCACGGATGTCTTCTACATCGGAGGAACCAAGGTCGGAGCGCTCTTTGGCGAGGCGGTTGTGATCACAAACGAGGAATTGAAGCGCGATTTCCGTTACAATATGAAGCAGCGGGGCGGCATGCTGGCAAAAGGCAGACTGCTCGGCATTCAGTTCCTCACGCTATTCGAGGAGAAAAGGTATTTTGAGATCTCGGCGCATGCATCAAGGCTTGCGGAAAAGATCCATGATGAGCTAAAGGACATGGGCGTAAAATTTTATGTGGACTCGCCGTCGAACCAGCAGTTTGTGATTCTTCCGGATGCGGTGCTTGAAAAGTTAAAAGACGATTTTGCATTTGAATATCAGGCGCGTGTGGACGATACGCATAGCGCTGTCCGCATCTGTACCTGCTGGGCAACCAAAGAGGAAAACGTGGAGGCGCTTCTTGCTGCACTGAGGGGATTATTACGATAGAACGGAGAGAGAGTATGCAGCAGAAGAAACGTATTTTATTACTGGCAACCGGAGGAACGATTGCGTCCAGAAAGTCGGATAACGGCTTAAAACCGCAGATTACACCGGAGGAGCTGATCGAGTATATTCCGCAGGTAAAAGAGATCTGCGATGTCGAGGCGGTTCAGCTTTTAAATCTGGACAGCACCAACATGGAGCCGTCACACTGGAAACTCATGGTTCATGCGATTTGGGAGCACTACGACGATTTTGACGGATTCGTGATTGCCCATGGGACAGATACGATGGCGTACACGGCAGCGGCGCTTTCCTATATGGTGCAGAACACGAAAAAGCCGATTGTGATTACCGGTGCGCAGAAGCCGATCGATCTGGAGATCACGGACGCGAAGTCGAACCTGATCGACAGCTTTTTATATGCTGCCGATGACCGCTCACAGGGGGTACAGATTGTGTTTGATGGAAAAGTCATCGCCGGAACCCGCGCCAAGAAGGTGCGGTCCAAGAGCTACAATGCATTTTCCAGTATTGACTATCCGTCGCTCGCCGTGATACAGGACATGAATATTATGCGCTATATCCCCATGCTTCCGTACGAGGAGGAAGTCCGGTTCTATGAGAAGCTGGATGAAAATGTTTTCCTGATGAAGCTGATCCCGGGAATCCGTCCCAAGGTGTTAAAGAGTATTTTTGAAAATTATGACTGTATCATTGTGGAGAGCTTTGGCGTGGGCGGTATACCGCAGTCTATCGCAGAGGAGTTTTACCGGCTGTGCCAGGAGCATCCGGACAAGCTGGTGGTCATGGCGACGCAGGTGGCGCACGAGGGAAGCGATATGACGGTCTACGAGGTCGGCCACAACATGAAAGAATATTGCCGCTTCTTAGAGTCCTACGATATGACGTTAGAGTCCGTGATTGCGAAGGTGATGTGGATGCTTGGCAACTATGATATATCGTCCTGTGATATCGAGGAGGTTTTCTATCACAGTATCAATTACGACCTGATTTTTGGAAAGAACCGGAAATGCAATTAGAGAATTGTCAACCGCGAGACAAAACAGGTTGACAATCGACAAAAAAGTGTTATGATTGTTTTTGCAGACAGAGAGACCCACAGGGGATTTCTGCGCGAAAAACAGCAGGAAAGAGCGGTAAAATATGCGATTCCTGCGGAAACGAGGAGAATCATGAAGATTTCAACAAAGACAATTGTAACAGTGGGTATGTTTACGGCAGTGCTTAGCGTGTTGTCCATCTTGACGATCCCGATGCCGACCGGCGTTCCGGTGACACTTCAGACTTTTGCAATGGCGCTGTGCGGCTATGTGCTCGGCTGGAAAAAGGGAACATCATCCACATTGATCTATATCCTGCTCGGTACAGTAGGCGTTCCGGTGTTTGCGGGAATGACAGGCGGACCGTCCTGGCTTGCCGGCTACAGCGGCGGATTTATCTGGGGATTCATTTTCCTGACAATGCTCTGCGGCGTGGGCATGGCACAGAAGCAGATCTGGCTCCGCGTGCTGTTAGGACTTGCCGGTCTTGCTGTGTGTCATCTGCTCGGTGTCATTCAGTTCGCCATCGTGGCTGCCACACCGTTTCCGGCTGCTTTCGTAGCGGTATCTGTTCCTTACATTGTGAAGGACGTGATCTCCGTTGTGGGCGCGTATCTGGTGGCAATTCCGATCCGCAAGGCGCTTGCAGCAGGAAATATTCTGGAAGAGAAGACAAAAGCGGCAGTTTAGGAGTGTACAGTTGCTATGGCAGACAAATTCAGAGGGCATCACATCGTCTGTACTTCGCTCTATGAGGGAAAAGGCTACAGCGGTGCGTTTTGTGAAAATATGACGGCGGTGGTGGAGCGCCTGCGAAAAGATCCGGACGAGGAACTTCTTCTGGTGGCGGAACCGGATATGATCTGTGCAAACTGTCCGAACCGGACGGAGATGAACGAGTGCGTCCACAACCACAACCGTGTCGTGAACAAAGACCGCCGGGTCATCGAATTCTTCGGACTCGAGGAGAACAGGGTCTATACATACCGCGAGATGTGCAGACACGCACGCGCGGCGATGAACATGGATTTCTTTATGGAGAACTGTGGAAAATGCGACTGGCGCAAGCAGGGGCTCTGCAAGTACGAAGATCTGCTCGCACAGCTCGACCGTTGTATCGAGAAAGAATAGGAGATAGAAAAGCGCTGCCACACGAGGCGCTGATTATTATGAGTGATACCAGGAAAAATAGGAGCCAAACGTTCCGGATGATATCTGTCCAAGGCAGATCTGACCGTAAAATCCGGTATTTCTAACCATGCCGCGTCCGGCATCTTTGATGATCCGTGTCTTTCCAAGTCTGGAGCACTCCACGGACTGTGTCCGCAGGCCGGCAGACAATTTTAGGGTGTTCGTGTGCCCCTTATCGAATTGCTGAACAAAACATAACCGCGCGAAGCCGATGTTTGAGTTGCCATCTGCCTTATTTTTAATAGCAGATGGCAGCGAGTTTCGGTTCGTGCGGTTTTATATTGTCTGTGAAGCAATTCGATTAGGGGCGCTAGAACGCCCGCCCATTGTCTGCGGCTTGTCGGACACACTCTGTGGATTGCCCAGACGCGGCAAAGACACAGAATAGGATGTCAGACGCGGCATGGAAGAAATACTCAGATTTTACTTCAAAGATCTGCCTTGGCAGATACATTCGGAACTTTGTGCCCTCTAATCTCCTATCCTGTTACTCATGACAAGCAGCGCCGTGTGACGGCGCTTTTCTATTCCTGTCTAGTGCGTCTTTTTGTTGATATAGTTAGTCTTGTACTTGGAGTAGACGATCTTCTGACTCTGGTAGAGACCAAAGTAGCCGGACAGCATATAGCTGAACGCGATGGCAAGGAGAAAATATGGCATACCGTCATATCCGAACAGCTCAAAGCTGATGAGCAGCGAGGTGATCGGGCAGTTTGTCACGCCGCAGAAGACTGCGGACATGCCAACCGCTGTGCACAGGGTCGGCGAAAATCCAAGAACATTTCCGAACAGACAGCCGAATGCCGCTCCGGTAAAGAGAGACGGGACGATCTCGCCGCCTTTGTATCCTGCGCCGAGTGTGACGGCGGTAAAAAGCATTTTCAAGAAGAACGCCTCCGGGCGGACGGTACCGTCCATGCAGCGGGCGATGATGTTGATGCCCGTACCGTTGTAGGTCTGATCTCCGACGAGCAGTGTCAGCACGACGACAATGCATCCACCGGCGAAGACGCGCAGATAGGGATTTTTGAAAAACTTCTTATACAGATGATCTGAACCGTGCAGCATCACGCAGAAGAGAATGCTCACCAGCGCACATAAGATGGCGAGGATGGAAATTTCAACGGCGGAGCCGATCGTAAAATCCGGAATTTTTCCGAGCGGGAAGCCGTCCGGGCTCACGCCGAACGAGGTGGCAATCGCGTGGGCGATCAGCGAGGAGATCACACATGGCACGAGGGCGGCATAGTACATGATGCCGACACTCACCACCTCCATGGAGAAGATGGCGGCTGCCATCGGAGTGCCGAACAGCGCGGAAAACGCAGCGCTCATACCGCACATGATCATGATGTGTTTGTCCTTCTCATCAAAATGAAACAGACGTCCCAGACCGTTTCCAATACTGCCGCCGAGCTGCAGGGCAGCACCCTCACGGCCGGCAGAACCGCCGAACAGGTGGGTGATCAGCGTCGAGATAAAAATGAGCGGCGCCATGCGCAGCGGCAGTTCATCGCCGGAATGGATGGCGGAGAGTACAAGGTTTGTGCCGGTATCGCGCTCATCGTGAAGCAGGCGGTAGGCACCTACAATGAGAATACCTCCGACCGGAAGCAGGAAAATAAGCCACGGATTTTTTGTGCGGACGAGCGTGACGAGAGCCATGCACAGATAAAAAAGTGTGCCCACAGATCCGACCAGCACACCGGAGAGGATGGCGAATACCACCCATTTCAGGGAAGTCTTTAAGCGGTTGACATTGTGGGTTATCTTATGTTTGATGATCTCTTTCATAATTAGATGTGATTCCCTTTCCATAACATACTCTTATATCTGAATTTTAGCATTTCCCAAACAGATTTACAATAGTATGCCGCTATGGTTGTTACGTCAGTCATGCGCTGGCGGATGCACTGATGTGACAAGGAAAGTTGTCAAAAATGTATTGACAACTTTCCTTGTCATATCTATAATAACGGTGTGAGAAAATGTGCCGCAAAAAAGCGGTGCGTTGTGTGAAAAGCACATTGGGATATGGAGGATTTATGCCGTTATACAATCATTTAAAAGAATATCGGGCAAAAATCAACGTCAATCAGCACGAGATGGGACAGCTGGTCGGAGTATCCAGGCAGACCATCAGTCAGATCGAGCGCGGGGATTACTCGCCGTCGGTGACGTTGGCGCTCAAGATTGCAAAAGTGTTTGAGGTTCCGGTGGAAGCCATTTTTACCTATGAGGAAGAACCGGAGGAAGAGAAATAGCAGGCAGGGAGGAGAAGTGTATGACAGACGGGACAGAGAAATGCAACCCGAAGATTGAGGAGAATCAGAGAGAGGACAGACGGGCATTCCGCAAGTTTATCGTGCTCCTTTTGGCAGCCATGGTTGTGGGCGGGATAACAGGCGCGTTTTCGACCATGGCGGCAAAGGAACAGGCGGATATCGGCGCAGGAATCACAGCGGGACTTCAAAAGATCGCACCCTATGCAAATCTTGTGATCGCGGCAGCTCTGGCTGTGTGGATGACGGGAATGCTTCGCGGCGGCAGAGCAGAATACAGGCGCTGGGACGGCGAGGAAGAGCAGTTGATCGAAAAGATCGAGCGGAAACTGGGCATTGGTGTGATTGTCACGAATGTGGCGCTCATTGCCGGATTTTTCTTTTTTGCAGCCGGCATGAAGTCCACCGGCATAGACAGCGGCTGGGAAGAAGAGATTCCGTGGGTGAAAATAGCAGCCACATTTCTCGGACTGATTGCGGTTATGGTCGTAACGGTAACCGCCCAGAACCGGATTGTGAATTTTACGAAGGAGATCAATCCGGAAAAGAAGGGAAGCGTTTACGATCTGAAGTTCCAGAAAACGTGGATCGCAAGCTGTGATGAGGCCGAACAGCTGCAGATATACCGCGCGGCGTTCCGTGCCTACACCGCAATGAATTATGCGGCGCTCGGAATGTTTCTGGTCTGCTTTATAGGGATGCTGTCCTGGAATTTTGGGCTGCTTCCGCTTACGATGGTACTTTTTGTCTGGCTGACAGGCGTGATCGTTTATGGGGTGGAGAGTCTTCGCATGACGGGAGGACGATAAGATCTTCGACCAGATAAAATGTGCAATGAAAGGCTGTCGCAATAAGCATATCGTGCTTTGATAAGTAATATTACAAGAAATAGATACTTAAAAGTTCCAGATAAACATGCGGCGACAAATTCTGAACGCAAAATCCGGTATTTCTAACCATGCCGCAGCTGGCATCTGTGATGATCCATGTCTTTCCAAGTTTGGAGCACTCCACGGACTGTGTCCGCAGGCCAACAGACAATTTGTAGGACTTTTGTGTGTGTCCCTTATGGCACCTTTGAACAAAACATAACCGCGCGAAGCCGCTGTCTGAGTCGGCATCTGCCCTATTTTCAATAGCAGATGCCGGCGAGTTCGGTTCGCGCGGTTTCATATTGTGTGTGAAGAGGTGCCATTAGGGACACCAGAAAGTCCGCCCATTGTCTGTGGCTTGTCGGACACACTCCGTGAGTGTCCAAACGTGGAAGAGACACGGAATGGGATGCCAGCCACGGCACGGAAGAAATACACGAATTTTGCTTCAAAGAATTTGCCGCCGTCTGTTTATTCTGGAACTTTTTTGTTCTCTAGTATTCCTGTAATATTACTTACCACCTCAAAGAGGTCTATGCTTATCGCGGCAGCCTTTCTTTTGTACAAATATCACAAAATGTATTCTTGAAACTTGGCAATAATGTGGAAAATAACGATTGGGTATTGCATTTCCTGACGCATGGAAATATAATCTAACCATCAACTGAAAACGTTACCGGAAACATTACCGATAACAATACCGGAAACGTTACATAAGAAGTTGAACAAATCATATCAGGAGGGTAAATTTATGAAAAGAAAAGTGTTATCCGTAATGCTTGCAAGTGCAATGCTCGCAACGATGTTTACTGGATGTGGGGACAGCAGCACAACAGACAGTAACGCAGCAGCTACCACAGGAAACGATGCAGCTGCAACAACCACAGAGGCGGCAGATACAGATGCAGCGAAGACGGATGCAGCGGGCGGTTCAGTTTATTATCTGAACTTCAAGCCGGAGCAGGATCAGGCATGGCAGGATCTGGCAGCAACCTACACAGAGCAGACAGGTGTTCCAGTAACGGTTATCACAGCAGCAGACGGTACTTACGAGCAGACGTTAAAGTCAGAGATCGCCAAGACCGAAGCTCCTACCTTATTCCAGGTAAACGGACCGGTAGGACTTGCAAACTGGAAGGATTACTGTCTGGATCTTTCAAACAGCGAGATCTACTCCCATCTGACCAGCGATGACTATGCACTGAAGAATGACGCTGGCGAGGTTTCCGGTATCGCATATGTAATCGAGACTTATGGCATCATTTACAACAAGACGATTTTAAACGACTACTGCACAATGGACAACGCAGTGATCTCTTCTCCGGAAGACATCAACAACTTTGAGACATTAAAGGCAGTGGCAGACGACATTCAGGCAAGATTAGACGAGATCAACGATCAGTTCGGATATGACTTAAAGGGAGCATTTACTTCCGCAGGTATGGATGGATCTTCCGACTGGAGATTTAAGACACACCTTGCAAACCTTCCGATCTACTATGAGTACAAGGACAAGGGCATTGATTCCACCGATGCAATCGAGGGTACATACCTTGACAACTACAAGCAGATCTGGGATCTCTACATTACAGATTCCACCTGTGAGCCGGGTCTTCTTTCCAGCAAGACCGGTGACGAGGCTGAGTCCGAGTTCGGTATGGAAGAGGCTGTTTTCTACCAGAACGGTACATGGGAGTACAGCAACCTGACCAATGAGGATAACGGTTATCTCGTAACAGCTGAGGACATGAGCATGATGCCGATCTACATTGGTGTGGACGGTGAGGAAAATCAGGGACTCTGCACAGGTTCTGAGAACTACTGGTGCGTTAATAATCAGGCATCCGCAGAGGATCAGCAGGCAACACTTGATTTCCTTGAGTGGGTAATCACATCTGATGAGGGACGTGATTCCATGGCTAATGTAATGGGATTCACAACACCGTTTGATACTTTCGCTGACGGTTACACAGCAGACAATGTATTCATCCAGGCAGATGCAGCTTACACCAAAGCTGGCAAGTATTCTGTAACATGGAACTTCTCCACTATTCCTTCTGAGACATGGAAAGATGGCGTTGGTTCTGCATTACTTGAGTATGCACAGGGTACCGGCGACTGGGATGGCGTTGTGACAGCATTCGTAGATGGATGGAAGACTGAGTACGACGCAACACACGAATAAAAATCTGTAAAATGCAGGGGGTGGGCATGAGAACTGCCCACCCTTTTTTAGAAGGATGCGGGTACTGCAAAGCATCTGCCCGATATCGGTTTTATTGAATATGAGAGGATGAAAGAGTATGGAGAAATCAATTAAGAAATATTTTCCTGTTTTTGCACTCCCGACTTTAGTGGCATTTACAATCGGTTTTATAATTCCTTTTATTATGGGTATCTATTTATCGTTTTGTGAATTTACGACGGTGACTGATGCAAAGTTCGTGGGACTGAAAAATTATATCCGGATTTTTTCGGATGCAACATTCACACATGCGCTGGTGTTTACGGCACTGTTTACGGTCGTGTCCGTTCTTACGATCAATGTGTTTGCATTTGCGATCGCGATGCTTTTAACAAAGGGAATTAGAGGAACGAACCTGTTTCGTACCGTGTTCTTTATGCCGAACCTCATCGGAGGTATCGTGCTTGGATATATCTGGCAGATCCTGTTAAACGGTATTCTGGCGAACTTCGGAAAGACACTTACCTATTCCGGAACCTGCGGATTCTGGGGACTTGTAATTTTAATGAACTGGCAGCAGATCGGTTATATGATGATTATCTATATTGCCGGCATCCAGAACATCCCGGGAGAGCTGATCGAGGCGGCGAAGATTGACGGGGCAACGAACCGTCAGCTGCTGCGCCATGTGACGATCCCGATGGTAATGCCGTCGATTACGATCTGTACATTCCTGACACTGACGAACTCCTTTAAACTGTTTGACCAGAACCTGGCGTTGACTGCGGGTGAGCCGTCCAACAGTTCCCAGATGCTGGCACTGAACATTTATGAGACATTCTACACCAGAACCGGATGGGAGGGCGCCGGTCAGGCGAAAGCAGTGGTATTCTTTATCATTGTGGCAGTTATTGCAATGCTACAGAACAGACTTACCAGAAGTAAGGAGGTGCAGCAATAATGGCAAAGAACAAAAAAGCAGATAATCAGGTGAGCGCGGTAAGACGCGCCAAACACGGATGGGTTTTAACTGTATTTTTCTCAATCCTTGCGGTACTGTGGCTGTACCCGATTTTCCTTGTGGCGATGAATTCCTTAAAGAAAAAAGGATTCATCACGAGATATCCGTTTGCACTGCCGGATCACCGTTCCTTCTTCGGAATTGAGAACTTTATCAAGGGTGTGCAGAAGACAAACTTTTTTGCAGCAATGGGGAACTCCGTCATCATCACGGTAGGTTCTGTGGCGGTGATCATTCTCTGTACCTCCATGTGCGCATGGTACATTACGAGAGTCCATAACAAAGTGAACTCCACGATCTACATGTTATGTCTGTTTTCTATGATCGTGCCGTTCCAGATGGTCATGTTCTCCCTGTCAAAGCTGGCGAACATGATGCATTTAAGCAATCCCATCGGTATTATTCTGGTATACCTCGGATTCGGAGCCGGACTGGCGGTGTTTATGTTCTGCGGTTTTGTGAAGAGCATTCCGCTTGAGATTGAGGAGGCGGCAATGATTGACGGGTGTACGCCGCTCCAGACCTTTTTCCAGGTGGTATTCCCGATTATGAAGCCGACTACGATCACGGTGGCAATTCTGCAGGCAATGTGGATCTGGAACGACTATCTGCTGCCTTATCTGGTGCTGGATCTGAAAAAATACAAGACCATCCCGATTGTCATCCAGTATTTAAAGGGCGGCTACGGAGCGGTTGACTGGGGTACCATGATGGCGATGCTGGTGCTTGCCATTGTTCCGATCATTATTTTTTATGCAGCCTGCCAGAAGTATATTATAGAAGGTGTTGTTGCAGGAGCTGTCAAAGGCTGATATAATAATTGCCAGTGAAATCAAGAAGACAAAAACAGGCAGGAAAAGTTATGGTTACAATAAAAGATATTGCCAGAGAGTCAGGCTATTCCGTCAGCACGGTTTCCAGAGTGCTTAATAATAGAAATGATGTCAGCCCGGATGCAAGAAAAAAGATCGAGGAAGTTGTCGCAAAGTTTAATTTTGTGCCGAACAACAATGCGAAGCATTTAAAACAGAACAATTCCAAGGCAATCGGCGTACTGGTCAAAGGTATCTCAAATATGCTTTTTGCCAGTGTCGTGGAGGAAATCCAGCGCATGATCGAGAAAACGGAATATACGCTGGTCGTGTCTTATCTGGACGAGGATGCAGATGAGGTAGAGCAGGCAATTCTTCTTTGCAGGGAGAGAAAGCCGCTTGGGCTTTTGTTCCTCGGCGGTAATCCGGAATATTTTCACCGGGAGTTCTCCGGTGTGGATGTGCCGTGTGTGTTGGTGACGAACCGTGCCAATGAGATGCATTTTGAGAATCTTTCCAGCGTTGCCACGGACGATATTGCAGCGGCACGCTGTGCGGTGGATCAGCTGTTTGTGGCTGGACACCGCAGAATCGGCATTCTCGGCGGTGATTTTGACAAGTCTTATACGAGTCATCAGCGTTTCCTGGGATGTGAGCAGAGCTTTTCGGAGCATGGGGCGGTTCTTGATGTGGAGCACTGCTATGAGAAGGCAAGATTCTCTTTTGGAAGCGCCTGCCGGGCGATGAAGCGCCTGATCGGGAAGTTTCCGGATGTGACCGCAGTGTTTGCAATGTCGGATGTGATGGCGATCGGGGCCATCCGCGCACTGCGTGATCTGGGGTACCGCGTGCCGGAGGATGTTTCCGTGATCGGTTTTGACGGTACATCGCTTGCAGAGTATTACAATCCGAAGCTGGCGACGATCAAGCAGCAGCATCAGACGCTTGCAAACCGCAGCATCGAGATTTTATTCGGCCAGATCGAGTTGAAGAAAGAGCCGATTCACGAGATTGTTCCGTTTGAGTTTGTAAATGGGGAGAGTATTCGAGTGATAGATGAAAGGTAAGGACGAGGTTATGAGAAGTAGTGGAGTATTGATGCATATATCATCCCTGCCATCTCCGTATGGAATTGGTACGATGGGAAAAGAAGCCAGAAAGTTTGCAGACTTTCTTGAAAAATCAGGACAGAAATACTGGCAGATTCTTCCGATCTGCCCCACAAGTTACGGTGATTCGCCGTATCAGTCATTTTCCAGCTTTGCAGGGAATCCGTATTTTATAGATCTGGAATACCTGTGTAAGGAAAAACTGTTGAAAAAGGCGGAGTGTGAGTCTTTCCCGTGGGGAAAGAAAGCAGACAAGGTGGATTACGGCGTGATGTACGAGTCGCGCTATAAGCTGTTAAAGATCGCGTTTGAGCGGTTCCTTCGCGCAGAGCCGGACGATTTTGAGGCGTTCTGTGAAAAAGAGGCAGACTGGCTTTCTGATTATGCGCTGTTTATGGCGTTAAAGGATGCCAACGGCGGAAACGCATGGTTTTCCTGGGAAAAAGATTTAAAGATGAGAAAACCGGAGGCACTTGCCGAGGCGAGAAGCACCTATGCGAAGGATATCCGCTTTTATCAGATGTTACAGTATCTGTTTTTCAAGCAGTGGTGGGAGCTAAAAGCCTATGTGAATGAAAAAGGTATTGAGATCATCGGGGATGTTCCGATCTACGTCGCAGGGGATTCTGCTGACGTATGGGCGAATCCGGAAGAGTTCTATCTGGATGAGGATTTAAATCCGATTGATGTGGCAGGGTGTCCGCCGGATGCATTTTCCGAGGACGGACAGCTCTGGGGCAATCCGTTGTTCCGTTGGGATGTAATGAAGAAAAACGGATACACCTGGTGGACGAAACGCATTGCGGCAATGTCAAAGCTTTACGATATTGTCCGGATTGACCATTTTCGCGGATTTGATTCCTACTATGCGATTCCGGCAAAGGATAAGACGGCAAAGAATGGTGAGTGGCGCAAGGGACCGGGCATGGATCTGTTTCATACGCTGGAGCAGAAGCTTGGCAGATTAAACATTATCGTGGAGGATCTGGGCTTTTTGACACCGTCCGTGTTAAAGCTTGTTGCGGATTCCGGATTTCCGGGAATGAAAGTCATACAGTTTGCGTTTGACTCGAGAGAGGGAAGCAATTATCTCCCGCATACCTACACGGAGCACTGTGTGGTGTACACCGGAACACATGACAATGATACGCTGCTTGGCTGGATGAAGACTGCGCCGAAGGAGAACGTCAAATTTGCAAAGGAATACTTAAACCTCACGAAAGAGGAAGGCTATAACTGGGGCATGATGCGTGGTGCATGGTCTTCGGTCGGGGAGCTTGCGGTGGTGCCGATGCAGGATCTGATCGGTCTTGGTTCGGAGGCACGCATGAACACGCCGTCCACACTGGGGGGCAACTGGCAGTGGCGTGCAACATCAGATCAGATTACCGTCAAGCTTGCCAAACGGCTTTATAATTATATGGAAATGTACGGACGTCTCTGGGTGGGCGAAGATGCAGACAGAAAAGAGCAGTAAACAGTTGTAATTGCCGTGTATCCGTGATACGATAAAAAAGAGCATTGCAGAAGAGAAACGCTCATCTGGCAGAGGCCGGGTGGGCGTTTTCGATTGTGTTTATATAGGAAAAACAGACGTGGAACAGAGCGGTGTATGTCCGGCACATGCCGGAAACAGCAGAATGTATGTTACGGTGGGAGAAACAGATGCTTTATTTTATTGTGAATGAGAAGTCCAGAAGCGGCAGGGGCGCGCAGATCTGGAAAGAGGTACAGAGAGAACTTGTGAAGAGAGGAATCCATTACCGGCATTATGTCACGGAGCATGAGGGGCATGCCACACGTCTTGCTGTCGAGATCTGCGCGAAGACGGATGATGATATCTGCCTTGCAGTGGTCGGCGGGGACGGAACGGCAAATGAGGTCATCAACGGCATCACACATCCGGAAAAAGTGCGGTTCGGACTGATACCGACCGGCTCGGGAAATGACCTGGCGAGAGGGTTAAAGCTTAGCGGCACGCCGTCGGAGAATCTGGCGCGCATGCTCTCCTGCATGCAGCGGGGGAGAGAGGCATGCACCGTGATCGATCTGGGAGAGGTGGCATGGGATGACTGCGAGAAGCCGAGAAAGTTCGCCATCAGTGCCGGCGTGGGACTTGACGCGTTAGTCTGCAAAAAAGCCCTGACATCGAAGCTGAAAGTATTTTTAAATAAGCTGCATCTGGGCAAACTGACCTATCTGCTCATTACGGTGCAGTCGCTTTTTTCCATGCAGACGACGGAGGCTGCGGTGCGTCTGGACGAGACCCCGGAGCGGAAGTTAGACCGCATCATCTATATCGCGGCGATGAACTTTAAGGCAGAGGGAGGCGGCGTTCCCATGGCGCCGAAGGCGGATGCCACGGACGGAAAGCTTTCGATCTGCAGTGTACACGGAATTCCGAAGTGGCGCACATTTTTATGCCTGCCGTTCCTCGTGGCGGCAAAGCATACGGGAATCCGCGGATTTGACATAGACGACTGCGGCACATGCGAGGTCCGGCTGAAGGATCCTATGGTGCTGCATGCGGATGGAGAATACTGTGGTGATGTCACGAAGCTGCAATTCCGCTGTCTGCCGGGAATGCTGCGGGTGCTGCTGTAGAAAAGCGAAGTGTACAGATCCCCGGCTTTGTCTGCGTTATCTGCGCGTGATGATATTTTATTTTCAGCGGGAATAATTACAGATCCCCCTTCATACATTTTATTAAGTATGGAAGGGGTATTTTTATGGACATCAGCAGCAAAAAAGAGTTTGATTTATACAAAGATATACAAAACCGCACAGACGGGGAGGTGTATCTTGGAATTGTAGGACCGGTCCGGACCGGAAAGTCAACGTTTATCAAACGGTTTATGGATCTTATGGTACTTCCCTATATGGAAGATGTACATAGCAGGCAGCGCACGATTGATGAATTACCCCAGTCTGCACAGGGAAAAACAATCATGACGACGGAACCGAAGTTTATTCCGAAAGACGCGGCAGAGATCGCGCTTGAAGATGATACGCGGATTAAAATCCGTCTGATTGACTGTGTCGGCTTTATGGTGGACGGAGCCACAGGACACATGGAAGGAAGCACGGACCGTATGGTTCATACGCCGTGGTTCGACCATGAGATTCCGTTTGTGGAGGCGGCGTCCATCGGTACGGAAAAAGTCATAAGGGATCATGCGACGATCGGCATTGTGGTGACAACAGACGGAAGTATCGGAGATTTGCCGCGGGAAAATTATGTGAATGCGGAAGAGCAGACCGTGCAGGAACTGGAGGAGATTGGCAAGCCCTATGTTGTGGTGCTCAATTCGACGAGACCCTACAGCGAGGAGACCGTCCGCATTGCGGAGGGACTTCGGGAAAAGTACCAGACGGCGGTGTTGCCGGTGAATTGCGAGCAGCTTCGCAAAGATGATGTCTTTCATATATTAGAGCAGATTTTATATGAGTTCCCGGTCGCCCGCATGGAATTCTATATTCCGAAATGGACGGAAATGCTCCCGCCCGATCATCCGATGAAGGCGGAAATCATACAGAGCGCCAGAACGATCCTCGGTGGAATGCGAAAAGTGAAAGATATTTATGCACAGGATTTTACGCCGGAGCACTATGTCTCGCGGATGAAATTGGAGGAAGTGGATCTCGCATCTGGCTGCGCCAAAATCCGCATGGAGGTCGCTGAGAAGTATTACTATGAAAATATGAGCGAGCTTGCGGGTGTGCCGATTGCCGGCGAATATGAACTGATCGCGCTGGTGAAGGAGATGTCGCAGCGAAAAGAGGCATATGAAAAGGTGGCGGACGCGATGGCGGCGGTACAGGTGAAAGGCTATGGCGTGGTAGGCCCCGGACTCTCCGATATTAAAATGGAAGATCCGGTGCTCATCAAGCACGGAAATAAATTCGGCGTCCGCATCCGCGCAACCTCCCCCTCGATCCACATGATCCGTGCCAATATTGAGACCGAGATCGCGCCGATCGTCGGAAGCGAGGAGCAGGCGAATGATCTGATCGCCTACATCAGAGAGGGCGAAAAGAGCGAGGAGGGAGCCTGGGAGACCAATATTTTCGGAAAATCCATCGGTGAGCTGATGGAGAACGGCATCCGCGGCAAGATCTCGATGATGGATGACGAGTGTCAGATGAAGCTGCAGGATACTATGCAGAAAATTGTGAACGACAACAACGGCGGGATGGTATGCATTATTTTGTAGGGCAGGAAGAAAAAGGAAGCAGAAAAAGCATTTGAAAATGTGACAGGAAAATGTGCGGGAAAGCATCAGAAAATATCAGTAATGAGGAAGCGCAATGAGCATTTGAAACTGTGACAGGGAACTCACAGGCAGGAAAAACAGAGGTGGGAAATTTGTACGACAGACACCGGCCCGGGTGTAGAAACGGATAGATTGACACTTCTGATAAAGATCGGTATTATAATTAAATGTTTATGAGACTCAGATCCTGAATTTGATATGACCAACGGGTCTATAGTGGGAAAAGTTGCCTGTGAGACCCGTTTTTCCCTGTGATTCGGGTCTCAGAGAAGAAAAAGTGCTCCTGAGACCCGTTCCCTATGGTTTTTCATGTTAAATATGATGGAAAACAAGGAAAAACGGGTCTGGAGAGGATATTTTTGCCGTACAGACCCGTTTGGAAAAGATGCAGGTACCAAAATCCGTACGGAAAGCCAGATCAAGCCCGGAAAACGAAAGGGAAAATGAATTGATTACAAGGAAAACCAAATTGTCCCAGGAAATCGACTGTGAAGCCAAATCTCGGTCAAAAGTCAGGATGCAAAGAGAAACAGATCAGAAAACAGCCGAAAGCATAAAACGATCGAAAATGGCACCGGAAGATCGGGTGAGACAACGAACAAACAGAAATCATTGGAAGTGGAAGAGGAATAAAATGGCACAGATGATAGAAATTACAGATTTTGATGCACCGGAATTGGATGTGTATGCAAGACTGACAGAGAATCAGTTGATTAACCGCCATGAGCCGGAAAAAGGCATGTTTATTGCGGAAAGTCCCAAGGTTATCGAGAGGGCGCTGGACGCAGGCTATATGCCGGTGTCAATTCTGATGGAAAAACAGCATATTGAGGGGGAAGGACAGAAGATTCTTGCGCGGTGCGGCGAGATCCCGGTCTACACGGCGGAGTTTGATGTACTCACGAAGCTGACGGGGTTTCAACTGACCAGAGGAATGCTCTGTGCGATGTACCGGCAGCCGCTCCCCTCGGTGCGGAGTGTCTGCAAGGGGGCAAAACGAATTGCAGTTTTGGAAAATGTGGTAAATCCGACGAACGTGGGCGCTATTTTCCGCTCTGCTGCGGCGCTTGGAATGGATGCGGTGCTGCTGACCACAGGGTGCAGCAATCCGCTTTACCGGAGAGCAATCCGTGTGAGTATGGGGACGGTGTTTCAGGTGTCGTGGACATATCTTGGAGAGGAGACAAAGCCGGAGACTGTGAGAAATCTGGATCCGGAAGAAGAGAAAGAGCCGGGAACGGGGATAGAACGAAATCCGGATCCGGAAGAAGAGAAAGAGCCGGGAACAGGGATAGAACGAAACTCGGAGCCGGAAGAGAAAGCAGATTCCGGGAATTGGCAGAAGCAGCTTCATGAACTGGGATTTCATACGGTGGCGATGGCATTGAAAGAGGATTCCTTAAGTATTGATGCTCCGAAGCTTATGAATGAGGACAAGCTTGCAATTGTACTGGGAACAGAGGGAGATGGTCTGGCACCGGAGACGATCGCAGCATGCGATGATACGGTATGCATTCCAATGGCGCACGGCGTCGATTCTTTAAATGTTGCAGCTGCCAGTGCGGTTGCGTTCTGGCAGCTTGGAAGACAGGCACACAAAGATAATTGCTGCAACATGAACTCAAATTATCAGCTATGGGAATGACGGGAACCGGTGTGCTGCTTTGCGGCATCCTCTTTTGTTTCTGGCAGCGACTGGTACTGGTCGGATTTCTGGAATTCCTTCATGGCATCATCGTAGGCTGCGATGATGTATTCTTTCATGGGATCTTCCTCGCTGATATGGGTGAGCGCGTCCAGATAGACAGATTGCGCCTCCTCCTTGGAAGTGCTGTGCGCAAGACCCGACTCAAGGGAGCCACGCATTGCCTGGACGCGAGCCGCCTGCTGGTATAGCTGTGGATCTTCTGCCTGCAGAAAACGCATCTCTTCTGAGGTGAGCTTTTTGCCGCTCTTTAATTTTGCGATGATTTTGGCGAGGTATGCTTTTTTCTCTTCCTCACTCATGCCGCAGGCGGGACTGAGAAGCTCCGAGATATTCTGTGTGACAGAAAAACTGTCGAGTGCCGATGCCGCAGAGCCGGTATCAGCCGTTGCTTCACCGCGGTTTAATCCGATGTTTGAGTGGCTTAAATGGTCAAAAATGCGCTCGGTGGAGGAGCGTTTGTCGCGTTCCGGATGAAGAAGTTTATTGAACCCTGCCATATGAAGTGTCTGCATAAAAAAATCCTTTCATGTGAAAAAAATATGATATGAGAAATAACTGTCCAATGAAAAATATCGTGAATCCAAGAAAGCTGTCATGAATTCCGAAAAAACTGTCACGGATTCCTAGCGGGAAATAATTGCCATAAAATCAGAATGCTGCCTTTAAAGAGAAGCGCACAGGAGAAAAAGGGAACTCTGGCGGAAAAGCCGTTCCTGTGTTACTATGATATATATCGGAAAGAACGGAGAGAAAATAATGAAAAACTTTATTCAGGGAATGTATCAGAAGAAACATTTTGCAAGGAGACTCATCTCGGTAATTCTTGCGGTGATCGTCATGGGATTTGCTCTGTCATGGCTGGTGCTGGTCAATTTTGGAACAGACCCCTGCACGAGCATGAATCTTGCTATTTCGGGCAGACTCGGCATGAGTCTCGGCAATTGGCAGGCGCTGCTCAACTGCCTTTTATTTATTATCGTGATATTGTGGGGACGGGAGTACATCGGATTCGGAACGCTTGCCAATATGTTCCTCGTCGGCTATTCGATTGACTTTTTCTCGTGGGTATGGTCAAAAGTATTGCCGGACGGGCTGTTTGATTCCATGGCAGTGCGCCTCGGCGTGCTGCTCCCGGCACTGGCGGTGTTCGTCGTCGCGGCAGGTGTGTATATGGTTACGGAACTGGGAACTGCCCCCTACGATGCCATCCCGTTTCTGATTGTGAAGGCGCAGAAAAAGGTGCCGTTCCGCGTGGTGCGCATGGTATTTGATTTTATGGTGATCGTGATTGCGTGGGTGTTCGGTGCGAAGATCGGTCTGGTGACGATCCTGATGGGGTTCACACTCGGTCCGGTCATCTCGTGGGTCGGAGAGAAAATGGCGCCGTTTTTTAATGAATGAGATTGGAATTTCAAAGCGCATGGTATATAATATAAGTAATTTTGTGATCGAAAGGAAAAGGAGAACTGACAATGAATCCAGTATATGAAAAGTTACAGAAATGTTATGAAAGTTATAAGGCAAAGATCGATTTTACCCCGAAGGTGGCACTTGTGCTGGGATCGGGACTGGGCGATTATGCAGATGATATCCGTGTGGCAGACACACTGGATTACCACGACATCGAGGGATTCCCGGTATCGACCGTTCCGGGACATAAGGGACGTTTTATCTTCGGATATGTCGGAGAAGTTCCGGTGGTGTGCATGCAGGGAAGAGTTCATTATTATGAAGGATATGATATGTCGGATGTTGTGCTCCCGGCACGTCTGATGAAGCTGATGGGCGCGGAGGTATTATTCCTCACCAATGCGGCAGGCGGTATCCAGCTTGGTATGAACGCCGGTGATTTTATGCTCATCAAGGATCAGATTGCAAGCTTTGTTCCTTCCCCGCTGCGAGGAGCAAATGTGGACGAGCTTGGTGTGCGTTTCCCGGATATGAGCCAGGTATACGATAAGGAATTACAGCTTCTGGTGAAAAAAGCGGCGTTGAGACTGGATATTGATTTAAAGGAAGGCACTTATTTACAGCTTTCCGGTCCGCAGTTTGAGACACCGAAGGAAGTGGCGATGTGCCGGACACTCGGAGCTGATGCCGTTGGTATGAGTACGGCATGCGAGGCGATCGCAGCGCGTCATATGGGCATGCGTGTTGTGGGTATTTCCTGCATTTCCAATCTGGCATGCGGTATCTCGGCGGTCCCGCTCTGTCATGAGGAAGTACAGGAGACGGCAGACCGCGTGGCACCGAAGTTCAAGGCACTTGTGACGGAGACGATCAAGAGTATCGGGAAATAATAACCGAAGAGACGCGGTGAAGATTCTGGACGGGAGAGAGGCTTCATAGAGTGGAAACAGCAGACAGAAGAAGGAGAAAATGACATGAATACACGTTTTTATAATGCAAAGATCTTAATCCTTGCAGATGACCACAAGTTCAAGATCACGGAGGGAGAACTCTGGGTCAAGGGGAATACGATCTGCTACATCGGTGATGGGACGGACACGGCGGATGTGTGCAAGGATGGAGAAGTGCTGGTGTGGGATCGCGAGATCGATGCATGCGGCAATCTGTTAATGCCAGGATTTAAGAACGCGCACACACACACAGCCATGACATTCTTACGTTCCTACGCGGATGATCTGCCGCTGCAGGACTGGCTGAACCAGCAGGTGTTCCCACGCGAGGGACAGCTTACGGAGGATGATGTGTACTGGCTGAATATTCTTGGTATCATGGAATATCTGACCAGCGGCATTACGTCCAACTTTGATATGTATTTCTTCCCGCCGGTCGATGCAAAAGCATCCGCAGATACGGGATTCCGTACGGTGCAGACCAGCGGACTGAACAATTTCGGCGGTACAGTAGAGCTGATGGAGGAAAATTATCATATCGTCAATGAGATGAGTGATCTGACTTCTTTCATTGTCGGATTCCATGCGGAGTACACCACCTCGAAAGAACTGATGGAAGGCGTGGCGGCGCTGGCACAGAAGTTAAAATCTCCGGTATGGTTGCACAATTCCGAGACAAAGCTTGAGGTGGCAGAGTGCAAAGAGCGCTGGGGCATGACACCGACACAGCTTACGGACTCACTCGGCATGTATGAGTACGGCGGCGGCGGATACCATTGTGTATGGTTTGAGGAGCCGGATTTTGAGATCTTTAAAAAGCGTCATCTGACGGCAGTGACGAACCCGGCCTCTAACCTGAAGCTTGCTTCCGGCATCTGCCCGACGAAGCGGTTTGTGGATGAGGGCATTGCCATGGCGATCGGTACGGACGGCCCGGCGAGCAACAACTGTCTGGATATGTTCCGCGAGATGTTCCTTACCTCCGCACTTGCAAAGGTGCGCGAGATGGATGCCGAGTGCGTGGGTGCAGATGAGATCCTTTACATGGCAACAGCCGGCGGTGCGCATGCAATGCAGCTGGAGGACTGTGACCGTCTGGCGGTGGGCAAAAAGGCGGATATTGTCATGATTGACCTGAACCAGCCGAACATGCAGCCGGAAAACAATATCGTGAAGAATCTGGTATACAGCGGCAGCAAGCAGAATGTCAAGATGACGATGATTAACGGCAAAGTTCTCTATGAAGACAATCATTTCGAGATCGGGTTTGATCCGAAAGAGATCTATCAGCGTGCGAATGCGATCATCGGCCGCATGAAATAGAAATCATTACATTCGCAGGGCAGAACTTCTGACATTGCGGAGAAACGAGGAGAATTATGCAGGTTATTTTTATTCATCACAGTTGTTTTCTGGTCGAGGTGGATGAGAAGGTGTTGATTTTTGACTGGTTTGATGGAGACCGGGTGGAGGGGTATCACTTTGGCGGTGTGCTGCCGGAGTACGAGCCGGATACGCCCGTCTACGTGTTCGCAAGCCACAAGCATCGGGATCATTTTGATATGGATGTGTTGCATCTCGCAGAAAAATATCCGAAGATCCGGTTTATTTTTTCAAAAGACTGTAAGATGAGCCCGCACTTTCTGACAAAGCATGGATTCGCACCGGAGGTAGCGAAGCGGATTCACTATGTGGGGGCGGATGAAAAATGCAGGGTCGACGACTTGAATATTGAGACTCTGCGCTCGACGGACGCGGGCGTGGCATTTTACGTGGAGACGAACGGCGCGGCATTTTACCATGCCGGCGATCTGAATGACTGGCACTGGGACGGAGCCGGCGATCTGATCAACGGATCCATGCGTACAAATTACCGCAGCCAGATCCGCAGGCTTTCCGGCAGGAAGATTCATCTGGCGTTTGTGCCGGCAGATCCGAGGCTGATGGAGCACCAGTTTGACGGCATGAATTATTTCCTGGAGCACACGGATGCGGATTACGTATTTCCGATGCATATGTGGCAGGATTACAGCGCGCTTCCGGATTACCGGAAGAGGATCTCGAACGCTGCGATGGCGGAGCGGGTTGTGGAAATAAAGCATGAAAACCAGATTTTTGAGATCCTTGAGGAATGAGAGGAATTTCAAAAAAGCGGTACTTGACGATCATAAAACGGTTGCGCTATACTGATTTAGTTATAGAAGATTTCACACGGGGTGTGAAGAATTGGGGAAAGGCAGGACTTGACTATGGCATTTTTGGGATGGTTTGTACATTATGTACTGATTTTCGTGGTTTTGGTCGTGGTGGCGGGACTTGGAATTTTTGCGGGAAAGAAGTTGAGCGACCGCAAGGATGCTAAGAATGCCGGTGAGACCGGAAACGTCGAAGAGACAAAATAGATTTAAAATAGAAAGAAACATGTTGGAGGAAGAAGTCGTGAAGAAGTTTTACGGAGAAAACGAATTGCGCAGGATGTACCTGGAATTTTTCGAGAGCAAGGGACATCTGAAAATGAACAGTTTTTCACTGGTGCCGCACAATGACAACAGTCTGCTCTTAATCAATGCAGGTATGGCACCGTTAAAGCCGTATTTTACAGGACAGGAGATCCCGCCGAGAAGAAGAGTGACGACCTGCCAGAAGTGTATCCGTACCGGTGATATTGAGAATGTAGGAAAGACTGCAAGACATCTGACCTTTTTTGAGATGCTCGGCAACTTTTCCTTTGGTGATTATTTTAAGCATGAAGCGATCGCATGGTCCTGGGAGTTTTTGACAAAGGTGCTCGGACTGGAGGAGGATAGACTTTATCCGTCGATCTACGGGGAGGATGACGAGGCGTTCGACATCTGGACGAAGGAAGTCGGTGTGCCGGCAGAGCGTATCACAAGATTCTACCGTGACCCCAAGACCGGAGAGTGTGACAATTTCTGGGAGCATGGCGCAGGTCCATGCGGTCCGTGCTCCGAGATCTATTATGACCGCGGAGAAAAATACGGCTGCGGTAAGCCGGACTGCAAGGTCGGCTGTGACTGTGACCGCTTTATGGAAGTATGGAACAACGTATTTACCCAGTTTGAGGGTGATGGCAAGGGTGGTTATACTGAACTTTCCCAGAAGAATATCGATACCGGTATGGGACTTGAGCGTCTTGCGGTTGTCATGCAGGATGTGGATTCCGTATTCGACATTGATACGATGAAAGCAATCCGCGACAAGGTCTGTGAACTGTCCGGAAAGTCTTACCAGAAGGATGCGCTCGATGATGTGTCCATCCGTCTGATTACCGATCACATCCGTTCCGCAACATTCATGATTTCCGATGGTATCATGCCGTCAAATGAGGGTCGCGGCTATGTGCTCCGCCGTATCATACGCCGTGCAGCGAGACACGGAAGAATGCTTGGCATCGGTGGTACTTTCATGGCGAAGCTTGCAGCGACGGTAATCGATGAGAGCAAGGATGGTTATCCGGAACTCGAGGAGAAGAAGGACTTTATCTTCAAAGTGCTTACGCAGGAAGAGGAGAAGTTTGCCAAGACCATCGATCAGGGTCTTGCCATCTTAGAGAAGATGGAGAAGGAAATGCAGACAGCTGGAGAGAAGACGCTGTCCGGAGAGAACGCATTCAAGCTCTATGATACGTATGGCTTCCCGCTCGATCTGACGCAGGAGATCCTGGAGGAGAAGGGATTTTCCATTGACGAGGACGGATTTAAGAAAGCCATGGAGATCCAGAAGAAAAAAGCACATGATGCACACAAAGCAACGAATTACATGGGCGCAGATGCTACGGTATACGATGAGATTGATCCTTCGATCACGACGGAGTTCACAGGCTACGACAGCCTTACAGCATCTTCAAAGATCACAGTGCTCACCACCGAGACAGAGCTGGTGGAGGCGCTTTCCGACGGAGAGGTCGGCACGATCATCGTGGAGAAGACGCCGTTCTATGCGACGATGGGTGGTCAGCAGGGAGATAAGGGCGAGATCCGCACCGCCTCCGGTATCTTTCAGGTGGAAGAGACCATCAAGCTGCGTGGTGGTAAGGTCGGCCATATCGGCAAGATGACAAACGGTATGATTAAGGCGGGAGATGTAGCAGATCTCAGTGTGGATGCAAAGCTGCGCAGGGATACCTGCAGGAACCACTCTGCAACCCACCTGTTACAGAAAGCGCTGCGCGAAGTGCTCGGCACACATGTAGAGCAGGCAGGTTCCTATCAGGACGGTGAGCGCACCAGATTTGACTTCAGCCATTTTGCAGCGATGACACCGGAAGAACTTAAGAAGGTGGAAGCAATCGTCAACGAGAAGATCGCTGAGAAGATTGATGTCAGAACCGACGTCATGACGGTCGAGGAAGCGAAGAAGACAGGCGCGATGGCACTCTTCGGTGAAAAGTACGGTGAGACGGTAAGAGTCGTGTCCATGGGAGATTTTTCAAAGGAGTTCTGTGGTGGTACTCATGTGGCGAACACCGGCGATATTGTTGTATTTAAGATTATCTCTGAGAGCGGTGTGGCTGCGGGCGTGCGCCGTATCGAGGCTCTGACCGGAGACAATGTATTTGCATATTATAAGAAGGAAGAGGAAGAACTCGAGGCTGCAGCCAAGGCTGCAAAGGCAACACCAGCAACTCTCGTCGAGAAGATCGGTCATCTGATGGCGGAGTTAAAGGCACTTCAGAGTGAGAACGAATCCTTAAAGAGCAAGGCAGCCAAGGAAGCACTTGGAGATGTCATGGATCAGGTTGTGGAAGTGAAGGGTGTGAAGCTCCTCGCTGTCAGCGTGGACGGCGTCGATATGAACGGTCTGAGAGATCTGGGCGACCAGTTAAAGGGAAAGCTGGGAGAAGGCGTGATAGTTCTTGCATCTGCATCAGACGGAAAAGTCAATCTGGTTGCCATGGCGACAGACGATGCGATGGCGCACGGCGCACATGCCGGCAATCTCATCAAGAGCATTGCGGGTAAAGTCGGCGGAGGCGGTGGTGGACGTCCGAACATGGCGCAGGCAGGCGGTAAGAATCCGGCAGGCATTCCGGATGCCATTGCCGAGGCGAAAACGGCACTTGAGGCACAGCTTGCATAAAAACTCGACAGAAATACACGATTGCGTATATTTATAAAATTTAGAATTCAAAAAAATATTTTATAATTTGTTGCTACAAATAGTAAAAACGGTGTATAATGGTACGTAGGTATCGGCAATATGCCGTTTTTATGTATCGGGATATGGGCATATCTGATAAAACAGGAGGACAGGGATGGACGAAAGAGATAGGGGACAAGGTAGTCTGAGTGATAAGGTAAAAGGAAGTTACCGGAGAGTCAGTGTGGTAATGTATGTGACGCTTGTGATTGCAGCGATTGCAGTTTTTGCGGCGGCTTATGTGCCGAAGCAGTTTTCACTCGCTTACACGATTCTGGTTCTTATTGTATTTCTTATTACGGCAGTCAATGATACGAGACTGATCCAGAGGAACAGCCAGAAGATCGTGGATGCGGTGGTGGAGCCGGTGACGGAGCTGACAAAAGTAGCGGAAGAGATCTCCAAAGGAAATCTGGATGTAGAAGTGCAGTACAGCTCGGATGATGAGCTGGGAAAGCTGGCGGACAGTTTCCGAGTGACGGTCACTACATTGAACAAGATTATTGAGGATCTTGGATATATTCTGGAAGAGTTTGCACAGGGCAATTATGCGGTAAGATCCAATTGCAAGGAATCTTATGTCGGCGAATTTGAGAATGTCATGACACATCTGATCAGCATGGTGACCGATGTGAGCGGCACGTTTAAGCAGATCCGCGAGTCTTCCGATCAGGTGGCAGCCGGCGCAGAGCAGCTAGCTATCAGCTCTCAGGATCTTGCGAAGGGAGCAACGGAGCAGGCAAGTGCGGTTGACGATCTTGTGGAGAGTGTCGCAACCGTATCTGAGCAGGTAGAGGCGAACAGTAAATCCACCGATGTGGTGCATGACAAGGCAAAGGAAGTCGGCATGGAGGCGAATGTCAGCCAGCAGAAGATGCAGGAACTGACGGAGGCCATGGAGCGTATTTCCGGCACCTCCCAGGAGCTTGTAAGTGTGATCGGCCAGATCGAGAGCATTGCTTCCCAGACGAACCTGCTTTCCTTAAACGCATCCATCGAGGCGGCGAGAGCCGGAGAGGCAGGAAGAGGATTTGCGGTTGTTGCAGAACAGATCCGTATGCTTGCGGAGAACAGTGCGCAGGCGGCTGAGACGTCCAGACATCTTCTGGAGGCAAATCAGAGTGAGGTTGACCGTGGCAACACCGTGACACAGCAGACGGCAGAATCCCTGAACAAGGTATTGACGGAACTTGACGATATTATTCAGGAAGTGGCAAATATCCGTGTGTCTTCCGATCAGCAGGCAGAGTCCGTTAAGAGAATTGCAAACGGCGTGAAGGATATTGGGGATGTTATTCAAAGCAATTCCGCAGCTTCCGAGGAGACATCTGCTACCAGTGAGGAACTTTCGGCGGAGGCAGATTCCCTGGATGGTCTGATTACCAAATTCAAACTGCGGGAAGAGTAAATTGTCTGAATTTTTCGCTTTTTTAGAAAAACAGTTGACGGGAAAAAAATATGTGTTATAATCTTATATAGTGCAATGAATATGACCCAAACAGTTGAATATGCACAATACGCAACTGGAGGGAGGTTAGGTGTGAGATAATGTCTAGTGTAATTGTAAAAGAAAACGAGACTTTAGACAGCGCTTTACGTCGTTTTAAAAGAAACTGCGCAAAGGCAGGTATTCAGCAGGAGATTCGTAAGAGAGAACACTACGAGAAGCCAAGCGTAAAACGCAAGAAGAAATCTGAAGCAGCAAGAAAAAGAAAGTACAACTAATGTATGCAAAAAGAGTTACCGTTTCGCGGTAACTCTTTTTTTCGTAATAGAATTCAGGTCGCAAGCAGCCATGCGCGGCGTGGAAATCCGGCAAGCAGGATTTTTTCTGCCTTGTCGGGTGGAAACCTGGATTTTAGTATCCAAGTTCCTCGCCGATCAGAATGACTTTGATGCGTCCCTCGATGCCGCTTCGTCTTGTGATGACGACCTGATTGCAGATACAGTCAGGGGACAGGCAGTCGGAACAGACGCCGGTAGCGGAACAAGGCGTATTTTTACCGAGACGCTTGCAGTTCATCGGTGTGGCGGTACCATGAACACGGCTTAATGCCTCGTCTACGTTTGCAGCCACTTTATTCATGCCTGCCATGACGATCACGTGTTCCGGACCGTAGATTAAGGCTGCCACACGGTTGCCGGTGCCGTCGATATTGACAAGTTCGCCGTCTTTGGTGATCGCGTTGGTGCTCATAAAATAAAAATCGGAAGAAAGAGCATCGTGATAGATCTTTTTTGTCTCCTCCGGTGTCTTTGCCTGGGCGCGGTCGAGCAGGGTGATTCCCGGATCGTGGCGCAGGGCGGTCAGCATTCCGGTATCCTCCAGGGTCATGGAGCCGCCGAAAGATACTGTGCAGCCCGGGGTAAGGAAAGAGAATGCCATCTTTTCAGCGTCCTCGACGGTGGCGCAGTAGTAGCCTTCCATGCGGCGTCTGGCAAGATTTTTGATGATGGTACCGGCAAGCGTTTCATAATGCATTTGTCTTGGGTTCATAATGATGCCTCCTTAAATGGTAATCGTAACTATGTATAGTATAGCACAGTTCGTGCGGCGTGTCGCTTGACATTTTTCGCGTAGCAGATAAAATAGAAGGGTCTTTTGAAAAAGAGATTAAGGAGTGTGAAAATGAGTAAAAATTTCAAAAAAATGTTGTCTTATTATAAGCCATACCGCTGTATTTTCTGGGCGGATATGTTCTTTGCAACGGTGTCTGCTGCCGTCGCGCTGGCGATTCCGTTAGTGATACGCTACGTCACCTACACGCTTGTGTACGAGGATAAGGCGCAGATCATGTTCCAGATCAAAATCATTGCGGCTGCACTGTTTGCAATGGTGGCGGCAGACTGTTACAGCAAGTTTTTTATCTCGAATTACGGCCATGTGATGGGAGCGAAAATCGAGTACAACATGCGTGCCGAGATTTTTGAGCATCTGCAGAAATTATCCTTTTCGTTCTATGATAACCAGAAGGTCGGGCAGCTGATGAGCCGGATCACGACGGATCTGTTTGACATCACGGAGCTGATGCACCACGGACCGGAGAATATTATTCTCTCGGCGATCAAGATCATCGGTGCGTTTGTGATTCTGGTCAATATCAGCCCGCTTCTGGCGCTGGCGGCGTTCATCGTCCTGCCGTTTATGTTTGCGTACGCGTATTACCTGAATGGCAAAATGCGGCGTGCGTTCCGCCAGAACCGTGTGAAGATTGCGGAGATCAACGGGCAGATTGAGGATAACCTCTCCGGTATCCGCGTGGTAAAGTCGTTTGCCAACGAGGAGATTGAGAAGAAAAAGTTTAAGATTGGAAATGCGGGATTTTTGTCTGCCAAGAAGAACAGCTATCATTATATGGGAAGCTTTCAGGCGGGATTGGGCGCGTTCACGACACTGATTCAGGTCAACGTCATTCTCGCCGGAACCATCCTTATTGCAAACGGTAAGGTCAATGTCAGTGATCTTGTCACATTTGTGCTCTACATCAGTGTATTTACCGATCCCGTGCGGACATTGATCGATTTCACGGAGCAGTTTCAGAACGGGTACAGCGGTTTCGAGCGCTTCTGCGAGATCATGGAGATCGAGCCGGACATCAAGGATCGGGCGGATGCAAAAGAGCTTACCGATGTGCGCGGAGATATTACTTTTGAAGATGTGTCGTTTCAGTACGAGGAGAATACTGAACAGGTATTGCAACATATCAATCTGACGGTCCCGGCGGGCTCTTACATGGCGCTTGTCGGAGCGTCCGGAGCGGGAAAAAGCACACTCTGCTCCCTGATTCCGCGGTTTTATGATGTGACGGAGGGGGCGGTGAAGGTCGACGGAACGGACGTGCGGGACCTCACCTTAAAGAGTCTGCGCGACCACATCGGAATGGTACAGCAGGACGTGTATCTGTTTGTCGGAACCGTGTATGAGAATATCCGTTACGGAAGACCGGATGCCACGAGGGAGGAAGTCATCGAGGCGGCGAAAAATGCCAATGCCCATGAATTTATTATGTCATTGCCGCAGGGATATGAGACTGACATCGGACAGCGGGGCATCAAGCTTTCCGGCGGACAGAAGCAGCGCCTCTCAATCGCGCGCGTCTTTTTGAAAAACCCGCCGATCCTGATCTTTGACGAGGCGACGTCGGCACTCGACAATGAGAGTGAAAAGGTGGTTCAGGACTCCCTGGAAAAACTGGCGAAAAACCGTACCACATTCGTGATTGCACACCGCCTTTCCACGATCAAGAATGCCGAGAAGATTCTTGTGCTGACCGAAAACGGCATCGAGGAAGAGGGAACGCATGAGGAACTCCTCGCAAAGAAGGGAATTTATGAAAAACTGTATCACATGCAGTTTCAGAAGCAGTGAACCGGAGAAATATTATAAAAAATATATGAAAAAAATGCATATGATTTGCAAAATGGAGGAAAAACGAGTAAAATATATGTGTTTTGGAACAAATGATGTATTGTAAGGAAAGGAAGAGATAGATATGACAAAGATTGACATTATTTCAGGATTCTTAGGTGCCGGAAAGACGACTTTCATCAAGAAGATGATTGATGAAGTGTTCACAGGCGAGAAGCTGGTGCTGATCGAGAACGAGTTCGGGGAGGTCGGCATTGACGGAGGATTTTTAAAGGATGCGGGAATTCAGATCACTGAGATGAACTCTGGCTGTATCTGTTGCTCACTGGTTGGCGATTTCGGCAGAAACCTGCATGAGGTGATCGGCAAGTATCATCCAGATCGTATCCTGATCGAGCCGTCCGGCGTCGGCAAGCTCTCGGATGTCATGAAGTCTGTGATTGACGTGGAGAAGGAAGAGGATGTAAAGCTGAACGGTCTCATCACGGTTGTAAATGCATTAAAGGCGAGCAAGCAGATGAAGGCATTCGGCGAGTTTTTCAATAACCAGATCGAATATGCGACCACTGTTGTGTTAAGCCGCAGCCAGAATGCGACGCCGGAGCAGCTGGAGCTCTGCGTAAAGCAGATTCAGTCCATCAACGATAAGGCCGCCATCATCACAACCCCGTGGGATTCCATCCGCGGAGAGCAGATTTTAAAGGTGGTAGAGGGACAGGATTCTCTTGAGAGAAAGCTGATGGCAGAGCAGCATGCGAAGGAAGAAGCCGAGGAGCATGAGCACGAGCATCATCACGACCATGACGAGCATGACCATGAGCATCACCATGACCACGACGATCATGATCATGAGCATCATCACGACCATGACGAGCATGACCACGAGGATCACGATCATGAGCATCATCACGATCATGACGAGCATGACCATGAGGATCACGATCATGAGCATCACCACGACCACGACGAGCATGACCATGAGCATCATCACGAGCACGGCGAGAACTGTACCTGCGGCTGCCACGATCACGATCATGAGCATCACCATCATCATGCGGATGAGGTGTTTACAAGCTGGGGAAAAGAGACGCCGCATAAGTTTACCAAGGCAAAGATTGAGGATGTCTTAAAGACTCTGTGCGAGACGGACGACTATGGAACCATTCTCCGTGCGAAGGGCATGGTGGAGGATGAGAACGGCTCCTGGATTTATTTTGACATGGTGCCGGGGGAGTACGAGCTGCGTGACGGCGAGCCGGATTATACGGGACGTCTGTGCGTGATCGGAACAGATATCGACGAGCACAGATTAGAGGAGTTATTTGGAATCGCTTAAGCTGTGAAGACTGCCTTTTAATAGTGAGATAAGACAGAGAGGAATAGAACATGCAGGAGATACCGATTTATTTATTTACCGGATTCATGGACAGTGGCAAGACGACTCTGATCAAGGAGACGCTGCTGGAGAACGGGTTTGCCGATCAGGGAAAGAGCCTGATCATCTGCTGTGAAGACGGAGAGGTGGAATATGATGAGGCAGAGTTGAAAAAAATCAATGCAAGCCTCGTGATGGTGGAGAATGAGGAAGATTTTACTGCTGATTTTCTCAATGCCATCAATATGAAATATCTGCCGGATCAGGTGTTCATCGAATATAACGGAACCTGGGGAATGGATACGCTCACCGAGACGGAGCTTCCGCGCGGGTGGATGGTGGTGCAGTCCCTTGCGACCGTGGATGCGACCACCTTTGATATGTATCTTGCCAATATGCGCACGATGATTATGGAACAGCTGTTTCAGGCGGACGTCGTGATCTTTAACCGCTGTGACGACAGCACGGATAAGGGAAAATACCGCAGAAATGTCAAGGCGCTCAACCGTAAGGCACAGCTTGTGTATGAGCGCGCGGACGGATCGCTCGACGAGCGCGAGGAGGAGCTGCCGTTTGACATCTCGGGAGATGAACTGGAGATTACAGATGCGGATTATGCAATCTGGTATATGGACTGCCTGGACAACCCGAAGAAATACGAGGGGAAGAAAGTCAGCTTTCTGGCGCTTGTATACAATCCTGACAAGCTCAAGAAGGGCATTTTTGTTCCGGGACGTTTTGCGATGACCTGCTGTGTGGAGGATATTACCTTCATCGGATTTAAGTGCAAATATCCGGATGAGGATAAGATTCCGCACAAGTCCTGGATTCATATTACCGCGCAGATCAAGGTGGAGTTTGCAAGAGAGTACAAGGGAAAAGGACCGGTACTGTATCCGATTTCCATTACACCTGCAGAAAAGCCGGAAGACGAACTTGTTTATTTTTCATAGGAGCAGAGTGCGTGGGCATTTTTTGAGAACCTCCTTGCTGGCAGAATGCCGGCAGGGAGGTTTTTGTTTAGAATGTAATACAATGAAAGAAAATACCGGATATTTACAAAAATGTGCGAAACATCTACAATGTAAGTAATAAAGTGTCATATTGCAGTATGAACGGAGGAAACAGATGAAAAAATTGGGTTTAGGGCCGAAAATGATTTTGAGCTTTCTTGTGGCGATTGCGGGAAGTGTTGTGATCTGTGGAGTGATTACATACAGCCGTACGAAGAATGTGTTAAACAGCAACATGCAGCTCACAAGCGAGCAGACGTTAGAGAGCGCGTTGAACAGTCTGCAGACGTATGAGAAGACGATCAGCCTTCCGGTGGATCTGCTGACGCGCAAGACTTCCATCAAGCAGCTGGAGTACGAGGATCAGTTTGATGACTATATTGCCAACGTGCAGGATGAACTGGTGGCGGCGTGCAAGGTAACGCAGGGAGCGGTGCGAAGCTATTATGCGACGTCCAGCGGAAAACTCATCACCGGATGGGTGAAGTACGAGGACAACGGTGATAAGACGGCGATGAACACCATCGAGGAAAATGTGGATCTGTCCGGGGAAGACTGGTATGTGAACTGCCAGGGCAGAAAGGCAAAAGTAAATTCTATTTTCAGCTATATCACACAGCCTTATGAGGATCCGCAGACAGGCGGGCAGATCTTCACCGTAGCGCAGGAGGTCAAATACAAAGATGTCTTAATGGGCGTTGTGGCGATGGATATTGATGCGGCGCAACTGGAGAATTATATCAGGAATATCCGCATTCTCAACACGGGATTTGCCATGCTGATCGATGCGGACGGCAATATTGTGATCGACAGTGACAAAAATACCTTTGCGGACGGAAATGTGACGGGTCTGGAATTCTGGACGCCGATTTCCGGAGAACTGAAGTCTCTGGAGGAGCAGAAGAGCGCCCTGGAGGAAGCGGGCGATGAGAGCGCTTCCGACATCACACTGGAGTCTGTATACACGATGCGTGCAGATGGCATGGACTGTGCGGTGACCGCGATGACAGACCAGGTGACAGGCTGGATTCTTCTGGGCTGCATCAGCGATGTCGAGAACACCGGCAATCTTGCGAAGATCAACGGTGCGCTGGTATTTGCGGGTGCGTTCGGAGTGATCTTCGGTATTGTGATCGCGCTTATTACCGCGTACAGCCTTGTGCGTGAGATCAAAAAGATTGAGCGTGCGACAGCTGCTGTGGCAGAGGGAGATTTTACCCAGACGATTGCGGTCACCAGAGGAGACGAGTTCGGTGCGCTGGAGACGCATTTTAACGATATGGTCAAGGATGTATCCACAGTGATCCGTGAGGTGGAGGATAAGTCCAGACATATTTTAGAGACTTCGGATCATATTTCCGAGATCGCGGGAGATACCAGAAGCACGATGGGACAGGTCGCGGAGGCGATCTCGAGCGTGGCTGACGGTGCGGTGAAGCAGGCGGAGAGCACGCAGGAGGCAAGCAGTGAGGTGGACAACCTCAAGAACAGTCTGGAGTCCTCCAGAGATTGTGTCAGCGAGATCAACCAGATGACCAAGGAGACGAACCGGATCAGTTCGGAGGGACTCGGCAGCGTGAAGGATCTGATCGAAAAATCACAGAAGACCGTAGAGAAGTCGAGCATGTCCCTTGCAGTGATGAATGAGATGATTGCCAGCATTGACAAGATTTTCTATATTTCCGATGCGATTGCGGATATTACGGCACAGACCAATTTGCTTTCCCTGAATGCTTCTATCGAGGCGGCGAGAGCCGGAGAGATGGGCAAGGGATTTGCGGTCGTTGCAGACGAGATCCGGAAGCTGGCGGATGAGTCCAAGGAATCAACGGATGAGATCAAGAAGATTATCACCGAGATTACGGACAAGTCCAAGCAGGTGGAAGAGACCATGCAGGAGAACGAGGAGCTTCAGTCGGAGCAGCAGAAAGCGATCGAGCGCACGGAAGAGGTATTCCGTCAGATTATCGCGCAGATTGAGCAGCTGAATGCCGGCATGGAGAACATCAACCGGCTCAATGCGGACATGTCATCCAACAAGGATACGGTCGTAAGTCGTATGGAGGCGATTGCATCCGTATCGGAGCAGTCGGCAGCGGCGACGGAAGAGGTCAATGCATCCACAGATCAGGTCAACACGACGATGGCAGACATCACGGACTACACAAAGACACTTCAGAATATCGCGCAGGATTTGGAGCAGACGATCGAGAAGTTCCGTCTGATGGAAATTTAAAAATAAGGTTGACAAATACACGTTAATGTATTAAAGTAAATGACATACCGATAAACCTTTGAGAAAGAGTAGTAGACATTTATCCGAGATCACAGAGAGCTGCAGGCGGTGGGATTGCAGTATGGAGGGATTTGTTGAATGGACTTTTGAGGGCGGCCTGAACAGTGGATACGCAGGTAGGAGCCGCCGGGAACCGGACCCGTTATCCATCCGGCATGTATGATAGTGCATGAAGTGAGTGGACATTTTGTCAAGATGAGTGGTACCGCGATAATATTAGTTTATTACCGTCTCAAGCAATAGCTTGAGACGGCTTTTTTTATGTAATAGGAAAAAGGAGGAAATGATTATGAAAAAGAAAATGATGACAGCAGTTCTTGCAATGACGATGATGGCAGCAGCGGTGGCAGGCTGCGGAAGCAGTTCCGGCTCCGGTACGACCGTGGAATTGACCAATGAGGCAGGAGGAGACGCGCAGGCGGAGACACAGAAGGCAGAGGCAGACCAGACAGCGGCGGAGGGAACCGTATATAAAGTCGGTATTGTACAGTATGTGGATGATGCTTCCTTAAATCAGATTGAAAAAGCGATTGAAGCGGAACTCACAGCAAAGGGAGCAGAGCTCGGAGTTACCTTTGATTATGCGGATTACACGTTCAACGGGCAGGCAGATCAGTCGATCCTGACACAGATTGCAGCGGATCTGGTGGCGGATGATGTGGATCTGATTATCCCGATTGCGACGCCGACCGCAGTCGTGATGCAGAGTGCGACCGAGGAGAATCAGATTCCGGTTGTATTTTCCGCAGTGTCGGATCCGGTGGGCGCCGGACTGGCGGCAGATGTGAACGCACCGGGTTCCAATATTACAGGAACGTCGGATGCCATCGACACGGCAGCGATTTTTGATCTGATGCTGGCGGCAAATCCAGATACCGCAAAGGTCGGACTGCTCTATGATAAGAGCCAGGCTTCCTCCCTTGGTGCGATTGAGGACGCAAAGGCATACTGCGATGAGAAGGGAATCGCCTATGTGGAGAAGACCGGTACGACCTCTGCGGAGGTGCAGGCGGCAGCGGATGCCCTGGTGGCAGAGGGCGTAGACGCAGTGTTTACCCCGCAGGACAACACCGTCATGACGGCAGAGCTTGCCATCTTTGAGAAGTTCATCGATGCGGGAATCCCGCACTACACAGGAGCGGACTCCTTCGCATTAAACGGAGCATTCTGCGGTTACGGAGTCAATTATGAGGAGCTTGGAACAAAGACAGCCGATATGGCAGTCGATATTCTGGTAAACGGAGCCGATCCGGCGGCAACTCCGATCGAGACCTTGGAGCGGGGAATTGTGACCGTAAATACAGAGACGGCGGAAGCACTTGGACTGGACTACTCCATGTTTAAAGATATGTGTTCGGAAGTTGTTGAGACAGTAACGGCAGAGGAGTTTGAATAATATGGGACCAATCATCACCTTATCGATCGTGCAGAGTGCACTGGAACTGGGATTTATCTATGCACTGGTTGCACTTGCACTGTTCATTTCATTTAGTATTTTAAATATAGCGGATCTGTCAACGGACGGATGCTTTACGCTGGGATGTGCAGTGTGCGCTTCGGTTACACTGGCGGGGCATCCGGTACTCGGGCTTTTGGCGGCGATGGCTGCCGGTGTGTGTTCCGGTTTTGTGACGGCATTTTTGCAGACAAGACTCGGCATACAGTCGATTCTGGCAGGAATTATTGTCAACACCGGACTTTACACAATCAATATTGCGGTGATGGGATTCGCCTCCAACCTGAATCTGTTTGCCTGTGATTCCGTATTTACATGGGCAAAAGACGCGATCGGCGGAACCTGGTATAAGCTGATCGTGGCGGCAGTGATTGTCGCATTGGTCGGCGTATTGATCTCTCTGTTTTTAAATACGAGACTCGGACTTTCCATCCGGGCAACCGGGGATAATCCGGATATGGTGCGGGCATCCAGCATCAATACGGGAATGATGATTACGATCGGTCTGTGCGTCGCCAATGCGCTGACGGGACTTTCCGGCGGACTGCTCGCGCAGTACCAGAAGTCCTGTGATATTAACCTTGGAACCGGCATGGTGACGATCGCGCTCGCCAGTCTGATTATCGGAGAGACGATCATCGGAAAGGGCAGCATGTTAAAGCGGGTCATCGGCGTGATTCTGGGAAGCTGTCTATACCGTTTTATCGTGGCGGTGGCGCTTCGCCTGAATGTCCCGGCAGAGTGCTTAAAGCTGGTATCCTCCATTATTGTGGCGGTGGCGATTGCTTTCCCTTACCTGAAGAAGCAGGCGGTGTTCTACCGGCAGAAACGGGCGGCAAAAGCGGAGAATGAGCAGTATATTGCGGAATTACTGCGAGAAGAACGGAAGGGAAAAGGAGGAAATGCGTGATATGGCAGCAGAAAGAGAATCCATGCTGATTATGAAAAATGTCAGCAAGACCTTTAATCCTGGCACCGTCAATGAAAAGTGTGCCCTAAACGGCGTCAATCTGACGCTTGGCGCCGGAGATTTTGCAACGATCGTCGGCAGCAATGGCGCGGGAAAATCCACCCTGTTCAATGCGATTACCGGAGCTTTTTTCCCGGACCGCGGTCTGATCATGCTCGGTGGGGAGGATATTACCTATCAGCAGGAGCATGTGAGAAGCAAAGTGATCGGTCATCTGTTTCAGGATCCGTTAAAGGGGACGGCGCCGCACATGACGATCGAGGAAAACATGGCGCTCGCCTATCTTCGGACGACAACCTCCCGGAATGCATATTTCAGCAGGATCAACGCGGCGGATAAGAAGAAGTTCAGAGAGCAGCTTGCGCTGCTTGACATGGGACTGGAAGACCGTATGAAGCAGCCGGTGGGACTTCTCTCCGGCGGTCAGCGGCAGGCACTCACACTTCTCATGGCGACGATGGTCACGCCGAAAATTCTTCTTCTGGATGAGCACACGGCAGCACTCGATCCGGCGACGGCAGAGAAGGTGCTACATCTGACCAGACAGATTGTGGCAGAGCGGCAGATCACCTGTCTGATGGTGACGCACAACATGCACCAGGCGCTGACGCTCGGCAACCGGACATTGATGATGAACGCGGGAAACATTGTGTTGGACGTTGCGGGAGAGGAACGTGCGGCGATGTCGGTGGATGACTTGTTGGAGCAGTTTGCGCTCCGCGCGGGAAAGGCGCTCGATAACGACCGTATCCTATTTTCCAAAGTGGAGACACAGGAGTAGGGCGCAGGGAGAAAAAACGTCACATACAGTCCGAAACGAAGTCGGAATAGCAGATATAAACAGAAAATATGGGAAAAGCCGTTGAAATGTAGGGGCTTTTCCTTTATTATATTAAGATAGTACAAAGGGCGAGGAGGAAATTATGTATCCGATTGTTAAAAAAGAAAAGCTGGCAGACAAGATCTATCTGATGGATGTCAAGGCACCGCGTGTTGCACAGTATTGCGAACCGGGACAGTTTGTCATTGTCAAGATTGATGAGCAGGGGGAGCGTATTCCGCTCACAATCTGTGATTATAACAGGGAAGCCGGTACGATCACGATCGTATTTCAGACGGTGGGAGCTTCCACACAGCGCATGGTATCCTTGGAGCAGGGGGATGCGTTCGCAGATTTCGTGGGACCGCTTGGATGTCCTTCTGATCTGATAGATGAGGATATCGAGGAACTGAAGAAGAAAAAGATTGTGTTCATCGCGGGCGGCGTCGGTACCGCACCGGTGTATCCGCAGGTAAAGTGGCTGCATGAGCATGGTGTGGACTGTGATGTGATTATGGGATCCCGCAATAAGGATCTTCTGATTCTTGAGGATGAGATGCGGGCAGTGGCAGCGAATCTCTATGTGACGACGGATGATGGCTCTTACGGCTTTCACGGAACCGGCACGGCGCAGCTGCAGGAACTCTGGGATCAGGGCGTGCGCTATGATCATTGTGTGGCAATCGGCCCGATGATTATGATGAAGTTTGTCTGTAAGCTGACAAAGGAACTGGGAATTCCGACGGTGGTTTCCATGAACCCGATCATGGTGGACGGTACCGGAATGTGCGGCGCATGCCGTCTGGTTGTCGGCGACGAAGTGAAGTTCGCCTGCGTGGACGGACCGGAATTCGACGGACATCTGGTGGATTTCGACCAGGCGATGAAGCGCCAGCAGCAATATAAGACAGAAGAGGGCAGAGCGATGTTAAAGCTGACGGAGGGAGATACCCATCACGGCGGCTGCGGACAGTGCGGCTGAGAAGGCAGATGTGATCGTTAGAAGGCGGAGGCAGAAAGAATGAGTGCGTCTGCCGGATAGAAAATACAGAGTATGGAGGTTCCTATGGACGTAATGACAAGAGTACCGGTTCGTGAGCAGGACCCACAGGTGCGAGCAGCGAACTTTGAGGAGGTATGTTTGGGATATAATGCCGAGAAGGCAATGGCGGAGGCAGCGCGCTGCTTAAACTGCAAAAATGCACAGTGCATGAAGGGCTGTCCGGTATCCATCAATATTCCGGCGTTTATCGCGCAGGTAAAAGAGGGCAATTTTGAGGAGGCTTACCACATTATCAGTGAGTCATCCGCACTTCCGGCAGTCTGTGGACGTGTATGTCCGCAGGAGAACCAGTGTGAAGGAAAGTGTATCCGCGGCATCAAGGGCGAGGCGGTTGCGATCGGCAAGCTGGAGCGTTTTGTAGCAGACTGGGCGAGAGAGCATGGCATCAAGCCGAAGAAGGCAGAGAAGTTGAACGGTCATAAGGTGGCTGTCATCGGTTCCGGTCCTGCAGGACTTACCTGTGCCGGTGATCTGGCAAAATTGGGCTATGACGTGACCATTTTTGAAGCGCTGCATGAGGCGGGCGGCGTGCTTGTCTATGGTATTCCGGAATTCCGTCTGCCGAAGCAGAAGGTCGTTGCAGCGGAAGTGGAGAATGTCAAGGCGCTCGGCGTGAAGATTGAGACGAACGTTGTCATCGGCAAATCCGTCACGATCGATGAGCTGATGGAGAACGAGGGATTTGAGGCGGTATTTATCGGTTCCGGCGCGGGTCTTCCGCGTTTTATGGGCATTCCGGGCGAGCAGGCAATGGGCGTATTTTCGGCAAATGAATTTTTGACGAGAAACAACCTCATGAAGGCATTTTTAGAGGAGTACGATACTCCGATCAAGGCGGGAAAGAAAGTGATCGTTGTCGGCGGCGGTAACGTGGCAATGGACGCTGCGAGAACAGCTAAGCGTCTTGGTGCGGAAGTACATGTCGTGTACCGGCGCGGTGAGGAAGAACTTCCGGCGCGTAAGGAAGAGGTGCATCATGCAAAGGAGGAGGGCATTATTTTTGACCTGTTACAGAATCCGACGGAGCTTTTAGTGGATGAGAACGGCTGTGTAAAAGGCGCGAGAGTCATCAAGATGGAACTTGGCGAGCCGGATGCCTCCGGCAGAAGAAGTCCGGTGGAGATTCCGGGGTCTGAGTATGAGATTGAGGCGGACACGGTCATCATGTCGCTCGGAACTTCTCCGAACCCGCTGATTTCTTCCACGACAAAGGGACTTGAGACGAACCGCAGAAAGTGTATCGTGGCAGAGGAAGAAAACGGTGCTACATCCAAGAGTGGTGTGTTTGCCGGTGGAGATGCCGTGACAGGAGCTGCAACGGTCATCCTGGCAATGGGTGCAGGAAAAGCGGCTGCGAAGGGAATTGACGCATACTTGAGCACAAAATAAATACGTAATAGATTCGGGAAGGGGCTGTCACATGAGCGTGGCGGCCCCTTTTGGCGTGATAAGTAATAGGATAAGAGAGACATCCTATCGATTTCAGCTGGAAATGCATGATCTTTGCCTGCTATTACTTACTGCGTCAAAAGGGACTGTCTGCTTCATGAGACAGTCCCTGATAGAACTTTATTCGAGATTCAGATGCTTTGTGATGATTCTCGCGCACACAAGGTACAAAATGACAATGACGATGATCGAGTAAATGTTGCTGGTGGCAAACAGTGAACTCGGCAGGATGCTTGTCGTCGATGTGGTCGTATTGTCGATCGTTGTGGTAACGGCAAAGAAATTCACGGAATTATCTCCCGACTGGAACATACCGGTTCCAAACATGAGGATCATGGAGAAAATCTGCTGCATAAAATAGAGGACGATGCCTGCAACGAGGGAGGCAGCCACTTTATTGCTGGAGAAAAGCTGTCCGATCGAAGCGCTTGCAAACACCCAGAGCAGGTAGGTTAAGCAGGAGCAGATTACGCTCAATACCATCTGGAAGATGAAACGGAAGGAAAATACATCCTGACCGAATACCTCATCCCAGGCGGAAGTAAAATCCTGCCATGCGGTTCCGTGGGAGGCGCTGGCGATAAGCACTACGATGGAGACAGTCATCAGAGCCATGGAGAGAAACATCCACACGAAGGAGGTTATCAGTTTTACGTGAAAGGGAGCAAGTGCTTTTACCGGGAGGGTGTGTGTCAGATATCCCTGGGCAGAATACATTGTGCGGTAGAAGTGAACACACAGGTACACGTACATCACGATAAGGACAGCAAAAATGGCAAGGATATAAAGGACAATCGCGGAGACCGATAGAATGGATGCCAGTTTGCTTTCACCCGCCTGATCCAGATCTAAGGAATACAGCACCACGGAACCTACGGAGGTGGTGATGATCAGAATGGCGTACAGGATCAACATGATCTTTGCCGTGCTCTTAAATTCATATTTAAATAATTTTTTTAACATCTGTATACCTCCCTGAAAAGTGCATCGACGGACTTACCGTTGTTCATACGGATATCATCCACGGATGCGGTGAGCCGGATCTGACCGTGATCGATGAAGATGACTTCGTCCAGAATATTCTCGATATCGGCAATCAGATGCGTCGAGATCAGAATGGAAGCCTCCGGTTCGTAATTCGACAGGATGATATTTAAGATAAAATCGCGTGCGGCCGGATCGACGCCGGCGATCGGCTCATCTAAAATATACAGATCTGCATGACGGCTCATCACGAGAATCAGCTGCACTTTTTCTTTGGTTCCCTTGGACATGGTTTTCAAACGGTCCGAGGCGTCAATCTGAAGCTTTCCCAACATGTCGTAGGCGCGCTTCTCATCAAAATCTTCATAGAAATCGGAAAAATACCGGATAATATCGCGAACCCGCTCGTTCATATTCAGATAAGTGTGATCCGGCAGATAGGAGATATGCTTCTTACTCTCCGCGCCGATCGGATTCTGCTGCATGAAGATGGAACCGGAGGTGGGGGCAAGCAGACCGTTGATCATCTTGATCAGAGTGGTTTTGCCGCTTCCGTTCGGTCCGAGCAGGCCGATGATGTGTCCGCTCTCAATGGCGAGGTTAATATGGTCGATGGCGGTTTTGTTGCCGTAACATTTGGTCAGATCTTTACACTCCAACAAAGTGCTCATTGTTTTTCTCCTTTCATCGTCTGATTCATGAGCGACAGGATTTCATCGTTTTGAAAGCCGAGCTGCCGCATCTGTGCTAAAAATTCTTCCATTTTCTCGGTAGCGAGAGAGGTTTTTAACTGTTCTATCATATGACAATCCTCCGTGATAAAACGTCCGCTGGTCCGTCTGGAATAGACCAGACCGGTGCGTTCAAGTTCTGCAAAGGCCTTTTGCATGGTGTTCGGGTTGACGGATGCTTCCGCTGCGAGATCGCGTACGGACGGAAGCTTATCTCCCGGCTGGTAGCGGCCGGAAACGATGTCCGTCTGGATTCGTTCCACGATCTGTAAAAAGATGGGACGATCAGAATCAAGAGTCCATGCCATAGTGTCATCTCCTTTCTAAATCATCTGTACTAATCAGATAATACAATAATACAGTAAATGTGTCAACCGTTTTTTTGATGACAAAAACAGAACATTTCGTTACGAAAAATGAAAGAATGAAAAATATGACCGATATATAAAGTAGAAAACAGAGCATGGATGCGAAAGCGGGGAGGAATATGAGTGTTATACATTGCGGCGTGCGGAAATGAGGCATCCGTGCGTAAGTATTTAAAAGAGATGGAAGGCGAGTATGTAAAAGAGGAAGTACAGATCCTTTGCGGAGATGAAATCGAGGGGAGCGGCAGGATGCCGGATTTCCTGTTGATATCGGAGCGAAACGGGAAGGAGCGTCCGGGAAAAGTTCCAGTATGGTTCCGCAGAAAAGCGTTTGACAATGCGGGAGAACTGAAACAGAGAAAAGCAGGGGCAGAAAGGAAGCGCCCGCTGCTGATTAAAACAGACGGAACCTATTGCTGTGTGGATCAGAAAACCATTCTCTATGCAGAGAGTGTGGGGCGTAAGGTGGTGCTTCACACAAACACGGGAATCATTGCATATTATGCCAGAATGAAGGAGGTGGAAGAAATTTTAGGCAACGGGTTTTTCCGCTGCCATCGCGGGTATCTGGTGAATTTTGCCGCGGTAAAAAGTTTTGAGGTGGGAACGATCCTGCTGAAGAACGGGGAGTCCATTCTGATGGCGAAACAGAAGTTTAATGATTTTGCGTCGGCTTATGAGACGTATCTTAACGAACGATAGGGATACAGAAAAGAAACGGGGAAAATGAGTATGAGAATTTATAACAGAGACCAGTCTGCCATTCTGGGTGCGAGGAACAACCGGCTGGCAAAGATGCGTGCGTTTTCCAGCAGCACAAAGACACGCGCATCATCCAAAGGAACGACGCAGAGCGCGCCAAAGAGTAAAAACTACAGGACATCTGCGTGGATGCAGTTTTTAAATCAGTTTCAAAACGGGACAGCCGTATCCGGCAACAAAATCGTGGAGAATCAGAAAAAAAGCTACGATTATGAGATCACGGGACTGGCGGCGGAGCGTGTGGAGACGCATATGAAGCGTTTTCTGGAGGAGGGAGAAAAATCCCTTTACCAGGAGGGAGAGGACGCCGGAAAGCAGCTTACGAAGGAAATGGAAAGTTTTGTATCCGATTACAATATGATGATCCGCAAGATTGGTGACTTGTCGGACAGTGTGGACGAGACGTATGCAAAGAAGCTGAAAACGGAGATTTCCGCGCGGGAGACCGCCTTAAAACAGATCGGAATCACGCTGCAGAGAGACGGCACGCTGTTGTTAGATAAGACGGTGTTTCAGACGGTAAAACCGGAGGCGGTGCAGAAGATTTTCGGGGATAAGAGCACGCTGTCGAACCGCGTGCAGGTGCTGGCTTCGGGTGTGAAGAGCAACTGCAGAAAACAGGCGGCAGCGCTTTCTGCAACTTCTTATACGACCAGCGGCAATTACAGCCGCTATGCGTCGTACAGTAATCAGACGCGGCAGACCGGCAGCCGCTACAATGCGAAAGGTTAGGAATGGAAGCAGAGCGGGTGAAGACAAAAAAGGTCAGCGCAGCAGACCGGATTCCGGAGAAGACCGGCAGAAAAAAGTGGAGCGTTCTCTTTCTGGAGTCTCTGCTCAAAGAGGCGAAGGAGCGGGAGGCGGAAAGCGAAAAAGCCAGACCGGCAGTCGACGGCGAGAGCTGGATCCGCCCCGGAAGAGACACCTTTGAACATTCGGAGGATCCGGAGGAACTCTGGTGTGAATCCTATGAGGATATCATGGGGATCGTGCGCATGGTGGGAAAGTGGAAAGCCAACATTCTCTATCAGATTGCCAATGCCATCCTGCGGGACTATCACGAAAAAAAGCTGGACGAGGACGGTGTGGGAGAACTGTTTGGCCTGTGCTGCCAGAAGTGTAAGGACACGGGAGGCGGCACCGGCAGGAAGACGGAGCCGCAAATCACGGAGACTGTCCTTGAATTTTTCCTGCGTGCCAATGCGCGGATGAGTGTATTTTCCATGGAGAGAGCGGGAAAGCGCCTGACGGCGCGCTGCGGCTTGAACTGGTCCGGCACGACGTACTATGACGCCTGGTATTTTTACCGCTGTGCACAGATGCACAGACGGCTTTTTGTGGTTGCCGGAAGAATTGCAGCGGAACTGGGAGAGAAGGTATCCTCCCCGGAGGAATTAGAGCAGAGGACGCAGTTTGCGGCGGTTGGCGGATTGACATTTCACGGGGTGTTTGGCTGGGTGCAGCAGAAGGACAATTATCCGGTCAACCAGTATGGCTTGAAGAATTCCGGAATCGAACCGCCGCACCATTTTGTGTATCTGTACCGGAATCATTACAGCGAGGCGGAAAGACCGTGCGTACAGTTTCTGGAGACGCTTATGCGGGAGCAGACCGCATGTGCGCAACGAAAAGAACTGTGGCGCCACTACACGATACAGGACGGACGGGAATACCACAACGGCATGAGTTATCTGCTTGAGGGAAGCCTTGCGGACGAGCAGGATGAAAAAATGTACGAGGCGGCACTTTTGTTTTTACAGAATTTCAGGCTGTACCGCGTAGACGGCTGCGTGGAGTTTTTGTATACGGCATATGAAAAAGAGTGGGGATGAGAGATCCGGCGGAAGTATCCGCCGGATTTTTTCATAGGAAATTACGTCCTATGAATGAAAAAGCCCTTCGGCAGGATCTCACTGCGTCGGAGTAGAATTATGTCGCTGGAGCAACCCGCCGCAGCTTACGGAAAAGAAGCGGATGCGTTGTGTTGCGCGAGGATAAGGAATGTGTAAAAAATTAGTCAAAATAATTGAAAAACAGTAGAAAAAATAGGAGAAATGAACTATAATAGAAACTTGTTAGGTGGCTTATACCGAGAAAATCCGGTAAAATCAAGGAATTATGAAGCGGTTAAGAGTAGTAAAAAGTGGGAAAATGTAGGTAATTCATACATTATTCCTGCACTACTCCTATACCGCTATTCCTATATTTGAGCGTCAAATACAAGTCATTTTATTTTTTCTATTTCAGTTCTTAGCCATTCAAATTCTCTGGCTGTATACACCTTTTCGGTGATATCTGAAATCTTATGTCCGACCATATATTTGATAGCGTATTCATCGACTTTAGCATCTTTGCATTTGGTTACGAAATGCTTTCTGCCGTCGTGAGGTCTATGATCCGGGTTGAGTTTAAGCTCGTCCCGAATGCGATTGAATATTTTGCTATACCGATTGTATGTCAACTTGGTATTCTTACCGCGGCGATCTTCATCTGTATAATTGAAAAGATATTTACTCCCAAGTTGATCAGCCTCTTCGTATGATTTGGAAACCAAGTCCCTTATCCGAGGATGAATCGGTACAACTCTGTTTTCACCAGCATCGGTTTTAATTCCACCTTTAAATGTCCAGTTCGATAAATCAACATCTGCTAATTCTATCAGACCTAACTCCTGGGGTCTCCATCCAGAATAGCATTGAATAATCATGAACTCAATCCCATATTTATGTCCGAGATTCTTCCACAGAAGAGCCATCTCATCATCAGAGAATGGAATGTGTTCTTTCTTGACAGTCTGTATTTCTTTAATGGTATCGTCTGTAAGCTTGAAGGTTCTCGAATAGTTCCGATCTACAAGTTCGTATTCAACAGCATAGTCGAGCATCTGATTGAAGAGCGTCTTTATCTTATTCTTCATTGATGCGCTTGGTGTCTGCTCTTGGCCTCTTACGGTAGCAACACCTTCTTCCATGCAGCCTTTTATGTGCCTTGCTCGAACATCCATGACTCGCATATCGTAAACAGCAGAGCAGTATTGCCAAGCCGATGTAGTAGCTCTGGCGCTGTCGTCGCTCTTCAGAGTCTTGAAATATTCCGGTGTCCATTTGTTGTACAGTTCCTTGACTGTGATAGACGGTTCCAGGTCATACGGATTCTTATTAAATTCCACAAGAGCTGTGTATGCATCATTGTATGTTGGAAAGTATGACTCCGGTTTCAACGGCTTACATATTGGTTTGCCATTCTTGTTCTTTCCAACCGTAACCATTGCACGGAAAGGGTTCCTTAAATTTCTACCTTTAATCTCACTTATTTGACCGAAACCGTTTGGAAGCCGCCTGCGCTTATTTGGTTTACGAGACGATTTGGGCTTTGCGTCTGGTTTCAGTGGGTATCCACAATGCGGACAGGTATTTGCTTTATCGCTTACCTGTAAGTCGCACTCCGGGCATTGTATCAGCATATTAAATCCCTCCTCATGATAATGAACCGAGATTTTATGTTGGATTGTTGATTTATCGTTAGTAATCATATATCATAGTGTAGGAATTGTCAACTCCTACACTAAATTTTTATATTTTAACCTAGGATAGAAAGGGTTAGGTATATGATCAGTAACAATACATCAACCTGCCAGGACTGCGGTGGAAAATTGAAATACTATGACAAAGTTAGAAGAATTGTACGGACGAAAGGTCGTGTGAGCAAATGGGTGAATGTTCCGAGGTATCAATGCTCCGAATGCGGATGTATACATCGATATCTCCCAGATTATATTTACCCATACAAGCAATACGAATCGGAAATAATAGCCGGTGTTATAGAGGGACTGATCACTTGCGAGACTTTTGGATATGAAGATTATCCATGTGAGATGACTATGATACGTTGGAAGGCGCATAAATCGCAACTGCTTTTATGAATAGAATACATATTTACGGAGGTGCGATATGAGTGTAGAAGAAAGACATCTGCTGAATAAAATTCGATTTTTCGAGGATATGCTTTTGAGAAGTAAGGATTATCGTCAGCAGGAAAACATCGGAAAGGAATTGACTGTAATGCGTATTCGGTTACAGAAACTACGGTTTAACAAAATGAGAACAGGGGCTTAGCAAAGCCTCTTTCTTTTTGCTCATATCCACCGAGGTTGTTTTTACTAAATGCCGTTCCTAACCTAGAATAGCCGTTGAAAGGAGGTAGCAGCCAATGAATGAAAATGAATTTGCAACTGGCTCGGTTCCGGTAATGGTTGCGGCACGAATTTACGGCAAAGACGCGTCATGGGTTAGGGCCGGTATTATATCTGGATGGTTGCCAATCGGAAAAGCCACAAGGAATGGTCAGTTAGTGACAAAAATTGAGGACATGAATTCTAAGTACGGACGTATCAATTTTTATATTTCACCGAAGCGCTTGTACGAGGAGACTGGTTATGTGTGGAAAGGGGAGAAGCGCTAATGGGAACAACAATACGTCCGGAGCTATCCGAAAAGAATCCTTATTGGATAGAGAAGCATCGTTATTACGAGCTTAAACATTTCTGTCTTCAGTATCCAATCTGGAGAAAAGCTTATTCGGTTCTTGATGGGTACTCTAATCCGCCGAAAGATTTGGCATCGTTCGTAGTAACCAGTACGCTTGGTGATCCGACTGCAAAATGCGCCATGGCTAAGACATATTATTCTGAGCGTACAGATATGGTCGAGAGAGTTGCAGAGCAGACTGATCGAGAACTGGCGGAGTATATTTTAAAAGCTGTAACAGAGGGATGGTCCTATGACATTCTCAAAGCTAGATTAGAAATTCCATGCTGCAAGGATGTTTACTACGAATTGTACAGACGATTTTTCTGGTTACTTAACAAGGAGCGGAAATGATATGAAGATTGTCGATAAAGCTGTGAAGAAGGTATACCGGTTCAACTGTCCAAATTGCCAGAGCCGACTTGAGGGCGAGAGTAAAGAATTTGAGGATATCGGTGGGAAGATTAGCAAATTCTTTTGCCCAGTATGCAAGAAGGACCGTTATATTACATGGTCTGATCTTCGGAATAAAACGGTGTACGAAGGTGAGAACACGCAATAATTACAATTCCCTTTATGAAAGGAGAGTGACTACTATGTCTAATTTAAAGAATGTTATCATTTATTTGTTGTCGGTATTGATCGCGTTTGAAAGCGGGGTATTGCTTTTTATAGTGGGGATGTTTACCGTAACAAATGATCTTAAAAACGATCGAAAGAATCGAAGCGTTAGTTACAGATCTTATCATAAAGGAGATTGAGCCAGCAATGGCTCTTTCTTTTTATTCTAGGTTAGATACCGTACGTAGGTTACCGTGAAACATGTTATTTTGATATTTGAAAAATTTCCGGGTGGTATTTTTCAGAAAAACATTTTGGAAGGAGGCGCAGAAGTGAGCTTGATGATTGGATTACTGATTGGAATAATGGTTGGAGTGTTATTGTCTCGATTTATATTCAGGGAAAAACCGGTGGGTTCGCTTAGGGTCGATGAATCAGATCCAGATAGCGGACCTTATTTATTTCTCGAATTAGATCGGTCTGGCGCGGATGCAATTTATAAGCAGCGTTACGTACGTTTGCGAGTGGAACTGAAAAATTATATTTCGCACAAATAACACTCTCTATTATGGAATGAACCTAATAATTATTTGAAAGGAGAACGAAATGGAAGAAAAAAACATCGAAGAATTATTAAGTGAGGAGATTGCAGCACAGATTGAGGCTTTATCTGATTTGCAGTCCGGAAGCAAAGAAAAATCAACAGCGATTGATGATCTGACAAAGCTTTACAAGCTGAGAATCGAAGAGAACAAGAGTGTGTGGGATGCTGATGAGAAGTACAATCGGCGTATGATGGACGAAGAGTCTGTTACGAAAGATGGCGACTTCAAAGATCGGCAGATCGCAGAGCAGGTTAAGGATCGATATTTCAGAGTTGGTATTGCAGCGGCAGAATTATTGATTCCGTTGATGTGTTATGGCATCTGGATGAATAAAGGATTTAAGTTTGAAGAAACTGGAACCTTCACATCTTCAACATTCAAAGGGTTAATCAACCGTTTTAGACCTACGAAGAAGTAGAGAGGAAATTCTGAAACGTTGGGGACGTGTGTAACGCATGTCCTCTTCGTTTTTTTCTCGTGAAAAATGCAAGGGCTATTATGAGAGAATAAAGCTTTATCTCTTGAACTACAGACAACAGCTTGTATACTATATGTATGGGAGCTGGACAGTACGAAAGGAGATATTTAGCTATGAGTATTTTTAACGAGGAGCAAATTAAAGCAATGTTCAGCAGAGAGTATATCTGTCATGAGTGTGGGCATTTAATGGAGTTCGAGGATGAGTGGGAAGATACGCTGGTGTGTCCCCACTGCGGCCACAGTATAGATTTAGATGATTACGGCCGCGAAGGCAATGAAGAATATGAGAACTTATACCCAACCAGAGAAGAAGTATTGGGCATTGCGAATGATGATTCCGAGGAAGATTCAGACGATTAAAAACATAAGCTAAGTGGGAGAGGGGTCTTAGAGAAATCTAAGGCTCTTTTCTTTTTGCTATGAGGAGATATAAATGCGGTACCATTATCAAAAGCCAGACATCTATTTGTCGATGTACGGTGAACTTTATATTTGCAATCATCCTGTGTATGATCGTTGCACCCTATTTACGATAGGGAATAAAGGTCTCGCAGTGATTCAGCAGCGATTTAGTGCAGATACAAAAAGTACATATTGGACCGAGGTTGATTCGTGGCTGACTGACTCTTTGTATTTACATCCAAAATTCAAGGAATATTTTGATAGCCGCTCCGGGGAGTGTACGGACGGACTATATCCGACGGTCACTATAAGACAAATAATGTGGGCATTAAAAATGAAGCCAATACAGCGTCAACGATGGGAAACATGTTTCGATAGACGTGAGATTTGAACGCACTTTTTACAAAGACTTTTATGGAAAAGGAACTAAATAATTTCATATAAAGGAGAACGAAAAATGATTGAAACTTATGTATCTATCGGAAAAGTAACGGATTATGCGATTGGTGTTCTTAAGTATTTCGCCACGGCAAGTTCGATTTTACTGATTAGTATTATCGGAGCTTTGATGGCGTGGATATTTTTGAGTGCGGTCGGTATGATCGTTGCCATCTTAGGTATAATAGTAGCAACTATTGTGCTGACCTTAGGGATTTATGAGTTACATATCCAAAAGAGACGGAGACGCTAACAACGTCTCTTCTTTTTCGCCAAAATAACAGTTCCTTTTATGAAAAATTGAAGCTTTGAAAGGAGTAAAAGGAGCATGGACGAAATGAGAATAGTATCGAAATTCACGAGGGGAATTATTTCTAAAGCAATAAAGATGGTGATACGCAAGAAAACTGGATACAACATTGATATTCAATTGAACGAGGCTATCACCACTATAAGTGATGGAAAGACTCATCTTCATCTGGATGTAGATGCAGAACTCGATAAAGACGAGCTGATGAGCATCTTAAAGAGCATTGGTTTAAATTAACCGAGAGGGGCGAATACAACGCCTCTTTCCTTTTACTTCGCAAAATTCACAAGGCATATTATGAGAGACAGTAGCTCAGTGGGAGAGCGCGAGACGATTAAAGTCCCGAAGTCGATGGTTCGAGTCCATCCTGTTTCTCTTTTATTTTTGCAGAAAGGAGAGAACGGATGTCTATCGAACAACTTGACTTATTGTTATGCGATACGTATCAGATGGATGCGTGGTTTCCACTCGGTTGGAAATGGAAGAAAGAGCTTGAAAAATCGAGCTATTCGGTATGGGCTATTGATGAGTTGAAAAGATACATCGTCGGTAGACTTTATCCAAAGAAATCTGGATCGGTTGAAGATTTCATCACATTTGTTGGTGACTTCCGGCGAATAATGAATCAGTTTTCAAAAATCAATCCGGATAACAATTTTATGTTTTCAGTAGCAGCGGACATATCCACAGATGTCCTGGATTTATTACATGCTATGAAATAAAAACGAAAGGAGAACATGATGAAGAAACCAAATCCTCAAAGACTCGCTCAGGGGTCGAAAATCTATCTGAGAAAAGCATCACCGATAATATTGTCTGGTCTTGGTGCGGCTGGCGTTATTGTAACATCGGTATTAGCTGTACGTGCGACGCCAAAAGCTCTTCGTAAAATCAGAGCTGATAGTAAGGCAAATCACAAAGGTGATCCAGAGGCTTATAGCAAACTTGAAGCTGTTAAATCGGCATGGGTCTGCTATATTCCGGCAGCAATTAGCGGTACGGCAACGATATTCTGCATCTTCGGTGCCAATGTGTTGAGTAAACGCCAACAGGCAGCACTTACCAGCGCTTATGCGTTGCTGAATGATTCTTATAACAACTATAAGGATAAGCTAAGGGAATTGTACGGCGAAGAGGCTCACCAGAAAATAGTTGATGCTATCGCAGCGGAAAAGGCTAAGGACGTGTATATTACTTCAACTGGATTAGTTAGAAACAGTTCACTTGATTTTGATGAGCATGATCCGAATGACGAAAGGTTATTCTACGATGCCTATTCCAATCGATATTTCGAAAGTTCCATCAACAGAGTTATTCAGGCGGAATATCATTTGAACCGTGATTTTGTCATCAGCGGATATTTACCGGCGAATCATTTTTATCAACTGCTTGGTCTTGAGCCTTTAGAAGAAGGAGATACGGTTGGATGGAGTATTGATACAGGAATATACTGGATCGATTTTAACCATTCCAAAGTAACACTGGATGATGGACTTGAAGTATTGGTTATCGATATGGATTGGGTTCCGGATGCCGGCTGGGATTCTGAATAAATCTGGTCATCCGCAAAAATTACAAGCTGTATTATGAAAGGAGAGTGTCATTATGAACAATAAAAGTAAATGGATTAAGGCTATTGGAGTAGCAGCAACCGTGATTGGTGTAGGTGTAAACCTCATTACCGATTGGGTGAATGAACAGAAAATGGACGAGAAAATTGAAGAAAAGGTCAGTGAAGCACTTGCCCGGAGAGACAAAGATGAAGCGGAGGAGTCCTAACAAGGCTCTTTCGCTTTTTCTTTTGGAGGAGACAAATGGAATCGCCGACTGAAAGAGCCATTTATACTGTACGTTATGCTATCGCAACAATGCCCGTGGTTCAGCGTGGATATAACTTTGAGCAGGCGAGTTATATGAGATGGGCTGGAAGAGAAGTGTTAATACGACTTTGCAAACACCCAGAGATACCACCGCTGATCGTGATTGAATCATTTCGAGATGAATGTGATTCATATTCATGTGTGAATCCACGAACAAGTTATGTTTTTTCTTGTGCGAAAGATATGCTTGAGTGGATTATTGACCTGCTAATTTCGTAGTTACCAAATAAAAATTTTATATTCTGAAAGGAGAACGTACTATGTGTACAAGAGAAATGACATTAGGAGAAGAAATTATCAACTTAACCAAAAGAGGCATCGATGTTCCGACGGTAGAGAGGATGTATAGAAAGTACATCGATCTTGACGAAAAGGGAAAATCAGAGGGTTGTTATGCGATCGATTTGGGACCGTTATTTCCGACATTTGATATTGGCGATACAGTTCGCTATTGCAGAGCTGATGTTGAGGCGACCTTGAATTTATTTAGAGATACGGTACATAATCCGTATTCTATCCTTCCAGCAGACATTAAAGTTGGCGATAAAATGATGGTTCCTTTAGGAAAGCTCGGAAACTTTACAGCAACAGTTCAGAAAGTTACGAACAATAAGGTGCTATTCATTTTCGACGATTATGTTGCCAAACGCCCGATGAATGAAGATGGTGGCAATGCTGGCGGATATTCTCAGTCCGATCTGAAAAAGTGGATCGATACCGAGCTGTACGATATGTTCCCTGCGGTTCTTAAGCAGAGAATGACCGGTTTATCAATCCCGACTCTCGGAGAGATTTGTGGCTGGGCCGATAAATGGGATCGAGATCACATCGAAGCGGATGGCGATGAGCAGCTTCCTCTTATGAAACAGAGAAGAAACCGCGTTGCTTATTACAAAAACAATTGTGACTTCGGCTGGCTCCGCAATGCTACTAAAAAGGAATTTTCTTCGGCTTACTTTGCCGTTGTGAGCGGCAATGGCTTTACGGACTACTACGCCGCTTCGAGCTCTCGTGGGGTTCGTCCGGAATTCTGGTTGGTTAGATAAATCGCGGGGCCTTGTGCCCCGTTTATATTTTATGGAGGATAGACTGAAATGCAGAAACCTAATTTGACTAAGATCTGTAGAAATGTAAAAACAGCTACAGTAAAGCATAGTCCTGAAATCCTCACTGGAGTTGGAATTGCCGGAATGATTATGACTACCGTAATGGCAGTACGAGCTACTCCTAAAGCAATCCAATTATTGGATGAGGAAAAGCGACGTCAGCAGGCAGATAAACTGGAGCCGATGGACGTCGTTAAAACTGCTTGGAAATGTTATATTCCCGCGGCAGTTACGGGAACAGTATCAGTAGCTTGTCTTATCGGGGCAAGTTCCGTTAATGCCAGAAGAAATGCGGCACTGACCGCAGCGTACACCATTTCCGAATCAACGTTGAGAGATTATCAAAAAAAGGTAGTAGAGACAATCGGCGAGAAAAAGGAACAGACTGTGAGGGACGCGGTTGCTAAGGAACGCCTTGAGAAAAATCCTGTTGAAAATAAGGAGGTCATCGTCACAGCAAAAGGCGATACTTTATGTTTTGATGCTGTGTCCGGAAGATATTTTAAGTCAGACATCGACAAATTGAAAAAGGCCGAGAATGAATTAAATCGTCAAATGCGAGATGAAATGTTTATTTCACTTAATGATTTCTATTATGAGGTCGGATTAGAGCCTATTAAGCTTGGTGATGATCTTGGCTGGAATATTGATAATGGATATATCGATCTGAGATTCAGTTCTCAGCTTGCTACGGACGGAACACCTTGTCTGGTTATTGATTATGGCTATGGTCCGAGGTATGACTTCCGTGGCTTAATGTAAGGTTCGCAGAATTTACAAACACTATTATGGAAGAACCACATATTTCAAATCTGAAAGGAGAACATATTATGGAGAACAACGAAATCATGAACAACAACGAAGAGGTTATCGAAACAACTACTGAGGAGATCGTGAAGGCGGCTTCTAACGGCGGTATGAAGAAAGCGACAACTATCGGATTGGCTATGATTGCAGGCGCATTAACCTACAAATTTGTAGTCGTTCCGGCCACAGCAAAATTCAAGAACTGGCGTGAGAATCGTAAGACGGTTGTAACTCAGCCGAAGGACGATATCGTTGACGGAGAGTTTATGGATCTCGATGAAGAGACCGAAGAGGATTCTGAATAAGAATTGAATCGATGATTCAGACAGAGGGAGAGTACCTATAACAGGGTGCTTTCCCTTTTGCTTTTTAATGGAGGTGTCCTATGAATCAGTATATGTATGACGGACCGGTTATGGAGTTTGATACCTGCGTTGCGAATAGATGGCAGGGTTCTACATACGCGGCATCCGAAAAGAAAGCCAGAAGAAATTTGGCGTATCAGTTTAAGAAGAAAACAAACCGTATTCCAAGTACGAGGATAACCCTCCCTGGAAAAGTGGTAACGGTTAATTGAAAGGAGATTTAGAGATGGAGGAATACAAATCCAATTCCCATAAATCACGACAGAACCAGAACGATGATATTCCGGAGAAAAGAGTTGAAAAGGTTGTCAGCGGTTCTGTTAAATCAAAGAAAAAGAATAGTCTTCAGAAGATTACGAACGTGTTTGTTCCGGAAGATGTAGATGATGTAAAAAGCTATATTTTCGAAGACGTTGTGGTTCCGGCGGTAAAGGATATTATTTTGGATGCTGTTAGAGCATTCTTGGGTGTTAGTGGAAGCTCAAGAGGGGGAAGATCTTCAACGTCGTCCAAGGTTTCATATCGTAAGTATTATGATGATCGGGATCGAAGAGATTCCGGACATACAACCAGAACACGGACCGGATACGATTATGATGATATTATTCTGGAATCTCGCGGTGAAGCCGAAGACGTTCTTGAGAGAATGGACGAGCTTATCGCTACATACCAGTTAGTCAGCGTTGCTGATTTTTATGATCTGGTTGGTGTATCTGGCAACTATACAGACAATAAGTACGGTTGGACCGATATTCGGAACGCATCTGTAATTCGTGTAAGAGACGGATACATGATCAAACTTCCGAAGGCATTACCGTTGAACTAGGAGGGATATTTTTATGTACGAATCCGACGATAAAATGGTGTCTCATCCGAGCCATTATCAGTCAGAAACAGGTTTGGAAGTGATTGATGTTATTGAGGCATTCACTTTTGATTTAAAAGGTATCGAAGCAACTGATACAGGTAATATCATCAAGTATGCGTGCCGCTGGAAAAATAAAAATGGCATTCAGGATTTGAAAAAAATCATGTGGTACACACAGCACTTGATTGAGCATTTAGAGAAGAAAGAAAAAATGGAAGAGGAGAATAACTGATATGAAGAAAGAAGAAATCATGAAGAGCGTTTCAACGACTTTCGGAAAAGTAAGTGTGAAACTTAAGAAACACAGCCCGGAGATTCTGGTAGTAGCTGGCGTTGTCGGTACTGTTGCAAGCGCCGTTATGGCTTGTCATGCAACCACTAAGCTGGACAGCGTATTAGAAAAGTCCAAGAAGGATATTGACGCTATTCATAAATGTGCAGAAAATGAGGAGCTGGCGGATGAGTATTCTAAGGACGACGCAAAAAAGGATCTGGCTATCGTCTATGTACAGGCTGGAGTAAAAGTCGCTAGGCTTTATGCTCCATCCGTAGCACTTGGAACTTTATCCATCGCAAGCATTGTTGCATCCCACAATATTCTCAAGAAGAGAAATGTAGCACTGGCAGCCGCTTACGCAACTGTAGATAAGACTTTCAAAGAATACAGAAATCGAGTTGTCGAGCGCTTTGGTGCGGAGGTTGATAAAGAGCTTCGCTACAACATTAAAGCAAAGAAATTTGAGGAAACTGTAACTGATCCGGACAGCGGTAAAGAGAAAAAGGTAAAGTCTACCGTAGATGTGGCGGCACCTTCTACGAACGATTACGCCCGTTTCTTTGATGAGTCCTGCGAGGCATATGAATCCAATATGGATTACAACCTTATGTATCTGCGCTCTCAGCAGAATCTGGCAAACGACAAACTTAAAGCTAATGGATATTTATTCCTCAGCGATGTATACGATCAGCTTGGCATTAAGCGTACCAAAATGAGCCAGATTGTTGGTTGGGTTTATAAACCGGAAGGAAATGAAAATGGCGACAACTTCGTTGATTTCGGGATTCTGGAGACCAACCGTGAAACTGAGGATGGTGGTTACGAGAAAGCCATTCTAATGGAGTTCAATGTAGACGGACCGATTCTCGATCTGATCTAATTTTTTTGAGGAGGATACATATGCGAAATTATATTCGTATGGTGGTCCTTCCTGCTCTTTGCGTATTTGCGATTATTTGCACAGGTTTTGTCTGCTCGGCAGAACAGGTAAACCGGTATGAATATATCGAAATACAGCCGACTTTAAAAGCTGAACCTATTGATCCTATTGTAATTATTTCTGAGCAACCCTTAGAGGAAACGGTGTCGGCAGTTGAAATCGAAGAGTATGTGGAGGATACACTATTGCCACGGGAAGATATTGAGCTGATTGCTCTTGTAACTATGGCAGAAGCTGAGGGCGAATGCGAGGAAGGAAAGCGATTAGTGATCGACACAATATTAAATCGTGTTGATTCCGTATATTTCCCGGATACAGTGTACGGTGTTGTATATCAAGCAAATCAGTTTTCATCCATGTGGAATGGGAGAGTTGATAAGTGCTTTGTAGACGATGATATTTGCCAGTTAGTTGAAGAGGAACTGCAATCCAGAACTAATGTAGATACGATATTCTTCACGGCTGGTGAATATGGAAAATACGGAAGACCGATGTTTCAAGTAGGTAACCATTATTTTTCGAGCTATGAATAGAAAGGAGTCCTGAATTATGACAGGTTTTATGGGATTAACATTTTCAGCATTTGCTGGTATTTGCTTTGTTAGTGGTCTGGCCGTTCTTATGGGCGGAAAGGAGCATCACTGATGGATGGCATTGGAAATTTTATATCCATGATGGATTACATATTGGATACCAAAAGAAAAAGACATATCACAGGGGGCATTCTGTTGAGCGCCTCTTTACTTTTCGGTGGGCTTGCGCTTACCGTTATGACAATTCAGAACGAGGAGGACGAAGATGAGTAACAAATCTCTGTTTTCTTTGGCATTTATCATTGGTGCTGCGACTGGATCGGTAGTGACATGGTACCTGCTTAAGGATAAATACGAAGCGCTCGCTCAGGAGGAAATTGATTCTGTAAAAGAGGTTTTCTTAAGACGTGAGCAGGAATTAAAGGATCAGTCCGTAAAGAAAACCGTTGCTGAAGGTATTAAAGATGCGGACAAAGAAAAACCAGATCTTAAAGAGTATGCGGAACGTCTGAAAAAAGAGGGTTACACCCGATATTCTGATTTCGGTTCGGACGAGGAAGAAAAGCCTGTTTCTGAAGCCGGTCCGTATGTGATTCCGCCGGAGCAGTTTGGTGACGATGAAGAGTATGAGCAGATCAGCCTTACCTACTATGCAGACGGCGTGCTTGCTGATGAAAATGATGAAGTAATTGAGGATGTGGAAGATGCTGTTGGAATTGATTCTTTGAATCATTTTGGAGAGTATGAGGACGACTCCGTCTTTGTCCGTAATGACGCAAGAAAATGCGACTACGAGATTCTCCTTGATCAGAGAACCTATTCCGAGGTAGCTGAAGATATGCCGCATCAGATGGAGGTATGATGACACGGGATGAGCTGAACAATGCATATTTTGACTGGATGTACCAGCTTGTATGTGATGATGAGTGTTCACGAGGATTGTCGTATCGTAAGCTTTTATCATTGCTTCATGATACAGATTTTACGTTTACGATTGCCCTTGATAGCAATCGTTATGACGATGGAATCGATCTTCGGTACAGATTCGGAAATGAGCAGGGATACCGGGATAGTATGATTGCAAGTTATTTGGATAATCGTCCGTGCAGTGTTTTAGAAATGATTATTGCCCTTGCTATACGCTTAGAAGAGCACATCATGGATGATCCGGACATCGGTAATCGGACGGGCCAGTGGTTTTGGGATATGATCGTGAGCCTTGGGTTGGGTTCTATGGATGATTCCAAATTTGACAAGGCTCATGCCATCGATGTTATTCGGCGATTCCTGAATCGTGACTACGGACGGGATGGCAAGGGTGGTTTATTCACAATCGAGCATTGCAGATATGATATGAGAGATATTGAGATTTGGTATCAGGCCAATTGGTATCTCGACAATATCAGATAGGAGGGCGTTATGAGCCATAGTGAGGTATACAAGTGGTTCGAGTTATATTTTCCTCAGTACGCTGGGGATAAGGTAGAAACCTGGTTCCAGAATGGAAAGAACAGTATTCGTATCCGTCAGAAGAACCATCAGGAATTTATATTTACATTCAACAATGAAGGAAATTGGCGGTTTGAGACTGTTGAAAGCTTCATGAATGGATTAAGAGGAGGTAAGAAGTAATGGGCGAAATGCTTACTTATATTTTTAGCAGCTTACGGTCATCTGAGAAAAGATTAGACGTTGTCACAAGAGCAGTCGGTAAACAGCGGAGCTTTAATAAGCAGCTTACAATCTTTGCTGTTATGACAACCGCAAACCTGGTTGTTATGAAAATCGAGCAGAAGGATCAGGCATTGCGTATCAGAAAGTTGGAAAAGGAAATCGAGGAACTTAAGCGTCCGGAAGGAGAGTAAAAAATGCGATGATCGACTTTATGGTGATTTCAACACGTTCAACGAAACGTGGAGTAATAGAAATCTATCCAAAGTTCATTATTAAAAAAAGCACCGATCTAATGATTCGAGGTGGTGATTTCTATGCTATCTGGATTGAGGAACGTGGTTTATGGTCTACGGACGAGCAAGATGCCTTGCAGCTCATTGACCGCGAACTGGATAGATATGCTGAGGAGAACCGCCAGCGTTTTAACTCCGATATTAAAGTCCTGCATATGTGGGATGCCGAGTCGGGTATGATCGACTCATGGCATAAGTATTGTCAGAAACAGATGAGGGACAGCTTTCATACGTTGGACGACAAACTTATATTTTCCAATACAGAAACTAATAAAAAAGACTACGCCAGCAAAAAGTTGAATTATCCGCTTGAAGCTGGCGATTTGTCTGCCTATGAGAAATTGATGTCCACTTTATATTCGGAAGAAGAGCGGACAAAAATCGAGTGGGCTATAGGGTCAATCGTATCTGGAGAATCCAAAAAACTGCAAAAATTTATGGTTTTATACGGAGCTGCTGGAACCGGTAAATCCACAGTTCTTAACATTATTCAGCAGCTTTTCGACGGATACTATTCTGTATTTGACGCAAAAGCACTTGGATCTTCCAGCAATTCATTTGCATTGGAAGCATTTAAAACGAACCCTCTGGTTGCCATTCAGCACGATGGTGATTTATCGAGAATTGAGGATAACACCAGATTAAACAGTTTAGTATCTCATGAGCTGATGACTGTGAACGAAAAATTCAAGTCTACATACTCAAACCGGTTTAAATGTTTCCTGTTTATGGGAACGAATAAGCCGGTCAAGATTACAGATGCGAAGTCCGGTCTGATTCGACGATTGATTGATGTATCGCCGTCTGGAAATAAGCTGAATCCAAAAGAATACAAAACGATCGTGAAGCAAGTGGAATTTGAGTTGGGAGCTATCGCCTACCACTGCCAGGAGGTATATTTGAACAATCCTGGTCGTTATGACGATTATATTCCGATTACGATGCTTGGTGCATCTAATGATTTCTATAACTTCATTATCGATTCGTATCATGTATTTAAGAAAGAAAATGGGACAACCTTGAAAGCCGCATGGGAGATGTACAAAACCTACTGTGACGATGCCAAGGTCGGGTTCCCGTTCTCACAGAGGGTGTTCAAAGAGGAACTTAAAAACTATTTTCATGATTTTCAGGAACGCTTTAATCTGGATGATGGAACTCGGGTTAGAAGCTATTACATCGGGTTCAGGACAGAAAAATTTGAAGAAGAAACTGTAGAGGAAAAGGCAGAAGTAGTCAAACCGGCACTGATCCAATTCGATAGCACTGAATCTATATTTGATGATGTGTGCTCGGAATGCCCAGCGCAGTATGCTTCGGAAAACGAAACACCTCAGAAAAAATGGGATTCTGTTCGCACGAAATTATCTGGAATTGATACGAAAAAACTTCATTATGTGAAAGTTCCGGAGAATCATATCGTGATTGACTTTGATATTTCAGATTCGTCTGGAAATAAGTCATTTGAAAAGAATTTAGCAGAAGCAAGTAAGTGGCCGCCGACCTATGCCGAGCTTAGTAAATCGGGACAAGGTATACATCTTCATTATATTTATACCGGCGATCCGACGCAGCTTAGCAGAGTATATGACGACCATGTTGAAGTTAAGGTGTTCACGGGCAAAAGCTCTTTACGGCGTATGCTGTCAAAGTGTAATAATTTGCCTATCGCAACAATTAGCTCCGGTTTACCGCTGAAAGGAGAACAAAAAATGGTAAATTTTGAAGCGATTAAGAGCGAGAAAGGGCTTAGAACACTGATCAAACGGAATCTTAATAAAGAGATACATCCGGGAACTAAGCCCAGTATCGATTTTATCTACAAGATACTGGAAGATGCGTATGGAAGTGATTTGAAGTACGATGTCACAGATATGCGCAATGCAGTATTAGCATTTGCAGCAAACAGCACTCATCAGGCAGATTACTGTATTAAGTTGGTCAACAAAATGCAGTTTAAATCCGCAGATCCGTCCACAGCGGTGAAAAACGATGATGCAAAGCTGGTATTCTATGATATTGAGGTTTTCCCAAACTTATTCCTTGTGAACTGGAAGATCGAGGGCGAGGGAAAGCCTGTTGTAAGAATGATTAACCCGTCTCCGAGTGAGATCGAGGAGCTGATGCGGTTCAGACTGGTTGGCTTCAACTGTCGGAGATATGATAACCATATTCTGTACGCAAGGTTGATGGGTTATACAAACGAACAGCTCTATAACCTTTCGCAGAAAATCATCAACGGAGGACGGAACTGTTTCTTTGGAGAAGCGTACAACGTATCCTATACGGATGTGTATGATTTCGCTTCGGCTGGTAATAAGAAGAGTCTTAAGAAATTGGAAATTGAGATGGGAAACCTCACCGATGACGATCTCAAGAAAAAAGGATTCTCAGACGAAAAAATAAGAATTATCAAGGCAGGAACACATCACCAGGAGCTTGGTCTTCCATGGGATCAACCAGTTCCGGAAGAGCTTTGGATTAAGGTCGCTGAGTATTGTGATAACGATGTTATTGCTACTGAGGCGGCCTTTAATTATCTTGAGGCTGACTGGACGGCGCGACAGATTCTGGCAGATTTAGCAGAGATGACCGTTAATGATACTACGAATTCTCTTACAACCAGAATTATATTTGGAAACAACCGGAAACCACAATCAGAGTTCCATTACAGAAATCTGGCAGAACCGGTAGAGTCGCTGGATAAGGAGAGTATGGATTTCCTTAAGGAAGCCTGCCCGAAGATGATGGAGGAGCCTCACTATGGTTGGAAGTACAACGATAAGGACGAAGTTCCATTTGAAGCTCACAGCATTCTTCCATATTTCCCTGGGTATGTATTTGACCATGGAAAATCTACATATCGTGGAGAAGAAGTAGGCGAGGGCGGATTTGCACAGGGCGTACCAGGAATGTATGGAAATGCAGCACTCCTGGATATTTCTTCAATGCATCCGCACAGTGCTATTGCTGAGGTTCTGTTTGGACCGAGATTTACGAAGGCGTTCCGTGATATTGTTGAGGGTCGTGTAAGCATTAAACATGAGGCTTGGGATATTGTTAATACCATGCTGGACGGCAAGCTTACTCCGTATATTCAGAGAGTTATTGACGGCGAGATGACATCAAAAGATCTTGCCAATGCACTGAAGACAGCTATCAATTCCGTATACGGTCTCACATCGGCATCCTTTGATAATCCATTCCGTGATCCAAGAAACATCGATAACATTGTGGCAAAACGTGGAGCATTATTCATGATCGACCTTAAGAATGAGGTTCTGAAGCGCGGATTCCAGGTTGCTCATATTAAGACGGACTCTATTAAGATCCCAGATGCAACGCCAGAGATTATTCAGTTCGTTATGGACTTCGGTGAGAGATACGGATACACGTTTGAGCATGAGGCTACGTACGATCGTATGTGTTTGGTCAATGATGCCGTATATATCGCAAAGTACAAATCGGCAGAAGAATGCCAGAAGATGTACGGTTATGTCCCTGGCGACAACAAAAAGAAAGGCGGAAAATGGACGGCAACGGGTACTCAGTTCCAGATTCCATATGTATTTAAGAAGCTGTTCAGCAGAGAAGACATCGCATTTGAAGATATGTGCGAGACCAAATCTGTGAGCAGCTCTTTATATTTGGATCTGAATGAGAAATTACTGGATGTCAGTAAAGAAGAAAAAGAATTCAGCAAGGCAGAGAGTGACTATAAGAAAGGACTGTTATCCGATACAACTTTTGAAGCCACATGCCAGAAGCTTACTCCATTGATTGAAAAAGGTCACGACTATCACTTTATTGGAAAGGTTGGTCAGTTCTGTCCGATGAAAGATGGATACGGAGCCGGACTTCTGATGAGAGAAAAGGACGGTCGTTATTATGCTGCAACCGGTTCCAAAGGTTATCGCTGGATGGAATCGGAGATGGTAAAAGAACTCGGAAAAGAAGACGGTATTGATCGTTCCTTTTATGACAAGTTGGTTGACGAGGCTGTAAAGACTATTTCTCAGTACGGAGACTTTGAATGGTTTGTATCTGATGATCCATATGTTCCGGAGCTTGGTGCAAATGATGCCGATGTCGATTGTGTTGTTCCATGGGCGATGCCTTGCGGAGAGGATAAGTATCGGACATGCTTTGACTGCCCGCATTTCAACAACGATAACTTCCACATGGATTGCGACCTTGATTATGATATTTCAGATATTGTGATGAAGCACGCAATGAATCCGCCGGAAAATTAAAAAAAAAATAAAGGAGACTAAAATGAGAACAAATCTTGTAATTATCGAAGGTGCTAAATTTATTTATGACACGAACTTTTCTGGAGATCCGAAAAGAGACCGTTTTGGAAACGATCAGAGAAAAGCAAATCTTGTCATTCCGGACATTGAGCAGGCAAGAAGGCTGATTGACGAGGGATATAATGTTAAATTAACTAAGCCTAGAGAGGGCGAAGAAGAAGGATTCGTTCCTAGATACTATGTGGTCATCAAAGTTAATTACGATAGCCCTTGGCCGCCAAAAATATATTTAGTTACCGAAGAAGAAAACGCCACTCTACTGGACGCTGAATCCGTAAGTGTTATTGATGATATGTGGGTCGAGAGCGTAAATGTTGTATTAAATCCATATGAAGGTCCGAATGGCAAATCTTTGTACGTTAAGAGTATGGAAGTGTTTCAGAAGGTTGATGACGATCCGATTAGTTCTAAATATGCTAAGAATCGTCGTTATGATGATTCTGATGAGGAGGAAGATATTCCATTCAATTAAAAAATCATATTTTGAGGGTGTCGGTGTAAAAGCCGGCACTCTTACTTTATGAAAGGAGAGAATTTATGTTTTGGAATAAGAAAAAGCCGAAGTCAAAACCACAGATTAAGACTACGGTACCTAAAACATTCAAAGCAAAAGAACCGCCGCCTAGGTGGCAACCAACTTTCGGTGAAACGAAAAAGAAGGATGAGAAACCACCGGAAGTAACTACGAAATCCGAACCCAAAATTGACTGGGAAGATAAATTTTTAAAATCTTTTCAGAAACTTACATACAGACATCGGGCATGGGATGTGTGGAGAGATTATATTTTACTTCATGCATGTTCAATCTCGAATGTTTTGGACAAGGACAACTACGACCAAAGAGAGAAGCGGTATCTAAAAATTATTCATCAGTATTCAAAAGAAGAGCAGGCTATATTTCCAGAATTAGCAGCATATACAACCATGGCCCTGGATCAGAATCAAGAGCAGGATTTTCTCGGAAAAATGTTTATGCGGTTGGATCTTGGAAATCGTTCGGCCGGTCAATTCTTCACACCGTATCATGTTTGCGAACTTATGGCCGAAGTGGTAGCGACTGATGCTTTAGAAAAGATAGAGCAGTATGGTTATATCTCAATTAACGATCCATGCTGCGGTGCTGGAGCAACTTTGATTGCCGGCGTGCATGTAATACGAAAGCAACTTGAACATTGTGATCCGCCGAGGAACTACCAGAATCATATTTTAGTAGTTGCACAGGACATTGATGAAATTGCTGGGCTGATGTGTTATATCCAAATCTCGCTTCTTGGATTGGCTGGATTTATAAAAATAGGTAACTCGATAAGTGACCCAATGTCTACGGACGATTCATCTGAAAATTATTGGTATACACCTATGTATTTCTCAGACGTATGGAGTACCAGAAGAATGCTCCGTCAGATTAACAAGTTATTTGGAAAGGGTGATGACGAATGAAAAAAAGATATTCCATTTCAAAAGAGCAGTGTACATGCGGAATCAGCGAGCTTTATGACAATGTTGCTAAAATCATGGGCGTTTCAGATTTAAGCAAAGTTGTGTACGATTGTCGTAAATTATCTATCACCAAAAAAGTGCTGGACGGCCTGTATGAGTTCTATCATTCAGAGAATCAGAGTGACGAAACCATCACAACCTGTATGCTCTTGTATGGTCCAAAAGCAGATCTGGATGGAGATGACTACGAAGTCGAGGTAGAAGATGGATTCATCACGAAAGGTGTGTGATGGCTGGCGTAGAATTACGGGACTATCAGGAAGAAGCTGTACGACGAATGCGAAATGGCTGCATACTTTGTGGTGGTGTTGGTAGCGGAAAATCCAGAACTTCGCTGGCCTACTATTATGTTCGAAATGGCGGAGAGCTTGGAACGGACGAGTATGTTCCTATGGACGATGTGATCATTAAGGATTTGTACATAATCACAACCGCTAGGAAACGAGACACCTTTGAATGGGAAGAGGAACTCTCACCGTTTCTATTGTCTACCGATAAAGAAGAGAACTTGTATACCAATAAAGTTGTGATTGATTCATGGAACAACATCAAGAAGTATGCAGACGTTAAGGATGCTTTCTTTATATTTGATGAACAGCGTGTTATAGGCTCTGGGACATGGGTTAAAGCATTCTTGAAAATCGCCAAGGTAAATGAGTGGATACTGTTATCTGCAACACCTGGTGACACCTGGCAGGATTATATTCCGGTATTTGTCGCTAACGGATTTTATAAAAATCGAAGTGAATTTACAAGAGAGCATATAGTCTATAGCCGTTTCAGCAAATTCCCTAAGGTTGACCGATATTTAAATACCGGAAGACTGATCCGGTTGCGAAATAAAATCTTGGTGAATATGGATTTTAAACGCCAGACAGTTTCGCATCACGAGGATATTTATGTCAAGTACAATATCGAAAGGTATAAAGATGTCGGAAAAACCAGATGGGACCCGTTTAAAAAAGAACCAATTATCAATGCTGCCGGTCTGTGCTATGTATGGAGAAAGATTGTAAACACCGATCAGTCCAGACAAATAGCTTTAATTGAAATTGTGGAGAAGCATCCGAAAGCGATTATATTTTACAATTTCGATTATGAGCTCGAGCTTCTGAAAGAGATATTCTCTGGATATGAAGTCGGAGAGTGGAACGGCCACAAACATCAGCCAGTGCCGACTAGCGATGCGTGGGTATATTTAGTTCAATACAATGCTGGGGCTGAAGGATGGAACTGTATTACGACGGACACGATTATATTCTATTCTCAGAATTATTCGTATAAGATCATGGCACAGTCTGCCGGTCGAATAGACAGAATGAATACGCCATATACGGATCTGTATTACTACCATTTGAAATCTCGGTCTGGTATCGATCTTGCTATCAGCAAAGCATTGAAAGATAAGAAAACATTTAATGAGACCAAATGGATCAATAAAAAGCCCATAGTATTTGAGCAGTCATCTGGTATGGCAGCATAAAGCGGAGGTGACACAGATGATAGAAGTCCTTAGGAACATCATTGTATTTTTGCGAGTTATGTTATTTCGGATAAAGTCTCTATCGGAGGAGGAATTTAAAACCTTATTATCCAACTGTACATACGAGCAGGTATGGTATGCGATCTGGCTCCGCTACTATATGTGAAAGGAATAGCTTATGGAAAATATTTACAAAGAGGTTGATTTCAAAACCTATTGCAAAACCTGCGAGCATAAGGATCTCGAAGAAAAATTTGATCCGTGTAACGACTGTTTGGCAGAGCCGATGAATGCCAATTCAGATAAACCTGTTTACTGGAAGGAGGCTGAAAATGGTAGATAGTATATTAGTTAGTGTTGATTTCTCAAACAAAAACGATACTGGAGTAATGGTTGTGGGAAGAAAACGGATGAATCAGTCTGTAGAGATTATCAATGCTTTCCAAGGAGATGAAGCGAGAGAGCTTTATGAAAGGTTAATAACAACGAAAAAGAAGGAGGGTCAAAAGTGAGCTTTCAGTACGATCAATATTTAGCCAGACATCGAGCTAATGTGAAAAGAGGGTTCGACTGGCTTTCTGAGAATTTACCTGGACTTATGACAAATACACTCACCGCCGGGTGGAATACGGAATTTGCTCATGATCAGTCTAAGAACGAGCCGGATGAGTATGAGGCATACGATGCATATTTCTATGGAAATAATCGCTCTTATGAAGTTGTACAGCGGTATCAGAGAGCATGGTTACTTCACATTCACCGGAATCCACATCATTGGCAGCACTGGGTTCTTATCCATGACGATATGGAAGACGGTGAACTGGAGACCGTTTTGGAAATGCCATACGATTACATCATTGAGATGATTTGTGATTGGTGGTCATTCAGTTGGCAGAGTGGAAATCTCTATGAGATATTCAAGTGGTACGAGGAACATTCTAAGTATATAAAACTGGCGCAGACAACGAAAATCACAGTTGAATATATTTTAGACAATATGAAGAAAAAGCTTCAGGCATTGCAGTATGCGGATCAATCAGTCATGCAACCTGGAGCTTGATATTTGGAGGAGCTATGAATAGAACGACAAAAATAAATATCTTAGCATATGCTTCGGAGCCGGACAAGAACTATAAGTACGAGGGTGACATCGTCGATTATAAGGGAAAAAGGTATTTCGTAAGTCTGGCAGAAGAGCGAGTGGAATTTATTGGGATTATCAAGGAGGGCGAGTAAAGATGAAAGCTATTAAAGAAAATTGGAAACTGGTACTTATTGTGGTCGCTGGGATTGTAGCGGTTATTTTTATGTGCATTTTTGGAGTACAGGGAGCACAAAACAAAGCATTTGCATTGGAGGAGCAGGTCAACGCTGCTGATTCAGATATTAAAGTGCAGGAAAAAAGACGAGTCGATCTTGTTTATAATCTTGCGGATTGTGTCAAGCAATATGATAAGCATGAGGCTGAAACTCTTACTGCTATTGTCGAGGGTAGGGAAAAAGCAACCAGTATAGAAAATGTAACCACTGCAATCGCTGCTGTTACAGAGGCATATCCGGAATTAAAATCCAATGAAAATTACAAGGAACTGATGAATGAGTTATCCATTACTGAAAATTTAATCGCCGAGTATAGGGAGAATTATAACAAGCAAATTAAAGAATACAATCGCTATGCTAGAAAATTCCCAACTAGATTATTTTTAAACATTTTAGGATATGAAATGCAGCAGTATCAGTACCTTGATTATGATGCTCCGGTAGATGCGCCTCAAAATTTATTTGGAGACTGATACTATGAAGAACAGAGGCTTTTATTTTGGAGATTTTGAAATTACTAAGCGTGAGATTTTAGCAAGCATATCAATAATCGCAGTGATGCTTCTCGTTGGATTTGTAATTTCTGGAAAAATTTCAAACTATATTCTGGATCGGAATGAAAAGTATAATAAAGCTATTAAAATCGAAAGCTCTGATCTGTTTGAATATGGGATGAGAACCAACATCGGTTATGCGTTCGTTTATGGAGATTTGAAGGCTGTGGATACTGTTTCATATCCAGAAATTAACGGGGAGTATATGTATATAGAAAAAATAGAGGAACATTACAATATGCATACACGAACCGTTACTACAACCGATTCCAAAGGAAAGACACATACCAGAACAGAAACTTATTGGTCTTGGGATTATGCTGGTAGCGAAGAACAAAGATGTTCGGAAATTACATTTTTAGGACATGTCTTCTCCTCAAATAAGGTAGAGTTTCCAAGTACCGAATATATTGACACTATAAAAGAATCAAGTCATGTCCGACATAAGTATTACGGAGTTGGCACGGAATATACTGGAACCATATTTACCGAATTGCGAGATAAAACTATATCTGATAATTCTTCATTTTATGAAAACAGCACCATTGACGAAGCTGTTAATTATTTGGAAAGTGATTGGGCGTTATGGTTATTCTGGGTGATTTGGATAATTGTTATCGGACTGTGTGTATTTGGTTTTTACTATATCGATAATGAATGGCTTGAAAATTGAAAGGAGAATTTAGAAATGAAACAGAATATTATTGCAGTGGATTTTGACGGAACCTTATGCGAGAACAAATGGCCGGAGATCGGTATACCGAACGAAGAGCTTATCGAGTATCTGAAAAAAAGACAGGCTAACGGAGAAAAGCTGATCCTCTGGACGAATAGAGTTGGAGATCGGCTGGATGAAGCCGTTAAATGGTCAGCTGAGAAAGGGCTGATCTTTGACGCCGTAAATGATAATCTCCCGGAAATCGTCGAAGCATTCGGGACTAATTGCAGAAAGATATTTGCAAATGAGTACATAGATGACCGCAACCGCTCTATTGGTTCTTGCCGTGAGAAATCTAACCTGGAGCGTTGGGCTGAAAACGAGGTAGCTATTGCCTGCCGCCATGAGAAGCCAGACAGAAAAGACGGAGAATGGGATTATGGCTGCGCTTGCTATGAGAGTGCGTTGAAAGCCTTTGGCTCTTTGTGTGCGGACGGGCATTCTGGTTTCAGCATTGGTCTGACTAAGGCTATTCTGAATCGTCTCATCAGCAACAAGCCACTTCTTCCAATTGAGGATACCGACGAGGTATGGAGTGATATTTCTGATATGAGCGGTCTGAAAGGAGAAGAGCGTAACTATCAGTGCAAACGCATGTCTTCCTTATTTAAGTATGTGTATGCTGATGGAACAGTTAAGTACAGAGACGTGGATCGCTATCACGGCGTGAACATCAACTGTCCGGATGCTCAGTACCACAGCGGACTGATTGATACTGTTATGGATGAACTGTATCCGATCACTATGCCTTATATGCCGGCTGATAGAGCCTTTAAGATTTATACGGAGGATTTCCTTGTAGATCCAGCGAAAGGCGATTATGATACTGTAGGTATTCTGTACGTAATCACTCCGTCCATGGACAAGGTAGCAATTAACAGATATTTTAAAGAGGCTCCGAACGGCTTTGCTGAAATCGACGAAGCGGAGTACAAGGAGCGAAAGGAAGCTGCTAAAGCTCGGATGGAGGCAACCGATGGATCGAAATAGATTTATCCAGTGCATGAAAAGCAACATCGAGTTGTCGGATAAAGAGCGGCGGAGAATTATCAGAAGAAGTGTTGAGAGTCAGCCGTGGAAATTAAAGTGTACGATTGCCATGGAAGAGTTTGCGGAACTTACACAGGCAATCAGTAAACAGATTCGTGGGTATGATAATAGAATTGGACTTTTGGAAGAGATGGCGGATGCTTATATTTGCCTGGAATTCCTTAAGTCCATTTTTAATATTACACCAGAAGAGTTACAAAAAGCTATGGACGTTAAATTACAAAGAGAAAGGAATAAACAGAGATGAGTAAAGAGATTAAAATTGCCGGAAGTATTTCGTTTGGAGGAAAGCGCCTTAATGTATATGGAGATCTGGACGCTCCACTGTTCAAGGCAAAAGATATTAGTCATGCTATCGGCTACAGTAGCGGTAACGAGTGGAGAATGCTCGAAATGTGCGAAGAGGATGAGAAGCTGAAACTACCTTTAGTAGTAGCAGGTCAGAGACGTTCCGTCAACTTTGTTACTGAGAACGGTCTATACAATATCCTTGCTCAGAGTCGTATGGAAATTGCAAGATCCTGGAGACGAGTGGTTCATGATGAGCTTATCAACATGCGTAAAGAAAAAGGCAGAAACATCACCGAGCAGTTTGAAGAGTGGGACCATGCCATGGATAACATTTACTTCGATGAGGAAACAGGTCAGCTTATGCAGTCTGTTACCATTCCTGGCGGAGATGTGATTCAGATTCCTTATGAGAAGGAAGAAGAGTAATTAAAAATGTGGGCTATGCAGAAACGTAGGAGCATAATAATCCAGATTGGTGGGAGTCTGGATATTCTGAAAGGAGAACGAAAAATGATTAAATTAGAACATGTAGTTCTGGCAAGTTCGGAACAGATGGAGTTTATTATTGAAGGTATGCGTAATCCTATGAATTCGTGGAATAAAACTGATAGTTTCAATGGGTGTGAAACATATAAAGGTATAAGCAAATGTTTAGATTGCGATGGGGTTCGTGAGTGTGGAGCTGTCAACAAATATTTAATAGTTGGTGAAAATGATCACTCCCTCATGCAACGTTTGGCTAAAGCCGGTACTGATCATAGAAAATTCATGAGAATGCTGCCGGTTTACATACGGATTACAGCACCTTTATACTGGTGGAAGGAGTTCGATACATACAAAGTCGGAACGGTTGCTAACAGCTGTAGTACCATGCATAAAATCCAGGCTAAAGAGTTTACACTGGAGGATTTCAGTTGTGAGCATTTGATGAATGTTCCGGGCGAAGGTGTGTTACCGCCATTAGCTGTATTGGAAACGACTATCGATACATTAAATGCTTATAGAAAGTTGTATCTTGGTACATTGTCGCCAGATGGTTCTATCGGTATCCCTGAAAACAGAAAAGATATTTGGTGGCAGATGATTCAGCTCCTTCCAAGCAGCTATAACCAGACCAGAAATGTCATGATGAATTATGAAGTTCTGGCAAACATCTATAAATCCCGTAAGGATCACAAACTGGACGAGTGGCGGAGCTTCTGCAAATGGATTGAAGAGCTTCCGTATTCAGAGTTAATTACTGGTAAAACAGAGGAGGATTAAATTTATGTATTTTACAGTTATTCAGATTATTATCATGTTTCTTATCGCCTACGTATGCCTGTATGCACTGCTCGACCGGGTTATGAAATGCATTGAGCACTGTGCTACAGCCAGAGCATACGGACGGTTCAGAGAAGCCGGAGTAATGACAAAAATGGATGATGTAGCAGGTGGCATCGCGAAGTCAAAAGAGGAGAAAGACAATGTTGAGAAAGGATTTAATTAAGAACAAGATATATGGAATCATATTTATCGTACTTGGAGCGTTGACAATCCCAATCGAATGGGATGCAACGTTCTTTTTATTTACTCTAATGTTGGGCGTTTTATTATTTGTATCAAGAGAAAATTGCATTATGAATTAAGGAGGCGGCTATATGAGCCGGGCTGAAAGGAGAAGAGCACAGAAGTGCGAGCAGAAATCTAAAACCGCTACATACAATCTTACAAGAACTCAGTTAGATGCCCTGGTTCGAGAAAAGATATCTGGTGAACTGGATAGAGTTAAGCGGGAGGCTACAAATGATGCTATCAATCAGGCGATGATTCTTCTGCTTACTCTGCCGCTTGAAGTGCTGATGGATCATTATTGGCCAAAGTCATATGCAAAGCGGATTCCGGAGTTTACAGAGTATGTTCTCAAATATTATGAAAAGTGGCAAAACGATGAGTTGGATATGGACAAGCTCAAAGAGGATCTGTGGGTATACGGCGGTGTTCGATTAGAAGAAGTGGAGGGTAAGTAAATGGGATATTTAATTTTAGGAATTATTATTCTGGCAGCTATTCTTATTTTCGGTGGATATATAGTTCTGTCCGTTATAAATGCTGCAATGTGGATGGACGATTCCATGAGATGGGGAGGTAGAGATGACAGCTAAGGACGACAGAAAAAATGCAGAGGGTTACAACGACCCGACAGCTTACAATGCGATTAAGAATGTTGAGCAGGAACAGGACAAGGATGATGCTAGATTTCATCAGTTACTGAACACCATGTTTTCGCTTTGTGAATTGGCGGATTTCCATATCGAGGGACGAGTTGTATTGAAGGATAAAAGAACTGGAAAGGTTTGGAGGTAGGCGAGATGAAAATCTGTAAGGTAAGACCCGATTACTCGACCTGTTCTGCTTGTGTGGCTACTCAGGAAATGTTTGACGTGGTTGACGATTGCAGTAAATGTAAATTGAATACTGATACTTATGAATTATTACAGGTCGGAACTGGATTTTGGAGCGGTGACTATGCAATGGTTCAAAAGGACGGCAAAATTGCAAAAGTATCATTAAACCGCGTTTATGACGTAAAGGAGAGTTTATGATGACTATGGAAGAATTACAGAAAGCGTGTGAGACCTTGGCAGAGGCGTGGAACAAAGCTTTGGAGCCGATGGAGAAATTTGCTGAAGCTTTGAGTGATGCCTTTGGACGTATGTATGCTTCTGAGGAAGAGAATCGTAAAATTCACACCGGTCGGAAACTCAAATCTGTGAAGCGTGTTCCGGATGTTAAGATGTCTACGTACAATTATAAGCCTGCTATGAAGCGCAATTTACCCTATCAGAGACGAAATTTCTGACTGATTTCAGCTGATCTAGGTTAAAAATCTTTGTAGTAGCAGGTCAATTTTCTGCCCACTTTTAAGTTTTAGGATTTGACCGAAGCCCGGATATTTTTGACCAGAGCTGAAAAATCGGTGTCGATTTGGAGAAAAATTATGAATTTTGGTCATTTTTATGGCCATTTGCCCGGTTTTGCCCACTTTCAAAAACCTGGATTTGACCAGTAAAAACCCAGTATTTATGCGGGTTTGCGGGCTTTCTGCCCACTTTCCCACTTTTAATACCAAACTATTATGATAGAAAGTTTAAAAATATATAGTAATAGGCGAATAAAAGTGGGTTTTTGACCAGAAGCAAGAAAGAGGTGATTTTATGACCGATGATAAGAAATTGGTCGAGGATTGGTTGTGTGAACATTTTCCGTATCACTTGCGAGTGAATAAAGATATTCCAAAGGGTGCATATGTGATGATGAAGAGTGAGGTATTCATGTCACAAGGATGGCTCTGGGTTGATAATCCACCGTACAGATCTTTTGAAGACGTGATGCTTGGATATACAATTCCGAGGGATTTTTATTCCGGTGCCGGAGGTCCGTATTTCGGATATCCATATGGTAGCTTGTATCTGATGGGAGGTTTGCCGTGAATGTAAAGCGTAAAGTAACATGGAAAGATATTTTCAATAATTTCAAATCTGTGTATCCGCGGTTATCAAAAGAAGCCCAGGATTATCGTCCGTATAACTACATGAGCATTATCGTATATTTAGCAGACGGAACCAAGGTGGTTTATGATGATATGGTAAAGCGAGCTAAGATGCTTGCAGCCTAGGATCTGGCTACAGAATCCGCTTTCCATTTTGTGTGCTTCATGCTATACTATAAGAGCCACACAATCTAATAATGAAATCGCGTTCGAGGGAATAACTTTGGTAAAAAGTGTATTCTCTTTTACTCGTACCCTTGAACGGCGAAGAGATTGTGTGGCAACAATAAGAGATGCGCTTTTTCGGTGCGTCTCTCAAATTGGGGCGCACTTTTTATTTGCCCTAAATTCCTACTTGAGTATGGAAAGGGTGATTATATGGGAACGAAATCAAATAAAAACATTTCGGGTGTCATAGGAGCAATCGGAGCTGTTGGTGGTTTGATTACTGCGGTTACACCTTTGGTTGAAAAAGCAATAGATAATGCTCAGAATAAGCCGACTGAGAAAATAGATACGAAAGTTATTATTCCAGAATTATATCGTAAGGGGTTTCCGATAGATTTGGAACAGGCAGAAGAATTACTGACGGAACGTGGCTTGAAAGTTTCAAAGAGTAAGCTTCGTATGAAAGAAGCTGATCCAAAGTATCGCGATTACGAGGATACTCAAGTTATAGACTCGAACCCAAAGCAAGGTGTGAAAGTGAAAATCGGCACAACGGTTTGCCTGAGATACATAACTGCTGAAGTTATCGAGGAGAGCCAAAAGATATTTGACGATAGTGTTCGTATTAAGCAGGAGGCTAAAGAACAGAAGGCCGCTGAGAAACAGGAAAAGAAGGAACGTTTAAAAGAAAGTGTTTCTGAAACCATGGATTCTGCAAAAAGCGGTTTAGAAAAGATATTTAAGAAAGATCGAAAAGCTATAGAGGCTGAGAAAGGAGAAAAATAGATGAGTAAAGGCGGAAAGAAAAAGCGTAGCACAGCAGGGTTAATCCTGGATGTCGTTTTGACATTGTGTACCGGTGGATTATGGTTGATTTGGATACTGATCCGATATTTAAGAAACAACAGCTGACAACTACATATTTGGACAGAGATGCTTAATCGTGTCTCTGTCTTTTTTTTATGCTCTTTTTTGCGCGCGAAAAAAACATGCCCTTTTATGAAGAGAGAGGATAAATAGGCATTTTTATTAAATACCACATCCTCTTTTGAGTTTTTAGAAAATTGAAAGGAGGCTCCATTATGTTGGAAAATAAGTTCCAGGCAAATTTGATCAAGGAACTGAAAGAAAGATTTCCGGGTTGTATCGTGATGAAAAACGACCCGACCTATATTCAGGGAATTCCAGATCTGCTGGTTTTACACAAAGACAAATGGGCTTCCTTAGAATGTAAAAAAAGTGCTGGCGCAAAGAAGCAGCCGAATCAGGAATATTATGTGGACCGTATGAATCAGATGTCATTTTCGAGGTTTATATGTCCAGAGAATAAAGAGGAGGTACTGGATGAACTTCAACAATCATTCGAACCTTGAAGGACAACACGCCTTTCTTGGTGCCAGTAAATATCACTGGATAAATTATGGTGAGGATAACGTTGCGGAAGCGTATCGGAATTTCCTTGCCACACAAAAAGGAACTGTATTACATGCATTTGCGGCGCAGTGCATTATGCTCAATCAGAAATTACCAAAATCGAAGCAGACATTAAATATGTATGTGAACGATGCCATTGGCTTTAAGATGACGCCGGAGCAGATCCTTTACTATTCCGATAATTGTTTTGGCACAGCCGATGCAATTTTGTTTCGGAATAATTTCTTAAGAATTCACGATTTGAAGACCGGAAAGATTCCGGCACACATGGAGCAGCTTGAAATATATGCGGCTCTTTTTTGTTTGGAATATAAAGTGAAGCCAGGGGATATCGAAATGGAATTGCGGATTTATCAGAACAATGAAATTCTGTACCATAATCCAACGGCTGAGGATATTGTTCCAATCATGGACAGAATCATTACTTTTGATAAGGTGATTAAAAGAATCAGAGAACAGGAGGGGTAAGCTATGAATTCCATTGTGGAAGATATTTTAATGCATTATGGTATGCCACGGCGTTCTGGGCGTTACCCTTATGGTTCTGGAGAGAACCCATATCAGCATAGTGGAGATTTTCTTAGCCGTGTTCAGGAATTAAAAAAATCCGGAATGAGCGAAACAGACATTGCTAAGAATATGGGTTTGACTACCACACAGCTTCGTACTCAGATGAGCCTCGCTAAAGATGAACGTCGTGCTCTTCAGGTAGCAACAGCAAAGGGTCTTCGTGAAAAAGGTTACAGTTTAAATGAAATTGCCGATAAGATGGGATTTGCTAATGACTCGTCTGTCCGCTCTTTATTGAACGAAACTTCGGAAAACAGAATGAACCAGGCTAAGGCCACTGCGGATGTTCTGCGAAAACTCATTGAAGAAAAGGGAATGATCGATGTCGGAACCGGCGTTGAAAGAGAACTTGGCGTGTCAAAAGAAAAACTAAACCAGGCTCTTTATATGCTGGAATTGGAAGGTTATCCGATTTATGGCGGCGGCGTTCCACAGGTTACCAATCCTGGAAAGCAGACCAATATCAAGGTCATTTGTCCACCGGGAACCGAGCACAAAGATATTTATGACTTCGAGAATGTCCATTCTGTAAGAGACTACATCTCCTATGACAATGGGGAGTCTTTCAGAAAATCTTTTGAGTATCCGGCCAGCATGGATTCAAAGCGCTTGCAGATCCGCTATGCCGATCAAGGTGGCGTTGATAAGGATGGTGTAATTGAACTCCGTAGAGGCGTGAAAGACCTGTCTTTAGGCGATTCTCATTATGCACAGGTCCGTATTATGGTTGATGGAACTCACTACCTTAAAGGTATGGCTGTTTACTCTGATAATATGCCGGATGGCGTTGATGTGATTTTCAACACTAATAAAAAGTCTGGCACTCCTACAAAAGATGTTCTTAAGAAAATTAAGGATGATCCAGATAATCCGTTTGGTTCCCTGATTAAGGAGCATGGAGGTCAGAGCTATTACGATGATCCAAAGGGTAAGTATACAGATCCTGTAACCGGAAAAAAACAGTCTCTTTCTCTGATCAATAAGAGAGCAGAAGAAGGCGATTGGGGTGAATGGAGTAAGACACTTCCGTCACAGTTTCTTTCTAAGCAGAGTTTGACACTTATCAAAAAGCAGTTAGGTTTGGCAAAAGCTGATAAGCAGGCAGAATATGATGAAATCTGTTCATTAACAAACCCCACTGTAAAGAAGGCTCTGTTAAAATCATTTGCTGACGATTGCGATGCGGCCGCCGTACATTTGCAGGCAGCGGCGTTACCTCGTCAGAAGTATCAGGTAATTCTCCCATTAACAACAATCAAAGACAATGAGGTGTATGCTCCAAACTACAAAGATGGAGAAACAGTTGCTTTGATTCGATACCCGCATGGTGGAACTTTTGAGATTCCTATTCTGAAGGTCAACAATAAATTGGCTGAAGGAAAGAGCGTTCTCGGAAATACACCGGCGGATGCAATCGGTATCAATAAGAAGAATGCAGACCGTTTATCCGGAGCGGACTTTGATGGTGATACCGTAATGGTAATTCCTTGTAACTCCACAAAGAGTAAGGTAAAGATTACTTCCACTTCTCCATTAAAAGGTTTGGAAGGTTTCGATACCAAGGATGCTTATGGTGGAACTGTTAAGAAAGATGCTGATGGCATAGACCATTATTATCGTAATGGTAAAGAGTATAAGATTATGAGAAATACTCAGACAGAAATGGGTAAAGTATCGAATCTGATTACTGATATGACTTTGAAGGGAGCCACACAGGATGAATTAGCGAGAGCGGTTCGTCACAGTATGGTAGTAATCGATGCTGAGAAACACAAACTGGATTATAAGCAGAGTGAAATCGACAATGGTATCGCTTCTCTTAAGAAGAAGTATCAGGGAAATGTAGATTCAGAAGGTCGTTACCATGAAGGAGCATCTACTCTAATTTCAAGAGCAAAATCTGAGACACAGGTTCTTAAGAGAAAAGGCTCTCCGACAATCAACGAAGATGGATCGCTGTCATACAAGTCTGTTAAGGAAGAGTATGTCGATAAGAATGGAAAAATTCAGGTGAGAACTCAGAAGAGTACAAAGATGGCTGAAACAAAAGACGCCCGTACTCTTTCTTCGGGTACCCCCCAGGAAGAAGCTTATGCCGACTATGCGAATTCTATGAAGTCTTTAGCTAACCAGGCTCGTAGGGAGATGATGAGTACAGGCAAAATTGCTTACTCTGCTTCTGCTAAGGCAACTTATTCTGAAGAAGTAAAGTCTTTAAATGCTAAGCTTGATTTAGCTTTAGCGAATGCTCCTAGAGAGAGACAGGCTCAGACAATGGCAAATGCTACTGTTGCGGCTAAGAGAAAAGACAATCCGGATATGACGAAAGCCGAAGTTAAGAAGGCTAGTCAGCAGGCTCTGGCACAGGCAAGAAGTTCTGTAGGAGCTAAGAGATCTAACATCGAAATTACGGATAAAGAATGGGAAGCCATCCAGGCCGGAGCAATTTCTGAGAATAAGCTTACGCAAATTCTGAATAACACGAATACCGATACTATTCGTCAGAGAGCAACGCCTCGTGCAAGCACTGCTCTGAGTACAGCTAAACAGAATCGTATCGCTGCACTTAGCGCATCTGGCTACAGCACTTCAGAGATTGCGGAAGCTCTTGGGGTTTCTTCTTCAACAGTTTCTAAGTATTTGAATGGAAAGGAGTGAACTAAGTAAGATGAGATTTGCGCTTACAACTTTTGATAATCCTTATGATCCGTTTGAACAGTTCACTCAATGGTTCATGTTCGATGAAGAAAAAGGTTATCACACAACTGCTTACCTTGGCCGAATCGCTCGAACATCGGATCAGTTATCGGATGAAGAGAACAACAAGGAAGTAGAGCGAGCTATTGATGAGATAATCCGTTATGATTTCCAGAACATCTATCGAAAGGTTACAAGTAAATCAGAAACAAATGAACATAAAGAAAAAGCTTCTTAAAAATGATTTCATCGGCATATTAAAAGCCGAAACCGCCAGTACATGATTAAAAGGGGTATAGGGGGGTGTCTAAAAAACATACCCCCACCCATATCGCGGCGGTCTTTAAAATTTCCCCGGAGGGCATTTTTAGGGAGCCTTTTCAGCTGTTCCAGTGTTTACAAGGGTCTATAACTCATGATATTTGACAACGGTTTCTGTGGGATCGGCTCAAAGTTAGTTCTCCTTTCGTTGAGTAGCATTGTCATGATTTGTAGGTCCTTTTAAATACTGGAAAAGTATGTGAGAACTATCACAGAAATAACGAACAACTAAATGGAAGGAGGCATCAACTTTGAGGAAAGCAAAGCAATCCGAGTCTTCTAGGATGATGCGTCCAGCATTAACGCCAGAAGCGAGAGAAAATCAGCTTGTTTCATTGGCGGTTGACTTGGCTGAAAAGCAGTTACGAGAGGGAACAGCTTCGTCACAGGTGATTACTCACTATTTGAAGCTCGGTTCGACGAAAGAAAGAATCGAAAAAGAGATTTTGGAAAAACAGAAGGAACTGATAGAGGCGAAGACACAGAATCTGAAATCTATTGAAAATTCTGAGAAGCTGTATGCGGATGCATTAAAAGCATTTCGTGGTTATAGCGGTCATGGAGATGAGGTGGATGATGCTTAGATGCTATTCAGAACTCTTGCGGATTCCAACCTTTAAGGAACGATACGAGTATCTTCGTTTGGATGGAGTAGTAGGCGAAGAGACTTTCGGATTTGATAGATACCTTAATCAGATATTTTACAATTCTCAAGAATGGAAGGACATTCGGAGAAAAATTATTATTCGTGATAATGGATGTGATCTTGGATTGGATGGTTACGAGATTCGTGGAAAGATTCTTATTCATCATATGAATCCAATAAGGCAGCAGGACATACTGTTGCGGACTGATTTGGTTCTGAATCCAGAGTATCTAATTGCAACAACTTTATCGACCCACAATGCTATACATTATGGAGATGAGAAACTACTTTTAACAGTTCCAAATGAACGACGAAAAAATGATACATGCCCATGGAGGCATTAGGAGGAAAATTATGGAAGGAAACAAGAAGCCACTTATGGGTGTTGTGGTAAATTGTATGAATTTAAACATTCGCAAAGACCCGACGCAGGCATCCAGATCATTAGGAATCATCGGCTCGGATACAGTTGTGAAAGTATGCGACGATGAGTCTGTTTCTGGTTTTTATAAAGTAAAGACTGGGGACGGTATCAGCGGGTATTGTATGAGTGAGTTTATAAAACTCTGTTAGATGGAGGTGCGATCATGAATATTACAGATAGTGTACTGACATCAATCAAGAAATTACTCGGTATCGCAGAGGAGTATGAACATTTCGATGCAGATTTGATCATGCACATCAATTCTGTGTTCTCAATTCTTACACAGCTTGGTGTCGGTCCATCCAAAGGTTTCATGATCGAAGATAAGAATGCAACGTGGAAAGATTTCATTTCTGATGAATCCAAATACATGCTTGTCAAATCTTATATGCATTTGAAGGTCAAACTTCTTTTCGATCCGCCGCTTAGTTCGGCAGTGCTGGAGTGTTATAAAACACAAATCAGCGAGTACGAATGGCGTTTAAATGTTGCTGCGGAAAACGATGATACCGATCTGGATGAGCCTGAGCATTATTCCGGATCATACGAAGTTACACCAAAGGCGCATCAGACTCAGACTTTGGATACGTCTGGAAAAGTGCTTAGTGAAGACCTCGTGATTCATGAAGTTCCGTATTACCAAACATCGAATGACAGTGGAGGTGTTACCAGTTACATCGCAAAGGAGGGGGATTCAAAATGAATAACACCTATTTAGCACACCATGGAATTCTTGGAATGAAATGGGGAGTTCGAAGATCAGAAGCACAGCTTGCAAGAGCCAGAGGACATTCTTCCAAATCTTCAGATGATAAGAATGAGGTATCAGCACGTAAAGCGGCTGTTAAGAATCGGCGAACAATGTCTGATGCCGATCTGAAGAAAAAGATTGAGAGACTTAAATTAGAACGTGAGTTTAAGAATCTTACAGAAGACGACATCGCACCTGGTAGAAAGTATGTGTCAGAAATTCTTTCTGCATCCGGAAAGAAAGCGTTGACTGTGGCTGCGGCTGGAGCAATGACCTATGCTGTCAAGACTGCAATGACAAAAGAATTCAATCTTAAAGAGGCTGCACAGTACATCGCTGCAAACCCGAATAAGAAGAAGTAGGAGAAGAAAATAATGGCGTTATCGAACACTGCCGTCCCGAAATACTACGGCATGTTTCGTGATGCCGTAATTCGTGGCGAAATTCCGGTATGCCGAGAAATCGAGATGGAGATGAACCGAATCGATGATCTCATTGCGAATCCGGGAATTTATTACGATGATCAAGCAGTAGAGGGCTTTATCAGCTATTGCGAGAATGAGCTTACTTTAACTGACGGTTCAGATTTGAAACTACTTGATACATTCAAAGTTTGGGCTGAACAGATTTTCGGTTGGTACTATTTTGTTGAGCGAAGTGTATACGAACCTTATGATGATGGCCATGGCGGACATTATGTCACCAAGTCTATCCGAAAAAGATTAGTTAATAAGCAATATCTCATAGTGGCCAGAGGTGCTGCAAAGTCAATGTATGGTTCATGCTTGCAGAATTTCTTCTTAAATGTTGATGTCACAACGACACATCAGATAACCACAGCCCCGACGATGAAGCAGGCAGAAGAGGTGTTGTCCCCGATTCGAACCGCTATTACCAGATCAAGAGGACCTTTCTATAAGTTCCTTACAGAAGGATCGTTGCAGAACACGACTGGATCAAAGGCGAATAGAATGAAATTGGCATCCACTAAGAAAGGAATTGAAAACTTCCTTACTGGATCGCTTCTTGAAATTCGTCCAATGAGAATCGACAAACTTCAGGGACTTCAGCTTAAAGTTGCGACGGTTGATGAGTGGCTTTCTGGTGATATTCGAGAAGATGTAATCGGAGCAATCGAACAGGGTGCATCGAAGGTCAACGACTACCTTATCGTTGCGATCAGTTCAGAGGGTACTGTCCGTAACGGTGCTGGTGATACAATCAAAATGGAATTGATGGACATTCTAAAAGGGGATTATATCAATCCGCACGTATCGATCTGGTGGTATAAGCTGGATTCTATTGATGAGGTTGCCGATCCGGATAAATGGTTGAAAGCAAATCCGAACCTTGGAAAGACTGTTTCTTATGAAACCTATCAGCTGGACGTTGAGAGAGCAGAAAAGGCTCCGGCAGCTCGAAACGATATTTTGGCTAAGCGCTTCGGACTTCCTATGGAGGGATACACATATTACTTTACATATGAAGAAACTCTTCCACATCGCCATAGAGATTATTGGCAGATGCCATGTTCTTTGGGAGCCGATCTATCACAAGGCGACGATTTCTGTGCATTCACATTTTTATTTCCATTGTCAAATGGATCGTTCGGTGTCAAAACCAGAAACTACATTTCATCATCGACTCTTATGAAACTCCCAGCAGCAATGAGGATTAAATACGATCAGTTTATGAAAGAGGGGAGTCTTATTGTGTTGGAAGGAACGGTTCTTGACATGATGGAAGTATATGAGGATTTGGATAATCACATTATTGAATGCGGTTATGATGTACGATGCTTTGGTTATGACCCATACAACGCAAAGGAATTTGTTGAACGTTGGGCGAGCGAAAATGGACCATTCGGAATAGAAAAAGTTATCCAGGGAGCAAAGACAGAATCTGTTCCACTTGGCGAATTGAAGAAACTTTCAGAAGAGCGAATGCTCCTGTTTGATGAGGATTTGATGACATTCGCTATGGGAAACTGTATTACGTTGGAAGATACCAATGGAAACCGTAAATTGCTGAAAAAGCGGTATGAGCAAAAAATCGATGCCGTTGCAGCAATGATGGATGCATACATCGCATTCAAGGCGAATCGGGAAGCATTCGAGTAGGGGGTGTATAAAGATGCCAGTCGCAAAGTTAATTGACAGCTCTTCTATATTACGACCCTACACCATCGGAAAAGTAGCTCGTATCGAATCAAGTGGTAATTTGATGCATTATGGAATAAAAGGTATGAAATGGGGAGTTCGAAGAACGAAAGAACAATTAGCTCATGATAGAAGCTCTATCCAGGCAAGAATGAATAGCCAGTTGCGAACACCTGTAAAAGCTTCAAATGGAATACTGGTTACACGTTTTTCAGATCATGCCCTTGACAGAACACAAACCGAATCAAGGCCGGTAACTGTTGAAGGAATTTTGGATGCATTGAAAAATCCGTTGAATCATGGTAGCATTAAAACAAAAACTGATAATCTTGGGCGACCAAGTCAGCAGTTTATAGGGAAATCTGCGACAGTAGCAGTGAATCCCGAAAATGGAACTATAACAACTACTTGGTGTACAGGAAGTAGGACAAAACGTAAATATTTAAAGAAAGGGTGAGCATATGTTCAGTGATGAAGAAATGGCCCTTATGCGGTCACTTGGATTGGACTGTGATTTTAATAGTTTATCCGAAGACGATGATCGTTGGGCAGACATAGAAGAAAAGGTTGGGGATTTCCTGACATTGAAATGTTTGGACGAGCATTACAATCCTGATAATAACGGAATCATATGTGAATCCATACTAAACAAAATACCGGTGTAAAAGTACTGAGGACCTCTTAAGAAAAGGGGTCTTTTTTTGTGCCCATTTTTAGGAGGTGAGAATTCAAAATGGATTTATCATTAAGTTTCAGGTTTAAAAATGCCTGGAATGCCTTTCGCAATAGAGCCCCTACCATGATGTTCCAGAATATCGGTTCGGGTTATTCATATCGTCCTGATCGTTTTCGACTTACCAGAGGGAACGAAAGATCGATAGTTACATCCGTATATAATAGAATTGCTTTAGACGTAGCCGCCATCAACATTCAGCATGTTCAGTTGGATGATGAAGGGCGGTTTTTAAATGTTATAAAAAGCGGTTTAAACGAATGTTTGTCGTTGGAAGCCAATCTTGATCAGACTGGTAGGGCATTTATCCAAGATGTTGTTATGTCCATGATGGATGAAGGCTGTGTGGCAATCGTTCCAGTGGATACCGATGATGATCCAGACGATACAAAGGGATATCAAATCCTTTCAATGCGAGTTGGTCGTATTCGAGATTGGTACCCTCGTCATGTACGTGTTGAAGTGTATAACGAAAATACTGGACGAAAGCAGGAAATCATTGTTCCGAAGGATACAGTTGCTATCGTAGAAAATCCATTGTATGCGGTTATCAATGAGCCAAACTCAACGATGCAAAGACTTATTCGAAAATTGAATTTGTTGGATGCGGTTGATGAACAGAGTAGTTCTGGAAAGTTGGATTTGATTATTCAGCTTCCATACGTAATTAAATCAGAGGCAAGACGTCAGCAGGCAGAGCAGCGGCGTAAAGATATTGAGCGACAGTTGTCCGGTTCTAAGTATGGTATTGCCTATACCGATGGAACCGAAAAAATTACGCAGTTGAATCGTTCTTTGGAAAATAATCTAATGAAGCAGATTGAATACTTAACGAGTATGCTTTACAGCCAGTTAGGAATCACTCAGAGCATCTTGGATGGTACCGCAGACGAGAAGACTATGCTGAATTATTACAATCGGACAATCGAACCCATTATTTCTGCAATCGTAGATGAAATGAAACGAAAATTCTTGACGAAGACTGCTAGATCTCAGAACAAGTCAATCATGTTTTTCAGAGATCCATTCAAGCTTGTGCCGGTGGCCGATCTTGCTGAAATTTCTGATAAATTTACCAGAAATGAAATTGCTACATCAAATGAAATTAGACAGGTAATCGGTTGGAAGCCATCTGCTGATCCTAAAGCTGATGAATTGAGAAATAGCAATTTAAGTGAGCCTAATGTCAGTGGAGGTTCTGCGACAGATATGACAAACGGAAATGAAACGGAACCTAGTGATACCAGTGATTACGACGCACTGGTTAATGAAGTTCTTGACAGCATTTCTGCGCAGATCGATGACATCATCAGCAATTATACGTCTGGGGATGGCGAGGAGGGAGATGATTCTTAATGGATGAACCTAAAGTAGCGGTTCTTAGACATTATGCATCGCCCTACTACGATCCTCAGAAAGCGCATGAATACTATATGCGTACCAGGGAGTTGAAGGGGCGTTCTACCACTTCACTGAATGACGAGGGAAAGAAGATTTGGTCTTATACAAAAAATAACATCAAATCTGAAAAGGCCGCAAAAGTCAAAGAGGAACAGGAAAAGCGAGATCAGAAGATTACAGAACTTCGTGAAAAAGCAGAAGCTACGAAGGAACAGATATCTTCTCGCTTGAAAGAACTGAATGAGGCTTTAACCCAAAATGCTTCCGATAAGAGGAAAAGTATCGATACCGATAAAGACTCTGATTTGGAAGAAATTGAAAAGGAATCGTCTAGCGAGAAGGAACGAATCGATAATAAAAAGGATGCTGAAATCGAGCGTTTGATGGCGATAGAAATTCCATCGGGATTATCCAAGGCTGAGCGATCTAAGCGAGTCGCTGAAAGGACCGCAAAGATTGCGAAACTTAGAAACGATGCCAAATCGGATAAAGCCAAAATCAGTAGCGATGCCAAAACGGATAAGGCCAGTATCCGAACAGATGCGACAAACAAGAAAGCGAAAGTATCATCCGATACCAAAGAAGAAAAAACCGAGAACAAGGCTAATGCTAAAAGCGAAAGAGCAAAAGTTAGCTCCGAACTTAAAGCAGCGGTTAAGTCTGTTAGAGAAGCTTACAAAGCGACAAAAGCTGACCTTGACTCCTCATATGAACAAACGTATCAGGACGAATTCGATAAGATTCAGTCAGAGTATAAGAAAGTCAAGAAATCAAAGAAAAAGTCTTCCAGTTCATCAAAGAAGACATCGCATCCGTTATCATACTATATCAGAAAATAAAGGAGGAAAATCAAAATGAAGTATGACTTTGGTGGCTGGGCCACTAGAAATGATCTTCAGTGTGCCGATGGAAGAGTTATTAAAAAAGACGCTTTCAAAGGACAGAACGGGCAGACTGTCCCGTTAGTATGGATGCATAATCATGCCGATCCGGCTAATGTACTTGGATTAGCTCATCTCGAAAATAGAGATGAAGGAGTTTATGCATTCTGCGAATTTAATGATACAGAATCGGGAAAGACTGCGCGGGAACTTGTAAAACATGGCGATGTGCAGTCTCTTTCTATCTTTGCCAACCAGCTTAAACAGGCTGGACACGATGTTGTTCATGGCATTATTAGAGAGGTGAGTCTGGTGTTAGCCGGTGCCAATCCTGGTGCATTTATTGATGATGTGGTGATGCATGGCGATGGAGAAACCGGCATTGTCCTTGGCTATAATGAAATGATCATGGGGCAGTTGGAGCATTCCGCAGATGAGCCGGATAAAAAGAAGAAAGAAGAAAAAGACGAGCCAAATGATGAATCAGGTAATGTAGAGAAAAAAGACGATAAGGTCGAGACTATCGAAGACATTTTTAAATCCATGAACGAGAAACAGCAGACCGCCGTTTTTGCCATGATGGCTGAATTCGTAGACAAAGAAAACCCTAAAAAAGAAGATGATGAATCTAAAGGAGGAGATGACAATATGAAACACAACGTTTTTGACACTGACAAGCGCGACGATAAGAGCTTTCTGTCTCATGCAGCACAGAAAGAAATTCTGGACTTAGCTAAGTCCAGCGGAGTTGGATCTTTAAAAGCTGCTATGGAAATCTACATGGATGAACATAGCTTACAGCATGACGGGATTAGCGGCTTTGTACAGTCCGGCACGGGCGACGTTACGACGCTGTTTCCGGAATATGTTGAAGCACATCCGGGGCGTACACCTGAACTCATTACAAATGATATGGGATGGGTTGACGCTATTATGGCGAAGACACAGAAAATTCCGAATGGTCGCGTTCGTACTTCCCATGTAGATATTCGGAACATTGATTCCCTGTCTGCAAAGGGATATAAAAAGGGTAACGAGAAGAAGATTACCGGAAACTATGAGTTGGTAAGACGTACCACCGATCCGCAGACCGTGTATGTTACTTCCGAGCTTCATCGTGATGATGTGGTAGATATCGAGGACTTTGATTATGTACAGTTCCAGTATGGAATCGATCAGATTTCTCTGAAGGAAACCTTGGCCGTTGCGACTATGATCGGCGATAGCCGGGAGAACAGTGATCCGGAGAAGATTTTCCCTGAGCACATTCGTCCTGTCTGGACCGACGATGAACTGTACACCATTCATAAGGATATCGATTTTGATGCAATGGCTAAAGAACTTCAGGGCAACAACACTGGAGATTATTTCGGAGAGAGTTTCATTTATGCAGAGGCCATGATCACAGCGCTGCGTAAGGCTCGTAAGAATTTCCGTGGTACTGGTAAACCTGATCTGTTTATCACAACAGATATGCATAATACCATGATTCTTGCAAGAGATCGTAACGGTCGTCGTATCTATGAGACTGACACCGAGCTTGCGGCAGCACTTGGTGTTGATAAGATCTATGAAGTTACTCAGTTTGAGGACAAGATTCGTATCGACTCTACTGGTAAAAAGCATAAGCTTCACGCCATTTGTGTAAATATGGCTGATTATGGATATGGCGCATCCAAAGGCGGTGATGTAACTCATTTCACTGATTTCGATATTAAGTTTAACCAGCTTCAGTCCTTACTGGAGACTCGTAAGTCTGGTCAGCTTACCAGAATTAAATCTGCTATCGTTATCGAGGAGATCGTTACGGCTTCCGAGGATCATACAGCCTAAGTCTTAGAGGAGAAAATTCAAAATGAGTAAATTCTACGGGGCAATCGGTTATGCCGTAACAGAAGAGATTCGACCTGGTGTCTGGGGGGAGACGATTACAGTTCGTGATTACTACGGAGATGTTATTCGGAATACTCGACAGTATCAGAGTTCGGACAATCTCAATGACAATCTCAACGTGTCGAATGAGTTTAGCATCGTAGCCGATCCGTTTGCTTATGCGAATTTTCATTCGATGAGATTTATCGAGTATATGGGGGCTAAATGGAAAATTTCAAATGTTGAAGTTCAGTATCCCCGTTTAATATTGACTGTTGGAGGTGTTTATAATGAGCAGACGACTGAAACTGCATAATATTTTATGTACCATTCTCTCGTGTCCGAACAAAGGATTAGAGTGTCGTGCTTATTTTCAACCACCGTCATCGGTAAAAATGAAATACCCCGCCATCGTTTACGCTCTCGACGATATCGAGAATACGTTTGCGAATAACGGGGTTTATTTGTCTGCGAGAAAGTATTCGGTAACAGTCATTGACAGTGATCCGGATAGTTCTCTCGTTGGCAAGGTGGCATCTATGCCGACAAGCCGATTCAATCGGCATTACACGAAAGACAACTTAAATCACGATGTCTTTGAAATATTCTTTTAAGGAGGAACAACCAAATGAGTACAACAAAAAAGAAAATCAGATGGGACCAGATTGGCGAGCGAAAGTTTGAGACTGGTGTTAGCAACGGTGTCCTTTATCCTGGCGACGGCTCTGGTGGTTACAAGAGCGGAGTAGCTTGGAATGGGCTGACCAATGTTCAGGAAAGTCCTTCCGGAGCAGAACCAAATCCTATCTATGCTGATAACATTAAGTATCTCAACTTAATGTCTGCTGAGGAATATGCTGCAACGATTGAAGCTTATATGGCGCCGGATGAATTTGCAGAGTGCGATGGTTCAAAGGAAATTGCGCCTGGCGTATATGCGGGTCAGCAGAATCGAAAAGAATTTGGCTTCGCATATAAGTCTCTTATCGGTAATGACACTGAGGGCACAGATTACGGATATAATTTATATCTTGTATACAGATGTCTTGCGTCCCCGTCCGATAAGGATCATTCATCTGTTAATGAAAGTGTAGATCCTGGAACATTATCATGGGAGGTATCTACTACTCCTGTCGAGATCAATACCCTGATCGATGGTAAGAAATTAAAGCCAACTGCTACTTTGAAGTTCGATTCTACCAAGATCGATGCGAAGAAACTGGCGGCTCTGGAGGAGATTCTGTACGGTAAAGATCCGTCCACTCCTGACGGAGATGATGGTGTAGAACCGAGACTTCCGCTTCCAGACGAAGTTATCAAGATTATGACCGCAGAGGGCTAATCAGAAATAATACACAAACCACAGATGGAGTCGTATTCAGGAAAGCTGGCGGCTCCTTTTTATTTGAAAGGAGACCAAAATTATGTATGCAGTAACAAAGACTTATAAAGATTTCAACGGTGTTGAGCGCACCGAAACAAAGCTCTTCAACCTTACTGAAACAGAGGTTATGGAGATGGAATTAGGCACAGCTGGTGGAGTTGCTGAGATGCTTCAGCGCATCGTAGATGCAAAAGATCAGCCGACCATTATCAAGTTCTTTAAGGAATTTATCTTAAAGGCATACGGAGAGAAGAGTGCTGACGGCACATATTTCGAGAAGTCTGAAGAGATTTCCAGAAAGTTTGCCTGCACTCAGTTCTACAATCTTCTGTTTATGGAACTGGCTACAGATGACAGCAAAGCCGCTGAATTCGTAAACCATGTAATTCCGAAAGTTGTAGATATCAAGAAGCATTCGGAAAATCCGGAGGTTGCTCCTGTGGTTGCCACCATGAACTAAAGAGGTGAGATCGAATGCTTGAACTTACGATACCAAGAACTGATCTGTGGGATGAGCGGAATCAGCGATTTATCCCTGTAAAGGAACAGAAGTTGCGTTTGGAGCATTCGCTCGTTTCACTTTCAAAATGGGAAAGTAGATGGTGCAAAGTCTTCTTATCTAAAGAGCAGAAGACCATTGAAGAAACCATTGATTATATACGCTGTATGACACTCACACAGAATGTTGACCCGCTGGTCTATCAATGCATTACCAATTCTCACATTGATGCGGTAAATGCCTATATTGAAGAGCCTATGACGGCTTCGACTGTTAAGGAAGAAAAGGGTGGCCCAATAAACAGGCAGCAGATAACCAGTGAACTTATCTATTACTGGATGATCGCATATCATATTCCATTTGAGTGTCAGAAATGGCATTTGAATCGTTTGTTAATGCTTATTCGGATTTGCAATGCTGAAAATAAGCCACCGAAGAAGAGAAGCAAACGAGATTTATACAGACATCATGCGGAAGTAAATGCCGCAAACAGAAAGAAATTTAATTCGAAAGGATAGTGATAAAAATGGCGAAATCAAGACAGGCCGTTGTTAATCTTGTCGAATCTTGGGATGGAAAGAAAGAATCGAACGGCTCACATAAAAGCATTATCGATTTATATAACGACTTCTTTGAGAAGATCTGCGCTGGCAAATTTCCTCGTGGCATTCGTATGCGCTATGACTGGGCTTGGTGCGCTTGTACCTGGTCTGCATTAGCGGCAGCTCTCCGATATGAGAGCATTATGCCTATGGAAATTTCCTGCTATTACCTCATTGAAGCAGCAAAGAAAATGGGATGTTGGCAGGAGAACGATGCTTATGTTCCGAGTCCTGGAGATGCGATTTTGTATGACTGGCAGGATAACGGAATCGGTGACAACACTGGCAATCCGGATCATGTCGGTACCGTAATCGAGGTACATAAGGAATCCGGTTACATGGTTATCGAAGAGGGCAACCGCAGTAATGCTGTCAAGAAGAGAACGCTGTCTATTAACGGAAAATTTATCCGCGGCTTCATCACACCAAAGTACGACGACAATACTGTTGCCGCTCCTGGATTAAGCAAGGATAAAGATATCAAAACCATCGCTCATGAGGTTATCGTTGGACTGTGGGGAAGCGGTGAGAATCGTAAGAAATTGCTTACTGAGTACGGATACAGCTACTCTGAAGTTCAGAACATGGTTAATCAAATTCTGAATGGATCGGCGGTAACACCGTCCAACACCAAACAGGATCAGAACCAGTCAGTTTCGAAGAAAGTGGTGGCTACATGTTCTGCCAAGCAGTTTAACAAAGCCCATGCTGGTGAATACAAAACAACAGCAGTTCTTTATTGTCGTAATGATGCGGGAACCAATAAGAAAGCTCTTTGTAAAATTCCGGCTGGTACTAAGGTTAAATGCTATGGCTACTATACAATGGCAAACGGAGTTAAGTGGCTGTATATCCAGTTTGTACTTGATGGTGTGCAGTATACTGGCTTCTCATCCAGTGCTTACTTAGCAAAGTAGGAGATTCATATGATCACGTTCAGACAAAAGGGTGATTTTTCTAAGCTGACTCGATTCTTAGAGCGAGCAAAGGAATCGGTTCGTCTCGGTGACCTCGATAAGTATGGTCGAGAGGGCGTAGCCGCCCTTGCGTCTGCAACACCAGTTGATACAGGACGGACAGCAAATTCGTGGCACTACAAGATCGAGCAGAAGCAAGGTTCCGTGTCAATCAGCTTTTATAACACAAATATTCAAAATGGAGTCCCTATTGCAGTTATTTTGCAGTACGGACATGCAACAAGAAACGGCGGCTGGGTACAGGGGCGAGACTACATCAATCCTGCTATCCAGCCTATTTTTGACAAAATTGCAGATGCGGCATGGAAGGAGGTTACTAAGCTATGAGTACAACCGTTGACGAACGTGTCGTCGAAATGCGGTTTGATAACAAGCAGTTTGAGCAGAATATTCAGACCAGTTTATCAAGCCTCGATAAGTTGAAGAAGAGTCTTAACCTCGAAGGGGCAGCAAAAGGCTTAGAAACCGTAAATGATGCCGCAAATAAATGCAGTGGAAATATGTCACCGCTTAGCAATGCAGTTGAGACTGTACGAGTGCGATTTTCCGCATTGGAAGTAATGGCAATTACCGCTTTACAGAACATTACCAATTCTGCACTTGCTGCTGGAAAAAATCTTGTCTCTGCTTTTACAATCGATCCGATTAAATCCGGTTTCGAGGAATATGAGACCCAGATCAATGCCGTTCAGACAATCCTTGCGAATACCTCTTCAAAAGGAACTACTCTCGACCAGGTAAATAATGCGTTAGATGAATTAAACCATTACGCAGATATGACCATTTACAATTTTACGGAAATGACCCGTAACATTGGTACATTCACCGCGGCTGGCGTGGATCTTGACACATCTGTAGCAGCTATCAAGGGTATTGCGAACCTTGCTGCTGTTTCAGGTTCCAACTCTCAGCAGGCAAGTACCGCTATGTATCAGCTTTCACAGGCATTAGCGGCAGGAACAGTAAAATTGCAGGACTGGAACTCAGTCGTAAACGCTGGTATGGGTGGTCAGGTATTCCAGGATGCACTGAAAGAAACGGCTAAAGTTCATGGAATTGCTATTGATGAAATGATTAAAGATGAGGGCTCATTCAGAGAGACCCTTAGTAAAGGATGGCTTACTTCTGACATCTTGACTGAAACCTTGGCAAAATTTACAGGTGATCTCAACGAAGATCAGCTTCGGACCATGGGGTATACCGATGACCAGATCAAATCCATTATGGAGATGGGTAAAACAGCGAACGATGCTGCAACAAAAGTAAAGACTTTTACTCAGCTGTTCGACACGTTGAAAGAGGCTGCCCAGTCAGGATGGACACAAAGCTGGGAAATTATCGTCGGCAACTTTGAAGAGGCAAAAGAATTACTTACTGAGGTGAGCGATACGTTCAGTGCCGTAATCAATGCTTCTGCCGATGCGAGAAATAAAATGCTTCAGGATTGGAAAGACCTTGGCGGTCGTACCATGATGATCGAAGCAGTAAAGAATGTTTTCGAGGGACTGGTTAGTGTTGCCAAGCCGGTTCGAGAGGCATTCAACGAAATCTTTCCGCCAATGACTGGAAAACAGTTAGCTGAAATCACAGAGCGTATCCGTGATCTGACAGCAAAATTCAAAATGGGGGAAGAAAGTTCAAAGAATCTGAAGAATACGTTTAAAGGCGTATTTGCAGTGCTTGATATCGTCGGACAAGCTTTCAAAGCTGTTGCCGGTGGTGTCGGCGAATTGATTGGTCTTTTCTTACCGGCTGGAAACGGAGTGTTATCACTTACTGGAAGTTTCGGTGAGTATCTTGTTAAGCTTGATGAAACGGTAAAGAAGACAGATGTCTTTGGCAAAGCAGTTTCGACGGTTGTTGATATCGTAAAGACAGCTATTACGTTTGTTAAAACTGCCGGAGAAAAAGTAAAAGAATTTGGAAAAACTGCCGGGGAGAAGTTTGATTTTCCTGGATTTGAATTATTCCACTCATTCCTTGAACGAGTACATGATCGCATGGCTCAGATTGGTGATGGTGCTGGAAAAATGAAGAGCGGAGTCATCGTTGCTTTCGAGATGATGGGAGAAGCACTTGAAAAATGTAAATTTCTCAAAGTTATGGAAGCATTGTGGACCGCCGTGAAAGTAATTGCTGGCGGTATTGCCGATGCAGTCGGAACTATGATGGGAACACTCGCTGAGAAACTCGGAAATGCAGATTTTAGCGGAGTTCTTGATGTTCTTAACAGTATCGCTGTTGGTGGAATTGCTTTATCAATTTCTAAATTCTTAAAAAGTGTAACAGAACCTCTTGAGGGGTTGAATGGCGTTCTTGAAGGAGTAACTGGAATCCTTGACGGCGTTAGAGGTTGCTTTGAGGCATATCAGACAAATCTTAAAGCCGGAACGTTACTTAAAATCGGAGCAGCAATCGCTTTGCTTGCAGGTTCTATCATTGCAATTTCTCTGATCGATAGTGATAAACTATCAGCTTCTCTTGGAGCTATCACTGTACTCTTTGCTAATTTACTTGGAGCGATGACAATTTTCAATAAAATCAGCAGCGATACAGGAAAAGTAGCTAAAGCATGTACCGCAATGATTGCTATGTCGGTTGCAGTATCTATTCTGGCAGGAGCTTTGAAGAAAGTTTCAGATCTTGATTGGGGCGAACTTGCGAGAGGCTTGGTTGGAATTGCTGGTCTTACGACTATTGTTGTTGCATCATCTAAAGCCATGGCAAGCGGTCAGAAACAAGTTATGAAAGGCGCTACCAGCTTAATTATATTTGGAGCAGCTATCAAAATCCTGGCTTCGGCATGTAGGGATTTATCGAAATTACAGTGGGATGAACTTGGACGTGGATTAACAGGAGTCGGAGTCTTATTTGCTGAGATTGCTGTATTCCTTAGAGTTGCAAAATTTAACGGAAAAATGCTTAGCACTGCGACTGGAATTGTTATTCTGGCGGCGGCAATGAAAGTTCTGGCATCCGCTTGCAAAGATTTTGGTCAGATGGAGTGGAGCGAGATTGGAAAAGGATTAGCCGGAATCGGTGGATTACTTGCTGAGCTTGCAATCTTTACGAATTTGGCTGGAAATGCGAAACATGTGATGTCTACTGGTATGGCGTTAATTACTATCGGTGCAGCAATGAAAATCCTTGCTTCCGCTGTAAAAGATTTCGGTCAGTTACAGTGGGATGAAATTGGCAGAGGTTTAACAGCTATGGGCGTCGCACTAGCAGAGGTAGCCATCGCAGTTAAGCTGATGCCGAAGAACATGATTGGAATTGGAACGGGTCTTGTTATTGTCGGCGGTGCACTTGAAATCATTGCAAACTGTATGAGTAAATTCGGAGGTATGCAGTGGGAAGAAATTGGTAGAGGTCTTACTGTTATGGGCGGGGCTTTAGCTGAGTTAGCTATCAGCCTCAACTTTATGAAAGGTACGCTTGGCGGATCGGCAGCATTATTGGTTGCGTCCGGAGCCTTAGCTGTTCTTGCACCGGTACTCAGTATTTTAGGAGCATTATCGTGGGAAGCTATTGTAAAAGGGCTTATTTCCATTGCCGGAGCATTCACGATTATCGGAGTAGCGGGTGCGGTTCTTACACCATTGGTTCCGACCATTCTCGCGTTATCTGGAGCATTTGCGTTAATTGGTGTTGGGGTACTTACAATCGGAGCAGGTTTACTTGCTGCCGGCACAGGACTTTCTTCACTCGCGATCGGATTCACAGCGCTGGCAACTGCCGGTGCCGCTGGAGCAACAGCAATCGTAGCAGCACTGACGGTTATCGTTGCTGGTATCGCTGGCTTAATTCCGGCTGTCCTTACAAAAGTTGGAGAAGGGATTATTGCGATCTGCAAAGTTATCGCCGCTGGAGCACCAGCTATCGGTGAGGCTGTAAAAGCAGTCATTTTAACTCTGATTGATGTCTTTGTATCTTGTGTACCTCAGTTGGCAGATGGAGCTTTACAATTAGTAGTCGGTGTATTAGCAGCACTTGCTACTTACACGCCTCAAATCGTAGATCTAGCCTTCAAGTTCCTTATTGGAATTTTAGAGGGTATTGCTAGTAATCTGCCATCACTGATTAAAGCTGGAATTGATGTTCTTATGGCGTTCTTTACCGGTGTCGTCGATGCATTAAGCGGAATTGATACTGGGGCTTTACTGAAAGGAATAGCCGGAATCGGTCTGTTATCGGCTATTATGCTTGCTCTTAGTGCAACCGCAGCACTTGTTCCTGGAGCAATGGTTGGAATTCTTGGAATGGGGGCAGTTGTCGCTGAGATGGCATTAGTACTTGCAGCTGTCGGCCTCTTGTCGAAACTTCCAGGACTTTCTTGGCTCATCGGAGAAGGTGGAAAGCTTTTACAGGGTATCGGAACGGCAATCGGTCAGTTCGTTGGCGGAATTGTCGGTGGATTTATGAGCGGTGTGTCGAGTCAGTTCCCACAGATTGGAGCTGATTTATCTGCTTTTATGAATAATGTTCAGCCGTTCTTACAGGGAGCAAGTCAGATTCAGCCATCTATGATGGACGGAGTAAAGGCATTAGCCGAGACAGTGCTTATTCTGACGGCGGCTGATATTTTACAGGGATTGACTTCTTGGCTTACAGGAGGATCATCTTTATCTAAGTTCGGAGAGGAACTTGTACCGTTTGGCGAAGCTATGCGAGATTTCTCGCTGGCTATCGGAAATATGGACGGAGAAATCGTGGCAAACGCAGCGACGGCTGGTAAAGCATTAGCTGAAATGGCAGCCACAATTCCAAATACAGGCGGATTAGTGTCGTTCTTCGCAGGAGAAAATGACATGACCGCCTTTGGAAAGCAGCTTGTACCGTTCGGTGAAGCTATGAAACAGTTCGGAGACGCAATCACCGGACTTGATGCAAACGCAGTCACTGAGGCAGCAATCGCCGGTAAGGCAATGGCAGAGATGGCAACAACCATTCCGAATTCGGGTGGTGTTGTAGGATTCTTTGCTGGCGAAAACGATATGGGCGAGTTCGGAAAACAGCTCGTACCATTCGGCGAAGCCATGAAAGCATTTGGCGATGCAGTTCGTGGACTGGAAGCCGATGCAATCGTCAATTCTGCAACGGCAGGTAAGGCTTTGGTCGAACTTGCGGATACAGTTCCGAATACCGGTGGCGTCGTGGCATTCTTTACCGGAAACAACGATGTTGATACTTTCGGCGAAAAGCTTGTACCATTTGGTGAGGCTATGAAGGCATATTCCGAAGCTATTATGGGCATGGATTCTGCGGCTATTACGAATTCGGCAACAGCTGGTAAAGCTCTTGTAGAACTTGCCAATACAATCCCGAATACCGGAGGACTTGTAAGCTGGTTTACTGGCGACAACGATCTTGGCGGTTTCGGTGACAGTCTGGTTCAGTTCGGAAGTGGAATTAAGAGTTATTCGGATTCTATTTCTGGAATTGATACCGGAATCATGTCGAGCGTAATCACACAGGTAAATCGCCTTGTTGAGATGGCTAAGGGAATGGCTGAGTTGGATACGAGTGGTATGAGCGGTTTCAGTACAGCGCTTACACAGCTTGGAAATAACGGAATCGACAGCTTTATTAACGCATTCACAGATGCGAGCGGAAGAGTGACATCAGCCGCAACATCTATGCTGACAACATTCGTCAATGCGGCTAATGCGCAAAAGAGCAATATGACATCTACGTTTACGACCATGATGCAGGCTGTACTTACGACCCTTACAAACTATCAAACCCAGTTCAATACGGCAGGCTCTACGTTGATGACAAAATTCATCACCGGAATCAAATCTCAGGACGGAAATACCAAAACTGCCATTACCAATATAATTAGCGGTTGTGTTACTGCTATCAACAACAAGCAAACCCAGTTCAATACAGCAGGTGCGAACCTCATGATCAAACTCATTGCCGGAATCAAATCGAAAGATTACGAAACTAGAAATGCGTTTGTAAACATCTTAAGTTCATGCCTTACAGCTATTGCGAACAAGTATCCGGAATTTCAAAATGCAGGAATGCAGTGCATGATTAAGTTCATTGCTGGCATTAAGGAAAAAGCCGAAGAAGTAAAAACTGCCTTCACCGGGAATCTTAATGCTTCTGTAACGGCTATCCGGGACTACCACGATCAGTTTAAACAGGCTGGTGCTTACCTGGTAGAGGGCTTTGCTGATGGAATCAGTGAGAACACATATCGCGCAGAAGCGAAAGCCAGAGCAATGGCAAGGGCTGCGGCAGAAGCAGCAGAAGACGAATTGGACGAACATTCACCTTCCAGAGTAGGATACCATATCGGTGATTTCTTTGGATTGGGATTCGTCAATGCAATCGGAACCTATGCAGTAAAGGCATACAACGCAAGTGCTGATATGGCTAAATCAGCAAAAACAGGTCTTGGAAACGCAATCGCAAAGGTAAAGGATATGATCGACAACGGCGTTGATACTCAGCCTATGATTCGACCGATTCTGGATCTGTCAGACATTGAAGAGAAGAGCCATCGACTGAATACACTGTTCAGCAGATCACAGGCGTTGACTGTCAGCACAGGAATTGCAGCATCACGTGAGCGGAATCTTCAAAATGAAGATACCAATCCGAATACAGGAAACTCTTACAAATTTGTACAGAATAACTATTCGCCTAAGGCACTGTCGAGAACAGAGATTTATCGGCAGACGAAGAATCAGTTCTCGGCGATGGAAAGGATGGTGGAAACTTGATTCGAGCAGTCACGTTTACAAACTATCTTGGCGATAGTATCCGACTTGATTTGGCGAGACCGGAGGAATCCGGTTTCATCATCAAGTCTGTAACTGGCTTGGGGCCGGGAAAAGCGAACATCAATACGACAGAAATAGCTACAAACGATGGAAGCCTGTTCAATTCTTCAAGGATGCCGAGCCGAAACATTGTTATTTCTCTTGCGTATATGTGGAAGGATTCCATCGAAGACGTAAGACAGCTTTCATACAAGTATTTTCCTATTAAAAAGAAACTCACAATGCTTATCGAAACCGATAACAGGCAGGCGGAGATTGAAGGGTACGTCGAATCAAATGACCCAGCAATCTTCAGTAAAGATGAGGGTTCGGATATCTCAATCGTGTGTCCGAATCCTTTCTTTTATTCTGCTGGAAAAGACGGAATCAACACGACTATCTTCTATGGCGTAGAGGCACTGTTTGAGTTTCCTTTCAGTAACGAATCGTTTCAGGACCCGTTGCTGGAAATGGGAGAAATCAAAAATGAAACAGAGCAGGTGGTTGTGTATAATGGCGACGCTGAAATCGGAGTGACTATTACGATTCATGCAATCGGTGAAGCCAGCAATATCACAATCTATAATACCGGTACTCGTGAAGTGATGCGGATCGATACCGATAAATTGGAGAAATTCACTGGCTCTGGAATTATAGCAGGTGATGAAATTATCATCTGCACTGTAAAAGGAAACAAGTCGATTACGCTTCTTAGGAACGGAAAGACTACAAACATCTTGAACTGCCTGGATAAAAATGCAGATTGGTTCCAGCTTGCGAAGGGCGACAACATCTTTGCCTATACAGCTGAGTACGGAAGTACAAATTTACAGTTTAAGATTGAGAACCGTATTGTTTACGAGGGGGTATAAGCACTATGGATGTGACGATTTTAAACACTGACCTGGATGCTGTCTCCATCGTGGATACGTACGAATCCTTCATCTGGACTGATCGGTATTATGCATATGGTGACTTCGAGCTGTATGAAGCAATGCGAGATGGTCTTCTGGATTATATCAAACAGGACTATTATTTGCAGAGCAAGGAATCTGAGCATGTGATGATCGTAGAAAAAATCCAGATTACTTCCGATACCGAAGACGGTAACCATGTAACGGTTACTGGACGCTCATTAGAATCTATTCTCGATAGGCGAATCGTCTGGGGACAAAAGCTATTAAGCGGAAATCTTCAAAATGGAATTAAAACATTGCTCAATGAAAATATAATTTCCCCATCAGACAGCAATCGAAAAATTCCAAACTTTATTTTCAAAGAATCAATCGACCCGGCAATTACAAAGTTGAAACTGGAAGCTCAGTATACCGGTGATAATCTATACGATGTCATTCAGAAAATTTGCGAGGAGCAGGGTATCGGTTTCAAGATTACGCTGAACGATGAAAAGCAGTTCGTCTTTGAATTGTATGCCGGTTCTGACAGGTCATACAATCAGACAGAGAATCCATACGTTATATTTTCTCCGAAATTTGAGAATATCATCAACAGTAACTATATCGAATCCAAAGCTTCGTTGAAAACCGTGACTTTGGTTGGTGGAGAAGGTGAGGGTGCTGGTCGAAGATACACTACAGTTGGCGGTGGTTCTGGTTTGAATCGTAGGGAACTGTTTACGGATGCTCGTGACATCTCTTCGAATGTTGGAAGTGATGATGCATTGACCGATGCCGAGTATATGGCTCAGTTGCAGCAAAGAGGAAAAGAAAAACTTGCAGAAAATGTGAGCATTACCTCATTTGAGGGAGAAACGGAAACAACTATCATGTTCCAGTATGGAAAAGATTTCTTTAACGGGGACATTGTACAGATTGCGAACGAATACGGACACGAGACAAAAGCTCGTATTCTTGAAATTGTTCGTTCAGAAGATAAGGACGGTTATTCCGTCTATCCGACTTTTAAGACTATAGAACAGGAAGGAGCGTGATGAAGAAGTGAGTGTAACATTTGGATTTTATAATTCAAAAGAAGGAGATCGGCGCTACGATGCTATTCAGATGTCCAGCATTTTCGATGGAATCATTCAGGACGGAATCTTGCAGCATGTCGGAACTGCAATGGTTGTAAAAGAATCGGAAGCAATGATTATCAACGTTGGTGTCGGACGAGCCTGGTTCAATCACACTTGGACACTGAATGACGCTCTGTTACCGTTAGTAGTTCCACAGTCCGAGATTCTGCTGAACCGATATGATGCAGTTGTACTTGAAGTGGATTCGAGAGAGGCCGTCAGAGCAAATGACATCAAAATCATTAAAGGAACCCCAGCATCGAATCCAACGAAACCTACGATGGTGAAGACGAATGATCGCTGGCAATATCCACTGGCGTATATTTATGTCGGCGCCGGGGTCACTTCTATTCGACAGGCAAACATCACGAACTGCGTTGGAACTTCAGAGTGTCCATTCGTGACGGCTCCATTGGACAAGGTTGAAATCAATGATTTGATTGCCCAATGGCAGGACCAGTGGAAAGAGTTCTACGAAAAGCAGACTACTGATATGGAAGAAACAAATAAGTTTTGGAAAGAGCAGTGGTCTACCTGGTTCCTGGCACAGACTGAGGAGATTCAGTCGGCATATTTGACATGGGAAGCTCAGTGGAACCTTTGGTACTCGGAGCATACAGCAGATATGGAAGCCACAAGTACCTATTGGAAAGAAAAATGGGAGGCGTGGTTCAACGAATACACAAGCATCAATACTGCGGAAATGGCTGATTGGAAACAGAAATCAGAAACAGAATTTCGCGATTGGTTTGAGCAGTTACAGGCACTGTTGGATAGCAATACAGCGGCGAGTCTTGCGAAAAAGCTTCTGGAATTGCAGGAGCAGGTAGATATTCTTAACCAGTTCAGTTCCAACCTTGAAAATGAATACACGGTATATCAGAAGCTTTATGACAATGGATACCGTACTTACGGAGACGTGCTCGATTCTTCGGACGCATCCATTACTGACAGCAATTTGGATACGGTCATTGGACGTACATATTCCAGTGATCTTCTCCGTGACAGTAATGGTGATGTTATCGAAGGACGGGCTATTTTTGTCATTAAATAAAGGAGGATTCATTAAATGAAAATCACAGACTACGAAAAGGTCCAGGCATTAGCAGCAAGTAATATTTTCCTGCTTGACGGACCTAACGGGACAAAGACTATTGCAGCAGATACTTTAGCAAAGGCGTTAATTGGTCTTTTAAGTTCCAAAGATTTTATCGGAGGAGTAAATCTTTCCGAACTTACCCAGATCAACGAGCTGGTATCTGGTAACAAATTACTTATCGGGACTGCGGACGGAAACAAGGCTATCGCCGCTGAAGATGCACTCTTTGCCATGTTAGATAGCTTTGCTCCAGTGGAGCTTCGCCGAGTTATCTTCAGAGGTAAAAATCTCGGAACAGCTCTGACAGCGGTACAGAAAGCCGCTATTAAGGATGGTTCCTTTAAAGGAATGTTCCTTGGCGATTATTGGAGTATCGGAGGCCGTATCTGGCGTATCGTTGATATGGATTACTGGTACAACTGCGGTGACACTGCATTTACAAGCCATCATCTTGTGATCATGCCGGATGAAGCGCTTTACAATGCACAGATGAATACTACCAATATTACAACCGGTGGATACGTTGGTTCTGAGATGTATAAAAAGAACCTGGCGAACGCAAAGACAATCGTCAATGCGGCTTTCCAGGGTTCTGTTCTTACTCACAGAGAATACCTGTGCAATGCGGTTGCAAACGGAAGACCGTCCGGTGGAGCATGGTTTGATTCCAGTATTGAGCTCCCGAACGAACCTATGATGTATGGACATCTTCATTTTAGTCCGACTTCTGACGGTTCCACTGTTCCGAGCATCTACACAATCAGCAAGACTCAGCTGGCGTTGTTCATGGTGTGCCCTAAATTCATCGTAAACAGATCTTACAACCAGTGGTTAAGAGACGTCGTTTCTTCGGCTTACTTTGCCTATGTGGGCCACGGTGGCAGTGCGGACTGCAGCGGCGCTTCGGTCTCTTTTGGAGTTCGTCCGGTCTTCCCGGTTGGTTAATTAAGATCGCGGGGCCTTGTGCCCCGTTTATATTTTTGAAAGGAGCTTCTAATCATGGAAGAAAAAATCTATAAAATTACCCTCGGTGATGGAACTGAGATTTCCAATCTTAAGTTGAACGGAAACAATTTCATTTCCACAGAAAAGATCGAGGAATCCGTATTTGCAGATAACTGCTCTCCGGTTACTATCAGCGACGGAACAACTGAGACTGTTCATCCAAACATGGAACGGGTTCAGATCGTTGAGCAGGTTCCAGGGGAATACTGGTTTGTCCTTAGAGATATTTCTGAGGAGGAATTTGCCAGAACCAAAATGCAGTCTGACATCGCCTACATTGCAATGATGTCCAATGTAGAGCTTTAAGAAGGGAGATCACCATGGAACATAGCAAGAATTACAGTAAAGTAAAGCTTTGGTACAGCATGAAAATGTGGAATGAGACCAGAGTTCGTAATGCGGTGAAGATGGGCTGGATCACCAAAGAGGAGTTCGCCGAGATCACTGGTAAAGATTACGAATGAGTGTTCTGTTAGGCGACAGGAAAGAGTCAAAATTCGAAGCGATTACGTACTCGATCGAGTTGCATGATATGCTGATACTCCTTATGCAAAGGGGATTTGGTGTTAAGGATGTGGACAGCTTTGTTCGGAAGAAGTATGCGTATGGAGAAATTTCGGAAGAAAACTTTGCTAAGTACAGAGAACTGATGCGGAGTTTCAAATCGAAAGTAAATCAGTGTGCTTCCTTAATAACGAGCAATGTTAGAGCGGCAAATACCATTTACCCACGGTCAATGCACGAGTACGAGACCAGGAGAGATTACCAGAATGCGGCCATTGTAAATTGCGAGCAGCTCATTAACGAGTTGCAGCGGGTTGTTGAAATATTCGATGTAGATCTGAATTTATACAACCGGTATGTTAAAGCTATCGACCGAGAAATCGGATTGATAAAAAGGTGGCGTCAAAGAGACATGGCGATTAAGTCGCGGTTAGAAAAAGGGTAACATCTAAAAAATTGCGTCGTTTCTTCGGCTAACTTTGCCAATGTGAACAACAATGGCAATACGAACTACAACAACGCTTCGAACTCTAATGGAGTTCGTCCGGATTCTTCGATTAACCAACGAAGAAGGAGATGCTATCCGTTCCGCAAGGATAAATAATAAAGCCTAATACAATTTACTACGGTAAGTATTGTTATAACGGTGAATAGGTTATGAACTACGAGGAGATTGTCTGTGACGCCAATAACTTGTATAGGGCTTATAAGGTCTCTGTGAAGAGCAGCAAGTGGAAAGAATCGACGCAAAAATTTATGATGAATTTCCTGCGGTACATATTCGAAATCCAAGATGATCTAATAAATCGGACACTTCAAAATGGACCGACACAGGAATTCGAGCTGCACGAAAGAGGCCGGATAAGACCTATTACAAGCATTCAAATCCGCGATCGCATCGTCCGACATTCTCTGTGCGATGAGGTTTTACTTCCAGAAGTTAGGAAACATATCATCTATGATAACTGCGCATCTATCAAGGGGCGCGGAATTTCACAACAGAGAAAACGATTCGAAATCCATCTCCACAAATACTACCAATTATACGGAAATGACGGTTATATTCTATTCGGTGACTTTTCAAAGTTCTATGACAATATTATCCATGAGATCGCTAAACGAGAATTACTAAAGCTGTTCGATGACGATGAGTTTATTGACTGGCTTTTAACGTTGATATTTAAGGGCTTCCAGATCGATGTTTCGTACATGTCTGACGAGGAATACGAGGCTTGTATGACCGATACTTTCAATAAACTGGAGTATCGGAACATTCCAAAAGAGAAGCTCACTGGCGAAAAGTGGATGGAGAAGTCTGTCAATATTGGAGACCAGCTTTCGCAAGTCATTGGAATTTATTATCCGTATCCCATTGATAATTACGTCAAGTATGTACGTCAGCAGAAATTTTATGGAAGGTATATGGACGATTGGTACATCATGAATCCCAGTAAAGAAGAGCTTGAAGACTTGCTCGAAAACATCTGTGAAATTGCAGCTAAACTGGGAATCCATATCAATCGTAAGAAAACTAGAATCGTTAAGATTTCGAGCAAATACAAATTCCTGCAAATCAAGTACACACTTACAGATACTGGTAAAGTCATCAAACGAATAAATCCGGATCGAGTTACCGCCATGCGTAGAAAACTCAAGAAACTTGCCGTTAAGGTTGAAAATGAAGAAGCGGATTACGACAATGTCGAAAATATGTTTCGCGGTTGGATGGGAGGACATTATAAACTCTTATCCAGAGAACAACGAAAGAATTTAATACAGCTTTACGAAGACCTATTTAGTAAGGAAATCGCAATAGTCAACAAGAAGCTGATTGTTTCTGATAGGTCTGCATGATTGCACATAAAGAAGGAGGAAAACGATGGAACTATGGTTTCAGGTTGTACTTACGATCTTTAGCTCAGTTCTTGCATCTTCTGGGCTGTGGGCCTATTTGCAAAAGAAAAGCGAGCAAAAAGATGTTAAAACAGAGATGCTTATTGGATTGGCACATGACAGGATCATGTATCTTGGAATGTCGTATATTGACCGTGGGTGTGTAACCCAGGATGAATATGAAAATCTGAGGGTATATCTCTACGAACCCTACGAACGTATGGGCGGGAACGGTTCAGCGAAGCGAATTATGCAGGAGGTGGACAAACTCCCGATTCATAAATTTATAGAGAAGGAGGAAGAGCACAATGAGCATGAGTAACAAGACATACGACATCCTTAAGTGGATTGCTATGTATCTGCTTCCGGCTGCTGGTACATTATACTTTGCACTGGCCGGAATCTGGAGTCTCCCGTATGGAGAGCAGGTGGTCGGAACTATCACTGCGGTTGATACTTTCCTTGGTGTTATCCTTGGAATCAGTACATCCCAGTACAACAAGACTGCTGATAAAGAAAAATAATGAAAGTGTCATGGAGGACTAAACATTATGGCGAATCTGAATGTAAACAAAGTCATTTATGGGGGGGGATGTCCTTATCGATCTTACTGGCGATTCCGTCAGTGCAGATAAGATCCTCAAAGGTATTACTGCTCACGATAAGAGCGGTGCAAAGATCACAGGTATCTGTACTTTCGACAGCGATACTTCAGAGGATACTGCGGCTGTCGCAGAGATTCTCGTAGGAAAGACTGCGCACGCCCGTGGAAGTAAACTTACAGGTACTATGAAGAACAACGGTGCGGTTAAAGGTACCATCTCAACGGTTGCTGGAGAATATACAGTACCGCAAGGCTATCATGACGGTTCTGGTAAGGTGTCTATTGATGCCACTGAACAGGCAAAGCTTATTGCTACTAACATTCGTGAGGGTGTGACGATTCTTGGCGTTGAAGGTGCTATGTCTGGTTCTGAAGATATGAAGCCGCAGAGCAAGGAGGTAACACCGTCCAAAGAAGCTCAGACGATTATGCCGGATGAAGAGTACAACTGCTTATCTCAGGTTACAGTTAAGGCAATCCCGTATGTAGAAACCGACAACTCTGCCGGGGGGAAGACTGTTACGATCGGATAAGGAGGTTTTGTCAAATGGCTGCGAATAAAGTCGTATTCGGCAATAAAGTTTTGATCGACCTTACCGGCGATACTGTTACGGAAGAAGCTTTGTTGAAGGGCTATACCGCACACAAAGCAGATGGTACAATTATTACCGGAACGGCTTTCGCAGGATATCCTAACGAGTTCGTGTTCTTAGATAACATCGAAGACTCAAGCGGAAACCCAATCAAAGACAGTTCCGGTAAAACAATTCAGGGACAAACCGTCTATCGTAAAGCCCGCAACTCGGTTCTTTTGGATTCTACGGGTGATGTGATTGAAGACGGTTTTGAATAGTAGATAGAGGTGGTTAAGTTTGTGTGGGTGTCGTTTATTTCTCGATTATTCCTACATTTGAACCCTCTAGGTACTATAAATGCTGGATAGTTTGTTTCTAACATAAAAAAAGATTTTGAATCGATAGAGAAAGAGTGACAGGAGGGAGTAAGACTATGGGTCAGACATCGGGTTCAGACAGGAATTACATTTATAAAGATAAGAGTGAACGCTACCGCTATATGAATACATTTTATATTTTTGCAGTGGTTATTTTATGGGTACTGTTTGGGGTGTATCTGCTGGCGAAGCTTGCGAGCAAGAGCATTGCAGTCGGTACGGCGGTCGGAAATGTTGTGCTGATTATTTTATTTGCGGTGGTTGAACTGGCGTTTTATCTGCGCAATAAGTCTGATGTGAGATTAAAGAGGGTTGTTGCCATCGGTGTCGGCGTAGAATTTGCGTTGATTGGAATGCAGACAGATGCAGAGTTTATCTATTTTGCACTTATTGCCATTCTGACATTGCAGATTCCGTATTATGATATGAAGAGATATAAACAGACCTGTATCGCTTTTTCGGCGTTATTTACACTGGTGGAGGTCATTCGTGTAATCAAGGGGATTGGTTTGCGGGATGTGGACAGCCTGTGCCGGGTATTATGTGTGTATCTGTTATTTTTCATTATGTACCGGGTGGGCAGCATAGCCAAGACATTCAGCGATCATGCACTGGGTTCTGCAGCGTCCGAGGGTGAGAAACAGAAGGTGATGCTGGAAGGAATCCTTGACATCTCAAAGACTGTGCGGGATGAGTCTGAGAGGAGTACCAGTCTTGTGGATGAACTGGTGCACACTTCGGAGACAGTTGCGCAGAGCATGCAGGAGATTTCTTCCGCAACCAACACGACGGCGAAGAATATCGAAGAGCAGAATAATATGACACAGAGTATCCAGTCGGCTATTGACGAGACGGGCGAGCGCTCCAGAAAGATGGTGGATGTGGCGACGGATTCCAATGAGAATATTCAGGAGAATCTGCAGGTAATGGAAGAATTGAAGAACCAGTCCGAGCAGATCGCGGCGACGAATCATGAAGTGACGGAGTCCATGACACGCCTGCAGAATAAGACCAAGGAGGTCGAGGAGATCGCAGGCATGATCCTCAATATCTCCAACCAGACGAACCCGCTGGCACTCAACGCATCCATTGAGAGTGCGAGAGCCGGTGAGGCAGGACGCGGATTTGCCGTGGTTGCTGAACAGATCAGACAGCTTGCCGAGCAGACGAAGAAGTCCACGGAGGAGATTACCACGATCATCAACGAGCTGAATGAAAATGCACGCGACGTTATGACTTCGGTGGAGTCTTCGGTGGAAGCGACAGAGAGCCAGAATGAGAAGATTGCGGTTGCGGCAGAGTCTTTTGAACGTCTGAATGAAAATATGTCACAGCTTATCGGAGATATCAATGAGATCGCGGGACAGATCACAGGACTGTCGGATTCCAACAACCGTATTGTGGAGAATATCTCACAGCTGTCTGCAGCGACAGAGGAAGTGACTGCAAGCGCCGAGCAGGTGCGTGAGATAAGCGAGCAGAACCGGAACTATGCGGAGGAAGTAAAGGGGGCCATCGGAACGATCCGAGGCAGAACTGACGAGATGAAGCAGTTTACATAAAAAGAAAAGCGGGATCCATGATATTGTGAGATTACCCGAGAACCGAAAGTTCCGGAATAGAACAGACGGCGGCAATTCTTTGAAGCAAAATTCATGTATTTCTTCCATGCCGTGCTTGACATCCAATTCCGTGTCTCTTCCACGTTTGGACACTCACAGAGTGTGTCCGACGAGCCGCAGACAATGAGCGGACTTTTTGGTGTCCCTAATGGCACCTCTTCACAGACAATATAAAACCGCGCGAACCGAACTCGCCGGCATCTGCTATTGAAAACAGGGCAGATGCCGACTCAGACAGCGGCTTC
>JABLTR010042912.1_pt1 | contig 155467 bp, 154 predicted proteins | sample 7160071 | NCBI WGS metagenome assembly JABLTR01 (sample SAMN14651230, study PRJNA627086) | human gut metagenome | isolation source: feces | host: Homo sapiens
AGGCCGTCGGCGGTGGCTAGGGTACGGCCCCCCAGGCCGGAGATGGCCTCTGCCATGGCGGCCAGGCGGTCGCTCTCCTTCAGGCGCAGGCGCTGGGCGTTGAGGATGCGCGTTTCCCCCTGGCTCAAGGCGGCGCAGACGGACAGGGCCGGCACCATGTCGGGAATCTGGGCGGCGTCGATGGTGATGCCCCGCAGGCCGCCAAAGGGCTCACGGGCCCGGGGGTTGCGGGCGGTGAGGACACCGCCCTCCCAGGAAACCGGCAAGCCGAACTGGCGGAACAGCTCCACGCAGGCCTTGTCCCCCTGGAGGGAGGCCGCGTCCAGCCCCTGGATGGCCACCGGCGCCCCTGTGGGGGACAGCGCCGCCATGCACAGGAAAAAGGCCGCCTGGGACCAGTCGCCCTCCACCTGGCAGTTGTGGGGGGTATAGCGCTGGCCGCCGGGGATGTGCCAGCCCTGGGGCGTCTCCTGGGCGGTGACGCCGTACTCCCTCAAGATGGAGAGGGTGAGCGCCACGTAGCCCTTGGACTCCAGGGGGGAGGTGAGGACAATCTCGCTGTCGCCCTCCAGCAGGGGCAAGGCGAACAGCAGCCCGGTGACAAACTGGGAGCTGACGTTGCCGGGCATGCGGTAGACGCCGCTTTTCAGCTTGCCGGAAATCTCCAGGGGCAGGCCGCCCTGGGAGCGGAACTCCACCCCGTGGGCGGGCAACAGCTCCCCGTAGACGCCCAGGGGGCGCTCCGGCAGGCGGCCGCGGCCCACAAACCGGGCGGAGACCCCCAAGGCCGCGACAATGGGGATGAGGAACCGCAGCGTGGAGCCGGACTCCCGGCAGTCGATGGCGGCATTTTGGCGGCCGAGGTTAGCGGCGTCCAAGGTGAGGGTGGCAGCGGCCTCGTCAAAGCTCACCTTGGCGCCCAGGGCCTCCACCGCGGCCACGGTGGCCTGGATGTCCTCGCTCATGTCCACGTGGGAGAGGGTGCACTTCCCCCGGGACAGGGCGGCGCAGAGCACCTGGCGGTGGGCGGCGCTTTTGCTGGGGGGGATGCGCACCAGCCCCCCTTGGAACTGGTTTCCGTAAATCACTTGCGCCACAGGGATGCCTCCTTTACAGCAGGGTTTTCAGCCTATCCCGGGTGACGGGATAGATGGCGGCCTCCCCCAGCTGGGTGAGGAGGATGAGCCGCAGGGTGGAGCCGTCGCTTTTCTTGTCCAAAGCGGTGGCCTCTACAATCTCCTCCCAGGAGAAGCTGTCCTGGGTGGGCAGGCCGTAGCGCTCCAGCACGGCGGCCACCCGGGCCCCGGTGCCTGCCGGGGTGACGCCCAGCCTCTCCCCCACCTGGCAGGCCAGCACCATGCCGATGCCCACGGCCTCCCCGTGGGAGAGGTCTTGGAAGTTGTGGAGCTTCTCCAAGGCGTGGCCAAAGGTGTGGCCGAAGTTTAAAATCATCCTGCGGCCGGTGTCCCGGGTATCCTCCTCCACAAAGGACTTCTTGCTGGCCACGCACCGGGCCAGCAGCTGCTCCAGGTCCTCCAGGGCGGTGCCGGCCTCCAGGGCCTCCAAAAGGGGCTTATCGGAGATGCAGCCGTACTTGATGACCTCCCCCATGCCGTCCCGGAAGAAACGCTCCGGCAAGGTGGCCAGGGTCTCCGGGTCGGTAAGGACGGCCTCGGGCTGGTGGAAGGCGCCCACCAGGTTTTTGCCCACCGGCAGGTCCACGCCGGTTTTGCCGCCCACGCTGGCGTCCACCTGGGAGAGCAGCGTGGTGGGCACCTGGAGGAAGGGCATGCCCCGCAGGAAGGTGGCCGCGGCAAAGCCGCCCATGTCCCCGGTGACGCCGCCCCCCAGGGTGACGATGAAGTCCGTGCGGGTGAAGCCCTGCCGGGCCAGGGCGCTGTACATCTCCAGCACCGTGGACAGCTGCTTGGAGGCCTCCCCCGCGGGGAACACAAAGGTGGAGACAGCAAAGCCCGCCTTTTCCAAAGAGGCCTTCACCCGCTCCCCGTAGAGGGGGTAGACGTTGGTCTCGCTGATGAGCATGGCCTGGGAGCCGGGCTTGCGGGTTTGCAGGGCCATCTCCCCCACCCGGTCCAGCAGGCCGTTTTCTAGGATGACGCTGTAGGGCCGCGCCGTCTGGATTGTCAGCTTCATGGGTACCATCCTTTCTGGGCCTCAGCCCACTTCCCGTTTCACCTGGGCCGCGGCCTGGAGCAGCCGCCGCAGCTCCTCCTCGTCGGCCTGGTCCACGGCCTGGCGGAACCGCCCCAGGTTGCGCTGGAGCTCGTCCAGCTCCTCTACCAGGCACTGGCGGTTGTCTAAAAACAGGCGGCTCCACAGGGCGTCGTTGATGTTGGCCACCCGGGAGACGTCCCGGTAGCTGCCCGCGGAAAAGCCCTGGTGCTCTCTGCACCGGGGGGAGAGCACATAGGCGCAGGCCAGCACATGGGGCACCTGGGAGGTGTAGGCGATGTTCCTATCGTGCTCTTGGGCGGTGACTTTCACCACCCTGCCAAAGCCCATCTGCCGGGCCAGGCCCTCCACCACGGCCACCGCCTGGGGGGAGGCCTTCCCCGGCACCAAAATGTACGAGGCGCCGATGAAGATGCTGGGGTCGCTGGCGGCAAAGCCGCTTTGCTCCTTGCCGGCCATGGGATGGCCCGCCACAAACTGGTAGGGGGCGTTTTGGGAGAGCTCCTCCATGGCGGCGCAGATTTCCTGCTTGATGCCGCAGGCGTCGGTGAGGACGCACCCGGGCTTGAGCCGGCTGCCGTAGCTGCGGACGAAGTCCAAAATGTCCTCGGGATAGAGGCAGAGGTACACCACATCGGCGCGCTCCAAATCGGAAAGGGCGGCCTTGCCGTCAATGGCGCCGCAGGAGCAGGCGTCCAGCAGCACGTCGTCGTTTACATCCATGCCCAGCACCCGGTGGGAGGTGTTCTGTTTCAGCGCCTTGGCCAAAGAGCCCCCGATAAGGCCCAGGCCTACAATGACGATCTCCATGGGCTTACAGGCTGCGCACCAGGCCGGAGACCTGGGAGACCTTCTTGGCCAGGGCGTCGAACTGGGCGGGGGTGATGGACTGGGCGCCGTCGCACAGGGCGTGGCTGGGGTCGTTGTGGACCTCGATAATCAGGCCGTCGGCGCCAATGGCGGCTGCCGCCAGGGCCAGGGGCTCGATGAGCCAGTTGATGCCGGAGGCGTGGCTGGGGTCCACGATGACGGGCAGGTGGGACAGCTTTTTAATCACCGGCACGGCGGAGATGTCCAAGGTGTTGCGGGTGAAGGTCTCGTAGGTGCGGATGCCCCGCTCGCAGAGGATGACCTGCTCGTTGCCGCCGGCCATGATGTACTCGGCGCTCATCAGCAGCTCCTCGATGGTGTTGGCCAGGCCCCGCTTTAAGAGGATGGGCTTGTTCAGCCGGCCCAGCTGCTTTAACAGCTCGAAGTTCTGCATGTTCCGGGCGCCCACCTGGATGATGTCCACGTCCTCGAACAGGGGCAGGTGCTCGATGCTCATAATCTCGGTGACGATGGGCAGGCCGGTTTTCTTCTTGGCCTCGGAGAGGAGCTCCAGGCCCTCGGCCTTCATGCCCTGGAAGGAGTAGGGGGAGGTGCGGGGCTTGAAGGCGCCGCCCCGGAGGAACTGGGCCCCGGACTTCTTCACGCTTTCGGCGATGCCGCAAATCTGCTCCTCGCTCTCCACGGAGCAGGGTCCGGCGATAAGGGCCAGCCCACCGCCGCCAATCTTCTGGCCGCCGGGCAAGGTGATGACGGTGTCGTCGGGGTGGAACTTGCGGTTGGCCTTTTTGTAGGGCTCCTGCACCCGCTTGACGCTCTCCACGAAATCCTGGGCCTCGATATACTCCGCGTCGATGGGGGTGGTGTCGCCGATAAGGCCCAGCACGGTGCTGTGGGTTCCCACCCAGGTGTTCACCTGCACGCCGTATTGGCCGGTGAGCTTTTGGATGAATTCATCCACCACTTCTTGTTTCTGATGGGGTTTGAGTACGATAATCATGGAACTTCCCTTCCTTTCACAAAATGAAACACAAACAAAAAAGGCGGGGCCTGTTCGGCTCCGCCAGCTTTCAGCATGTAAGTTTTAGAATAGAGCAACTCCGCAGCTTCCCCAGGATTTCCAAAGGACGCCGGGTGGTACCAACCTGGCCTTTCCTTGGGCGGGATACCCCGTGCCCTGGGCTGCCGTGCTCCCATGCTATGGACAAACGCAGCCGGTATTTTCCCACGCACAAAAAGCCTGGGCCGTAAATCGCAGGCTCAAGCTAAAATAATAGCTAAATCGCTTTGTGCTACAGGAAACCATACCGTCTTTGTTCCTCCACGTCTTTTGCAAGATTCGCTCTTATGTTACTCCAAGGCCGTGCGTTTGTCAAGCCTTTTTTGCTTTACGACCAAAAAGCGGTAAAGCAGCCTTACTGGAACAGCGCCGCCACCCGCTTGGCCACCACTACGGCAGGGGCGCCGCCGTCCACGGTGATGTCCGCGGCGGCACGGTACAGGGGCACCCGCTTTTCATACAGCTCCGCTATGACCTTCCGCCTATCCGGCACCTGGAGCAGCGGCCGGCGCTTGTCGTTTTTCAGCCGCTCCTGGAGGGCCGCCACGGGCACGTCTAAAAACAGGATGTGGGCCCCGTGCTTGTGGAAGGCCTCCACGTTCCGGGGGGACAGCACCGTGCCGCCCCCGCTGGCGATGACCATACCCTTTTGGGCGGCCACCTCCTCCGCGGCTTGGGTCTCCCGGGCGCGGAAGCCCGCCTCCCCCTCTTTGGCGAAAATCTCCGCCACCGTCATACCGGCCTGCTGCTCGATGTAGCTGTCCAAATCGCAGAACTGGCGCTCCAACAGCTTGGCCACCCGCCGCCCCACGCTGCTTTTGCCGCAGCCCATAAAGCCGCACAGCACAATGTTCCCCGAAAGGGGCCGGGGCTTTTGGACGTGGGGCCTGCGCCGGGGGCGGCGCCGTTTCTTCTTTGCTGGTTCCTGATGTTCCATAGCAGCCTCCTCACCCATTTCCCGGGAAAAGCCGGGCCAGCTCCTCCCCCGCGTCTTGGCAGAGGGCTGCGATGTCCTCCGGGCGGAAGCGGGTGCCGTACCAAATCTCATGGGCGGCCACGGCCTGGTAGACCAGCATCTCCATGCCCCCAATGGCCAGGGCACCCGCCTCCCCGGCCAGGCGCAGCAGCTGGGTTTGGGCGGGGTTGTACACCGCGTCGAACACGGCCCGGCACCGGGCTACCACCTCGGCGGAGACAGGGCTCTCCCCGGCATGGGGGTGCATGCCCACGCTGGTAGCGTTGAGGAGCAGGTCGAAGGAGCGCCCTTCCCAGCGGCAGAAAGCCTCCAGTTCCTCATAGGTGTCCACCTCCAGGCAGAAGTCCCTATCCCCCCGCCGGCGCAGGTAGGCGGCCACTTCCTGGGCCAAGGCCACCGCTTTGGGCTGGGAGCTCTCCCGGCAGGCGATGGTCAAGTCCAAATCCCGCTGGCGGGCGGCCGCCTCGAAAGCCAGGGCCCGGGCGGCGCCGCCGTTGCCCAGCAGCAGCACCCGGCCGGAAAAATCGCAGCCGTGGTTTTCCAGGGCCTTGTAGCAGCCGGCGCCGTCGGTGGTGAAGCCCAGCAGCTTGCCCTCTTTCACCTGGACGGTGTTCACCGAGCCGAAGAGCCGGGCCTTTTCCTCCAGGCCGTCTAAAAAGGGCAAAATGGCGCTTTTGTGGGGGATGGTGATGTTGAAGCAGTCCAGCTCCCGCAGGGCGGGCAGGGCGGCGGGCAGGTCCGGCACGTCCAGCACCTGGTAGGAGACGGGGATACCCTCCAGGGCGAAAAGGCGCTGGTGGATAAAGGGGGACATGGTGTGGCCAATGGGATGGCCGATGACGGCGGCGTTTTGCACCCGCATAAAAACACTCCTTTTCCGGGAATCTCGGAAAATATTTTCAATTCATGGTTGACAAAGCAGAACGTACTCAATACAATGTAGGTGACGGATACGGCCCAGGGCACACCCGCCAGCCTTTGGATTGTATCACAAAAAGGCGGGGTTTGTCCATATCCCCCAAAAGGCGCGGCCCCCCAAAACCCTTTTAGAACAAAAACTTAGGAGGAACAAGAAATGGTGTTTGAAAAAGTCAAGGCGATTCTCAGCGAGCAGTTCGATGTTGAGGAGGATTCCATCACTGCGGAAACCACGCTTGCGGACGACCTGGGCGCCGATTCCCTGGACGTTGTGGACCTGCTGATGTCCATCGAGGACGAGTTCGAGGTGGAAATCCCCGACGAGGAAGTGGAGAACATCAAGACCGTTGGCGCTTTGGTGGAGTACATCGAAGGCCACACCAACGCGTAAGCCACACGGTAAACCTAAATTTTGGTAAGAAGCGTGCCCGGGCAGCTGCCCGGGCTCTTTTTCTGCCCGCCGCAAGGAAGGCACTCCCCTTTCTTTTAAGAAAAGGAGCGCGGTTTTTATCCCCCTGGGAAAAGCGGGCGGCCTCTCTCTATAGTAAGAAGGAGGATTCCCGCTTTTTTACAGCGGGACGCCTGTTTTTCCTTGCAAAAAGCGATGCATGCCTATATAATGGACAAAGAATCGAAATCTGCCCGAAAGGACTTGTTTTTTTATGGCACAGCAAAAAAAGATGGTGGAGAACATCACCTCCATGGAGGAAGACTTCTCCCAGTGGTACACCGACGTGGTGAAAAAGGCCGAGCTGATGGACTATTCCAGCGTGAAGGGCTGCATGGTCATTGAGCCCTACGGCTATGCCCTGTGGGAGAACATGCAGGCGGACCTGGACCGGCGCTTTAAGAAGCTGGGTGTGCAGAACGTGTACATGCCCATGTTCATCCCCGAAAGCCTGCTGCAAAAGGAAAAGGACCACGTGGAGGGCTTTGCCCCCGAGTGCGCCGTGGTCACCGAGGGCGGCGGCGAGAAGCTGCCCGAGCGCCTGTTTGTGCGCCCCACCAGCGAGACTCTGTTCTGCGAGCACTATCAGAAGATTATCCACTCCTACCGGGACCTGCCCAAGCTGTACAACCAGTGGTGCAGCGTGGTGCGCTGGGAAAAGACCACCCGGCCCTTCCTGCGCTCCTCGGAATTTTTGTGGCAAGAGGGCCACACCATGCACGAGACCGCCCAAGAGGCCCAGGAGTTCACCCTCTCTATTTTGAAGGTGTACGAGGACTTCTACCGGGAGACTTTGGCTATCCCCGCGGTGGTGGGCCAGAAGACCGAGAAGGAGAAGTTCGCCGGGGCCGAGGCCACCTATACCATCGAGCCCATGATGCACAACGGCGTGGCCCTGCAGGGCGGCACCAGCCACTACTTCGGCGACGGCTTCGCCAAGGCCTTCGACATCACCTATACCGACCGGGAGAACAAGCTGCAGCATCCCCACCAGACCTCTTGGGGCGTTTCCACCCGGATGATTGGCGCTGTGATTATGGTCCACGGCGACGACAACGGCCTGGTGCTGCCCCCGAAGATCGCCCCCATCCAGGTGGTGATTGTGCCGGTGGCCATGCACAAGCCCGGCGTGCTGGAAAAGGCCCAGGAGCTGCAGGAGCGGCTCTCCGAAAAGTTCCGGGTGAAGCTGGACGCCAGCGACAACTCCCCCGGCTGGAAGTACGCCCAGTATGAGATGCAGGGCGTGCCCCTGCGGCTGGAAATCGGCCCCAAGGACATGGAGCAGAACCAGTGCGTGCTGGTGCGCCGGGACAACCGGGAAAAGCAGTTTGTCTCTTTGGACAACCTGGAGGAGGCCATCGAGGGCTCCCTCTCCGCCCTGCACGACGCCATCTACCAGCGGGCCCTGGACAACTTGAAGGAAAAGACCTTTACCGCCACCACCTATGAGGAATTCCTGGACACCGCCCAGAACCACCCGGGCTTTATCAAGGCCATGTGGTGCGGCGACAGCGCCTGCGAGGACAAAATCAAGGAGGAGACCGGCGGCGTGAAGTCCCGCTGCATCCCCTTTGAGGAGGAGCACCTCTCCGACGTGTGCGTGTGCTGCGGCAAACCCGCCAAGCACATGGTGTACTGGGGCAAGCAGTATTGATGGGACAACCTGGGAAAAGGCTGGGGAAAGTTTTCTAAAAGCTTAGGGAAAATCCCTTTACTTTTGCCAGAACCTGTACTAAAATAGGAGCGTAAACTATCCTGCGCCCCGCGCGCGTGGAATGATATTAGGAGGAGATTCCCATGGCAAAGTTAAAAATCGGCTTTATTGGCTGCGGCGGCATCGCCAACCAGAAGCATCTTCCCGGCATGGCACAGCAGACTGAGTTTGTAGACCTGGTGGCGTTCTGCGACCTGATTCCCGAGCGCGCCGAGAAGGCCGCCAAGGAGTACGGCACCCCCGACGCCAAGGTGTACACCGACTATCACGACCTGCTGGCTGACCCCACCATCGACGCCGTGCACGTCCTGACCCCCAACGTGGCCCACTGCGAAATCACCGTGGCCGCCCTGGAGGCCGGCAAGCACGTGCTGTGCGAGAAGCCCATGGCGGCTACCCCCGCCGACGCCCAGAAGATGCTGGACGCCCGGGACCGCACCGGCAAGATGCTGACCATTGGCTACCAGTACCGCCACTTCCCTGTGAACCAGGTTGCCAAGTCTGTGGTGGACGACGGCTGGCTGGGCGACATCTACTACGCCGAGGCCACCTACCTGCGCCGCCGCGGCGTGCCCACCTGGGGCGTGTTCACTGACAAGTCCAAGCAGGGCGGCGGTCCCCTGATTGACATCGGCACCCATGCGCTGGATTTGACCCTGTTCCTGATGAACAACTACGACGTGGACTACGTGGTGGGCACTTCTTTCGAGAAGCTGGGCACCCTTCTGGACCCCAAAGACCAGGGCCAGGTGAACCATCTGGGCCAGCAGGACAACTGGAACAACAAGACCTACGACGTGGAAGACTCCGCTGTGGGCATGATTAAGATGAAGAACGGCGCTGTTATCAACCTGCGCGCTTCCTGGGCTATCAACATGGTCAACGAGACCGGCGCCACCGGCGAGGCCTACACCATGCTGGCCGGCACCAAGGGCGGCCTGGACACCCTGTCCGGCCAGGTGCGGCTGAACCACGTGGTGGGCAGCCAGCCTGCTGTGACCATGGTGGGCAACAAGATCGAGTCCTACATCCCCGGCTTCAGCCAGGGCCCCGCTCCCATCTCCAAGGAGCACGACATCTGGGTGAAGGCCCTGCGCGGCGAGGGCGAGCTGTTCGTCACCGCGGACCAGGCCTTTGTGGTCACCAAGATTCTGGACGCCATCTACCAGTCCTCCAAGACTGGCAAGCCCGTCTACTTCTAAGAAGCCGCCCCAACCTTACAGCAAAAGGATGTGTTTCCCATGAACAACGTCAATTTGCAGATTTATTCCTTTGGCTTTGACTGCGGACTGTCCTTCCTGGACAAAATCCGCAAGGCCGGGGAGCTGGGCTACGCCGGCGTGGAACTGGTGCGGGACTATGAAGGCATTCCCGCCCAGGACGTGGTGAACGCCCTGAAAGAGGCCGGCATCCCCGCTGTTTCCGCCCATGTGGGGCTGGACTTCATCGAGCAGGACCTGCCCTATCTGGCGGAGCTTGGCGTGAAGTATGTGGCCTGCCCCATGGCGGCCTTCAACACGGCGGAGGAAGCCAAAGAGCTGGCCGCCGACTTGAACCGGCTGGGCAAGCTGGCCAAGGAGTACGGCATCACCATTGGCTACCACAACCACACAGGCGAGTTCTACGTGGACCAGGGCAAGTACCTGCTGGACTGGGTGATGGAAAACACCGACCCCCAGCTGGTGGCCTTTGAGATTGACTGCGGGTGGGCTTCCGCCGCGGGCGTGAACCCGGTGGAGTACATCCAGCAGCACGCGGGCCGCATCTGCGCCATCCACGTGAAGGAGAACAACGCCGTGATCGGCGCGGACAAGCCCCAGTCCCGGCACGCCCCTGCCCAGCATCCCAAGTTCGAGCTGGACGAGGACGGCAAGCCCATCATCCCGCCGGAATTCAAGCGGATGATGGAGGAGCGGGAAAAGCTGAACGTGCCCACGGGCACGGGCATTGTAGACTGGAAGGCCGTAAAGGCCGCCGCGGACGCCCAGTGGGACGGCGAAGTCCTGTATGTGGTGGAGCGGGAAGCCAGCTACGGCGGCAAGGACCGCATCACCTGCCTGGCAGAGGACCTGGCCTGGCTGAAAGAAAACCTGTAACCTTGCAAGACAAGAGGCTCCCCGTGAGTGAAGCGGGGAGCCTTTTTGCGTCCCTGCCAAACGTGGGAATTTTTTGGCGGGGGCGTAACATTTGCCTTTCCCCTGCGACTAATAGGTGTAAGAGAAAGGAGGGAGGTTCATGACGGACCTTGTAAAACGAGCGAAGAAAGGAGACAAAGAGGCCTTCATCCTGCTGATGGACCATCACCGGCAGATGCTGTACAACACGGCGCTGCTGGTGCTCCACCGGGAAGACGACGCCTTGGACGCCATCCAAGACACCATCCTGGCCTGCTGGGAAAACCTGCCCAGCCTGCAAAAGGACAGGTACTTTAAAACCTGGCTGGTGCGCATTTTGCTGAACAAATGCGCGGACATCCAACGGGGGCAGAGCCACTACGCTTTTGTGGAGGAGCTGCCGGAATCCGCCGAGGAGCCAGACTGGGACACCCGCGTGGATGTGCGCCGGGCCATGGCCAAGCTGGGCGACCAAGACCAGCTTATCTTGTCCCTGTTCTACTACGACGATTTCAGTGTCCGGCAGATAGCCGAAGCCCTTTCCCTTTCCGAAGGGGCGGTGCGCACACGGCTCACACGGAGCCGGGACCGCTTTAAGAAATCTTATTTGCAGGAGAAAGGAGAATGTTTATGAAAGACGCAGCTTTCCTGGAACAGCTCCAGCAGGAGCTCCCCCGCCGGAGCCTCTCCCCCAAGGCCACCCAGCGCTTTGAGGACACCTACAAGATGCTGGGCGTGCAGCAGGAGGCCCCGGTGAAAAAGCGCCGCCACAAGGGGCTGTGGGTCACGGCCACCGCCGCCTGCCTGTGCTGCGGCATGCTCTTTGGGGTGAACGCCGCTTTCCCGGCCTTTGCGGAGGGACTGCCGGGTGTGGGACGGTTTTTTGAGGCGGTGAACAGCTCTTTCCAAAGCATTGGCGATTCCAAGGTGGCCCACGGCGCCAATGTGGGCACCTACGACACCCAGGACGTCAACGTGGCGGCCTCCAGCGGCGACTACTCCATGGAAGTGCTGGAAGCTTTCAGCGATGGGAAAAACCTCACCTTCTCCATGGACGTGACCACCACCAGCGAGCTTTGGAACCGCTATGACTGGGTCGGTGTGGGCAGCAACCTAAACGGCGAGACCACAACGCTGGCTGTCAACGGCACACCCGTGGAAACCAGCTTTAGCGACACCTTGGAACGGGGCGAGGACAACCATTACACAGGGGCCGTGTCCTTTGCCCTGCCGGAAGCTGTGGAGGATGGGACAGAGCTGAACGTGGAGTTTTCCGTCACCCAACTGACCTTCCCGGACAAATTCACCTACGAGGGCTATGTGTATGTAGATGTGGATTGGAACAGCGCTTTCACGGTGACAGCAGATGCCAGCGGGAACAAGGCCTTTGCGGCGGACGCGTCTGACGCCGGGGTGGAGATTTTGAATGTGGATGCCTCTGCCACCGAGACACTGGTCACCACCAATATCCCCGACTGGTATGACAGTAATTTCTACCCCTACCTGTACACCCTGGACGGCACGGAACTGGCCCGTTCCTCCCCCACGGAACCCCGGCCCGCGGATGCCACCACTACGGTGCTCACCTTTGATGGCGCCCCCGCTGGGACGGAACAACTGGTGCTCCGTTACTATGATGATGAGAAGGGCGAGGACACCCGAGACAAGGTAAAGGCGGAATTCCTTATTGACCTTACAAGCGGTACGGTCGCCCCCAGCTCTACCTATGACGACGGCGGTGCCCTGGATTTGGAAAGCCCCTTCCATTACAAGTATTTGGAGGCAGTCGGCACGTCTGTTAAGAATGACGCCGACTTCACCAACGGTTTCGCCATAGAGCGTATCTCTTACGCAAAAGAGGGAAGCTGGGAGGTCAGCCTCTTGACCAATGAGGCGTATCGAGAAGTGATGGTGGAAGTTTACACCGCTGGCGGAGAACTGATCGGTTCCACAGTCTCGGAATACGGCACCAACGAAGGGCAAACCAACTGGTTCTGGGATGAGAATTCCCCCTGGTGGGGCGGGAACTGGCAGCCTGCTCCTGTGGAAGGGCAAGGTGGCTATCCTTACTATGCCTACCGGTTGTACTTGGACGGCGAGAACACCTATTTGCCCGCTATCAATGAAACCGTCACCGTGGTGGTGAAAGACAATGCCACCGGAGAGGAATTGGTGCGGCAAGACCTGTTGATGGACACCCATTCCTTCGGGGGCACGCCCATCGTTGGATAACGGCAAAACAAAAAAGAGAGAGGTCTCCCCTCTCTCTTTTCTTTTGCGCGTATTTATTTCAGCTTCAACGCCATAGCTACCCAGCCCTTCTCCTCCCGGCGCTCGATGACCTGGAAGGTGTCCTGGATGGCGTTCAGTACGTCCTGCTCCCGGGTATCGATGATACCGCTGACGATGTAGGTGCTGTCGGGGTTGAGGAAGCGGGGGGCGTCTTTGCTTAAGAGGATGACGATATCCGCCACGATATTGGCGGCCACCACCTGGAACTTGCCGGTGACTTTCTCCGCCAGGTTGCCGCAGATGCCGGTGAAGCGGCCGGCCACGCCGTTGGTTTCGGCGTTCTCCACGGCGGTCTTCACGGCTAAGGGGTCGATATCTACGCCCACGGCGGACTTGGCGCCCAGCAGCAAAGCCGCCACGGACAAAATGCCGCTGCCGCAGCCCATGTCTAAAAAGTCGATGCCGGGGGTGACGTACTTCTCCAAGAGTTCCAGGCACAGGCGGGTGGTCTCGTGGGTGCCGGTGCCAAAGGCCAGGCCGGGCTCCAGGTGGAGCACCGTGCGGCCCTGGGCGTCGTAGTCGTCCTCCCACAAGGGGCGGATGAGGAGCTTCTCCCCCACCGGGATGGGGTGGAAGTACTTTTTCCAGTTGTTGATCCAGTCCTCCTCCACGCAGGAGTCCCGGTCGATTTCATAGGGGATATTTTCCGCCTGGAAGCGCTCCTCCAGGAAGGAGACAGCCTCGGCGGGGTTGGCCTCGGGGCTGATGTAGATGTGGATGATGGCGTGTTCCCGGTCCTTTTGGAGGAGCTCCTCGTCGATGAGGTCGATGTGGGCGATCTCCAGAGCCTCCTCTTCTAAATGGGAGTAGTCCTCCATATAGATGCCATAGGGCACCACCATGTTGGCGATGGCCCCGGCGATATCCGCCTGGGGGGCAGGCACTTTGATTTTTAGTTCGGTCCAGTTTTCGTTCATGGCGTTCCCTCAATTCTCAAAATCTGAGACTAGTATACTCGATTTTCCACTCCATTGCAACCGGAGGCGCTATGACCAGGCGGAAGTTTCTCATCCAAGGTGCCGTGCTGACGGCGGTTTCCCTGCTGCTGCGCGTGACGAACATGGGCTACCGCTCCTTCCTCTCCCAGGAGATGGGGGCGGCGGGCATGGGGCTGTACCAGCTGATTTTCTCCATCTTTATGCTGACGGTGACACTTTCCACCTCGGGCATCAGCCTGGCGGTGACGCGGATGGTCACCGCGGCCATAGCCACCGGGAAGCGGCAGGTGATTCGCTCCACCGTGGCCCGGTGCTTTGGGTTCTGCCTTTCCATCAGCCTGGGGATTGCCCTGGCGCTGTTCTGCCTGGCCAGGCCTGCCGCCCACCTGTTTTTAGGGGACACTGCCGCCGCGCCCTGCCTGCGGATTTTAGGGGTGGGGCTACCCTTTATGTCCCTGTGCACCTGCATGAAGGGGTACTTTCTGGCGGTGGATGAATCCTTGTCCACGGCCTTCTCCGACGTGATGGAGCAGACGCTGACCATTGGGGCCACGGTGCTGCTGTTTTGGCGCCTGGCTCCCCAAAGCCTGGAGGCCGCCTGCTTTGCCGCCATGCTGTCCTCCACCCTGGGGGAGGCGGTGTCCTTTTTGTGCAGCTGGGCCGCCTACCGCCGCAGCCTGAAGCGGAACACGCCCCGGCGCCGGGAAAAGGCCCAGGGGGTGCTCCAGGGGCTGTGCCACATCGCCCTGCCCTGCACCTTGAGCTCCGCTGCCCGCAGCGCTTTGAACACCGGGGAGAACCTGCTCATCCCCCGGGAGCTGCAGCGGTACGGGCTGGGGTACAGCGCCGCCCTGTCCCAGTACGGGCTGCTTCAAGGGATGGCCATGCCCATGCTGTACTTTCCCTCCTCCCTGCTGTCCTCCTTCGCCTCTTTGCTGATTCCCAAAATCGCCAAGGAGCGGGAGCAAAACCACCGGCGGGCGGTGGCCCACATCACCGGGAAGGCGGTGCGGCTGGCCCTGGCCTTTGGGATGTTCTTCTCTGGGGTATTCCTGCTCTTTGGGGACAGCTGGGGCATGGCCTTTTACCACAGCGGGGACGCCGGGGCCTATCTGCGAGTGCTGGCCCCCCTGGCGCCCCTGGTGTACCTGGACGTGGTGGTGGACAGCCTGCTGAAAGGCCTGGATGAGCAGTTCAACTCCATGAAGTACAACTTCGCGGATTCCTTCCTGCGGGTGGTGCTGGTGCTGTGCTTGCTGCGGTTTTTCGGCATGGAAAGCTATGTGTGCATCTTGTTTTTCAGCACCATCTTCAACGCGGCGCTGAGCCTCCACCGGCTGCTGAAAGTGGCCCAGGTGCGGCTGTCTTTGCTGTGGCACGTGGTGCTGCCCTTGGGGTGCGCCGCTTTGGCGGTGACGGCGGGCAAGGCGGCGCTCCAGGGGATGGCCTTCTCCCAGCCCCTGTGGGAGGCCGCGGCGGCCACAGGGGTTTCGGCGGCGCTGTTCGGCGGGCTGTATGGGTGCCTTTGCTGGGGGGAAGGAAAATGGAGGGCACGGCAGCCTGGAAAACAGGCGGCGGCCGCTTCCTCCCTGGGCAAATAATTTTCTGCCGTGCCCCGCAACGGAAACGCAGTTGCCCGAAAATCGGAAAACCGCAGCACACGTTTTGGCGTGCCGCGGTTTGTATGGCGTTATTAGGACTGCTTCCAGCCGCCTATAGCAAGCCCTTGGGAATGCCGTACTTGCCGCAAATGGTATTGACCTTGGTGGCAGCATAGCCGTTTGTGCCAAACTCCTGCATGGCCGCCTGCAAAATCCGCTCCCGGGTGAGCTCTGTTTTCTCCTCCTGTCTCGTGGGCCGCATTCCTCCTATAAAAAATGATTAAACGGTCTAAATCCAAGGATAGGGTGCCACTTTTAGACCGGTTAGTCAATTTTTATTTGCGAAAATCTGGGCAGCTCTTCCACGCTACAAAAGGAAAAAGCGCTCCGGACACACCGAAGCGCTGTTATATGGCATCCAGATGGAAGGGCGCGAAACCGTTCTGGACGCGAGAAAAAAGAAAAACCGCAGTATCAAGCCAAAGGACTTCATACTGCGGTTTCTTAGATGGTCCGAGTGGCGAGACTTGAACTCACGGCCTCTTGACCCCCAGTCAAGCGCGCTACCAGCTGCGCCACACCCGGACAACGTGGTCTATTATACAGGACGATTTCGAAAAATGCAAGCCCTTTTTTCAAATTTTTTAAAAAAATTTTGCAAAGGCCCCTCCAGCCCGCAGAAAAACTGGGCGGAGGGGCACTTGCTACTCATTTACATAGTGGCAGGTGGGGCAGGTTTTACCCCCGGGAGGCAGCTGGGTGCCGCACCGCCTGCACTGCTGGGGTCCCTCGGCAAGGAGCCCTTCCTGCTTCATCAGCTTTTCCAGGCTGTCCCGCAGGGCCAGCAGCTTTAACTCCTGGTCCTCCAGGCGCTCTAACACCTCGACTAGGCCAAAAAACAACACGGCAAGAAGGAAGGCGGGAATCACAAAGAGCCACGGAAACCTCTGAAATGGATAAACGTCAAATAGGCCCACTATCCCGCAGGCCACTCCCAGGACGAAAGAGACTATCCCGATGCCATACAGAAGCTTCTTCACAATTGTACCCTCCCATTTCGATAAAAGTTCATTCCCTGCGACAATTTATTACTGGTTTACTTCATGGCAGCTGGGGCAGGTCTTGCCTCCGGGAGGCAGCTGGGTGCCGCAGTGGGCGCAAAACTCCACCGGCTTCTCCTCTGCGGGTGTTTCGGGGACCAGCTTGCGCAGCTTTTCCTCCAGGCGCAGCTGGATGTCAATCTGCTGGGCGTGGAGGTTGATAATCTCCGAAATCCCCCAGACGATGCTCCCCAACACCACGCTGACCACGAAAAAGAGGAAGGGCTGAAACCAGGTGCCGCCGCCAAGCAAAGCGTACAAGCTCCAGCTGACGCCGCCGATGACCACCACGCCGCCAACGCACCGCAGAGCAAACGCTATGTTGTTCTTAATCATTTCGAGCCCTCCTTGACATATATTTATCTAAGATAAGTATACCAAATCAAGGGGGAAAAGCAACTGGCAAAAGGTATGGAAAAATCACGCATCTTCCGGCGTTTCCCACAAGCAAACCTTTACATCCACCCGCCCATCCGGCAGGAAGGGCACGCCCTCTGCCTCCAGCAGCTGCCGCTGGATTTCCGGGCCGCCGAAGGCCTTTTGGCAGCACAGGGAGCCGTCCCGGTACAGCACCCGGTGGCAGGGCAGCCCTGCCGGGGCCTTGGCCAGGGCGGCGCCTACAATCCGCGACGCCCGCGGGGAGCCCGCCAGCAGCGCCAGCTGGCCGTAGGTGGCCACCTTCCCCCGGGGGATGCGTGCCACCAGCTGGTACACTCGCTTGGGGAATGTATCTTCCATTTCTGCTTCCTCCCTTTCCGCGCTGTCTTCTCCCCTACTCTATCACCCGCCGGGGAGGCTGTCAAGGCTGGGGGAAGACAAGGCTCCTCCACCGGTTTTTATCATTTTGTCCAAAACAACGGCAACATTTACCATGGTGGGAGTTGATTTTTCCCCGCTTGTCCAGTATAATAATGCTAGTCAAAAATCTTTCCATTTTGGGAGGCACGCTTTATGTTAGTTTCCGCAAAAGAAATGCTCACCAAGGCCAAGGCCGGCAAGTACGCTGTTGGCCAGTTCAACATCAACAACCTGGAGTGGACCAAGGCTATCCTGCTCACCGCCCAGGAATGCAATTCCCCTGTTATCCTCGGCGTGTCCGAGGGCGCTGGCAAGTATATGTGCGGCTTCAACACGGTGGCCGGCATGGTCAACGGCATGCTCAAGACCCTGAACATCACGGTCCCCGTTGCCCTGCACCTGGACCACGGCTCCTATGACGCCGCCCTGCAGGCCATGGAGGACGGCTTCTCCTCCGTTATGTTCGACGGCTCCCACTACGGCATTGAGGAGAACATCGAGAAGACCAAGGAGATTATCCGCATCGCCAACGAGAAGGGCATCTCCGTTGAGGCCGAAGTCGGCGCCATTGGCGGCGAAGAGGACGGCGTTATCGGCGGCGGCGAAGTGGCCGACCCCGACGAGTGCAAGATGATCGCCGACCTGGGCGTCACCATGCTGGCCGCCGGCATTGGCAACATCCACGGCGTGTACCCCGAAAACTGGCAGGGCCTGAACTTTGAAGTGCTGGCCAAGATCCAGGAGAAGACCGGCACCATGCCCCTGGTGCTTCACGGCGGCACCGGCATCCCCGCCGAGATGGTGAAGAAGGCCATCACCCTGGGCGTCTCCAAGGTGAACGTGAACACCGAGTGCCAGCTGGCTTTCGCCGCCGCCACCCGCAAGTACATTGAGGACGGCAAGGACCAGCAGGGCAAGGGCTTCGACCCCCGCAAGCTGCTGGCTCCCGGCGTGGAGGCCATCAAGGAGACTGTCAAGGAGAAGATGGAGCTGTTCGGCTCTGTAGGCAAGGCCTAAGCTGCCCTTTCCTTGGCAAAAACCAAAGAGAATTTCTCGGGACGGTACGGTTTTTCGTACCGTCCTTTTCTGTGTTTGGCACTTTTTCTTGTATTTAGGGCCGGCCTATGGTATAATATAGGCGAGATTATCGCTTGCCACGGGGAATCCCCCCGGAGAATGAGCAAGGACGCCGCCCTGCTGGGGGCGGGTCCAATGGAGGGAAACATGGAAACCAATCTGTGCGCGAATTGTTTTGCCGGCCTGACGGCCAGCGGCGGCAAGTGCCCTGTCTGCGGATGGGACAACAGCACGCCCCAGCCGCCGGAGGCACTGGGCTGCCATACGGTGGTGGCTTCCCGGTACCAGGTGGGGCGCGTGAAAGCCCAAAACGGCGAGGGCATCACCTACGCCGCCCTGGACCTGACCACCCAGAAGCTGGTGGAGCTGCGGGAGTTTTTCCCCGCGGCTTTGGCCCAGCGCGCCGAGGACGGCACCGCGGCCCCCCGCTCTGGGAAGGAATCCCTCTTTGACCAATACTTAGACGACTTCATCGATTTGGCCAAGAACGTCAGCCGCCTGCGGGAGGTGACGGTGGTCCACTCGGTGCTGGACATTTTCGAGGAAAATTACACGGCCTACGCGGTGTATGAGTACGTGCCCTCTGTCACTTTGGGGCGCTACCTGGAGAACAGCGGCGGCAGCCTGCCCTGGAACACCGCCAACCGGATGTTCCAGCCCATCCTCTCCGCCCTGGGGCTTATCAACTCTTTGGGCGTGTCCCACCTGGGCATCTCCCCCGACACCCTGCGGGTGACCAAGGACAGCACGTTGCTGATTACCGGCTTCTCCATTGTGGCGGCCCGCCGGGAGGGCACCGGCCTGGAGCCTGAGCTGGCCCCCGGCTTTGCCGCCCTGGAGCAGTACAGCACCAAGGCCCCCTGCGGCGAGGCCAGCGACGTCTACGGCTTTGCCGCCACCTTGCTGTACGCCATCACAGGCCAGGCGCCTTTGGAGGCCACCCGCCGCATGAAGGACCAGCGGCTGATGATTTCCAAGGAGGTGCTCCACTCTTTGCCGCCCTTCGCGGTGACGGCCATCGCCAACGCCTTACAGGTGCGCCCGGACAAGCGCACCGCCAGTTTCGAGCGCTTTAAGACAGAGCTCTCCGCCGCGCCCACCTTGGTCAACGAGGTGGACCAGACCGAGGCCATCCGCCGCATTCCGCCCCTGGATTTGAAAATGCCCCAAAGCCGGGGCCTGCCGCCTTTCGTGTGGCTCATCGGCTCGGGCATTGTCACCTTTGTGGCCTTGGTGATTGTGGCCTCCCTGTGGCTGGGAGAGCGCGGCATGTCCTTTAACGACTTGACCCAGCTTATCCCCCAGAGCGGCTCCTCCCAGGCGGCGGAGACTGTGCCCAACCTGGTCAACGAGAATTACCAGGAAATCCTCCAGCAGGTGGAGGACGGGACCTACCCCTTCACCATTGAAGTCAGCGCCCAGGAGTTCAACGAGACGGTGCCCGAGGGCTGCATCAGCAGCCAGGTGCCCTTTGGGGGCGAGCCCCTGCCCGAGGACGGTGTCATCACGGTGACTGTGAGCCGGGGCAGCTCGAAGCGCTCCCTGCCGGAGTTTGACGGCGTCAGCTACGAGAAGCTCCAAGAGGTGCTCACCGCCAGCGGCTTTGTGCCCCAGCGGGTGGACGAGGCCAGCGAGGACGTGGAGGCCGGCTATGTGCTGCGCTACCAGGACCACCAGGCCGGGGACTCTTTGGACTATGGCGCCACCGTCACGGTGGTGGTCAGCTCCGGGCCGGCGGCCGCCGGAGGATAAGGGGAAAGGGGATGGGTCGGAATGCCCAATGTGTCTGAAAAGAAATTAAAGCTCTTATACATTGCCCAGCTGCTGCTGGAAAAAACCGACGAGGACCATGCTGTCACCCTGCCCCAGATGCTGGAAATGCTGGAGGCCAAGGGCATCCCCGCCGAGCGCAAAAGCCTCTACGACGATTTGGAAACGCTGCGACGCTTTGGCTTCCCCATTGAGACACGGAAGAGCCGCACCTTTGCCTACTACCTCTCCCAGCGCACCTTCTCCCCCGGGGATGTGGCCCTGCTGGCCGAGGCGGTGCGCCAGGCGCCGGGGCTGTCCCCGCGGAAGGTCTCCCAGCTGCTGAAGAAGCTGGGCACCTTGTGCAGCCAGTACCAGGCCCAGGCGCTGCTCTCGGGCGGCCCTGTAGAGGAGCCTCCCGCCCAGGAGGAGACTGTCCCGGAGCCCGCAGCCCCCTCCCCGGAGGAGCTGCTGCGCCGGGCCATCCAGCGGGGCGTTCAGGTGGCCTTCCAGGCTGTCACCTGGGAGCTGAGCTCCACCGGCATGGCGCTGCGGCAAGAGGAAGCCGTCACCGCCAGCCCCTGGTGGCTGTACTGCCAGGACGGCGCCCTGTGGCTGCTGGCCACGGACACCGCCACTGGCCAGGCCCGCCGCTTCCCCTTGCGCCAGGTTTCCCAGGTGCGCCTCCTTCCCCAGGCGCGGGAGGGCGAGGAATTCCTGCCCGCCGTGGAGAAGTTCACCTTGGAATTCCCCCAGGAGCTGCTGCCCCAGGTGGCCAGCCGCTTTGACGGCGCTTTGGCTCTGGAGCACCTGGGCAAAGCCAGGCTGCGCGCCACCGGGAAAGCTCCGCTGGACGGGGAATTCTTCGGCTGGCTGTTCTCCATGGGGAACGCCGTGCGCCTCACCAGCCCCAAGGCCGCCGCCGAGCAGCTGCGGGAGCAGGCCAAAGCGGTGGGAAAAGCCTATAAGTCATAACAAGGAAGTCCCGTTTTGACGGGGCTTTTTCTTTTGCCGGGGCAGTGATACAGCCGGCCCGCGGGATGGGCGCGAAGGGCGGACGAAAAGAAAACGCACCCCACAACGTGAGGCGCGCGATTTGGGAGCGGCGGCTCGCCCTGGGATGGGCTGCAAAAGGTGCCCGCTGGAAACGCTGGCGGCAAGGCAAAAAAAGCTGCACTGGAACCCACACCAATTTCTTTCCTTATTCAAGCATCAACGCATCAAAATTTTCGCAAATCCATGTGGTCATCTTTTTGTTCACTTGGAAAATGTTCGTATATTTCTCCTGCTCTGAAAACCATGCACAGCAAATCACTTGATTGCATAAAAGGACATACGGAATCGCTTTGATTTCGTTAGCAGTGAGTTTTGCTACACTGTCGTAGCCGTACATGATATTTTTATAAATCCCAATCCATTGCGCAAGCTTTTTCGGCTTGTTTTCGTCAAAGCTTTCGCTTAAAATGGCCGTTGCCGCATAGCAGGGGTCAAAAATGCGAATATTCCGCTCGGATAAATCAAAGTCGATAAACCCCCATGTGTCTTCTGCCAGAATAATGTTGCTTGGATTGGGGTCACGATGGATGATTTGTTTGGGGAGCGTGCTGTACAGCCTTCCAAAGGATTCCATCGCATCTTGCCAAAAGCGTTCCGGGATATGGAGCATATCCTTTACTTTGGGGTAAGCCCAATTTTTGACGTCATGATAAAGATTCACATCCTTGACTACCGCATCCACTTTCGCAAGGGCTAGGCTGAGCTGTCCAATGATTTCCCCTATAAACCTCGCTTTGTCTTTATAATCGCCTTCATACGCAGCGGCGGCTTTGATTCGCTCACCATGCAATCGCTTGGTCAAAACAAAATAGAAGTGACCGTCTTCCACAAGCTCCCTGCCGTCTACGGTTTTGATGGGTGTTGCGGTGGACACCCCCAGTTTTTCAAGGGATTTTGAAATGTTCCGTGAATTTTTTAAAGTACCCAAATTGGCAAACGCTTTGATACTGTAGCTTTCCCCAACATACCACACATGTTCGTTTCTTTCTCCGCTTTCATAGAAAACATCTCGAATGATTTCATTTTGCAAATTCCAGTTTGTCAATATTTCCTTTACTTTCTTATGGGTAACCATCCTGTGTCCCTCCTGAAAAAGATGGATTCTATAGGGTTTATTCACCTTGTTGTTTTTTAAAAATTGCTTGGGAGAGTACCCAAATTCACGCTTACATGCTTTATAGAACCCGGCATACGTGTCGAACCCGTACTCCAAAGCAGCTTCCACGATTTTCCTTCCACAGCTAATCTCATACAAGGCATGGTGCAGCTTTCTGCGTGTAATATACTGCATGACAGGCATGCCCACTGCCATTTGAAAAAGCCGGTAATAATGGAACATGGAAAAGTTTGCTTGTTCGGCAAGTTCTTGTGCCGTAATTTCAGATTTCAGATTTTCCTCTATATAATCAATACTGCGTTGCATCCTATCAAGACTCTCCATTTCACGACTTCCTCCCCAGGCACTTTGCAGCTGCCTATAGCATAGCAAAAAAAGCAGGAAAATACATTTCCTGCTTTGCGATGTTTTATGCTATGAGCTTTAACGAAAAAAGCACGGCATGGAAGTTCCACTCCGCCCTGTTGTGCTTTTGGCCCCGCTACAAACGCGAGCGAAAAGGCAAAAAAACCGAGCCCGGGACGCGGCTTGCGTCCAGGCTCGGCCTGGTGCGGGTAACAGGACTTGAACCTGCACGGGAAGCCCACCAGAACCTAAATCTGGCGCGTCTGCCAATTCCGCCATACCCGCAAAAAGATGGTTAGCTTATATATTATAAGCCTTTTCCTTAAAATCCGCAAGCGGAATTTGCGGATTTTTTACTTGCTTTTTCATATAAAAGAGAGTATCCTATCTGGTGCAGGCCATGCCTGCGGTCAGTCGCGACATCCTGACCTTAAAAAACACTAGGAGGAAACTGAATATGAACACTTCCAAAAAAGTTCGCTTTCTGGCGCTGGGCGCTGTGATTGCGGCGCTTTACGCTGTCCTGACCTATGTGGCTGCGGCAGTGAACCTGGCGTACGGCCCGGTGCAGTTCCGCTTTTCTGAGGCGCTGACTGTGCTGCCGGTGTTTACCCCCGCCGGCCATCCCCGGCCTCACCCTGGGCTGTGTGATTGCCAACCTTGGCAGCCCCCTGGGCGTGGTGGACTGGGTCTTTGGGCCCCTGGCCACGCTGCTGGCCGCCCTGGCCACCTATCTGGTGCGGGACGTAAAGGTGAAAGGCCTGCCAATCCTAGCGCCCCTGCCCCCTGTTATCACCAACGTGGTAATTGTGGGCTTTGAGCTTGCCTGCCTCTCCGACGCGGGGACCTTTGGCTTGGGGAACTTCACCTGGGCTGCTTTTGGAACCTCTGCCCTATCTGTGGGCATTGGGGAGCTGGTGGTGTGCTACGTGCTGGGTCTGCCCTTGATTCTGGCCCTGGAGCGCACCAAGGCGGTAAGCCGGCTGGCCGTGTAAGCGACGGGAAAATGGGTGTGGAAAAGGAGAAACTGAGTCTGCTATGCCTGGTTTAAGTGAGTTACAACATCGCATAAACGAAAGAATCAAGGCCACGCCGCCTGTGCGGGTCATCGTCATCAGCTTTGTGCTGATTATTTTGGTGGGAACGCTGCTGCTGATGCTGCCCATCTCTTCCAAAGTGGGGGGCGCCACTCCCATTGACGCTCTGTTCACCATCACCTCTGCCACCTGTGTGACGGGCCTGGTGGTGGGTGACACCTTCACACTGTGGACACCCTTTGGCCAGGGGGTGATTTTGGCCTGCATCCAACTGGGGGGCCTGGGGCTCTCCACGCTGGCTATCGGCTTTTCCCTGCTGGTGCGGCGGAAGCTGGGCATCCGGGAGATGAAGCTGGCCAGCGAAAGCTCCGGCGGCAGCGGCCTGGACATTGCCGGGCTGCTGAAGCTGACCATCATCTTCACCTTTGCCTGCGAGGCCATTGGCGCCTGCCTGCTGGCCATCCGGTTCGTGCCCATGTTTGGCGTCAACGGGATTTGGCCCTCTATCTTCTGCGCCATCTCCGCCTACTGCAACGCCGGGTTTGACGTGCTGGGCTTTGTGGAGGGCAACAGCAGCATGACCGCCTTTGCCGGGGACCCCTTGGTCTCATTGACTATCTCCTTTTTGATTATCATCGGCGGCCTGGGCTTTATTGTGGTGCAGGACATTTACCTGTGCAAAATCCAGCCCCGGTTCCACCACAAGGATACAACCCGGTTGAACTTCCACTCTCAAATCTGCCTGCGCGTTACCATTGTCCTGCTTCTCTTTGGCACCCTTGGCTTCTTCCTGTTGGAGTTTGGCAACACCATGGAGGGGCTGAATATTCTGGAGAAGCTGAACTGCGCCTTTTTCCAATCGACCAATACCCGCACAGCCGGCTTTGCCTCGGTGGACATTGCCGCCCAGTACGAATTTACAAAAGTGCTCTCTGTGCTGCTGATGTTTATTGGCGCCTGTCCCGGCTCCACCGGCGGCGGCATCAAAACCACTACTTTGACCGTGCTGCTGTTCACGGTTATCTGCACCATCCGGGGCAAGGATGAAGTGGTGGTGCTGCGCCACCGTTTTTCCACGCCGGCGGTGTACAAGGCTTTCAGCCTGACCTTCATCGCCATTTTGCTGGTGTTTATAGACGCGGGCGTTATCAGTTCCCTAAACCCGGACATCCTGTACATCGACTGCCTGTATGAGGCAACCTCTGCCTTTGGCACGGTGGGTCTTTCCGCCAGTGTCACACCGAATTTGGACCCGATTTCCAAGCTGATTCTTATTTTTACCATGTTTATCGGCCGGGTGGGGCCGCTGTCCTTTGGCTTGTCCATCTTGATGCGGCACAAGCCCAAGGGGGACTCCATTTACCCCGAAGGCCGCATGATTATCGGCTGAGCGAAAAGCCGGTGCCTGGGCGCTGCCTGGGGCCGGCTTTTCCCATGCCTGGGGGCTTGTTTTTCCAAAAAAACCAGTTGCATTTCCCCCAGGGATGGAATACAATCAGTAACTGGAGGCGCGGCGGAAAGCCTGCGTTTTCACCAGCATTTGTTATTTCCCGCCCACGGCGGAGTAAGGAGGACAAGGACTTATGAACAAAGATTTTTACCAAGGCAACCGGGAACGGCTGTACGCCCAGCTGCAGGAGAACTCCCTGCTGGTGCTGTTCGCCGGTGTGGAGGTCCGCAAGACCAACGACGAATTCTACCCCTTTTACACCAACCGGAATTTTTTGTACCTGACCGGCCTGGACCAGAAAGAGCTGGCCCTGATTGCCCGCAAGGACGGCCAGGGCCAGGTGGCGGAGAAGGTGTACATTCTGCCCCCGGACTGGATGGCTGAGCGCTGGACCGGCACCCGCATTAAGCCCAACGAGGCCACAGACCTCTCCGGCATCCAAGAGATTGGCTATGTGGCGGACTTTGAAGGCGACCTGCACAAGCTGGCCACCAGCGGCAACTACCAGCACCTGTACCTGGATTTGTACCGGGTCTCCCCCACCGACCGGGACGAGCCCGCCCACCTGCTGCTGCGCCGGGTGGCCAGCGACTACCCCTTCCTGCGGGTGGAGAACGCCAACGCCCTCATCCGGCGGATGCGCACCATCAAGCAGCCCTGCGAGCTGGAAGCCATGCGCAAGGCCGAGGAAATCACCTGCGCGGGCATCACCTCCATGATGAAGGCCAGCAAGCCCGGCATGTACGAGTACCAGTACAAGGCCGTGTTCGACTACGCCATCGGCCAGTACGGGCCCCAGGGGCCTGGGTTCCCCTCCATCATCTCCGCGGGGAAGAACAACTTCTGCATCCACTACTACTCCTACAAGGGCCAGGCCCACGACGGGGACATGGTCTTAAACGACGTGGGCGCCTGGCACAACTATGTGATGACCGACGTCTCCCGGGGCTGGCCCTGCAACGGCAAGTTCAACGAGCGGCAGACCCTGCTGTACAACATCGCCCTGGAGACCTCCAACCACATGTTCTCCATCATCAAGCCCGGCATGGCCATGAAGGATGTGGACGGGGAATCCCACCGGTACTGCGCCCAGCTTTTGAAGGACGCCGGGGTGCTGGACGACGTGAACAACATCAGCAAGTACATGTGGCACGGCGGCGCCCACCACGTGGGCTTTGACGTCCACGACGCGGTGGAGACGCCGGAGACCATCGCCCCCAACATGGTGTTCTGCGTGGACATCGGCATCTACCACGAGGAGTGGGGCATCGGCTTCCGGGTGGAGGACAACTGCCTGGTCACCGAGGGCGGCTGTGAGAACCTCTCCGCCATGACGCCCCGGACCATCGACGCCATCGAGGACACCATGCGCCAGAACTTTGTGGCTTTCTAAAAGAGAGGGCCTATGAACGAAGTGCTGATGATAGTCATGGCCGCCGGGGCAGTGCTGGGCGGCTTTGACCGCCTGCGGGGCAACAAATGGGGCTTTGGCGACAAATTCGAAACGGGATTTATGCTGCTGGGCTCCATGGCTTTGTCCATGGTGGGGATGATTTGCATCGCCCCTGTGCTGGCCCAGTGGCTGGGCAACGTGATTGTGCCCCTGTACCGCCTGATCGGCGTGGACCCGGCCATGTTTGGCAGCCTGCTCTCCATTGACATGGGCGGCTACCAGCTGGCCCTGGAGCTGGCCGAGGACCCCCAGCTGGGCAACTACGCCGGGCTGGTGGTGGCCTCCATCTTTGGGTGCACGCTGGTGTTCACCATCCCCGTGGGCATGGGGATGATTCCCAAGGCGGACCGGCCCTTTTTCGCCAAGGGCATCATGCTGGGGCTGGTGGCCATGCCTGTGGGCCTGGCGGCCGGCGGGCTGCTCAGCGGGCTTTCGGTGGTGCAGTGCCTCCACCAGAACCTGCCCATTTTCGCCTTGGCGGTGCTGTTGCTGCTGGGGCTTTGGAAAATCCCCAACAAGATGATTAAAGGCTTTATCCTGCTGTCGGAGGGCATCCGCTGGCTGGTGACCATCAGCCTGGCGCTGGCGGCGGTGGAATCCATGACAGGCTTCAACCCCATCCCCGGCATGACGCCCATTGCCGACGCCATGGCCACGGTGTCCTCCATTGCCGTGGTGCTGCTGGGAAGCTTGCCCATTGCGGAGCTGGTACGGCGGCTGCTGATGCGGCCCTTCGCCTGGCTGGGGGAGAGGCTGCACATGAAGCCCCAAAGCTTGACGGGCATGCTGATTAGCCTGGTGAGCTCCCTCCCCACCTTGTCCATGTACGAGGAGATGGACAACCGGGGCAAGGTGGCAGTAGGCGCCTTTGTGGTCAGCGGCACCAGCCTGCTGGCGGCCCACATGGCCTTTACGGTCAGCGCGGAGCCCACCATGCTGGCCCCGGTGCTGGTGGCGAAGCTCACCGGCGCCCTGGCCGCGGCCGTGCTGGCGCTGTGCCTGAAAAGCGGACCGGCAGAAACCGGAAAAGCAGTGTGAGATACCATGGAAAATCCCTGGCCCTTGAAAAGGCCAGGGATTTTTTGCACCTTGTGGAGGAAGGCGGGATATGGCAAAACGCGGGCGAAATGAGCGGACGACGTGCCGGGGAAACAGCATCCCATCCCTTTAATGGCTTTTACCATCCGCGGCAAGGCGGTAGCGGCCTTTCCCCACCTTTTCGATTTTCCCCTGCAGGCACAGTTTTTTCAGCACCCGCTGCAACTGCCGGCGGCTGCAGCGCAGCTGCAAGGTAGCGCTTTCCATCCCCATAAGCTCCGCCGGGGCATCCCCTTTTTCCAAGTATTGCAGCACCCGCTGCTCCACGGTGGTCCCTGTCACGCTTTGGGTGGAAAAACGTTCCAGCTTTTCCCCATAGAACCGCAGCAGGCAGTGCAGGAACCGCAGGTCCCGGTGGAGCTGCTCAGAGTACTCCCGTGTGGAAAGCGCCAGGCAAATGGCATTTGTTTTCGCCTGGGAGAAGAACGGGGATTTTCCCCCGTTGCCAAACTCCACGTCCCCTAGAATGGCCGGGCTGCGGGCCAGGCCAATGGGGGAAATGCCTCCGTCGTCCCGGATACCATAGATCTGTATGGTACCCCGGATACAAAACAGCAGCTTGTCCATGGGGACATCGGGGGAAGTGATGTACTCCCCCTTTTCAAAGGAATAGGCTTGAAACACAAGGTGAGGGGTATCGAAGTAACCTCTCACACCGGATTCCTCCACCCAACGCTGGATTAGCGCGGCATTTTCCACAGGACGCATAGCAATCCCCCCCTTTCCCTTATTGTGCCATATGGCACAGAAAAACGCAAGAGAACCTGCTACAATGAAAGACAACAATTGTGCGAGAGGGGTTTTCCGGCATGGAACATTCTGTGTTTCAAGAGGAGAAAGTCTCAAAGGCGTATATCCGCCTGGCTTTTCCCGTAGTGTTTAGCATGGCGGTATCGCTGGTATACAATTTGGCAGATACCTTCTTTGTGGCGCAGACCAACGATACGAACATTGTGGCTGGGGTATCCCTGAGCATGCCGCTGTTCACAACGGTGATGGCTGTGGGGAATATCTTCGCGCAGGGCGGCAGCTCGCTGATTTCCCGGCTGCTTGGAAAGCGGGATGGCGAAGGCGTTAAGCGGGTGAGCTCCTTCTGCTTTTACACCGCCCTTTTGATCGGCGTGCTGATGGGTATCCTGATGCTGGTATTCCGGGTACCGCTGCTGTACTTGCTGGGTGCAGATGAAGATACATTTGCCCACGCCTCGGACTACTTCCTTTACTTTGCCATTGGCACGCCTATCATCGTGCTTTCGTTCATCCATTCCAACCTGCTGCGGACAGAGGGGATGTCGAAGGAATCTATGATTGGGAACATCATCGGCTCGGTGGTGAACATCATCCTAGATCCTATCTTCATCTCCCTGCTGGGGTGGAACGCCGCCGGCGCCGCCATCGCCACCGTGATAGGCAACCTGTGCGCCGTGCTGTACTTTTTGGCTGTGGTGCTGAAAAGGAGCCGGATCCTCTCTGTGAGCCTTCGCAGTTGGAAAATCCCCCCAGCCTATGTGGGCCAAATCTTGGGCATTGGCATTCCGGCTGCCATTGTAAACATCATGTCCAGCGTCAGCACAGTGCTTATCAACCAGTTTTTACTGCCCTATGGCAACGACAAAATCGCCGCCATGGGTATCGCCACCAAGGTGAGTATGATTGTCCTTCTGGTGCTGACAGGCCTTGCCTTTGGCGGCCAGCCGCTGTTTGGCTATTACTTTGGCGCGGGTGACAAGGAGCGGCTCTCCCAACTGCTGAAGTTCTGCCTGCGGTTTATCAGCGCCGTGGCTTTGGCGCTCAGCGCCCTCGTGTTTGCCTTTGCCCCCCTGCTGATGCGCTGCTTTATGAGCGACGAAACCATTGTCACCCAGGGGGCGTTGATGCTCCGCTGGCAGGTTACAAGCATGGTGTTTGTGGGCATTGTGCTGCTGATGACCATAGTGTTCCAATCTGCCGGGAAAGTGGTCGGGTCCTTCCTGTTGTCCATCGGCCGCCAGGGCGTTATCTTTCTGGCAGTCATTTTGATTGCCTACTTTACGCTGGGATACAGGGGAGTCATCGTTTCCCAGGCGGCGGCAGATTTCCTCACTGCCATTGGCGCGTGCCTCTTGTTCTACAAGCAGCTCTACAAGGATTTCCGGCACTAGACAAAGAGGGTGGGCCGCACCCATCCCGCAGAACTACCGCCATTGCCGGAGAGGACGTTCTCCTTCCCAAAGGTAAGAAGGGCATTGGGAACACCGCAAACAGTCTGGAGGATGTGCCTGTGCACCGAAAACAGCTCACCGGGTGGCCACGCCCACGAGAAATACCGAAAGGGCACAATGCACAAAGGTGACAAAACAAGTGTTGCTGCCATACATTTTTTGTAGTATACTATGAAAGATCTGTGTAAGCGGAAAAGGGCAGAAGACCTTCCCGCTCTGATTCCTCCGATACGATAGATAAAAACCGACAGTCCTTTGCCGGAGTGCCGCACATGGGCCTAGTACATTGGCTACACAACCCCCGGCAAGGACTGGCAAAAGGGCAGCTGGATGCCAGCAGGCTTGTCCCATGGCACAGCAGCGTACCAGGCCGACCCACACAAAAAACAAAAGGAGGCACCTTTACGTATGAGCGACCTATACCTTGATACATCCCGCTCTCCAGAGCAGCGGGCCCCAGCTCTGCTGGAGGAGCTGAGCTTGCCGGAAAAGATGGCCCAGGTGCGGGGCATCTTCCCCTTTGGTGCCTATGGGGAAAATTGGGAAGCGATTTCTCGGATGACGAAAAACGGCATCGGCCAGGTGAGCACCTTGCAGATGCGGGAGTTCCACACCAAAGAGGCGTGCTGCGCCTGGCAGCGGAAGATTCAAGAGATCGTTATGGAGAACAGCCCCCACCATATTCCAGCCGCCTTCCATATGGAGGGACTTTGCGGGGCCTTTATCCAGGGCTCTGTAAGCCTGCCTTCTGGGATTGCCCGGGGCGCCGGCTGGGATACGGCCCTGGAAGAACAGCTGGGCAGGGTGGTCAGCCGGCAGGAGGCTGCCTGCGGCATCACCCAAACCCTAGCCCCTGTGCTGGATGTGGCCAGGGAGCCCCGCATGGGCCGGCACGGAGAGCCCTACGGGGAAGACCCCACCTTGGTGGCGGCTATGGGCACCGCCTATCTCAAGGGTTTGCAGGCGGAAAAGACAGCCGGGCGGGAGACCGAGGGGGCTGCCAAGCATTTTCTGGCCTTTCACAACTCCCAGGGCGGCATCCATGGCACCCACAGCTTGACCACCTCCCGGGAGCTGCAGGAAGTCTACGGGAAGCCCTTCCAAGCGGCCATTGCCAAGGGTGGGCTGCGGGGCGTGATGCCCTGTTACTGCCTCATCGATGGGGAGCCGGTCCACGCCTCCCGGAAGCTGCTCACCGGGCTGCTGCGGGAGGAGATGGGCTTTGCGGGCGTCACAGTCAGCGATTACAGCGGCGTAGCCCACACCCACGAGGACCAGCACGTGGAGGAGACCATGGAGGAGGCCGCCCTGCGGTGCATGGCCGCGGGCATGGACGTGGAGCTGCCCAGCGAGCACGCCTACAGCGACGGACTGGAACAGCTTTTCGCCACGGGCAAGGCGGACATAGCTATCTTGGACCAAGCGGTGCTGCGGGTGCTCACAGCCAAGTTCCGCACAGGGCTGTTCGAGCACCCCTTTGCCCTGGAGGGGGAGGAGCTGGACAGCGCCTTCTTCGACGGGGGCGACCGGGAGCTGACCCTCCGCTCTGCCCGAGAGAGCCTAGTGCTGCTGAAGAATGACGGATTGCTGCCCCTTCCAAAAAAGGGGCTGACCATTGCCCTTATCGGCCCCCAGGCGGACCACGCCAACAAGTTCTTTGGCGGCTACACCCACGTGGCCATGGCGGAGTCCACCTACGCGGTGCGGGCTTCCATTGCCGGGGTGGACCAGGAGGGCGCCCAGGGCCCCGGCGTGACCTATGTCCCCGGCACCCAGATCCAGTCGGATGAAACGCCGGAGATCCAGGCGGTGCTGAAGCACCAGAAGCCCGGCTGCAAAAGCCTGCTCCAAGAGCTGCGGGACAGGCTGCCGGAGGCCCGGATCCTCTATGCCTATGGCTATCCCGTGGCGGGGGAGGACGATTCCGGCTGCGAGGAGGCGCTGGCCCAAATCGCCCAGGCCGATGTGGCTGTCCTGACCCTGGGCGGCAAGCACGGCACCTGTTCCATTTCCTCCATGGGCGAGGGGGTGGACGCCACGTCCATCAACCTGCCCCCCTGCCAGGAAAGCTTCATCCGCCAAGCGGCGGCTTTGGGCAAGCCGCTGCTGGCCCTGCACCTGGACGGCCGCCCCCATCTCCAGCGATGCCGCGGACCAATGCTGCGCCGCCATCCTGGAGTGCTGGAGCCCTGCGGAGGCTGGCGCCCAGGCAATCTGCGACGTGCTGCTGGGCGACTACAACCCTGGCGGGAAGCTGCCCGTGTCCGTGGCACACAACGCCGGGCAGGTGCCGGTGTACTACAGCCACCCCTGGGGCTCCGGCTGGCACCAGAGCGAAAGCATCGGCTTTACCGACTATGTGGACTGCCCCCACCGGCCGCGCTATCCTTTTGGCTTTGGCCTGTCCTACACCAGCTTTGCCTATGCGGACTTGGAGATTTCCCGGGAGGAAGTCCCGGCGGGAGAGAGCGTGGAGATTGCCTTCACCGTGGAGAATACCGGCCCTGTCCCTGGGGACGAGGTGGCCCAGCTCTACATCTCCGACGTGTACGCCAGTATGACCCGCCCTGTCAAGGAGCTGGCGGGTTTCGCCCGGGTCCACCTGAAGCCCGGGGAGAAAAAGCGGCTGGCCTTCACTTTGCACACCAGCCAGCTGGCCTTTTTGGACCAGGACATGAAGTGGAAGATTGAGCACGGCCAGATTCTGGTGGAGGCTGCCGCCTCTTCGGAGGACGTGCGGCTGTCTGGCAGCTTCCGGATTGACGGCGACATGTGGATTGCGGGCAAATCTAGGGAGTTTTGGGCGGGGACATCTGCTGTTTCCATAAGGTAACATAAGAGGCTTCCGAACCAGGTTAGTTCAGGAGGATTGGTGCCATGAGAATTGGACTCAACTTTACGCCACCCCACGAATCTCCGGAGCAGTGGGCGGAAATTTTGGAGGACTGCGGCTTTCGCGCCGCCTCTTTCCCGGTGGACTACCGTGCGCCTGTCGGCCTGATTGACGCCTATACTAAAGCGGCACGGGAACACGACATCCGAATTGCCGAAGTAGGTGTGTGGGATTCGCCCCACCTATCGGACCCGCAGCGGGCAAGAGAAGCCCAAACCCGCTGCTTGGAACAGTTCCGGCTGGCGGAATACATCCACGCCGATTGCTGCGTAAACGTTTCGGGGGCAGCAGGAGACCAGTGGTTTTTCTGCTACAGGGAAAATTATGACGAGGCGCTCTACGCCAAAAATGTGGAGTTTCTCCAGCGCCTGTGCGACACGGTAAAGCCGCAGCACACCGTGTACGCCCTAGAGCCCATGCAGTGGATGCTACCCTGGAACCCGCGGCAATACCTCAAATTGCTGCGGGATGTGGACCGAAAAGGCTGCGGGGTGCACATGGATATTTTCAACTTTGTGCGGGATCCATATGGCTACACCCATCAGGAAGAGCTGATGGAAGAGGCCTTCTCCCTGCTGGGCGGCTCCATAGCTAGCAGCCATCTGAAAGACATCCTCCTCACCACGGGTACCACCGTGAGAATTCAGGAGACTCCCCTCGGTACGGGCCAGGGTAAGCTGGGCACGTACCTGCACCACCTGTCCCTGCTCCCAAAGGACACCCCAGTGCTGCTGGAGCATCTGGACTCCCTGGATGAATACCGTGCCGCCATGGCATTTTTGCGGCAGGATTACCCTCAATATGTTTTGCCATAGGAGCTGGCTGCGGGAATCCACAAGGACACTATATAACAGGTATAAGGTGGCAGCAGCATCCTAGGGAGCGGCTGTCACCTTTTCTGTGACAAGAGCATATCTAAAAAGAACACAGCGTCCCTCCTCTGCCAATAGCCGGACAAGACGTAAAGCGATGGCGCTGTGCTAGGGCTAAGCAAAAAATGGAAGTGCCGGGATTGTACGGAATTTGCTTTGGACAGCGCCATAGCTCTGCGAGGGGACGGGATACAGCCAAAGGATACCTTCCCCACCGGTTCCGCCGAAGAGGAGGCAGATGTGGCCAAGACGGGCTTTCCATAAACGCATACAAAAGGGAAAGTGCAGAGGCAAGCAAGGGTAATTTGGTGCTGCTGTGAAAATTACAAAAAAGGGCAAATCCGCAGTAAAAACACGGATTTGCCCTTCATTTTGGCCCGTCTGATGCCGTCTGATTTCAAGCAAAAGTTGTAGAAAAGTTGTAGTTGTAAGCCTATTTTACTACATCTTGTGCCGTCCTATTTCATCAGACGCTATATATTGTGGAATTTTAGTCCAAAGGCTTCATCGTGGGGAACAGCAGCACGTCGCGGATGGAGGCGGCGCCGGTGAGAAGCATGACAAGGCGGTCTACGCCCATGCCCATGCCGCCCGTGGGGGGCAGGCCGTACTCCAGGGCGGTGAGGAAATCCTCGTCCACGTCGCAGGCTTCCTCGTCGCCGGCGGCTTTCAACGCGGCCTGGGCCTCGAAGCGGCCCCGCTGGTCGATGGGGTCGTTGAGCTCGCTGAAGGCGTTGACGTACTCCCCGCCGCAGATGAACAGTTCAAAGCGCTCGGTGTACTCGGGGTTATCCTTGCACCGCTTGGACAAGGGGGAAATATCCACCGGGTGGCCCGTAAGGAAGGTGGGCTGCACCAGCTTGTCCTCGCAGTATGTCTCAAAGAACAGGTTGAGGATGTCGCCCTTCTTGTGGCGCTCCTCATACTCGATGTGGTGCTCCTTGGCCAGGGCGCGGGCCTGCTCCAAGGTCTCCACCTGGGTGAAGTCCACGCCGGCGTACTTCTGGACAGCCTCCACCATGCTGATGCGGGTGAAGGGCTTATCCAGGTCGATTTCCACGCCGTCCCGCTCCACCTTGCCGGTGCCCAGCACCTTGTGGGCCACGGTGCGAATCATGTCCTCGGTGAGGTCCATCATGCCGTTGAAGTCGGTGAACGCCTGGTAGGCCTCCAGCATGGTGAACTCCGGGTTGTGGCGGGTGTCCATGCCCTCGTTGCGGAAGGTGCGGCCGATTTCATACACCCGGTCAAAGCCGCCCACAATAAGCCGCTTCAGGTGCAGCTCCAGGGCGATGCGCAGGTACATATCGATGTCCAGCGTGTTGTGGTGGGTGATGAAGGGCCGGGCCGCGGCGCCGCCTGCCTGGTTGTGGAGCACAGGGGTCTCCACCTCCAAGAAAGCGTGGCTGTCCAGGTACTCCCGGATGGCGCTGATAATCTTGGAGCGCTTGACAAACACGTCCTTCACTTCCGGGTTGACGATAAGGTCCACGTAGCGCTGGCGGTACCGGGCATCGGTGTCCTTCAGGCCGTGATACTTCTCCGGCAAGGGCAGCAGGGATTTGCTGAGCAGCGTCACCTTTTCCACCCGCACGGACATCTCGCCCCGCTGGGTGCGGAACACCACGCCCTGCACGCCCAGGATATCGCCAATGTCGTACTTCTTAAAGCGGTTGTACTCCGCCTCGTCCATCTCGTCCTTGCGGGCGTAGAGCTGGATGCGGCCGGAGCGGTCCTGCAAATCGCAGAAGGACACCTTCCCCATGCCGCGCTTGGACATCATCCTGCCGGCAATGGAGACAGGCTTGCCCTCCAGCTGGTCAAAATTGGCTTTAATGTTGGCGCTGTCGTTATCCACAGGATACTTGGTGATTTGATAGGGGTCGTTCCCGCTTTCCTGCAGCTCCCGCAGCTTTTCCCTGCGCACCCGCAGGAGCTCGCTCATATCCTGCTCTTCCGCCTGGGGCGCCTTTTGGTTCTTCTCGGCCATGCTATCCATTCCTTTCGCCGTCTAGTTTGCTTCCACCCTGTTTACCGGGAAATGGTGACAATGTGGTACTTGGAGATGCCAGCGGGGGTCTCCACCTCGATAACGTCCCCCACCTTGGCGCCGATGAGGGCCTTGCCCACGGCGGACTCGTCGGAGATTTTCCCGTTCCGGGGGTCGGCCTCGTTGGAGCCCACAATCTTGAAATCCCGGCGGGACTGGGCCCCGGTGGAGGAGGTGATGTCCACCTCGATGCGGGAGCCGATGTGCACCTTCTCGTTGGTGAGCTCGCTCTCGTCGATGACCACCGCGCCCTGGAGCATGACCTCCAAGTCGGCAATGCGGGCTTCCATCATGGCCTGGTCGTTCTTGGCCTCGTCATATTCGCTATTCTCGGAAAGGTCGCCGAAGGAAAGGGCCACTTTGATTTTTTCGGCCACTTCCCGGCGTCCCACGGTTTTCAGTTCTTCCAGCTCTTTCTCCAGAGCCGCCAAGCCTTCTTCGGTTACAAAATACTGTCTTTCTGATGCCATGTGTACCATCCTTTACTGAAAAATGGCCCGCTTCCCGCGGACCGGCTTTTATCTATTTATTATAGTGGCCTTGGGGGGCCTTGTCAATGCGTAAGGACGCGCAAGCCCTGGGAATCACTGAAAAAAGCGGCTCCCCGGGCTGCGGCCTTGTAGAGTGTATGCGATTTGGGGGGCGGCTATGCGCTGCCCACTTTAGACAATGGCGTTTTCGCCCTGCTTCTTCAGATATTTGCCAATGGAAATAGTGCCGCCCAGCAAGCCGAACAGCATGCCCGTGATGATGTAGACGCCATACAGGGCAAAGACATAGGGCCGGATATTCACTATGGTAAGGAAGGGGGCCAGGTTGATGACCACCTTCACCAGGCTGTCGTAGGCGTAATAGAGGATCGTGGCGGACACCAGGCCGGAGATGATGCCGATGACGATGCCTTCCACAATGAAGGGCACGCGGACAAAGCCATTGGTGGCGCCCACGGATTTCATGATGTTGATTTCCATGCGGCGGGAGAAGATAGTCACCTTCACGGTATTGGAGATGATGAACAGGGACACCACCGCCAAAACCGCCACAATGCCGACGCTGCCGTAGCGGACCACCCGGTCCAGGCTGCTGAGGGTCTCGGCCACGTGGCTGTAGTTGGAGACGGACTCCACCCCTTCAATGGCGGTAATCTGGCTGACTGTCTCATCGTAGATGCTCAAATCCGCCAGGGAAATCTCGTAGGAATCGGGCAGGGGGTTGTTGTCGCCGGTAAAGCTGTCAAACAGGGTGCCGCCGCCGTCGATGTCCTGCATCACGCCGGAAAGGGCTGTATCCTTGGGGACAAAGGTGCACTCGGCGATGTTGTCAATCTGGCGGATTTCCTCGCCGATGCGCACAGCCGTCAGGGCAGGCACGTCGGAGCTCAAGTACACGGTGATGACGTTGTTGCCCTCCACCGACTGCATGGTGGCGGAGATATTCAAGGTGAGAAGCGCCGCCACGCCGGTCATCAGCAGGCAGGCGATAAGCACGCCAATGGAGGCGATACTCATGGTGCGGTTTTTCCAAAGGCTTTTCAGGCCCTCGCGGAACAGGTAGCCAATGCTGTGCAGGCTCATTGCTCCACCTCCTCGCTGTTGTCGTCCTCCAGGGGCATCTGCTCCAGAAGGATTTGCTGGGCCAGCACGCCCGCGTTCTCCTCGGGGGCCTCCTCCCCTTCCACGCCGTAGAGGGAAGTGTCCTCATAGGCCAGGTCCTCCTCCTGGTAGGCAGGCTGGGGGGCCGGCTGGTAGGCCTCCTGGGAGTCGTACGTCTCCTGGTTATCGTACTCGGCGTAATCGTCGTCGTTGGCCACGGCCTCCTCGGGGCTGTCGTAGCGCTCCGGGGGGGCGTAGGTATCCTGCATCTCCGCGGTGTCGGCCACAATCTCGCCGGAGTGGATTTGGATGATGCGCTTGTGGAAGTGCTTGACCAAGGAGTGCTCGTGGGTGACCATGAGCACCGTGGTGCCCCGGCGGTTGATTTCGCTGAGCAGGTCCACAATCTCAAAGGACAGGGCCGGGTCGATGTTGCCCGTGGGCTCGTCGGCGATAATCATGGAGGGGTTGTTCACCAAAGCACGGGCCAGGCCCACCCGCTGGCGCTCGCCGCCGGAAAGCTCGGTGGGGTAATGCTTGGCCTTGTGCTGCAGGCCCACCAGGCTGAGGATGTAGGGTACCCGCTTGCGGATGGAACGGGCGGAGGCGCCCACCACGCGCATGGCAAAGGCCACGTTGTCGTAGACAGTCATGTGGTCGATCAGGCGGAAATCCTGGAACACAATGCCCATCTTCCGGCGGATGTAGGGGATTTTCCGTTTCGGCAGGCGGGAAACATCCACGCCGTCCACGATAATCTGGCCGGAATTGGGCCGCTCTTCGCACATGACCAATTTCAGGAAGGTGCTTTTGCCCGCGCCGGAGGAGCCCACGATAAAGACGAACTCGCCCCTCTCCACTGTAAGGTTGATGTTGTGGAGGGCCTCCGTGCCGTTGTTATACACCTTTGACACATTGCGAAATTCTATCAAGCCTATAACCGTCCTTTCTCTGGTAGGATACGCGCCGGGAAAGCCCCGGCTGCTGGAAAGTCAGTCCCGCGCCGCACAACGACAGCACCCATCGGCATAGACGTATTATACCAATGGGTGCCGCCTGTATCATTCTTGTAAAGAAATAAAATGTGAACGAACTGGAAACGGGTCCTTTTTTAGAACTTCGTGGGGTTGCTGGAGAGGTACTTCTTCACCATCAAGGCCACCTTGAAGACGATGGCGTCCTCGAACTCCCGCAGGTCCAGGCCGGTGATTTTCTTGATTTTCTCCAGGCGGTAGACCAAGGTGTTCCGGTGGACGAACAGCTTGCGGGACGTCTCGGAGACGTTCAGGCTGTTCTCGAAGAAGCGCTGGATAGTGAACAGCGTCTCGTGGTCCAGGGAATCGATGGAGCCCTTGCGGAACACCTCCTTGAGGAACATCTCGCACAGGGTGGTGGGCAGCTGGTAAATCAGGCGGGCAATGCCCAGGTGGTTGTAGCTGACGATGGGCTTCTCGGTGTCGAAGACCTTGCCCACTTCCAGGGCCACCTGGGCCTCTTTGAAGGAGCGGGCCAAATCCTTAATGCTGTTGACCACCGTGCCGATGCCCACGGTGCAGTGGGTGTAGAACTCGCCGGAGAGGGTGTCCACAATGGAGCTGGCCAGCTTGTCGATGTCTTTCTCATCGATGTTGGGCTTGATCTCCTTGACCAGGGCGATGTCCGTCTCGTTGATATTGATGATGAAGTCCTTGTTCTTATCGGGGAACAAGTTCTGAAGCACATCGTAGGCGGAGATGTCGTTCTTCTCGGCAATCTTTACCAGCATGCACACCCGGCTGACGTCAGAATCGAAATGGAGCTCGTGGCTCTTGAGATAGATGTCCCCGGGCAGGATGTTATCCAGGATGACGTTTTTGATAAAGTTGCCCCGGTCGTACTTCTCGTCGTAATACTGCTTGATGCTGTTGAGGGACACGGCCAGGATTTTGACATATTTCTGGGCCTCCGGGTCCTTGCCGGCCACAAACACGGCGTACTCCGGGCGGGGACGGCTGCCGAAGGACTTGAAGCTGTATTCATCCGTTTGGAACACGTCTACAGAAGCCATCTCCTCTGGCGTGATTTCCTCGCAGACCTCCCCAATCTTCCCCAGCTCGCTGCAGGCGATGATTACGGAGGACTCATCCACAACGCCGATGGTACGGTCGATGGTATCACGCATCTGGTGGATGATACCCTGAAACAATCTGTTTGACATGACTCTTCCCCTTTCTTTATGGTGCAGGGGGCGCGGCCCCCATCGATTTTTTCCACAGCCGGCTTATCACCAAACAAAGGGCAGGCGGATTGGGCACAGCTATACAGCTTTATTTTACAGAATCGGGCGCAAAAATTCAACCTTTTTTTGAAAATTGGAAGGATTTTTTCTAACTTGGAAGAAAAAAACAGGGATACCATCGCTGGTATCCCTGTTTCTGAATGGCAAGTTTTAGTTGAGGATAGTCTTTTCGGTCTCTTTGTCGAACAGATGCATCTTGTTCAGGTCGAAAGCAATCTTGGACTTATCGCCGGCCTTGGCGGTGGAGGTAGGCTCCACGCGGGCGGTGACAGCGTTGCCCTCGCAGTTCAGGTACAGATAAGTCTCAGCGCCCATCAATTCGGTAACTTCCACCTCGCAGGTGACGTGAGCGCCGCCAACCTTCTCGATGAACTCGGGCTCGTCGTGAACGTCCTCAGGACGGATGCCGAACACAACATCCTTGCCCACGTAATCGGCCAGGTTGGCAATAGCGCCGTCGGCCTTCTTCTTGGGCACAGTGATGGTGCAGGCGCCGAAGGTGAGGGTGTAATCGTTGCCGTTCTTGCCCAGCTTGGCATCGATGAAGTTCATCTGGGGAGAGCCCATGAAGCCGGCCACGAACTCGTTGATGGGGTAATCGTACAGGTTCTGAGGAGTATCGACCTGCTGAATGAAGCCGTCCTTCATAACCACGATGCGGTCGCCCATGGTCATAGCCTCAGTCTGGTCGTGGGTAACGTAGATAACGGTGGTGCCCAGGCGCTTATGCAGCTTGGCAATCTCGGTTCTCATCTGAGCACGCAGCTTGGCGTCCAAGTTGGAGAGGGGCTCGTCCAGCAGGAACACCTTGGGGTCACGGACGATGGCGCGGCCCAGGGCAACACGCTGACGCTGACCACCGGACAAAGCCTTGGGCTTGCGGTCCAGCAGGTGGGAGATGTCCAGGATGCGGGCAGCCTCTTCCACGCGGCGCTTGATTTCGTCCTTGGGGGTCTTGCGGAGCTTCAGGCCGAAAGCCATGTTATCGAACACGGTCATGTGAGGATACAGAGCGTAGTTCTGGAACACCATGGCGATGTCGCGGTCCTTGGGAGCGATGTCGTTAGACAGCACGTCGCCGATGTACAGCTCGCCCTTGCTGATTTCTTCCAGGCCAGCAATCATACGCAGGGTGGTGGACTTGCCGCAGCCAGAGGGGCCGACCAGGATGATGAATTCCTTGTCCGCAATGTCCAGGTTGAAGTCGGTAACAGCAGTGACGCCACCAGAATAAATCTTGTAAATATTTTTCAAAGTTACGCTTGCCATTCAGATTTTCCTCCTATTTTTTCATGGGGCCAGTGTCCTGTTTTCAGTACGCCGGACGCCATTTAGATTGATTAAAGTATAACAGATAAAACCCCAGGGGGAAAGTCTTGATTTGCCCAAAGATTTTTTCGGTCCTTTATAGGCTTTCACTAAAATCCAAATCATGCGCTTAATTTTAGTACAACTTGCTAATGGAAAATTGCCTGGATTTCCTGGGGGGTAAGAAGCCTGCACTCCCCTTCCTGTAGTGTACTGTCCAGCCAGAGGCCCCCTATCTTGAGTCTTTTCAGCTGGAGCACCGTCTTGCCCCGGGCCTGGAACATCCGCTTGACCTGGTGGAACCGGCCCTCCCGGATCTCCACAAAGGCGGCGCGGGGGTCCTGCTCCACCCACAGGCGGGCGGGGGCGTACTGCTCCCCCTCCCAGGCGACGCCAGCGGCAAAGGCCTGGATGTCGGCCTCCTCCACGGGGGCGTCCAGCTGGGCGCGGTACTGCTTGTACACATGGCTTTTGGGCGAGAGCATTTTGTGGGCCAGCTCCCCGTCATCGGTGATGAGCAGCAGGCCGGTGGTATCCTTGTCCAGGCGGCCGGCGGGGAAAAGCCCCCGGCGGCGCAGGCCCTCCGGGAGCAGGTCCAGCACGGTTTTCTGGCGGCGGTCCTCTGTGGCGGAGAGGACTCCCGCCGGTTTGTTCAGCATGATGGTGAGGAATTCCTGGTAGCGGATTTCCTCCCCCTGGGCTGTCACCCGGTCAGCGCCGGGCTCGACTTTGGCGCCGGGGTCCCGCTGGGGAGCGCCGTTGACCAGCACCGCCCCGGAGCGGATGAGCTTCCCCACCTCCTTGCGGGTGCCCAGGCCCTGGGAAGCCAGGAATTTATCCAGCCGTTCCCCCATTGTTCCACGTCCTTTCTTTTTCTATAGTATGTCTATACGATAACGATACAGCTTTCAATCCACGGGGTAGGCGTCCTCTGGGAGGGGCTCCCCGGCGGCTTCGGTGCCCTGGGCTGTCTCTGCGGCGGCGCTTTCCGGAGCGGATCCCACCGCGCTTTCAGCGGCGCTGCTCTCCGGCGCCACCGTGGCTTGGGGCGAGGCGGTTGCCGCCGGCGTGGCGGTGGCGATGCCGCTTTCCCCAAAGTGGGCGCTGTCTGAGGCGAAGCCGTGCATGAAGCCGTCCACGGCAGTGCTGGCAATGTCCCCGCCGATGATTTCATCCCCGTACACCAGCAGCGTGGCGTACACCTGGTCGTCCCCGGGGTGGTTCTCCACCTTGTACACGTACTGGGTGCAGATTTGCCCGGCGTAGGGCTCCAGGTCGAAGCCCTGGGCCTGCTGCATGACGTTGTAGGCGGTGTACACATCGTTGAACTGGGCGGGAATCATGACCTCCCGGGTCTCTGTGGGCTCTGCCTGCACCTGCCAGCCAAAGCTCTCCAAAAAGGCCACGCGCTCCTCGTTGGTGCCGCCGGGGATAGGCTGCCGGGCCTCCTCCTCCTCCCGGCCCGTAAGGAAAAAGCAGGCCCCCGCCACGATGGCGGCCAGCAAGATAAAGGCGAGAATCCGTTTGCGATTGGCTTTTAGCGATACGACCATCTTTCCACCGTTCCTCTCTGTTGAGTCCTTGTGGTATACCTATGAGAGAGGGCGGCGGGATATGAACGAATTACAGGGCGAGCTCCACCAGCTGGATGCTTGGGAACACCTCCCCGCCGGCGGCGGAGACAACAGTCCCCCTCTCCAGGACGAACTGGGACAGGCGCACGCCGGGCTCCCGGAAGCGGGGCTGGCCCTCTGGGAAGGTGAAGGACGCCCGCTGGAAGCCATAGCCGATGCCTTGGCCGGAGAGCTTCATCACGCTCTCTTTCAGGGTCCACAGGGAGAGGAAGGCCTGCTGCTGGTCCTGCTGGGCGGTAAGCCAAGAGAGCTCCTCCTGGGTGCAGACGCGCCGCAGCAGGGCGGGAGAGACTGTGCGGGGGGCCTCGGCGTCCACCCCCACCGGCGACAGGCTGAGGGCACAGCACACCAGCCCCCGGCAGTGGCTGAGGCTGTACTCCACCGGGCAGCCGGGGAAATAGGGCTTGCCCGCGGCTGTGCGGCTTTGGGCCAGGGAGGAAAGCTCCAGACCGTGCTCCCGCTTGAGGGCATAGGCCAAAAGCTTTTCCGCCAAGGCCCGCTGGTGGGCCAGCTCCTCCCGGCGGGTGGGCGCTTCTATAGTATAACGGGCGGCGTACAGCACGGCTTCCCCTCCCCTCTCTGTTTCAGATTCCAGCAGGCCATGTAGCTTCTGGTTTTCATCTGGTATTATAGCACGCCGCGGCGTCAAAGGCAAAAGGGAAAACTTTGGCGCCGCTCTTGACTTTTCCCCATTTTTCTTTTAACATGAATGTGATTTTGAGGGATTTTTACAGAGGAGTGGTATGTTTGAAAACCGCTGATAAACAATTTTACCGCTCGTTTTTCGCGGTGGTTGTGCCTATCGCCATCCAAAACCTGATAAACTCGGCGGTGGGCATGGCCGACACCTTGATGCTGGGCTTTGTCAGCCAGACCGCTATGGCCTCCAACTCCCTGGCGGGGCAAATACACTTTATCTTGAATATGTTCTACAGCGGCCTTGCAGCCGGCACCACCATGCTGGCGGCGCAATATTGGGGCCGGCAGAACATGAAAGCCATCGAGCACATTTTGGCTATTGGGGTAAAGCTGGCCGCTGCTGTGGGGGTGCTGTTCTTTGTGGCCACGGTGTTCTTCCCCGCCCAGCTGATGCGCATCTACACCAACGACCCCTCCATGATCGAGGCAGGCGCGGCCTATTTGCAAATTGTGGGCTGGTCCTACCTGTTCATGGGGCTCTCTCACCCCTATTTGAGCATTTTAAAAAGTGTGGAGAGGGCAAAGATAAGCACCCTGATAAACTCCTCCGCGCTGCTCATCAATGTGGTTTTAAACGCCACCTTCATCTTCGGGTGGATTCCCGGCATGGCGCCCATGGGCATCCAGGGCGTGGCGCTGGCCACGGTGATTTCCCGCATAGGGGAGTTCCTGCTGTGCCTGGCATACGGGCAAAAGTTCCAAGTGCTGCGGCTGCGCCCAGGGCTGTTCACCATGTTTAACCGGGTGCTATGGCGGGATTTTATCCGCTATTCCCTGCCGGCCCTGGGAAACGAGTGCGTGTTTGCCGTGGGCTCCTCCATGTACTCGGTGATTATGGGCCGCCTGGGGGAGGATTTGGTGGCGGCCAACTCCATTATGGCCAGCCTGCGCAGCGTAGCCACGGTGCTGGGCTTTGGCGTGGCCAACGGCACAGCCATTTTGCTGGGGAAGGCCATTGGCGCCGGGGACATGGCCCGGGCCGAGCGGGACGCCAAACGCCTGCTGGGGCTCACCTTTTTGGCGTCGCTGCTGGGCAGCGCGGTGGTGCTGGCGGCGTACCCCATCATCACCCACACCATGACCACCCTCTCGGAGCAGGCCCTCTCTTACTTTGGGATCATGACGGCCATCAGCGTGGTGTACGTGTGGGGCCCGCCTATGAACACCTGCTGGATGTGCGGCGTGTTCCGCGCGGGGGGCGACTCCAAGTTTGGCTTTATTCTGGACGTCATCTGCATGTGGGTGGTTATGGTGCCCCTGGGGCTGCTCTCCGCTTTTGTGCTGAAGCTGCCGCCCATGTGGGTGTACTTCATTTTAAGCCTGGACGAGACCATTAAAATGCCCGCCAACATCATCCACTACCGGAAGAAGGGCTGGCTGCGGAACATCACCCGGGACAAGATTACATAAACACACAAACACCCGAGGGGCTGCCAACACAGGCGGCCCCTCTTTTTTGGGCACGCAAAAAGGGCTGCGCCAGTGGCACAGCCCTTTCCTGCGGCTTACGCCGCGTATTGCTTTGTGTTTCCCTCAGCTCTTACTTGCGGGGGTTCTTGATAGCGGCCTGGGCAGCAGCCAGACGGGCAATCGGAACACGGAAGGGAGAGCAAGAGACGTAGTTCAGGCCCACGTTGTGGCAGAACTCGATGGAGCTGGGGTCGCCGCCATGCTCGCCGCAGATGCCCAGAACGATGTCGGGACGGGTAGCGCGGCCCTTTTCGGCAGCAATCTTCACCAGCTGGCCAACGCCCTCCTGGTCCAGACGGGCGAAGGGGTCGTTCTCGTAAATCTTGTTCTCGTAGTAAGCGCCCAGGAACTTGCCGGCGTCGTCACGGGAGAAGCCGAAGGTCATCTGGGTCAGGTCGTTGGTGCCGAAGGAGAAGAACTCGGCCTCTTCCGCAATCTTGTCAGCGGTGATGGCGGCGCGAGGAATCTCAATCATGGTGCCGACCTTGTACTTCAGGTCCACACCGGCCTCGGCGATGATGCGGTCGGCGGTCTCGGTGACAGTCTTCTTAACGAACTTCAGCTCCTTGACCTCGCCCACCAGGGGAATCATGATCTCGGGGACGATGTTCCAATCGGGATGAGCCTTCTGCACGTTGATGGCAGCCTTGATGACGGCCTCGGTCTGCATCTCGGCGATCTCGGGGTAGGTGACAGCCAGACGGCAGCCGCGGTGACCCATCATGGGGTTGAACTCATGCAGAGAAGAGATGATGGCCTTGATGTCCTCCACGGTCTTGCCCTGGGCCTGGGCCAGCAGCTCGATGTCCTTTTCCTCGGTGGGGACGAACTCGTGCAGCGGGGGATCCAGGAAGCGGATGTTGACGTGGCGGCCGCCGAGGGCCTCATACAGCTGCTCGAAGTCGCCCTGCTGCATGGGCTCCAGCTTGGCCAGAGCGGCCTTGCGCTGCTCCACGGTGTCGGAGCAAATCATCTCGCGGATAGCGGCGATGCGGTCGGGGTCGAAGAACATGTGCTCGGTACGGCACAGGCCGATGCCCTGGGCGCCGAAGGCCACAGCCTGCTTGGCGTCGCGGGGGGTGTCGGCGTTGGTGCGGACCTCCAGCTGACGGTACTTGTCAGAGAGCTCCATGATACGGCCGAAATAGCCGCCCTCGGTGGAAGCGGGAACGGTGGGCAGGGCCTCGCCATAGATGTTGCCGGTGGTGCCGTCCAGGGAGATGTAATCGCCCTCGTGGTACTCGCGGCCAGCCAGGGTGAACTTCTTGTTGGCCTCGTCCATCTTGATGTCGCCGCAGCCGGAGACGCAGCAGGTGCCCATGCCGCGGGCCACAACGGCCGCGTGGCTGGTCATGCCGCCGCGCACGGTGAGGATGCCCTGGGCATACTGCATGCCCTCGATGTCCTCGGGAGAGGTCTCCAGGCGGACCAGGACGACCTTCTCGCCAGCCTGGCCCTGCTCCACGGCGTCTTCAGCGGTGAAGACGATCTTGCCGCAGGCAGCGCCGGGGGAAGCGGCCAGAGCGGAAGCCACGGGCTTGGCAGCCTTCAGGGCTTCGGGGTCGAACTGGGGATGGAGCAGAGCGTCCAGCTGCTTGGGGTCGAGCATCAGCAGGGCCTCCTGCTCGGTCTTCATGCCCTCGTCGATAAGGTCGCAGGCAATCTTGATGGCGGCAGCGGGGGTGCGCTTGCCGTTACGGGTCTGCAGCATGTAGAGCTTGCCGTTCTCCACGGTGAACTCCATATCCTGCATATCGTGATAGTGGCTCTCCAGCAGGTTGCAGACTTCCTGGAACTGCTTGAAGGCCTCGGGGAACTTCTCAGCCATCTGGGAGATGGGCATGGGGGTGCGGATACCGGCAACCACGTCTTCGCCCTGGGCGTTGGTGAGGAACTCGCCGAAGAGCTTCTTCTCGCCGGTGGAGGGGCTGCGGGTAAAGGCAACGCCGGTGCCGCAGTCATCGCCCATGTTGCCGAAGGCCATCATCTGCACGTTGACAGCGGTGCCCCAGGAATAGGGGATCTCGTTCATGCGGCGGTAGACGTTGGCGCGGGGGTTATCCCAAGAACGGAACACGGCCTTGACGGCGCCCATGAGCTGCTCCTTGGGGTCGGAGGGGAAATCGGAACCGATTTTCTCCTTGTACTCGGCCTTGAACTGCTCGGCCAGCTCCTTCAGGTCGTCGGCGGTGAGCTCGGTGTCCTGGGTGACGCCGCGCTTCTCCTTCATCTCATCGATGAGCTCCTCGAAGTACTTCTTGCCCACTTCCATAACCACGTCGGAGTACATCTGGATGAATCTCCGGTAGCAGTCGTAAGCCCAGCGGGCGTTGCCGGACTTCTTGGCCATAACCTCGACAACTTCCTCGTTGAGGCCCAGGTTCAGGATGGTATCCATCATGCCGGGCATGGAAGCGCGGGCGCCGGAACGCACGGAGACCAGCAGGGGGTTCTCCTTATCGCCGAACTTCTTGCCGGTGATTTCCTCCATCTTGCCCACATACTCCATGATCTGGGCCTGGATCTCATCGTTAATCTGGCGTCCGTCCTCGTAATACTGGGTGCAGGCTTCCGTGCTGATGGTGAAGCCCTGGGGCACGGGCAGGCCGAGCTTTGTCATTTCTGCAAGGTTCGCGCCTTTGCCGCCAAGAAGCTCACGCATGGAACCGTCGCCTTCGCTGAACAGATAGACATACTTGTGGCTCATTGGTAACTTACCTCCTAATAATGTTCAACCGGACGCTGGCCAAAAAAGGGAGCATGGCCCTGCCGGGTGACAGCGGAATGGAGCCCCCGGGCAAGACGAAAAAGCCTGTCCACAGGGTTTCCTATTGAGAATTATAGCAAAGTCTTTGGGAAAATACCAGTACAAAATGGAAGAAAAGCAAATTTTTTCAAGGCCCCCGGGAGAATGGGGGATTTTTCCCCTTTCCGGGGGAGATGGGCTTGCAAAACCGGCGCGGCTCTGGCATAATAAAAGGTATCTATACGCCTATACGCGTAGCGCGCCAGCAGGTGGGCCGGGAAGTTCCGGCCCGCCCTGTTTTCGCGCCCATCCTACACCCAGCGGAGGTTTTGCCATGCTGCGCCTATTCCAGAAAAACACCCCCTCCCCCGGCCCGGTAGAATTTATGATTGTGGGCCTGGGGAACCCGGGGAAGCAATATGAGAACACCCGGCACAACGCCGGCTTTCTGGCGGTGGATACCATTGCCCAAAAGCACCATACGGACATCAAGCGGATAAAGTTCAAGGGCCTGGTGGGGGAATGCTCCCTGGGCGGGAAAAAGGCTTTGCTTTTAAAGCCCTCCACCTTTATGAACTTGAGCGGCCAATCGGTGCGGGAGGCCATGCAGTTTTACAAGCTGCCCCCCGAGAAGGTGCTGGTCATCTTTGACGACATCAACCTGGAGCCGGGGAAGCTGCGCATCCGCCGCAAGGGCAGCGACGGCGGCCACAACGGCATGAAGAACATCATCTACCTCTCCGGCTCGGACCAGTTCCCCCGCATCAAGCTGGGGGTGGGCAAAAAGCCCCATCCCGACTACAACTTGGCGGACTGGGTGCTCTCCCGCTTTACGGAGAAGGAGCAGAAGGACTTGGCCACCGCCCTGGAGAACGCCGCGGCCGCCGCGGAGCTCATCGCCAAAGGTGACATGGACAGGGCCATGAACCTGTACAACAGCTGACCACCCCCGGCACAGAATGTGAGGAAAGGAGAATCCCTATGAAATTGGTCCAAAGCGCTTTGGCCCGGTGGCCAGACTACGCCCGCCTGGAGCAGGCGGTGGAGGGGGGCGCCGTCCCGGGGGCGGTGACGGGGCTCTCTGGGGTGCACAAGTGCTGTGTGATAGCCTCCCTGTGCAAAAAGACCGGCAGGCGGGCTTTGGTGCTGGCCGCCGACGAGGCGGAGGCCCAGCGGTTCTGCGAGGACCTGGCCGCTTTGGGGCTGCGCCCGGTGTCCTATCCCCTGCGGGACTTCAACTTTCGGGACACGGCGGGGACCTCCCACGAGTACGAGCGGCTGCGGCTGGAGGCCCTCTCCAAGCTGGAGGACGGCCAGTGCGACTGCATTGTGGCCTGCATGGACGCCGCCTTGCAGTACACCTTGGGGCCGGAGGAGCTGGAGCGGAAACTGTTCACGCTGCGGCCCGGGGACCAGCTGGAGATTGCCGGTTTGCTGGAAGCGCTGGTCAAGTGCGGCTACACCCGGGAGGACCAGATAGAGGGGCCGGGGCAGTTCAGCCACCGGGGGGGCATTGTGGACTTCTTCTCCCCCAGCGCCAGCGCCCCGGTGCGGGTGGAGTTCTGGGGGGACGAGGTGGACTCCCTCTCCAGCTTTGACATGGAAAGCCAGCGGCGCACCGAGTCCATCCCCCAGGTGACGCTGGCCCCCTGCGTGGAGGTCATCCCGGAGAAGCCGGCGTTCCTGGCGCAGAAAATCGAGAAGCTGGCCGCCTCCCTGCGGGGAAAGAACGCCCCCAAGGCCAAGGAGGTGCTGCGGGGCGAGGCGGAGAAGCTGAAAAACGGCCTGCGGATAGGCTCGATGGATAAGTTCATCTCGCTGGTATACCCCCAGGCGGCGACGCTGTTTGACTACTTCCCGCCGGAGGACAGCCTGCTGTTCTTCTCCGAGGGAAACAAGCTGAAAGAGCGGGTGCGCACCACCCTGTGGCAGTGGGGGGAAGATTTAAAAAGCTACCTGGCGGAGGGCCTGCTGTGCAAGGGCCTGGACCAGTACAGCCAGGACTGGGAGTACGCCCTGGGCAAGGCGGAGGAAACCCCCGCCCTGTTCTTGGACTTGTTCGCCCGGGGCAGCTATGAAATCCCCACCAAGACGCTGGTGAACATGACCGCCAAGCAGCTCTCCCCCTGGGGCGGCGGCGTGGAGCTGCTGGCCGAGGATTTGCGGGCCTTGCTGGACCAGGGCCGGGCCTGCGCGGTGCTCACCGGCACGGAGCGGGCGGGCAAGGCCTTGGCCGAGGACTTGAAGCGGGCCGGGCTGCCTGCCGCCTGGATGGACGCCGCCTCCACGGTGAACCCCGGCACGGTGGTGGTGACGCTGGGGGCGCTGTCCGCGGGGTTTGAGCTGCCGGAGGCGAACTTCGCCTTGATTACCCACGGCCGCATGACAGAGGTCAAGCGCAAGCGGGTGAAGCGGGACAAGAACAGCAAGGAGATTTCCAGCCTGTCGGAGCTGGCGCCGGGGGACTATGTGGTCCACGCCACCCACGGCATCGGCCTGTTTGAGGGCATCCACAAGCTGGAGATGAACGGCGTCACCAAGGACTACATCAAGGTGCGCTACGCCAAAAACGACACCTTGTATGTGCCCGTCACCCAGCTGGACCTGGTGAGCAAGTACATCGGCCCCCGGGAGGATTCGGCAGTGAAGCTGAGCCGCCTGGGCGGCGCCGACTGGCAGCGGCAAAAAACCAAGGTGCGCAAGGCTGTGAAGGACATCGCCAAGGAGCTCATCCAGCTGTACGCCCAGCGGATGCAGCAGAAGGGCTTCGCCTTCCCGCCGGACGGGGAGTGGCAGCGGGACTTTGAATCCCACTTTGAGTACGACGAGACAGAGGACCAGCTGCGGTGCATCTCGGAAATCAAGGACGACATGGAGCGGGAGGTGCCCATGGATAGGCTGCTGTGCGGCGACGTGGGCTTCGGCAAGACCGAGGTGGCCCTGCGGGCGGCCTTTAAGTGCGTCACCGCCGGGAAGCAGTGCGCCATTTTGGTGCCCACCACCATCCTGGCCTGGCAGCACTACCAGACCATTTTGCGGCGGATGGAGGGCTTCCCCGTGGACGTGGAGCTGCTCTCCCGGTTCCGCAGCCCCCGGCAGCAGGACGAAATCCTGCGGAAGGTGCGCCGGGGCAGCATGGACATTGTGGTGGGCACCCACCGGCTGGTGAGCAAGGACGTGAAGTTCCACGACCTGGGGCTGGTCATCATCGACGAGGAGCAGCGGTTCGGCGTGGCCCAGAAGGAGAAGCTGAAGCAGATGTGCAGCACCGCCGACGTGCTGACCCTCTCCGCCACGCCCATCCCCCGCACGCTGAACATGGCCCTCTCCGGCATCCGGGACATGTCCGTCATTGAGGAGGCCCCCCACGACCGGCACCCGGTGCAGACCTATGTGCTGGAGTACGACACCGGGGTGATTGGGGACGCCATCCGCCGGGAGCTGCGCCGGGGCGGCCAGGTGTATTACCTGCACAACGACGTGGCCTCTTTGCAAAGCACCGTGGCGCGCATCCAGCAGATGGCGCCGGAGGCCCGCATCGGCGTGGGCCACGGCAAGATGAACGAGGAGGACCTCTCCGAGGTGTGGCGGCAGCTGCTGGACCACGAAATCGACGTGCTGGTGTGCACCACCATCATCGAGACAGGCGTGGACGTGCCCAGCGCCAACACCTTGATTATTGAGAACGCCGACCGCATGGGGCTCTCCCAGCTGCACCAGCTGCGGGGCCGGGTGGGCCGCAGCAACCGCCGGGCCTACGCCTACCTCACCTACACCCCCAACAAGGCCCTTTCGGAGATTGCCCAGAAGCGGCTTTCGGCCATCCGGGAGTTTACGGAGTTCGGCTCTGGCTTTAAGATTGCCATGCGGGACTTGGAAATCCGGGGCGCAGGGAACATCCTGGGCGGGGAGCAGCACGGCCACATGGAGGCCGTGGGCTATGACATGTATGTAAAGCTCTTAAACGAGGCGGTGTCCCTGATGAAGGGCGAGGAGCCCACCCGCCCCGTGGACCAGGAGTGCCTGGTGGATTTGCAGGTGCAGGCACACATCCCCGAGAGCTACATCGACAGCTTGAGCCTGCGGCTGGACGTGTACCGCCGCATCGCCGAGGTGGAGACCCAGGAGGACGCCATGGACGTGCTGGATGAGCTCATCGACCGGTTTGGGGAGCCGCCGGCCTCGGTGAAGGGCCTGCTGGACGTGGCCTTGCTGCGGAACACCGCCGCGGGCCTGGGCGTCACCGAGGTAAAGCAGCAGGGGGATTCCCTGCTGGTGTACAAGGAGAAGTTCGACGTGGCGGAGGTGGGGCCCCTCATCAAGGCGCTGGGCGGCCGGGTGCTGCTCTCCGCCGGGAGCAAGCCCTACATCAGCGTGAAGATGGCCGGGCAGCCCCCCACCCAGGCCCTCTCGGAGATTTTGACCGCCATGCAGGAAAACGCCGCCCCCAAACCGTGAGGCATTTCACAATTTCCGTGTAGACAAACGGGGAAAAGTGGGGTATAATGTTTGTCGTTCTTTGCAATAAACCACTACTTTGAAAGGCTGATTCACCCATGAGAAACATTTGGAAGCGTACCGCGGCCGCTGTGCTCGCTTTGGTCCTGTGCCTGAGCCTGGCTGGCTGCTATAACGAGAATAATACCTGGGCTGCCCGCAAGGGCGACGACACCATGCCCATCGGCGGGTATATCTACTACCTGTACAGCGCCTATTCCGAGGCGCGGAACCAGGTGGATTCTGACACCGCCGTGCTGGACGCCGAAATCGACGGTGTGGACGCCTCCCAGTGGATCACCGACCGGGCGCTGAACTACCTGAACGCCTACTACTACATCAGCGACAAATTCAGCGAGTATGGCCTGGAGCTGACCGAGGACGACCAGACCCAGATCGACAACACCACCACCAACTTCTGGAGCTACTACCAGAGCACCTTTGAGGATGACCTGGGCATTGCCAGGGACTCTTTCTCCAAGGCTTATTCGGAGTACACGGTGAAGTTCCAGAAGGTGATGGAAGCCATGTACGGCGAGGGCGGCGAGCTGGCCCTGGCCGCCGGGGAGCTGGAGGATTACTTCACTGAGACCTACCTGAGCTACGAGTACTTCTACGTGCCGCTGACCACCACCAACGACGACGGCGAGAGCGAGACCCTCACCTCGGAAGAGCAGGCGGACATTCAGGACCAGCTGCAAACCTATGTGGATAGCATCAACGAGGGCGAGATGACCGTGAGCGAGGCCGCCGACGACTACGCCAGCGAGACCAGCGGCGAATCCACCTATTACCAGCCCAGCCCCACCAAGGGCGAGAACATCACCAGCGAGCTGGCCACCGCCCTGGAGGGCGCCGACGAGGGCGAGGCCGTGGTGGCCGAGACCAGCAACGCTTTGTACGTCATCCGCAAGCTGTCCATTGCCGACGCCTACGACGAGGTGGAGGCCGACGAGGACCAGTACATCTCCCTGCTGGCGGACATGAAGGGCGAGGAGTTCAACGACTATGTGCTGGAGCAGGCCCAGTCCGTGGAGGGTGTGGAGCTGAACCAGTCCGCCATGAACACCGTGAAGCTCTCCTCCTTTGTCAACGACAGCACCCGCAACGGCGCCTCTTCCGCCTCTGCGGCAGAGTCCTCCGCCAGCGAGGAGAGCAGCTCTGAAACCAGCAGCGCCGTGGAAAGCAGCGAGAGCTCCGCTTCCAGCGAAGTGAGCAGCGAATCCAGCGCGGCGGAAGAATAAAAGAGCCGTATCAACATCGTACATACGCAACACGCCAACAGGCGGGGACACCGTTCCCCGCCTGTTTTTTTCTGGAAACTACGGACCGCTTTTCAACAGGCTTGTCCACCCTTCTGCCCCAGCGCTAGCCGGGGATTTCCTGGGCGCTTCTCCTGGGACAACTGGGTTTCTCTGTCCCATATTTCCCACGGGGCGGCAGATTGCCCCTTTTCTTTCCCGCGGCGGGCCGTATACTGGAACCATACCACAAGAAAGGGGGCTCAATGGTCAATTTTCCGGAGCGCGGCTGCTTGTTGGATTTTACCAATAAAATCTTTTAAGAATACGGAAAGTTTTTGACAAGCACATTTTTTTACAGTATAATGAGAATATTCTTTTCTGTGGAAGGTTCCCTTTGAAGGATGTTCCATGGATAGGGAGGTGGAAGCATTGGCAAAAGAAACCATGCTGGCTGTGGATAGGGCCGAGCAGCAGGCCCAGGAAACGGTGCGGCATGCCCAGGAAGAAGCCCAACGCCTGCGCCAAGATGCCGCCGCCAAGGGACAGCAGCTCATCGAGGCAGCGGAAAAGGAAGCGCAAAAGCGGGCGGGCATCCTCTACGGAGTGGCAAAGGCCGACGGCGAAAAGCGCAAGGCCGCCATCCAGCGGGAATGCCAAGAGGAACAGGAACAGCTGCGGGCCCTGGCCCGCTCCCGGCAAGGGCAGGTGGCCCGGGCCGCGGAACGGATCGTGCTGGGCCATCCCAGAAGGAGGTGAGCGCCTATGGCTGTGGTGCCCATGAAACGCCTGGAGCTCTTTGCCCTGCGGCGGGATAGGAAAGCCATTTTGGAGCTGCTGCAGCGCCGGGGCGTGGTGGAGGTGGAATCCACCCAGGCCAGCGGGGAAGTCTTCCGCCAGGCGGACACCTCCCAGGCCCAGCAGGAGCTGGAAACCCAGGCGCGGCTTCTGGAGCAGGCGGTGGAGCTGCTGGACCACACCGTCCCCGTGAAGAAGGGGATGCTCTCCTTCTTGGCGGGCAGGAAACCCGTCACCTGGGAGGAGTACCAGCGCCAGGGGCAGGAGGCCCCCGCCTTGCTGGAGCAGGCCAGGGAAATCCTGCGGCTGGGGAAACAGGTGACGGACAGCGAGGCCCAGGCTCAGCGGCTGGAGGCCCAGCTGGAAACGCTCAAGCCCTGGATGGCCTTGGACCTCCCCCTAGACGCCAAGGGCACGGGGAGCACCCGGGTATTTTTGGGCAGCTTCCCCCAGGCCTTGGAGGAGGGCGCGCTGAAAGCCCAGCTGGCCCAGCGGCTGCCCCAGGTGTCCGGCATCGAGGCGGAGGTGCTCAGCTGCCAGGCCCAGCAGACCTGTGTGTTCCTGGTGTGCCTGCGGCAGGATGCTGCCCAGGTGGAGGAGGCGCTGCGCTCCATGGGGTTTACCTATCCGGCGGTAACCTCTCCCCTGCCCCCGGCCCAGCAGGCCAAGGCGCTGGAGGAGGAAATCCGCGGGGCGCGCAAGGAGCGGGAGGACGCCCTGGGGAAAATCGCCGGCCTGGCCCCCAAGCGGGAGGAGCTGCTGCTGGCGGCGGACTACATCAGCGCCCGGGCGGAAAAATACCAGGTGCTGGGGGAGTTGTGGCAAAGCCCCCACACCTTCTGCCTGGCGGGGTACCTCCCGGCGGAGGACGCCCCCGGCCTGGTAGGCGAGCTGGAAAGCCGCTTTACCCTGCTGGCGGAGGTCACGGAGCCGGGGCCCCAAGAGGACCCGCCGGTCAAGCTGAAAAACAACTTCTTCACCGAGCCTGTGGAGGGCGTGGTAGAGGGGTACAGCCTTCCCGGCAGACATGAGGTGGACCCCAGCGCGGTGATGGCGTTTTTCTACTATGTGCTCTTTGGGATGATGCTCTCCGACGCCGCCTACGGGATATTGACGGTGGTTGGCAGCGCCTTTGCGCTGAGGAAGTTCCCCGACATGGAGCTGAAGATGCGCAAGACGCTGCGGATGTTCCTGTTCTGCGGCATCTCCACCACGGTGTGGGGCGTGCTGTTTGGCAGCTACTTTGGGGACGCCATCCCGGTGATTGCCCAGACCTTCTTCCACACCGAAATTACCGTGCCGGCATTGTGGTTTGAGCCCCTGGACGACCCCATGCGGCTGCTGATTTTCTCCTTTGGGGTGGGCGTGGCCCATCTGTTTACCGGGCTGGGGGTGCAGTTTTACCAGCTGGCCAAACAGAAAAAGTACGCCGACGCCCTGTACGACGTGGTGTTCTGGTACCTGCTGGTGGGCGGGCTGATTGTGGTACTGCTCTCCACGGAGATTTTCCAGAACATCGCGGAGCTGCCCTTTGTGGTGCCGGGGCCCGTGGCCGCTGTGGCCGGGGTGCTGGCCGGCATTGGGGCGGTGGGCATTCTGTTTACCGCGGGGCGGGAATCCCGCAACCCGGTGAAGCGCTTTTTAAAGGGGCTTTACGGGCTCTATGGGGTTTCCAGCTATTTAAGCGACATCCTGTCCTACTCCCGGCTGCTGGCCCTGGGGCTGGCCACCAGCGTGATTTCCACGGTGTTCAACCAGCTGGGCGCCATGCTGGGCGGCGGCGTGGTGGGGGCCATCTTCTTTGCGGTGGTGTTCCTCATCGGCCACAGCATGAACATGGCCATCAACCTGCTGGGGGCCTATGTGCACACCAACCGGCTGCAGTTTGTGGAGTTCTTCGGCAAGTTCTATGAGGGCGGCGGCCGGGCTTACGCGCCCTTTGCCGCCAACACCAAGCATTTCCAAATCAAGGAGGAAAAGTGACATGAACGGTTTTGATTGGAACATTTTAGGGATTGTGTTCGCGCTGCTGGGCGGCATGCTGGCTGCCCTGATGGCTGGGATTGGCTCCGCGGTGGGCGTGGGCATGGCTGGCCAGGCCGCCGCCGGCGCCGTGACAGAGAACCCCTCCCTGTTCGGCAAGGTGCTGGTGCTGCAGCTGCTGCCCGGCACCCAGGGCATCTACGGGCTGCTCATCGGCTTTATCGTGCTGACCCAGGTGGGCATTTTGGGCGGCGACCCCAATGTGAGCGCCGTGAAGGGATTGCTGTATCTGGCGGCCTGCCTGCCCATGGCCATTGTGGGCCTGGTGTCCGCCCGGTGGCAGACAAAGGCCTCTATCGCCAGCATCTCCCTGCTGGTGAAAAAGCCCGAGCAGTTCGGCAAGGCCATGACTTTGCCCGTTATGGTGGAGACCTACGCCGTGCTGGCGTTGCTCATCTCCATCCTGGCCATTTTCGGCATTGGCGGGCTGTCCGTATAAGGCGGGGGTACCCACAGGAAAGGAGGCGGCCCCATGACGGGACTGGAAGCCATTTTGGCGCACATTGAACAGGAGGCCCAGGCAGAGGCCCAAGGACTGCTGGACGCGGCCCAGGCAGAGGCCCAGGCCACCTTGGAAAGCGCCCAGGAGGAGGCCCAGCGGCGCTCCCAGGCCATATTGGAGGAGGCCCAGAAGGGGGCGGACGCCATCCGGGAGCGGGCAGAATCCGCGGCGCTGCTGGAAAAGCGGGATGGGCTCCTGCGGTGCAAGCAGCAGCTCATCCGGGAGGCGCTGGGGCAGGTCTGCCAGGAGCTGGAGCAGGCCCCGGCCCAGGAGTACTTCTCCCTGCTGCTGGAGCTGGTGGGCCGTTGGGCCCAGCCCGGGGACGGGGTGCTCTACCTAAACGCCCGGGATTTGCAGCGTCTGCCCCAGGGGTTCCAGGAGGAGCTGGAGCGCATCGCGCCCCAGGGGAAGATTGCCCTCTCCCCCCAGCCCCGGCAGCTGGAGAGCGGCTTTGTGCTGGCCTACGGCCCGGTGGAGCTGGACTGCACCTTCCCCGCCTTGTTCCAGGAGGCCTATGACCAGCTGCGGGACGCGGCGGGGGCCATCCTGTTCGCCCCGGCGGGAGCAAAGGAGGAGCCATGAGCGAGGACTACATCTACGCGGTGACGCGGGTACACGCCCGGGAAACGGGTCTTCTGGGAAAAAACGACCTGGAGCGGCTGCTGGCCTGCCCTGATGAAAAGGCCTGCCTGCAGGTGCTGCAGGACAAGGGCTGGGGCACGGGGGAGCCCTCCCCCACCGCCGAGGGGCTGCTGGCCGCCGAGGAGGCAAAGACCTGGGACTTCCTGCAGGAGGTGGCCAAAGACCCTGCCCCCCTGGCGCCGCTGCTGGTGCCCATCGACGGCAACAACCTGAAAGCGGCCATCAAGTGCGCGGCCACGGGGACACAGCCACAAGGGGTGTTCCTCCCCGGGGGGCAGTGGGAGCCGGAATCCCTGCTGGAGATGGCGAAGGCCCGGGACTTTTCCCCCCTGCCCCCGGCCTTCGCCCAAGCGGCGGCGGAGGCCAGCCGGGCCATGCTCCAAACGGGGGACGGCCAGCTGTGCGACGTGCTGGTGGACCGGGCGTGCTTGGAGGAAATCCTGCGGCTGGGGAAGGAGAGCGGCTTAGCGGTGCTGGAGCGTTACGGCCAGTGGACAGTGGCCACGGCGGACATCCAGACGGCGGCCCGTGCCTGCAAAGCCGGGAAAAACCGGGAGTTTTTAGAGCTGGCGCTGGCCCCCTGCGATTCATTGGATGTGGCGGCCTTGGCCCAGGCGGCCGGGCAGGGCATGGAGCCCTTGCTGGAATACCTGGAAAGCACCCCCTACAGCCAGGGCGCCCAGGCGCTGCGGGAGTCCTTTTCCGCCTTTGAGAAGTGGCGGGACGACCAGGCCATGGAACTGGTAAAGGGGGAGAAAGCGGAGTATGAGTCGGCGGGGCCGCTGTTCGCCTACGCGGTGGCCAGGCGGCGGGAGGCCGACACGGTGCGGGTCATCCTCTCCGGCAAGCGCAACGGGCTGGAGGACGGGCGAATCCGGGAAAGGCTGAGGGAGACTTATGTATAAAATCGCAGTGCTGGGGGACCGGGACAGCATCTATGGCTTTGGGGCCCTGGGGCTGGAGGTCTTCCCCGTGGAGGAGGCCGAGGCCGGCGCCCGGCTTATCCGGCGGCTGGCGGAGGAAAACTACGCCGTGCTCTACGTGACAGAGGCCCTCTGCGCCCAGATACCCGAGGAGCTGGACCGGCTGCGGGAGGCGCCCCTTCCGGCGGTGGTGCCCATCCCGGGGATTTCCGGCAACACGGGGCTGGGCCTGCGCCAGGTGAAGCGCTCGGTGGAGCAGGCGGTGGGCTCTGACATTTTGGCAAACGAATCCTGATTAGAGAAGCGGGTGAATCATAAAATGAGCAAAGGCACCATCAAAAAGGTGGCCGGGCCCCTGGTGATTGCCAAGGGCATGCGGGACGCCAACATGTACGATGTGGTGCGGGTCAGCGAAAAACGGCTGACCGGCGAAATTATTGAGATGCACGGGGACGAGGCCTCCATCCAGGTGTATGAGGAGACCTCCGGCCTGGCGCCGGGGGCGGTGGTGGAATCCACCGGCGAGCCCATGAGCGTGGAGCTGGGCCCCGGCTTGATTGGCAGCATCTACGACGGCATCCAGCGGCCCTTGGACGACATTATGCGCATCTCCGGCAACAACCTGCAGCGGGGCGTGGAGGTGCCCGCCCTGAAGCGGGAGAAGAAATGGGCCTTTGTCCCCACGGTACAGGTTGGGGACGGGGTGGCCGCCGGGGACGTGCTGGGCACTGTGCGGGAAACGGCCGTTGTGGAGCACAAAATCCTGGTGCCCCCTGGGCTGGTGGGCACGGTGAAGGACATCCGCGCCGGGGAGTTTACCGTGACAGAGACGGTGGCCCTGGTGGAAATCCCCGACGGCCGGGAGGTGCCCCTCTCGCTGCTGCAGCGGTGGCCGGTGCGGCGGGGGCGGCCCTATCGGAAGAAGCTCTCCCCCAACATGCCCCTGGTGACAGGCCAGCGGGTGATTGACACCTTCTTCCCCATTGCCAAGGGCGGCGTGGCGGCGGTGCCCGGGCCTTTTGGCAGTGGCAAGACCGTGGTGCAGCACCAGCTGGCCAAGTGGGCCGAGGCGGACATTGTGGTCTACATCGGCTGCGGGGAGCGGGGCAACGAGATGACCGACGTCTTAAACGAGTTCCCCGAGCTGAAGGACCCCAAGACCGGCCAGTCCTTGATGCAGCGCACGGTGCTTATCGCCAACACCTCTGACATGCCGGTGGCGGCCCGGGAGGCCTCTATCTACACGGGCATCACCATCGCGGAATACTTCCGGGACATGGGCTACTCCGTGGCGCTGATGGCGGATTCCACCTCCCGATGGGCAGAGGCTTTGCGGGAGATGTCCGGCCGGCTGGAGGAGATGCCCGGCGAGGAGGGCTACCCCGCCTACCTGGGCAGCCGCCTGGCCCAGTTCTACGAGCGGGCGGGCCGGGTAATCACCTTGGGCAGCCAGGAGCGGGAAGGCACCCTCTCGGTCATTGGGGCGGTGTCCCCTCCCGGCGGCGACATCTCCGAGCCGGTGGCCCAGGCCACCTTGCGCATTGTAAAGGTGTTCTGGGGGCTGGATTCCAGCCTGGCTTACAAGCGGCACTTCCCGGCGGTAAACTGGCTAACCAGCTACTCCCTGTACCTGGACACTTTGGAGCCCTGGTTCGCCCAGAACGTGGCGGCGGACTGGGTGCAGCTGCGGGCCAAACTCATGGGGCTGCTGCAGGACGAGGCCGAGCTGGAGGAGATAGTGCAGCTGGTGGGCATGGACGCCCTTTCCGCCCCGGACCGGCTGAAACTGGAGGCCGCCCGGTCCATCCGGGAGGACTTTCTGCACCAGAACGCCTTTGACGAGGTGGACACCTACACGCCGCTTTCCAAGCAGCACGCCATGATGGAGCTGATTCTCAGCTACTATGAAAAGAGCCTGGAAGCCCTGGGCAAGGGCGTGGGCATCGAGGCGCTGGTGGCCTTGCCTGTGCGGGAACAGATTGGCCGGTACAAGTACACCACGGCGGAGGAAGCCCCCGGGCGCTTTGCGGCCATCCAGGCCCAGCTGGAGCGGGAGCTGGCCCAGGCCCTGGAAGCAAAGGAGGAGTTGTAAATGCCAAAGGAATACCGGACCATCCAGGAAGTGGCGGGCCCTCTGATGCTGGTGAAAGGCGTGGAGGGTGTGGCCTACGACGAGCTGGGGGAAATTGAGCTGTCGGACGGCGAAAAGCGCCGGTGCAAGGTGCTGGAAATCAACGAGGGCAACGCCCTGGTGCAGCTGTTTGAAAGCTCCACAGGCATCAACCTGGAGAGCAGCAAGGTGCGCTTTCTGGGCAGGAGCATGGAGCTGGGCGTCAGCGGAGATATGCTGGGCCGGGTGTTCGACGGCCTGGGCCGCCCCATCGACGGCGGACCGGAAATCCTGCCGGATAAGCGGGCGGACGTAAACGGCCTGCCCATGAACCCCGCGGCACGGAACTATCCCCAGGAGTTTATCCAGACGGGGGTTTCCGCCATTGACGGGCTGAACACCCTGGTGCGGGGGCAGAAGCTGCCCATCTTCTCCGCCAGCGGCCTGCCCCACGCCCAGCTGGCGGCCCAAATCGCCCGCCAGGCCAAGGTGCGGGGCACCACCGAGCCCTTTGTGGTGGTGTTTGCGGCCATGGGCATCACCTTTGAGGAATCGGACTTCTTCGTGAAGAGCTTCCAGGAGACGGGGGCCATCGACCGGACGGTGCTGTTTGTGAACCTGGCCAACGACCCGGCGGTGGAGCGCATCGCCACGCCCCGCATGGCCTTGACCGCCGCGGAGTACCTGGCCTTTGAGAAGGATATGCACGTGCTGGTGATATTGACGGACATCACCAACTACGCCGACGCTTTGCGGGAAGTCTCCGCCGCCCGGAAGGAAGTGCCCGGCCGCCGGGGCTATCCCGGCTATATGTACACGGATCTGGCCTCCCTGTACGAGCGGGCGGGGCGGCAGAAGGGCAAGGCGGGTTCTATCACCCTCATTCCCATTTTGACCATGCCTGAGGACGACAAGACCCACCCCATCCCCGACTTGACCGGCTATATCACCGAGGGGCAGATCATCCTCAGCCGGGAGCTGTACCGCAAAAACATCGCCCCGCCCATTGACGTGCTGCCCTCCCTGTCCCGCTTGAAGGACAAGGGCATTGGCGAGGGGAAGACGAGGAAGGACCACGCCGCCACCATGAACCAGCTGTTCGCCGCCTACGCCCGGGGCAAGGAGGCCAAGGAGCTGATGGTGGTGCTGGGCGAGGCCGCTTTGACAGACACCGACAAGCTCTACGCCCAGTTCGCCGACGCCTTTGAGCAGGAGTATGTCTCCCAGGGCTACCGGACAGACCGCTCCATTGAGGAGACGCTGGACCTGGGCTGGAAGCTGCTGGGGATTCTGCCCAGAAGCGAGCTCAAGCGCATCAGCGACACGCTGCTGGACGAATACTACGGAAAGGTGTGATGGCCTGTGGCGGAACGTTTACAGGTGAACCCCACCCGCATGGAGCTGAGCCGCCTGAAGAAAAAGCTCAACACCGCCACCCGGGGCCACAAGCTGCTGAAAGACAAGCGGGATGAGCTGATGCGGCAGTTTTTGGACAGGGTGCGGGAAAACCGCAAGCTGCGCTTGGAGGTGGAGGCGGGCATCCGGGCGGCCAACCAGGAGTTCATGCTGGCCCGGGCAGGGATGCAGGACGCGGTGCTGAACACCGCTTTGCTGGCGCCCAAGCAGCAGGTCACCTTGGAGTGCCAGGTGGAAAACGTCATGAGCGTGGAGGTGCCCCAGTTCACCTTCCACACCCGCACGCCCCAGCAGGGGGATATGTTCTCCTATGGGTTCGCCTTTACCTCGGGGGACCTGGATGGGGCGGTGGAGGCACTGGCGGCGGTGTTCCCCGCCATGCTGCGGCTGGCGGAAAGCGAAAAGGCCTGCCAGCTGATGGCGGCGGAAATCGAGAAGACCCGGCGGCGGGTCAACGCCCTGGAGCATGTGATGATTCCCCAGCTGCAGGAGACGATTCGCTACATCTCCATGAAGCTGGACGAGAACGAGCGCTCCACCCAGGTGCGGCTGATGAAGGTCAAGGACATGATGCTTCAAGAGGCCCACGGGTATGAGAGGATGTAAAACCAGGCATAGAAAAAGGACGGCCGCGCTGGCCGTCCTTCTTTGTTTTACCTGTGGCTTACTCCTGGGAGAACTGGTCCTTGCCTACGCCGCACAGGGGGCAGACCCAATCCTCGGGGAGGTCTTCGAACTTGGTGCCGGGGGCAATGCCGTTATCGGGGTCGCCCACCTCGGGGTCATAGCGGTAGCCGCAAACGTCGCACACATACACTTCCATGGGGTAATTCCTCCTTACATAGATTGATAGCAAGCGGGGGCGTGCCCCTGCCCTATCTTGCCTCCATAATATTCCACTTTACGCTGCTTATTATTCCAATTTAGAACAATGGTGAAATTTCTTGGGCAGAAAAAACAGGCGGGCCGCCGGGGGAAATTTACCGGCCCTGGCGCATTGCTGGAAAACGTTTTCTGTGCTATGATTTTTCCAGAGGCGCCACAGGACGCAGGGCCAGCTGGGCCAGCAGATAGGGCGGCCGGTTTAGGAACTGGAAGGCCAGCTCCCGCTCTTGGGGGGTGCAGCCGTAAAGGAGCTTTACCTCCACGTCGCCCTTGGGCAAGTCCACCACCCAGAGGAGGCCGTCCAACGCCGGCGGCTGGGCCGTGCCCACCCAGACGTCCACCCCCTCCCCATCCATGGAGGCGGTGTTTTCCAAATAGCCGTAGTCCAAGGGGTAGACCATCTCCGGGAAGCGGGGGTGGGACGAGCCCTTGGGGCGGTCGATGACCAGCGCCGAGCGTGCCAGAAGCTGGTCCAATGCCTGCCAGAACTGTGGGTTGTATTCCATGGGGAGGCCTCCTTCCTGGGACCAGTATACCACAGGGCGGGGGCGGCGTCCACCGGGAAAGCCAAGAAAGCCCACGGGCGTTTTTCGCCATCCTGTACAAGTACGGCTACGACGGATACTTGTCCATCGAGCCCCACTCCCCCACCTGGACAGGTGAAAAGGGCGAAAAAGGCTTGAAGTACACCATCAAGTACATCCGCGGCCTGATGATTCTGGACTGATTCCCCACTTTGAAAAACCGCTGGCAGCGGCGAAAAATGGAACGCGTAACAGAAAAGCCCCGGGAGAACTGAACCCGGGGCTTTTTTCAGTGGGCCAGGGCGGCCTCCACCGCCTGGCGCAAAGCGGCCTTTTGAGCTGGAGGCAGGAACGCCGCCTCCACGCTGTGGAGGAGCACCGCCCGGCGCTCCTGGGGGGACAGGCGCAGGGAGGCGAACTCCTGGGCCAAGGTGGTGCGGGAGACAGTCATGTTGTCGGTGTTCACCGTGGCGGCGACGCCCTGGGCCAGGTACTCCTTTAAGGGGAAGTGGGCCAAGTCCGGCACGGCCTTTGTTTGCAGGTTGCTGGTGGGACAGAGCTCCAGGGGGACGCGGCGGCGGGCAAGCTCCTCCACCAGGCGAGGGTCCTCCCCTGCCCGGACACCGTGGCCAATGCGGGCGGCGCCCAGCTCCAAGGCCTGCCAGACGCTCTCCGGGCCGGCGGCCTCCCCGGCGTGGAGGGTAAAGGGCACCCCCAGGGATTGGGCGTAGGCAAAGAGCGGCTGGTACTCCTGGGTGGGATAGAGTGCCTCGGCGCCGGCCAAGTCCACGGCGCAGACGCCTTTTCCCAGGAAATGGGCGGCCACCGCAACGGTTTCCCGGTTGGCGGCCTCCTCCCCGCCCCGCATGCAGCAGAGAATCAGCTGGCAGCCAAAGGACCAGCGCCCCTGCGCCGGGGGCTGGGGCAAGCCAGCCAGGGCGGCCTCCACCACCTGGCGCTGGGTCAGGCCTTGGCGGGTGTGCTGGGAGGGAGCGAAACGCAGCTCGGCGTACAGCAGCCCCTGGCCCTGTAAGCGGCTGGTGAGCTCCTGGACCGACTGGGTGAGGGCCTGCCGGGTTTGGAGCACCGCCACGGGCAAGTCGAAACAGCGCAGGTAGTCGTTGAGACTTTGGCAGTCCGCCGGGGCGGACAGGGCTTCCTCCAAGCTGCCCGCAGGCAGGGGGAGCCCCTGGGTCCGGGCCAGCTCCCGGACCAGCGCCGGGGCCAAGGAACCGTCTAAATGCAGGTGCAGGTCAATCATGGAAAGCGGTCGAGTAGACAGTCTCGACACTCCTTTCACGTTATTTCTGCTGTGAAGGGATTGTCTACTGCCCCTCACAGAACCGGACGTGCGGTTTTCCCGCATCCAGCTCTTCAAGCAATCTTCGGTTGCCAGCCCCAAATATCCGTGGTCAGATGCGGCTCCTTGACATAGTAGTTCCAGATTCGCAGAAACTTGTTGTACTTCATGGAGCGCTTCTGGTGGCGGCGGTTCAGCACTCGGTAGGTGGAGTATTTCATGTACTTCCAGAAACTCTGTATGGCATGAAAATTCCCGTTTACCCCGTAATAGTTACAGTGCCCCCGGAGGATGGATGCTATTGTCTGCATTGTCTCTGCTACCGGCCGGTGCATGTGCTCCTTGAGCCACGCCTTGGCGGCCTGTCGCTTCGCCTTTAGCTTCTTCTTGCTTGTGCGAACTCCAAGCCGATACTTTCCTGTCCGGGTTCTGGTGTTGAAGAAGGTAAATCCGAGAAAGTCAAAATCCTCCTTTGTTCCTTTGAACCGTCCAATGGGCAGTATTCTCGTCTTCTCCTCCGCCGCTTCCAACGAAAATTTATCCAGCCGCTTTTTCAGCGTGTCCATGACCTTCCGGGCCTCATTCTCGTACTGAAACAGTATCAGGAAGTCATCCGCGTACCGCACATAGTAAACCTCGCCCCGCAGACGCGGCTTGATTGCCTTTTCCATCCACAGGTCCAGAACATAGTGCAGGTACACGTTCGCCAGCACTGGTGATATCAGTCCGCCCTGCGGCGTCCCTCTGTCACTGTCCAGTCGTTTCCCGTCCTCCATGATCCCGGCAATCAGAAACCGCTTTACATACCGTAGATAGTTCTTGTCCTGTATGTCGTGGGCCAAGAACTTCATCAGCCAGTCGTGGTCAACATTGTCAAAGAAACCCTTAATGTCGGCCTCCAGCACATAGTTGACCTTTTTCGTCATAATGGTCTGGTTGATGTACCTCACCACATCGTGCGCGCCCTTGCCGGGGCGGAATCCATAGGAGCATTCCAGAAAGCGCGGCTCATAAACTTCGTTCAACACTTCAGCCATTACGCCCTGCACCAGCCGGTCTTCATAGGCCGGTATTCCCAATGGCCGCAGTTTCCCATTGGCCTTGGGAATATACGTCCGCCGCACCGGGAGCGGTTTATACTGAAATTTCCTCATCCGTTCCACCAACGCCGCGATGCGTTCCCGGGCATGCTCATCATAGGCTGCTTTGTCTATTCCGTCTACGCCGGTTGCCTTCTTCCTGCTCTGTTTCCGATGCTCCGCCATCAGACTCCGTTCGTTCACTTTGTGCATAAGGTTCTGCACCATCGGATACTTTGCTGATTGCTCCCTTATCCCCTTCGGTTCCTGTTCCATCCGCGCCGACCTCCTGTGTCCGGATGCTTCTTCCTCCGGGGCCGATTACTTGCTGCCCCCTTCGCTCCACCGGTTTTCACCGCTTTCCTCACTACTATGAGGCAGTCCGACTTCTGACAGGCCTTCAGGGTCTCTCCATTTACAAGACTTCAATTCCCCTTACCATCTCGTGGAGCCTGTCAGATCTCCCAGGTATCCAGGTACTACCTTTGTGCGCTCGCCACGCTCTATTGACCCCGGCGGAATCTCCCCAACCTCGCGCTTGCGGTTGGTTCTTGCTGCCTGCGACCTGGAGGACGGTATCGGCTTCCGCTCTTTATAACTTACGGGGCTGCATCGCTTCACGGTTTCCCATTGCGGCTCTCGCACTCCTCTGCCTACGCTTAAACCTCGCCTCGCGGCTTCGGCTCCAAGGCTGAGTACCGGCTGCTCGCTACGCTTTACCGGGTCTGGTCTTTCACCAGACTATATTACCTGCACCGAACTGGCGCACCCTCCTTTTCCCCTATTATACCCCCCGCGGGCGGGAAAGGGAAGCCCTAGCCCAAGAGCTTTACGGTGAGAATGGAGAACACCAAGGCGGTGAAGTCCCCCAAAAGGGCGGCGGGCAAAGTGTGGCGCAGGCGCCGGTAGCCGCAGGCCCCAAAGTAGACGGCTACGGCGTAGAAAGTGGTCTCCGTGGAGGAGGAGAGCACCGAGGCCATCTGGCCGGTCGGGCTGTCGGGGCCAAAGCGCTGGAGCAAATCCAAGGTGTAGGCGGAGGCCCCGCTGCCGGAGATGGGCCGCAGCAGGGCCAGGGGCAGCAGCTCTGGGGAGACGCCCAGGCTTTCGGCCACAGGCGCCAAGGGGACGCAGAGCAGCTCCAGCAGTCCCGAGGCCCGCACCATGGACACCGCCATAAGCAGCCCCACCAAGGTGGGCAGCAGCTTGAGGGAGGTGCGCACCCCCTCTTTGGCGCCGGAGAGGAAGGTGTCGAACACCGGCACGCCTTTGGCATAGCCAAAGAGCAGAATCAGCCCCACCAGCACCGGCAGGGCGGCGGCGCCTACCTCTGGCATAGGGGGCTCCTTTCCAGCAGCTTGCAGGCGGCCAGGCACACGGCCAAGGACGCCGCGGAGGTTATCCACACCGCCGGGAGGATGGCGAAGGGCTGGGCGCTGCCGGCGCTTTGGCGCATGGCCGCCATGTTCAGGGGAATCAGCTGGAGGGAGGCGGTGTTCATCACCACAAAGAGCACCATCCCCCGGGTGGGGGATTCCCAGGAGGGGTTCCTTTCGGCCATGGCCTGGATAGCTGCCAAGCCCAAAGGTGTGGCGGCGTTGCCCAGGCCCAGCAGGTTGGCGGAGAGGTTTAGGGCGATTTTCCCCAGGATGGCGGTGTCCTCCCGGTACTCGGGGAACAGGCGGCCTATCACCGGGGCCAGGGCGCGGGCCAGCAGCCGGGAGAGGCCGCTCTCCTCGGCGATTTGTAAAAAGCCCAGCCAAGCGCACATGCTCCCCAGCAGGAACAGGGACAGCTCCACCGCGGACTGGGCGCCCTCCAGCAAGGCGGTGGAGAGCGAGCCGATGCGGCCGGTGGCCAAGGCGCTGACCACACTGAGGGCAATCATGAAAAACCAGATGGAATTTAACATCCTTTCCCCCTCCTTTTCCCAGAGTTTCCCTTGACTTTAGGGTAAAAAAAGTTTATCGTAAGAGCGTACCTTCCTGTTTTGGAGGGATACCCACACAAGAAAGGAATACCCATCTATGCTGTTTGGTGAGAAGATTCTGGATTATTGGGACGATATTTTGAAAGATCTGGCCACGGTGGTGGCCATCCCCTCTGTGGCCAAGCCCCAGGAGGGCGAGCATCCCTTTGGGGACCAGTGCGCCCGGGCCCTGGACACGGTGGTGGCGATGGCGGAGGGCTATGGCCTGAAGGCCAAGAACGTGGGCTACCACGCCGCCCACGCGGAGTACGGCGAGGGCGAGGGCAACGCCGTGGTGATGGCCCACCTGGACGTGGTACCCGCCGGGGAAGGCTGGGACACCGACCCCTACACCATGGTCATCGACGACAACCTGGCCTTTGGCCGGGGCGTTTCCGACAACAAGGGGCCTGCCATTGTGGCCCTCCACTGCCTGCGGGCTTTGAAGGACGCCGGGGTGAAGGGCAACCGGAAGCTGCGGGTCATCTTTGGCTCTGCCGAGGAGATTGGCATGGACGACATGCCCTACTACTTTGAGCGGGAGCAGAAGCCCGACATGGGCTTTACCCCCGATGCCTCCTACGGCATCTGCCACTGCGAGAAGGGCCACATGGGCTTTGAGGTCCACGCCAAGAACGACTCTGCGGTGGTGAAGAGCTTTGAGGCCGGCACGGTCTCCAACGCGGTGCCCTTTAAGGCGGAGTGCGCCCTGGCCTGCTCCCCCGAGGAGGTGGAGAAGCTCCAGGCCAAGGCGGCCAAGTCCAAGGGGATGTTTGAAGTATCCCCCACCCAGGAAGGCTGCACCGTGCTGTGCCACGGCAAGGCCGCCCACGCCGCCAGCCCGGAGGATGGCGTCAACGCCGCCGCCCACCTGGTGGAACTGCTGTGCAAGGTCTTTAAAAAGGACCAGCTGGGCAGCTTCTTCCGGTTTATCCACGAAAAGATCGGCCTGTGCACCGATGGCGAGAAAATCGGCGTGAAGATGAGCGACGAGCCCAGCGGCCCCCTGACCTTCAACCTGGGCCTGGTCCACGTGGACGGGGACGCTTGCAGCCTGACGGTGGACATCCGCTACCCCGCCACCAAGCAGGGCGCGGAGATTTCCGCCACGCTGAAAGAGCAGGTGGAATCCTGCGGGGTGGAGTTTGTGCTCCTCTCTGACGCGGAGCCCCTGTATCTGCCCAAGGAAAGCCCCCTGGTCAGCCTGCTGGCCGGCGCTTACAAGGACGTCACCGGCGAGGCGTGCGACATCTTCTCCATGGGCGGCGGCACCTATGCCCGGCAGATGTTCGGCAAGGGCGTGGCCTTTGGAGCCGGCTTCCCCGACCAGGAGGACGGCCGCGCCCACCAGGCCAACGAGTTCTTGGATTTGCGGCGGTTTAAGCTGCACGCCCAAATCTGCCTGGAGGCCATGTACCGCATGCTCACCGCGGAGTAAAGGCCATGGGATACAACCACGTGACGCCGGAGGACATCTTCCGCAATGAGGAGGTGCGCTGCTACATCCAGCGGGGCAACGACTGTCTGGGGGCCATTGGCTACACCGAGCACGGCTTTGCCCACGCCAAAAAAAGCAGCGACACCGCCCGGGAAATCCTGGCGGCTTTGGGCTATCCCCAGCGGGACTGCGAGCTGGCCGCCATTGCCGGGTATATGCACGACATTGGCAACACCGTCAACCGGGTGGACCACGCCCACAGCGGCGCGCTGATGGCCTTTTCCTTGCTCAACAAGCTGGACATGCCTCCCCAGGAAATTGGCCTGGTGTGCTCGGCCATTGGCCACCACGACGAGAAGACCGCCTTCCCGGTGAACCCTGTGGCCGCGGCGCTGATTCTCTCGGACAAAAGCGACGTGCGGCGCTCCCGGGTGCGCAAAGACGCTGTGCTGGAGGCGGATATCCACGACAGGGTAAACTACGCCGTGGAGGCCTCCCAGCTGCGGATAGAGCCGGAAAAGAAGCTCTGTATCTTTACTATTGAAATCGCCACGGAAATATGCCCGGTGATGGAGTATTTTGAAATCTTCCTGGAGCGCATGGTGCTGTGCCGCAAGGCCGCCCAGACGCTGGGGCTTCAATTTGAATTGATTATCAACGGGACACGGCTGCTGTAAAAAAACGCCCCCGGCCATTTGGCTGGGGGTATTTTTCTAAAATTTCTTGCAATTCCCGCGAAAAACAGTATACTAAAACTATAGAAAGCGATGTGTTGCAGGGAGAGATAGCTATGAAAAAGAAACTGACAGCCCTTCTGCTTGCTCTTGCGCTTGTATACACCTTTTCCCTACCCGTTGCAGCCGCCCAAAAAACCGTGGAGTGGGAAGGCGTCACTTACACGGTGGACACGGAAGCCCAGACAATTCACGACGGGGAAAGTGTGTACGAATACCAAGTAGAACTTTATAGAGATGGCTATACTTTGGAGATTACCTATCCAAACGGCGCCTTCTGGAGCGCTTCGGTGACTGAATCCGATGGGACCTATGGATGGAACGAGGAGTACGACATGAAGGGCACGGTTTACCCCACGGGGGATACGCTGGAAACCGTACTGCACAACGCGGGTGTCACCTATATTTCTCAAAGCGGCGAAAAAAGCGTCCTCCTGTTGCTGGTGCTGCTTGGCATAGGGATTTTCAGCGCCGCTTATCCCTATGGGGCATGGTACTTGGAACGGGGCTGGTATTACAAGGATGCCGAACCATCTGACGCCGCGCTGCTTTTCAACCGGGTGGTTGGCATCCTGCTGCTGGCCGGAGCGCTTATCTGGTTTCTTTTTCTGTAAAGGAAATGGACTGACGCAAAAGGGCGCCAGTCCATTTTTTGTTGCTTACTGGGCTTCCACCACCACTTTGATGGACGCATCGCTCATCTGCATGGCGATGGCTTCGGGCAGCTGGTCCAAGGTAAAGCGGTGGGTGATAATGGGGCCAAAGTCCACCTTGCCGCTGTTGATAAGGGCCACGGCCCGGGCGTGGGTGTCGGGGTTGACGAAGGAGCCCTTGATGGTCAGCTCCTTCTTGTACACGTCAAAGAGGGGCAAATCGAAGGTGGCGTCCACCTTGGGCACGCTGAACAGCAGCACCGTGGCCCCCTTGCCGGCGAACTGGAAGGCGCTCTTTACGGCGGGGACATTGCCCACACACTCGATGACCACGTTGGCGCCGCCGCCCAGAACCTGGGCAAAGGCCTCCTGGGAATCGGGCCGGGTGGGGTCGAGGGCAGCATTGGCGCCCAGCTGGAGGCCCACCTGGCGGCGCTTCTCGTTGGGCTCGCTGAGGACGATTTGGGATGCGCCGGACAGTTTGGCCAGCTGCACCATGAGCAAACCGATGGCGCCGCCGCCCACCACACAGACCTTGTCCCCCACCTGGATGCCCGCCAAGTCGATGCCGTGGAGGCAGCAGGCCAGGGGCTCAGCCATGGCGGCAGCCTCCCAGGGGACGGTGGGCTCCAGCTTGAAGGCCTGGGACGCGGGGATGCGGCTGTACTGGGCAAAGCCGCCATCCCGGGTGACGCCGATGGCCTCCATGGAGGGGCACAGCTGCTTTTTGCCGTTTTGGCAATACGCGCAGTGGCCGCAGTAGATGTTGGGGTCTACGGTGACGTGGTCGCCCACCGCAAAGCCGGTGACGCCCTTCCCCACCTCCACCACTTCGCCGGAGTACTCGTGGCCCAGCACCACCGGCGGGTTCACGTCGGCGGAGCCAGGCTCCCCGTGGTAGATGTGCACATCGGTGCCGCAGACGCCGCACACCTGGTTGCGCAGCACCAGCTCCCCCGGCCCGGCGTGGGGCGTTGGCAAATCGGTGACGGCGAAGGTCTTATTCCCGAGAAAACGGGACGCTTTCATAGAAATTCCTCCCATCCAAAGGTTCTTGGCACCATTTTTGCACCAAAGCGGGCACTTGTCAAGAGGGAAACAAAAAGGGCTGCCACAGTTTTTGCGGCAGCCCTCTGTTTAGATGGGATTACTTTTTCAGCACGCCAATGGCATCGGTGATGGTCTTTTCCATGGCCTCCATGCCGTACTTATCCACGTCGGCCTTGTTCTTGTCGCCGTGGGTCAAGCAGCCGGCGCCGCCAATGCAGCCGCCGATACAGGCCATGCCCTCGATGAAGTTGGCGGGCAGCACCTTCTTAGAAGCCTTCAGCAGCGCCATGCGGCAGGCCTCGATGCCGTCGCAGGCAATGGCCTTCAGCTCGAAGGTCTGGTCCAAGCCCTGCTCCTTGAGGGCCTGGGTCACGGCGTCGCTCAAGCCGCCGCTGCGGGCGAAGATGCGGCCGTAGTAAGAGGCGTTATCCAGCACGCCCTCGGGCAGGGACTTCAAATCGATGTCCCGGCTGTCGAACAGGGCCTGCAGCTCCTCAAAGGTGATGCAGCTGTCGATGTAGGGCTTGACGCGCTCCTTCTGCACTTCCATCTTCTTGGCGGTGCAGGGCCCGATAAAGACCACCTTGGCGCCGGGCGTGGTCTCCTTGATGTACTTGGCGATGGTGGCCGCCGGGGACAGGTTGTGGGAGACATGCTCCTTCAGCTGGGGGAACTGCTTCTCGATGTAGTCCACAAAGGCGGGGCAGCAAGAGCTGGTGAGGAAGCCCTTTTCGGCCAGCTCGGCAGCCTCGGCGTAGGAAACCATATCCGCGCCCAGGGCGGCCTCTACCACGTGGAAGAAGCCCAGCTCCTGGATGCCGGTGATAACCTGGCCCAGCTTGGCGTAGCTGAACTGGCTGGAGATGGAGGGCGCCACCACAGCGTAGAGCTTGTAGTTCTCGTTGTGGTCGCTCTTCTTAATCATGTCCACCACGTCCAGGATAAAGGACTTATCCACAATGGCGCCAAAGGGGCATTGGTAGACGCAGGCGCCGCAGGAGATGCAGGTCTCGTTGTCGATGTGGGCAGCGCCGCTGTCCGCCATGCTGATGGCTTTAATCTTGCAGGCGTTCTCGCAGGGGCGCTTCTGGTTGACAATGGCGCTGTAGGGGCAGACCTTGGCGCACTGGCCGCACTCTACGCACTTGGATTTGTCAATGTGGGCATGCAGGTGCTCGTCAAAGGTGATGGCCCCCCGCCGGCAGGCGTCCTCGCAGCGGTGTGCGATGCACCCACGGCAGGCGTCGCTGACATTGTAGCCAGACATGGGGCACTCGTCGCAGGCGATGTCAATCACTTCGATGACGTTGGGGTTGTTCTTATCGCCGCCCATGGCCAGCTTGATGCGCTCCTCCACAATGGCGCGCTCTTTGTAGATGCAGCAGCGCATGGTGGGCTTTTCCTTCACAATCAGCTTGGGGATTTCGGTGTAAGCATCCAGCAGCCGGTCTTCAAAGGCATAGCGGGCCACCTCGCGGAGGACCTTGTACTTGAGGTACTGGACCTGGGTGTCGAATTTTCTGTCCTTAATGGGAACTGAGGCCATACGTTTGTATCTTCCTTTCTATCCTCTTAGAGCATTAGAAGTAGCTCACTTTGATGCGCTTTCCCATCTGCTTCAAACACTCGCTGAGCTCCTCTACCAGGCGCATTTTGATGTTGAAGTTAATGGGCAGGTTGGGGTTCTGGTGGGCGGGGTTGATGGCACGGCCCACAAAGAAATTGATGTCGGTCGCTTCTTCAAAAAGCATCCGGGCGATGAGGGAGGCGCCGTCCCGCTTGTAACCCCACTGGCTGAAGGACGCGTTGTCGGAGAGGAAATCCTTGGCGTACTCCAGCACCTTGCTGATGGTGATGACGCCCTCGGTGACCAGGTCCACGCCCTCGATTTTGGCGATGGGCGGGATTTCCGGGTCCAGGTAGTTCAAATCCGCCACCATGGGCTTGTGGAGGAACTCCGAAGCCAAGGTGGAGGTGGTGCCGCCGCAGACAATGTGCTTGCCCTCTTTGGAGAAGAACAGGGACATGTACTTGTTGGTGTCCTTCCTATCGGAGGGCGGGCCAATCATCAGGTTGACCTGGGAGCGGTCCCGGACCTTGACCACGCAGACGGTGGTGTCGTCCCCGGGGTGGCCGCCGTACAGGTGGTTGCACTCCTCCAGCAGAATGGAGGCGTATGTTTTGGCGGTGTAGGTCTTGTCGTACATCATCTCCAGGAAGCTGATGATGTCCTTGCGCTCCCAGCCGAAATTCAGCGATTTGCCCACCCCGGCGTGGATGGTGCCGTCGCTCATGGTAAACAGGAAGTCGTTCTCCTGGAGCTTTATCTTGGACTTGTAAATCATCTTCCCGTCGATCTCGGTGCCGGTTTTGGGAATCTCCACAAACTTCCCGTCCCGGATGAGGATGAGCAGGGGGTTATCATACTGGATGATTTCCGCCTCTTCGTTTTCGATGATGTGGATGATGGTAAAGGTGGAATAGGCCACGCCCCGCACAGCGCAGACCGGCAGTGTGGAGGCAATGGTGGAAACGCAGTCCTCTAGGCGCATGTTGGCCGCCATCATGGTGGAGATGATTTTGGAGGTCAAGGAAGAGAGGATGTTGGCCTTTACGCCGCTGCCCATTCCGTCCGCCAGAACAATGACGGTGGAGTTTTCGCCCTGGTCCACGATTTCCACGCGGTCGCCGCAGAGCTGCTCTCCCCACTTGTTCAGGCTGAGGTATCCGATGTCAGTACAAAGGTTATTCATCGCCCAAGGAATCCTTCAGCTTGGTCAGCGCAATCTTGGTTTCGGCAGTGGTCTCGCCCAACAGGGAGGCGATTTCCTGCGCCATGCGCATCTGCTTTTCGATGACCCGGTCTGTCATCTCAATGGTTTGCTGGCTGATTTTCTCCTTGTCCATGCGCTCCCGCTCTTCCTCGGTGACATCGCGCATGAGGCAGATAATGATGTGGTAGCTCTTGTCGTAAATGACGGTTTGCTCCACATAGCGCTTGTATTCGGCCAGGTAGGCCTTTTCATCCCGCACGCTCTTGCCGGTGGACATCACATCCAAGAAGACCTTGGGGTCCAGGATGCGGATGACCTGGTCGCCCAGCACATCGGAGGCGTGGCGGATGTTCATAATCCGGCAGGCGGCAGAGTTGATCTGCTGCACCTCCAAGTCCTCGTTGAGGACCATGATGCCGTTGGGGGAGGTGCTGATGATGGTGTCGGAGAAGCTCTCCGCCTTCTGGGTGAGGAAGGGCAGGCACATGTTGATATCGGCCTTGCCCTGGTACACGGCGATGGCCTTCTCACGGCAGGTGTTGTAGCCGCAGGCGCCGCAGTTGAGCTCCTGCTCGGGGGTGTTCTTGCCCATCTTCTGGAGGATTTCCTGGATTTCCTTTTCACCGGGCATCTGGCGGTGCAGGCCGATGAAGCGGTGGTCCTTAATCAAATCCTTGCCGTCGGGCTGGGCCACCTGGAAGTCCTTGGGGCCGGCGTAACGGTTCACCGCGATGGTGTCGGTGATGGGACGGCGGCGCTCACGCTCCATGGCAGGGCCGCCAATGCAGCTGCCCGCGCAGATGGACATCTCGATGAAGCACTTTTTCAGGCGCCCCTCTTTGATGTCCTCCAGGGCGGCGAGGACGTTGTCGACGCCATCCACCACCATGTAGGTGTACTCAGGGGAATCGCAGTTCATGGTGCGCAGGATGCCGCCGGAGGTGGGGAACAGCCGGGCGCGGCTCTCCTCCAGGTGGTCCTCCCCCTGCTCGATGGTGATGTCCTCTTGCTTGAGCCAATCGGAAAGCTCCTCGAAGGTGAGGACGCAGTCCACCAGGCCGGGGTAAGCCTCGGCCTCCGCCTTTTTGGAGATGCAGGGCCCGATGAAGATGGTCTTCACCTCGGGGTGCTCCTGCTTGATTTTCTGGCAGTGGGCCTGCATGGGGGAAAGCACTGTGGCCAGGTAAGGCAGGGCCTCGGGATAGTACTTTTCCACCAAGGTGTTGACAGAGTGGCAGCAGGTGGAGATGATGACTTCCTGGCGGCCCTCCCGGACGATGTTCTCATACTCGGTCTTGACGATGGACGCGCCAATGGCGGTTTCCTCCACCCCGGCAAAGCCCAGCTGTTTTAAGGCCTTTTCCATGGTGGCGATGGTGGCGCCAGGATAGTTTGCCACAAAGGAGGGCGCCAAGCTGGCATAGACAGGGCCCGCCTTGAGCAGGTTGATAGCGCTGGGCACATCGTTGCGGATTTCCTTGGCGTTCTGGGGACAGACCACAAAGCACTGGCCGCAGAGGATACATTCATCGTTGACAATCTGCGCCTGGCCTGTGGAGTATTTGATGGACTTCACAGGACAGTGGCGGATACATTTATAGCAGTTGACGCAGTTCGATTTTTTCAGCTTTAAATACTCAGCCATGTGGGAACAACCTCTCCAGTGAAAATAAGGGTCCGGGCACGGCAAACTCCATCAATGCCGTTTTGCCATTGATGGAGCTTCCTGCGTGACGCGTTTTTATTGAACTTTGGCAAGGATTTCCTTTTCGAAGAACTCCTTGGTGGTCTCGGGAGACAGGGAATACAGCTTGTCATCCAGAGTGACGTTGACGCCGTTGACGCAGTTGCCCATGCAGAAGGTGCCGCCCAGCTCTACCTTGTCCTCCAGGTGGTTTTCCTTGACCAGGTACTGAAGCTCTTCCACGATTTGGCGGGAACCCTTAAGATGGCAGGAGCTCCCAATGCAAATAGTACATTTCATGGTTTTTTCCTCCTAAAAGAGTGCATGATTCAGATTTTTAGAAAGAGCGGCCGCGCCCTGCTCCCCGGCAGGGCACGGTACTCTTTTCTTTTGTAAGGGGATAGGTTTACAGAACAGGCGTGCGGGGCGCGGGGCGATTATTCATACTCCACCACGTTGACCCAGTGCATGAGGAACTCGCGCTCCTCGGCCTTGCCCTTTACGGACTGGGAAGCGGCCACGATGGGCAGCCACTTCTGCACATACTGCTTGGCGGTATCGGTCTTCTTGCAGAAGAGGTCCAGATACTTCTCGGCGGTCTCAATGTCGCCGCCCAGCCAGAACAGCAGGTAGGTGCGGGCGGCGTCGGCACTGGCGTTGCCCTGGGTGGCATGGGCCCAGTCCAGGACGGACCAGCTCTCCCCATCGGGGGAGATGACCACGTTGGTGGGGTTGAAGTCGCCGTGGCACAGCTTGTTGTGGTTGGGCATAGAGGCCAGGCGGGAATCCAGCTCATAGCGGGTGGTGGCGTCCAGGCCGGTCTGGGAGATCTTCCGCTTCATCTTCTCCTTGAGGCGGTTGAGCATGGGGCAGGTCTTGGACTGGACCTCAATCTGAATGTCCACAAAGCGCTCCAGGTACTCGTCCTTCTTATCGGGGTTCTCGGCCATCAGCTGGGCGATGGTCTTGCCCTCGGCATAGTCGGTGACGATGGCCCACTTGCCTTCGATCTTGGTGACCTCTTCCACGTGGGGGATGGGCAGGCCAGTCTCTTCCACGCGGGCGATGTTCAAGGCCTCGTTGAGGATATCCGCCTTGGAGTAGCCCTCGTCGAACACCTTGATGACATAGCTGCCGTCACGGTAGATGGTTTTGGAATTCCGAACTGCAATGACCTTTTCCAGTTTCATAGTGAAAACTCCTCCGTTTATATTACTTGCCGTAGTAGCACTTGAGATAGATTTCCTTAATCTCGCTCATCAGGGGGTAGCGGGGGTTGGCGCCGGTGCACTGGTCGTTGAAGGCGTTCTCCACCATCTCGTCCAGGGTATCCAGGAAGTACTTCTCGTCCACGCCGTAATCCTTGATGGTCTTCTTGATGCCAATCTTCTCCTTCAGGTCTTCCAGGGCCTGGATGAAGTTTTCAAAGACCTCGTCGTCGTTCTTGCCCTGGATGCCGCAGTAGCGGGCAGCCTCCACATAGCGCTGCTTGGCATGGGGATACTGATACTGGGAGAAGGTGCCCATCTTCGTGGGGACCTCAGCGGCGTTGTAACGGATGACATCGGTAAGGATGACAGCGTTTGCCACGCCGTGGGGCAGGTGATGGTAAGCGCCCAGCTTGTGAGCCATGGAGTGGTTCACGCCCAGGAAGGCGTTGGCGAAAGCCATACCAGCCATGCAGGAGGCCTCGGCCATGCGCTCGCGGGCATAGGGGTCGTTGGCGCCGTTTTCATAGGCGGAGGGCAGGTAATCGAACACGGCCTTCATCGCCTGCAGGGCCAGGCCATCGGTGAAGGGGGTAGCCATGATGGACACATACGCCTCGATGGCATGGGTCATGACGTCGATACCAGAGGCAGAGGTCAGGCCCTTGGGCTGGGTCATCATGTTGTCGGCGTCCACAATCGCCATGTTGGGCATCAGCTCGTAGTCAGCCAGGGGCCACTTGGTGCCGGTCTTCTCATCGGTGATGATGGCGAAGGGGGTAACCTCAGAGCCGGTACCAGAGGAGGTGGGGATAGCCACCATCATGGCCTTCTCGCCCATCTTGGGGAACTTGTAGATACGCTTGCGGATATCCATGAAGTCCATGCTCATGGACTGGAAGTCAGCATCGGGATGCTCGTACAGCACCCACATAATCTTGGCAGCGTCCATGGGAGAGCCGCCGCCCAGGGCGATAATCACGTCGGGCTCGAAATCGCGAATCTGCTTGACGCCTTCCATAGCGCAGCCCAGAGTGGGGTCCGGAGCCACGTCGTAGAAGCAGGCGTACTGGATGCCCAGCTGGTCCAGCTTATCGGTGACGTTCTTGGTGAAGCCAGACTTGAACAGGAAGGAGTCGGTGACGATGAAGGCCTTCTTGCGGTTGTATTCGGTCTTGAGCTCATCCAGAGCCACGGGCATGCAGCCCTTCTTGAAGTACACCTTCTCAGGCGTGCGGAACCACAGCATGTTTTCTCTCCTCTCGGCAACGGTCTTAATGTTAATCAGGTGCTTGACACCCACGTTCTCGGAAACGGAGTTGCCGCCCCAAGAGCCGCAGCCCAGGGTGAGGGAGGGAGCCAGCTTGAAGTTGTACAGGTCGCCGATACCGCCCTGGGAGGAGGGGGTGTTCACCAGGATGCGGCAGGTCTTCATGGCAGCCTGGTGTTTGGCCAGCTTTTCCTTCTCCGCCACGTTGATGTACAGGGAGGAGGTGTGGCCGTAGCCGCCGTCGGCGATGAGGTGCTCGGCCTTCTCAATGGCCTCGTCGAAGGTCTTGGCCTTGTACATGGCCAGCACGGGGGACAGCTTCTCGTGAGCGAACTCCTCGGAGATGTCCACGCTCTCCACTTCGCCGATGATAATCTTGGTGCTCTCAGGCACGTCCACGCCAGCCAGGGCGGCGATGGTGTGGGCCTTCTGGCCAACAATCTTGGCGTTGAGAGCGCCGTTGATGATAATGGTCTTGCGGACCTTTTCCGTCTCTTCTTTGTTGAGGAAGTAGCAGCCGCGCTTCTTGAACTCATCCTTCACAGCCTTGTAGACCTTGTCCAGCACGATGACGGACTGCTCGGAGGCACAAATCATGCCGTTGTCGAAGGTCTTGGAGTGGATGATGGAGTTGACAGCCAGCACCACATCGGCGGTATCGTCGATGATGGCAGGGGTGTTGCCGGCGCCCACGCCCAGGGCGGGCGTGCCGGAGGAGTAGGCAGCCTTCACCATGCCAGGGCCGCCGGTGGCCAGGATGATGTCAGCCTCAGCCATCAGGGTGTTGGTCAGCTCCAGGTTCGGAATGTCAATCCAACCAACGATGCCCTCGGGAGCGCCGGCCTTCACAGCGGCCTCCAGCACAACCTTGGCAGCCGCGATGGTGCACTTCTTGGCGCGGGGGTGGGGGCTGATGATGATGCCGTTGCGGGTCTTCAGGGCGATGAGGGTCTTAAAGATGGCGGTAGAAGTGGGGTTGGTGGTGGGGATAACGGCGCCGATAACACCGATGGGCTCGGCGATCTTCTTGGTGCCGTAGGCGGGGTCCTCCTCGATAACGCCGCAGGTCTTGGTGTTCTTGTAGGCGTTATAGATGTACTCAGCCGCGTAGTGGTTCTTGATGACCTTGTCTTCCACCACGCCCATGCCGGTCTCCTCCACAGCCATTTTGGCCAGCGGGATACGCTGGAGGTTGGCAGCCATGGCGGCGGCGCGGAAGATTTTGTCCACCTGCTCCTGGGTGTAGGTGGCGAACACCTTCTGCGCCTCGCGCACCCGGGCAAGCATTCTTTCGAATGTTTCCGCGTTCTCCACAACTTCGTAAGTCATTTTCGTGTTCATGAAATACTCCATCCTTTTTTTAAGTTATTTTGTGCTGAATCTTTCCTTTAAATGGTTGGATAAGATGGCGAGGGAAACCGCCATGTTCTCGTTTTGCACCAGGATTCCCTCCGGCACGTCCAGGTGGACGTTGGAAAAGTTCCACACAGCCAGAATCCCGCTTTTAATCAACAGGTTGCACACGGCCTGGGCGTGCTCGCCGGGGACAGTGAGGATGCCAATGCGCACCTTCATCCGCTGGCAGAGGTCTTCCAGGCGGTCCATGGGGAGAATCATCTTCCCCCCCACCTCCGTGTTGACGGTGAACGGGTCCGTATCGAACCCAGCCAAGATGTTGAGGCCATACTCCACAAAGCCATCGTAGGCAAGCAGCGCCTTGCCAAGCTGGCCGGCGCCTACCAGGACGGCGTCTTGGGTGTTGTCGTAGCCCAAAAAGCCCTCCAGCTCGTAGATAAGGTCCTCGCGGACATAGCCCACCTTTGGCCTGCCCGAGCTGCTGATGGAGGCAAGGTCTTTTCTCACCACCACATGGTTCATGTTCAGCGCTTCTGCTATTGCTGTTGCCGAGATGTACTTGGGAGCTTCGCGCAGGCCCTTCAAGTAGCTGAGATAAACTGGAAGCCTTTGCAGCGTCTGCTTTGAAACGCCCTGGCTCGGCACTTCCCTCACCTCTTTCCTCTGACTTTGACAATATTTTAACAGAATCCCGGGAAGTTGTAAATTGGTAGGAGTGATATATCGATATACAATTAGCGATTTAATTTGTACACTTTGCTCCCTCCGTAAAATTCCCGGAAAAAGATGGTTAAGCCTCCTAAAAAAGGGAGGCGGAGAACACAAAATTCAAACAGTTTTACAGATTATCCACCCCTATTTTAGTATATTCCCCGCCCGAAAGCAAGAGGGAAATGAAAAAAGAAGGGGCGCGCCCCTGGTTTTTCCAGGAAACGGCCCCTTCTTTTAACAAACTATACAAAGCGCTGGGCGCGCAGCCTTTGGAACAGCCCCCAAGAGCACAGGCCGGCCTTCCGCCAGCGGCAGCCAGCGCACACGGATCCCCACTGGCTTTCCGTCACCTGCCGCAGCCTCTCCCCCGCCTGGCTGGGCGAAAGGCTCTGCCCAGGCTGGAACCCCACCGCTGCCAGGGCGGCGGCGTCCCGGCGGGCCACGTCGCTGGTGCCGTGGGCGCAGCGCTCTCCCGGGCGCAGGTTGGGACAGGCGGCGCACAGGGAATCCGGCCCGGCGCAGAGGGTGAAATCCTCCCCTGCCTCCAAGGCGGCAAGGGTGCGCTCCATCTGGGCGGTGAAGGCCTGGTCGTAGCCGCTGCCCTGGAACAGGGTGGCGCAGAACAGGTGGTGGCCCCGCAGGCGCGTCATGAGAGAGTCACCAGGCGGGCCCGCTTTAAGGCCAGGACAACAGCCCGGGCGGCGCCGTAAGCCAGCACCAGTGAGAGGACGTCCTTGATGAGGTAGGGCGCGGAGACGGCGAGGAACGCCTGCGCCGGGGAGATGGACATCACCAGCGCGAACTGGGCGGCCCCGCAGCCGTGGCACACTGCCAGGCCCGCCAAGCCCAAGGCCAAAGCCAGGAACTTGTTCTTCTGCTGGGCCCCCAGGCCGCAGAGGAAGGCCATGGGCAAAAAGGCCCACAGGTAGCCGCCGGTCATGCCCACCAGGGCGCCTGCCCCGCCGGAAAACCCGGCGAACACCGGCACACCCACCGCGCCCAAAGCCAGGTACACCCCCACGGCGGCGCTGCCCACGGCGGGCCCCAGCACACAGCCGCACAGGGTCACGGCAAAGGTCTGCAAGGTGACGGGAATCCCGGTGGGCAGGGGGATGGACACCTGGGACAGCACCACCAGCAAGGCAGCGAACACGCCGGCCATCACCGTGCGCTGGAGTTTGTTTTTCCATTGAAGCTTCATGTGGGTTCCCTCTCTTCCTCCTGGCGCAGGCGGGCCAGGAAATCTTTCTTAATCTGCACCTCGCCCGCGGAGAAGGCGCGCTCCTGGCCATCTGGCAGGCGCAGCAGCAGGCGGGCCTCCTCGTCCACACCTAGGACCAGGCCCTCGCCGGACTGGCTGCCCTGGGTGTAGGTGACCTCCAGCCCGGTGAGCAGGGAACGCTGGCGGTAGGCTTCCATGTAGTCCCGGCGGGGCAAAGCGCTGTAATAGGCGAAGAACCGGTTCAAGATGCCGGCGGCCAGGCGGGCCCGGGCGCCAGGGGGCACCTCGTCATGGAACAGGGCCCCCGCCACGCCGGCGATTTCCGGCGGGAAGCCGCCCTCCGGCGCCCGCAGGTTGATGCCGATGCCCAGGATGGCGTAGTGCAGGCCGCTGGACTCAAAATCCACGGCGGCCTCGGTGAGGATGCCGCAGACCTTCCGGCCCCGGAGGTACACGTCGTTGACCCACTTGATTTTCGCCTGCTGGCCGGTGAGCTGGTCGATGGCCTCCGCCACGGCCACGGCGGCCGCTGTGGTGATGGAGAGCGCTTCCTCTGCGGGGAAGCGGGGCCGCAGCAAAACGCTGAGGTACAGCCCCGTGCCCTTGGGCGAGAGGAAGCTCCGGCCCAGGCGGCCCTTGCCCTGGGTCTGCTGCTGGGCGATGAGGGCCATTCCCTCCGCCCCGCCCTGCTCGGCGATGCTTTTGAGCACCGTGTTGGTGGAGGTGACGGAGTCCCGCACCTCAATGGCGCAGCTTTGGGCAGGGCCCTCCAGCAGGCGGCGGACGCTTTGGGGGGTGAGGGCGTTGTCCGCGGAAACCAGCTGATAGCCCCGGTTGGTGGCGGCCTCAATCTGGTAGCCATCCTCCCGCAGGCGCTGGACGGCCTTCCACACGGCGTTGCGGCTGACCCCCAGCTGCCGGGCCATCTCCTCCCCGGAGAGGGGGGCGCCGGAGCTTTCCAGCAGCTCCAGGATTTCATCGGCGACGTTCATGGCAACAGGCTCCTTTTCGTGTTTGTGCTGGATATAGGGTAGCATGGGAAAAGAAGGATTGTCAACCGTGATTTTAGAGGGCGGGTGACAATTCGAGCAAGGGGACGGGCGTTTTCGGGATGGGAAGGTTACGGGCCACTTTTGGGGAGGTACCGAAAAAAGCTTCTTTTCTTTTTAAGATGTACGGGTAACAAAAATCGCGCCCCCATTGAACATGGAGTTCGCGATTAGAGAGAAGCTAGAAATGGCGCACTGCGCAACAAAAAATACCACACAGCTGTGTGGCGTTATTCCTGGGTTAGGGTGATGAATTTGATGCCAATCTGAAACGCGGGCAATAAAAATCGCGAACCCCACAAAGTGAGATTCGCGACTTGGGAGAAATGCAGAAATGGCGCAGTGCGCAACAAAAAACACCACACAACCGTGTGGTGTTTTTAACCTGGTGCGCGAGACGGGACTTGAACCCGTACGTCGTAGACACACGCACCTCAAACGTGCCTGTCTGCCAGTTCCAGCACTCGCGCATAACCAACGCTGGATATTATAGCACCCAGCGCTGCAAATGTCAAGATAGATTTTTCCTCGGCCCGAAAAATTACAGGAAGAGGCCCCGGAAAAACCGGAAGATGCGGCTGCCGTCCACGGTGTCGGGGCGGCGCTGGGCAAAGGCCATGCGCTCGGGATGCCACTGCACGCCGTAGATGCGCTTCTCCGGGCACTCCACCGCCTCGGGGACGCCGTCGTCCACGGACACGGCTGCCAAATTCAAGTCCGGAGCAAGCCTCCCCAGGGCCTGGTGGTGGGCGCTGTTGACGGCGAACTCACGACCGTACAAGGAGGAAAGGAACGTCCCCTCCCCCGCGGAAACCGTGTGGACGCGGTCGCCCCGCTCTGGGTCGCGGCGGTGATAGGAGACTGTGGGGAGGTCCTGAATCAAGTTGCCGCCCAGGGCCACATTGAGCAGCTGCACGCCCCGGCAAATCCCCAGCATGGGCTTGCCCCAGGCCAGAAACCGGGAGACAAGCTCCAGCTCTGCCGCGTCCCGCTGGAGGTCCGGCGCCTCGCTGCCCGCGGGGAGCTGGCCGTAACGGGCCGGGTCGATGTCGCCGCCGCCGGGAAGCAGCAGGCCGTCGCATTCTTCGGCTTGGGAAATATCCAGGCTGAACAAGCCCTCTAAGCCGCTGCCCTCCAAGGCGTTGGCGTAATTTTCCAGTTTATCCCGGCTGCCGTACACATAGATTTTTGGCATGGTAAAACCCCTCTTCCCAATAAGATTTTGTAAAAAGGCGGGGCCGCCGGGGGCGTCCCCTATTAACTATGCGCCTTTTGGAGAAAATAAGCAAGAGTTTTTTAGGAGGAATCGGGATGAAACGGGAAGAATTTTCTCTGGCGCGGGGATTTGTGGCCTTTGGGGTGGCGGTGGCCTTGGTTTGCGACGCCGTAAGCGGCTGGAACCAGCGGCAATTTTTACGGGAGGCAGCCCCCGCCAACGCGGCGCCAGAACAGGACAGCGGGCAGCTGGAGGAGCCCTTGCTGGTGCTGGTCAACGGAGAGAACGCTGTGCCGGGAAGCTGGTGGTTCCTCCCCTATTTGGTGGACGACGAGGTGGTGGACCGGCGCATGGCCGAGGACCTCTCCGCCCTGTTGGAGGCGGCGGAGTCCCAGGGGGTGTGGCTGTGGGTGGCCTCGGGCTACCGCAGCCGCCGGCGGCAGGAGGACATTTTGGAAAGCGCCATCCAGGAGCGCATGGCCCAGGGGCTCTCCCGGGAACAGGCCCGGGCGAAGGCTTTGGAGACCATCGCCCAGCCGGGCCACAGCGAGCACGAAACAGGCCTCGCTTTGGATTTCAACGACGTGAGCCAGGGCTTCCAAGAGACAGTGGCCTACCAGTGGCTGCGGCAGCACGGGGCGGCGTACGGGTTTATCCAGCGGTACCAAAGGGAAAAGGAGGCCGTCACCGGGGTGAAAGCGGAGCCCTGGCACTTCCGCTATGTGGGGAGAGAGCACGCCCTGGAGATGGAGCGGCTGGGGCTGTGCCTGGAGGAGTACGTCCGCTGGCAAAGGGCCTTGGGCGGCCCCTAAAAAAACGCGGCGCTGTCTTGCCAAACCGCCCCAGGATGCGCTATAATAGGCCATACTGCACAGCCGCGGTTTTTGGCGGCAGGATTGAGAAACCGCGCTTCCCGCTGGGGAGCTGGAATAAGGAGAGAGTAGCACATGGCAGAAGTGAGAACAAGGTTCGCGCCCAGCCCTACGGGCTTTATGCACGTGGGCAACCTGCGCACGGCGCTGTACGAGTACCTGGTGGCCAAGTCCCAGGGGGGGAAGTTCGTCCTGCGCATTGAGGACACCGACCGGGAACGGCTGGTGGAGGGCGCCCAGGACGTGATTTACAAGACACTGGAGCAGGTGGGCCTGCAGCACGACGAAGGCCCGGACGTGGGCGGCGCCTACGGCCCCTACATCCAAAGCCAGCGCAAGGATTTGTACAAGCCCTACGCCCAGCAGCTGGTGAAGGAGGGCAAGGCCTATTACTGCTTCTGCACCAAGGAGCGGCTGGAATCCCTGCACAACGAGGAGGGCATTGGCGGCTACGACCGGCACTGCCGGGATTTGCCCCAAGAGGAGGTCCAGCGGCTGCTGGACGCGGGCACGCCCTACGTCATCCGGCAGAAGGTGCCCCTGACGGGCTCCACCACCTTTGAGGACGCGGTGTTCGGCTCCATCACCATTGAGAACAAGGAGATCGAGGACCAGGTGCTCCTCAAGGCGGACGGCTACCCCACCTACAACTTCGCCAACGTCATCGACGACCACCTGATGCACATCACCCACGTGGTGCGTGGCAGCGAGTACCTGACCTCCACCCCCAAGTACAACCTGCTGTATGAAGCCTTCGGCTGGGAGATTCCCACCTACGTCCACCTGCCCCTGATTATGGGCAAGAACGAGGACGGCTCGGTGTCCAAGCTCTCCAAGCGCCACGGCTCCACCAGCTTTGAGGGTCTGGTGGCCGAGGGCTATCTGCCCCAGGTTATCACCAACTACATCGCCCTGCTGGGCTGGGCCCCCAAGGACAACCAGGAAATCTTCTCCCTGGCGGAGCTGGAGCAGGCCTTTTCCATCGACGGCATCAGCAAGTCCCCGGCTGTGTTCGACTATGACAAGCTCAACTGGTTCAACGCCGAGTACATCAAGGCCATGGGCGAGGAGGAGTTCACCGCCCACGCCATGCCCTATTACAAAGAGGTGTTCGGGGAGCAGGAAAAGCCCTGGGAGGTGCTGTACTCCATTTTGCCGGCGCGCATCACCAAGTTCCAGGAGATTCCCGGGCTGCTGCACTTCTTCCAGGCGCTGCCGGACTATCCCGTGGACTTTTTCGTGAACAAAAAGAGCAAGACCACCTTGGAGAACGCCCCCCAGATGCTGGAGGCGGCCCTCCCCGTGCTGGAGGCTTTGCCCCAGTGGGATGTGAACACCATCCACGACGCCATGATTGCCCTGGCTGGGGAGCTGGGCGTGAAGAACGGCACCCTGCTGTGGCCGGTGCGCATCGCCGCGGCTGGCACCTTGGTGACCCCCGGCGGGGCCATGGAGATTTTGACCCTGCTGGGCCGGGAGGAAGCCCTGCGCCGGCTGCGCCTTGGCCTGGAAAAACTGAAAGGATAATGGGAAACCCCATTGCCTCATACAACGTAATCCCTTAGAAAGGAACCGTGAATGCAATGAGCGAGAAAATCAACTACAGCGAAATCCCTTCCACCAACTTCATCGACGACTTTGTGAAGGAGGACATGGGCCCCGGCGGACGCACCGAGGGGATGCAGGTGCACACCCGCTTCCCACCCGAGCCCAACGGCTACCTGCACATCGGCCACGCCAAGGCCATCTACATCGACTTTGGCACGGCCCAGCGCTTTGGGGGCATCTGCAACCTGCGCATGGACGACACCAACCCCGTCAAGGAGGACGTGGAGTATGTGGACGCCATCAAGGAGGACATCCACTGGCTGGGGTATGACTGGGACGACCGGTTCTACTATGCCTCCGACTACTTTGAGGCTATGTACAAGGGGGCCGAGGAGCTCATCGAGAAGGGCCTGGCCTACGTCTGCGAGCTGACCCCCGAGCAGATGAAGGAGATGCGCGGCGACCTGACCACCCCCGCCCAGAGCCCCTATCGGGACAGGCCCAAGGAGGAAAGCCTTGATTTGTTCCGCCGCATGCGGGCCGGGGAGTTTGAGAACGGCCGCTACACCCTGCGGGCGAAAATCGACCTGGCCTCCGGCAACTTCAACATGCGGGACCCGGTGATTTACCGCATCAACCACACCAGCCATCACCGCACCGGGGACAAGTGGTGCATCTACCCCATGTACGACTACGCCCATCCCTTTGAGGACGCCATGGAGTGCATCACCCACTCCCTGTGCTCTTTGGAGTTTGAGGACCACCGCCCCTTCTACGACTGGGTGATTCAGAACGTCACCCTGCCCAGCAAGCCCCGGCAGATTGAGTTTGCCCGGCTCGGCATCAACAACACGGTGATGAGCAAGCGGAAGCTCCGCGCCCTGGTGGAGGGCAATTACGTGGACGGCTGGGACGACCCCCGCATGCCCACCATCTGCGGCCTGCGCCGCCGGGGCTACACCCCCGCCTCCATCCGCAACTTCAGCGAGCGCAACGGCGTTTCCAAGGTGAACTCCACGGTGGAGTACGCCTTCTTGGAGTACTGCCTGCGGGAGGACCTGAACCAGAACGCCCGCCGGGCCATGGCTGTGCTGGACCCCATTAAGCTGACCATCACCAACTACCCCGCGGACAAGACCGAGCTGTTCGACGTGGAGAACAACCCCAACAAGCCCGAGGAGGGCACCCGGCCGGTGAGCTTCTCCCGGACGGTGTACATCGAGCGGGAGGACTTTTTGGAGACGCCCATCCCCAAGTACAAGCGGCTGTACCCCGAAGGGCCCGAGTGCCGCTTGAAGGGCGCTTACCTCATCCGCTGCACCGGCTGCAAGAAGGACGAGGCGGGCAACGTGGTGGAAGTGTTCGCCGAGTACGACCCGGAAAGCCGGGGCGGCAACCCCGCCGACGGCCGCAAGGTGAAGGGCGCCACCATCCACTGGGTGAACGCCGCCGACGCCGTGGACGCCGAAGTGCGGCTGTATGACAACCTGTTCACCGTGGCCAACCCCGACGAGGGCAACTTCCTGGACTACCTGAACCCGGACTCCCTGAAGGTGCTCACCGGCTGCAAGGTGGAGAAGTGCCTGGCGGAGGCCAAGCCCGGGGAGAGCTACCAGTTCCTGCGGCAGGGCTACTTCTGCGTGGACAATAAGGACTCCAAGCCCGGCGCGCTGGTGTTCAACCGCTCCGTAAAGCTGAAGGATAGCTTTAAGCCGGAGAAATAAGGTAATAAACGGGAACCTAACGTAAAGTTTTTGCTCTTCTCGTCTGCCGACTCGGTCGGCTGTTGGGCAACGTCCCACTGGGACGTAACAGCCTTTTTTCAAAAAGCTTGCAGGGGCGCTGGTGTCCGGCGTGCACCGTCCAGCGCTTGACAGAGCCGGTAGGCGAGAAGGGGCAGCGCCCCACGGTCTTAAAAGCCGCGCAGCGGCTAAAAAGAAGAACCAGCAGACAGGGGCCAACGGCCCCGCCTCTGCGGCCGGTTCGCTCCCATAAAAGGCTTCTTCCATAAACTGAGAAGGGCTGCCGCAGATGCGGCAGCCCTTCTTTTGCTGTTGGGTGGGTCACTGGAAAAACTCCTCCATGGCGCGGCCGTACAGCTGGGAGAGCAGGTATAAATCCTCCACGCTGGGGGTGGTTTTCCCGGTTTCGTAATAGGTGTAGGTCGCCCGGTTGACCCCGAGCTGCCGGGCAATCTGTTCTTGGGAAAAGTGGGCCTCTTTGCGGAACTTTTTCAGATTTTGGCGCAGGGCTTCTCGCAGCATTTCACCGTGTAATTTTTTCACAATAACCACCTCTTTGCTCTCATCCTATCACAACTCGGCGGATTGTGCAACATTTTGTAATGCAATCGTAGTACATATTTTAGGGGGAATTTGTAATACGCTATGTATGTCAAACGCATTACAAATTGAAATGCCGCTGAGGTGCTTATGAGAGACTTCCACATCCCCAAAATTCCCGCAACCACCAACAAATCCATCCGCTTCCCCAACGATGTCATCGACAAGGTGGAGGAAGCCATCCGCGGCACGGACTGCACCTTCTCCGCTTTTGTAGTGGAAGCGGTCCGCGTTGCGCTGGAGAACTTGCAGGAACAAAAAGAGCGTGCGCAACAGGAGAACGAGTAAAGGGAAAGCCCTCCGGGTTCTGGCCGGGGGGCTTTTTTGCTGCCAAGCAAACAAAAAACGGAGGGGCTGGTGCCTCTCCGCTTTTCTATTTCTGGGCAAGGCACTGTCTCTCCCCTGCCGCTGTTCCGGTTACAGGGGGAGGTAGCCCACCTTTTTCATCACCTTCTGCAAGGTCTTGCGGGCGATGCGCTGGGCCTTGGGGGCATTGTCCTTGTAGCACTGCTCCAGGTAGGCCTTGTCGCCGATGAACTGCCGGAAACGCTCCTGGATGGGGCGCAGCTCCTCGATGACGGCCTCGGCCACGGCGGGCTTGAAATCGCCGTAGCCCTTGCCCGCGAACTCCTGCTCGATCTCCTCCATGGTCTGGCCGGTGATGGTGGAGTAGATGGCCATCAGGTTGCTGACGCCGGGCTTGTTCTCGGGGTCGAAGCGGACGCAGGCGTCGCTGTCGGTGACGGCCCGCTTGAACTTGCGCAGGATGGTGTCTGGGTCGTCCAGCACGGCCACAAAGGCGTTGACGTTCTCATCGGACTTGGACATCTTCTTGGTGGGGTCCTGCAAAGACATGATGCGGGCGCCGTGCTTGGGGATGATGGGTTCCGGCACGGTGAAGGTGGGGCTGTACAGGCCGTTGAAGCGCTCGGCGATGTTGCGGGTCAGCTCCAGGTGCTGCTTCTGGTCGGCGCCCACGGGGACGTAATCCGCCTGGTACAACAAAATGTCCGCGGCCATCAGGCAGGGGTAGGTGAACAGGCCGGCATTGATGTTGTCGGCGTGCTTAGCGGATTTGTCCTTAAACTGGGTCATGCGGGAGAGCTCGCCGAACTGGGTGTAGCAGTTGAGCACCCAGGCCAGCTGGGAGTGCTCCGGCACCTGGCTCTGGATGAAGAAGATGCTCCTTTCCAGGTCGATGCCCATGGCCAGCAGCAGGGCGTAGGCCTCCAGCACGTTCTTGCGCAGGGCGGCGGGCTCCTGGCGCACGGTGATGGCGTGGAGGTCCGCCAGGCCGTAGACGCACTCGTAATCGTCTTGCAGGCGGACGAAATTCTTCAAGGCCCCCAGGTAGTTGCCCAGGGTGAAGGTGCCCGTGGGCTGGATCAGGCTGAGGACCCGTTTTTTCTGTTGTGCTTCCATTGTGATTCTCTCCTTACTTGGTCATTTCCTCATAGGTTTGGGCCAGCAGGCGGATGCCTTCGGTGAGCTGCTCGTCGGTGGGGGTGGAGAAGTTGATGCGGAAGGACTGGCAGGGCTCGCTCTCGTCGGTGAGGAAAGCGGTGCCCGGCACCACGCACACCTTGTGCTCCGTGGCCTTTTTGACAAACTCCAGCATATCCACCCCAGCGGGCAAGGTGCACCAGGCGAACAGGCCGCCCTCAAAATGGCTCCAGGTGATGCCCAGGGGCTTGAAGTACCGCTCCATGGCCTCCAGCAGGATGGAGCTCTTCCGGCGGTAGATGGCCCGCAGGTTTTCCAGGTGGGCCTCGAAATCGTACTCGGTCATAATGCGGTGGCAAACAATCTGGGCCCACATGTTGGAGTGGACATCCTCGCCCTGCTTGCACACCACCATCTTTTGCAGGACCGCCTTGGGGCCGATGGCGTAGCCCACCCGCATGCCGGGGGAGATGACCTTGGAGAAGGAGCCGGCGTAGACCACCACGCCCTCGGTATCCAAGGACTTGATGGAGGGCACGTCCTCCCCGGCAAAGCGCAGATCGCCGTAGGGGTTGTCCTCCAAGATGATGACGTTGTGCTCCCGGCACAGCTCATAGACTTTCTTGCGCTTCTCCAGGCTCATGGTGATGCCGGAGGGGTTCTGGAAGTTGGGGATGGTGTACAGGTACTTCACGTTTTTCTCGGTGTTCAGGGCCTCCTCCAGCTTTTGGGTGTCGATGCCGTCTTCCTCCATGGGGATGCCCACCAGTTTGGCCCGGTAGGAGCGGAAGGTGTTCAACGAGCCGATGAAGCTGGGGGCCTCGCACAGGACGGTGTCCCCCTCGTTGAGCAAAGTCTTGGTGAGGAGGTCCATCACCTGCTGGGCGCCGCTGGTGATGAGGATGTCGTCGTCCTGGGTGCCCACATGGTGCTTTTGAGCCATGTAGCCCATCAGGTGCTGGCGCAAGGGGGTGTAGCCCTCTGTAACGCCGTACTGGAGGGCGTCGATGGGGGTGTTTTGCAGCAGCTCCTGGGAAATCTTCCGCACCGCCTCGTAGGGGAAGGCGTCCGGGGCGGGGTTGCCCGCGGACAGGGGGATGACGCTGGGGTCGGAGGAGTTTTTCAAAATCTCCCGGATGGCGGAGGGCTTAAGGCTCTTCACACGTTCTGAAAACTGGTATTCCATGTTTCGCTCCACTCACTTTCTTGTTTCAAGATTGCGGCAACAAAAAAAGCCCCTCCCCGCCTTGTTTCCAAGGACTGGGGACAGGACTTGCCTGCGGTGCCACCCACGTTTGACAAAAGGCGCGCTTTTGCCCACTTTTACGCTCCTTAACGCGGAACACGTCGGGCCCTACTGCCCAAAGGGGGTTGGGGCCCGCCCTGGCGGGGCCATTGGCAGCCTGCCCCCCGCCGCCTTTGCAGCGCCGGCGGCTCTCTGGAGAGGGGTGAGGGCTGTTACTTCTCCCGCTTTGTCGGTTTTTGGATATTGGCCCTATTATACTCCCCAGAGGGGGAAATGTCAAACCCATATAGCGTAAATGTCAATAGGGTGGAGCAAATACTCCCCAGGGGGAAAATGTCAAAGGGAAAAGCGGGAAGGGGCAAGTTACCATAATGTGTTGTCATAAGTTTTTTGCGGGCCGCTTCGGCAGCAGGCCGGGGGATGTTCCCGCAAAGGGTGGGAAAGGGAGTTTTCCCCAGCAAAGCGACAGGAATGCCCCTCCCGGAAGTGACAGGATATTTTGGGGCGGAAAGGTATAATCCACTCAAAGCCGAAAATGGTTTCCATAATTTTTCTTGAGGCGGTGTTATACAGTGGAACAGACAAAACTTGGCCGGTTTTGGGACAGGGCCCGGGAGGCCTTTTCCTCCCCCTATGCCCGCAAAGCCATCCTCAACACAGCCAGCTTTTTGGGCGGGATGCTGTGCTCCCGGGGGCTGGTGTTTGGCAAATTCGCGCCCTTTGGGGTGGCTGCGGTGGCAAGCGTCCCCCGGGAGGGGCTGTGGGCCGCGGCGCTGGGGGCTTTCCTGGGGTACCTGCTGCCCTCCCCTGCCGCGGTACCTGTGCGGTACGCGGCTGCCATTTTGGCGGTGACTGCCATCCGGTGGTCCCTGTCGGAGCTGAAAGGGCTGAACAATCACGCGCTGTTCGCGCCTATCGTCACCTTTTTGCCCCTGCTGCTGACGGGGATGACCTTGGTGCTGCTCAACGGCTCTTTAAACTACACCGCGGCCCTGTATGTGGCGGAGTCCTTTTTGGGGGCGGGGTGCGCCTACTTCCTGCGGCGGGCCGCCAACCTGCTGCTGGGCCTCACCGGCGACGGCAAGCGCCGCTCCAGCCCTGTGTACGACAGCGGGGACCTGGCGGCGCTGGTGGCCTCTGTGGGGCTGGTGGTGCTCTCCTTCTCTGGGATTACCTTTGGGGGCGTGTCCCTGGGCAGGATGCTGCTGGTGCTGCTGGTGCTCACCTGCGCCCGGCTGGGCGGCGTGGGCGGCGGCACCGTAGCCGGGGTGGCCGCTGGGGTGATTCAGGGGCTTTCCACGGCGGGGCTCTCCTACCTCTCCGGGGCCTATGGCCTGGGCGGGCTTATGGCGGGGGTGTTCTCCCCCATGGGCAAGCTGGCCACAGCGGTGGCCTTTATCCTCTCCCACGGGGTGGCGTCCATGCAGGTGGGGGCGGGCTCGCAGGAGACGATTTTGCGGGGCGCCATAGAAGTGGGCGCGGCCACCATCCTGTACATGGCGCTTCCCAGGAGCCAACGGCTGGCCCAGCTGTTCGGCGTGCGCAAGGACACCCTCAGCGGCGGGGCCCTGCGGGGGAACATTGTGCTGCGGCTGCGCCACGCGGCGGAGGCCCTCGGCCAGGTGCATACCTCGGTGGAGGAGATTTCCCAGAAGCTCTCCACCATCTGCGCGCCCAACCTCCAGGGGGTGTACGACCGCTCGGTGGAGGCCATCTGCGCCGGGTGCAGCGCCCGGGGGGCCTGCTGGCGCAAGCACAAGGAGGAGACCCTGGCAAACTTTGGCCAGCTGACCAAAACCCTGCGGGAAAAGGGCCGGGTGGACACGGTGGACTTTACCAAGGCTTTCTTAGAGCGCTGCGGGCGCTCGGGGGAGATGCGGGACGAAATCAACAAGAACTACGGCCGGTACCTGATTAAGGAGGCCGCCGAGCTGCGGGCCGCCCAAATCCGGGAGGTGGTGGAGGAGCACTTCCAAACCACCGCGGACATTTTAGAGGAGATGGCCGGGGAGTTCTCCCAGTACCAAAGCTTTGACGAGGAGGCCGCCGCCCGGGTGAAGGAAATCCTGGTGGACAACGGCATGGAGCCCTTGGAAGTGTGCTGCCGCCTGGACCGCTTTGGCCGCATGACGGTGGAGGCGGAAATCTCCCGGCAGCGGCAGCGGCGGGTAAACCGGGCGGTGTTCACTCGGGAGGTGAGCGCCGCCTGCGGGAGGGTGTTCTCCCCGCCCTGTGTCAGCGACGCCGGGGAGACCTGCCGCCTGCAGATGTGCCAGCGCCCCGCCTACGACGTGGCCCGGGGGTTCTCCCAGTACAGCGCGCGGAACGGGGCCTTCTGCGGGGACAGCGCCTGTGTGTTCGCCGACGGCAGCGGCAGGCTGGTGGCGGTGCTCAGCGACGGCATGGGCACCGGCGGCCGGGCCGCGGTGGACGGCGCCATGACCTGCGCCATGGCGGAAAGCCTGCTGAAGGCGGGCATCGGCTTTGACAGCATGCTGCAAACGGTGAACTCGGCGCTGATTGCCAAAAGCGGGGACGAGTCCTTGGCCACCTTGGACATCGCCTGTGTGGACCTATTCACCGGCTCTTTGGAGCTGCGCAAGGCTGGGGCTGCCTGCACCCTGCTGCGCCGGGGCAAGAAGGTGGAGTTTATCGAGGCCTCCAGCGTGCCGGTGGGCATACTGCCCCAGGTGGAGTTCGCAGCCTACCGGCGGGAGCTCTCCCCCGGGGACGTGGTGCTGCTGGTCTCCGACGGGGTGACGGCCTGCGGCCAGGAGTGGCTGGAGGATTTGGTGCTCCACTGGGACGAGGAGGAAAACCCCAACCTGCTGGCCCAGCGCGTCACCGACGAGGCCCGCAAGCGCCGCAGCGACGGCCACGAGGACGACATCACCGCCCTGGCGCTGGTGCTGAAATAACAGGAGAGGCCAAGCCCACTGTAGGCTTGGCCTCTCTTTTTATGTACCGCGCTTTTTAGGCTGGGTGTAACCCAGGGCCTGTTGGCTGTCCCCCAAGCCGGCGGTGGTGGGGTCGGTGACGCAGCTCCACAGGGAACAGGCCACCGCCACCACAATCACCGGGTTGAGCACCGCCTGGCGCAAGGCCTCCCACAGGGCGGGCCAGGTGGTCATGTCCTCCCACTGCAGGCCCAGGCCCACCAAGATGGGCGACACCACCGCGGTGGCCACCTGGGCCCAGAACACCGGGTTTTTCAAGCGGACTTTCCAGTTAATGGCTTTCATAGGCACCTCCTTTCTGCTCTAATAGGGACAGGCGGTTTTCGCAATGGCTCACCCGCCCGCCCAGCTGGCATTGGGTTTCCTCCCACTTCCGCCGCAGATTGCGGTCCTCCCCCTCCAGCATGTCCAGGCGGTGGAGGACGTGCTCCAACATGGCGGAGAGCCGGGCGATGGTCCCGTTGAGCTTGACCAGCGGCCCACCCACCGCGGCGGCCAGCGCCGCCAGCACGGACAGGGTCGTCACAACGGTCCAGGGCTCCATGGTGTTTCCCTCCTTTCAATGGACACAAAAGGCGTGCTCTCCTGGGGCGCGGCGGGGACTCTGTCCCGCACGTAGTAGGCAATGGCCAGACTCATGACGCAGTCGTCGTGGGCGCCCACCTGGGCCTCTGGCCGGCCGTTCTCGTTGCGCACAAAGGTGAGCATCTCGTTTAGCGTGTCTTTGTCGCGGAGCCACTCTGCGTGCTCCCGGGCCACCTCCACCAGCCCGGCGATGACCAGGGGCCGGGTGACGCTGCTGGTTTTGAAGCCGTAGCTCTGCCGCGGGCGGTGGGTGAAGCTGTCCTCCGCCTGGCGCACGTACTGCCGGGGGTAGCGCAGCCGCTCCAGCTCCCGGATGGGGTAGCTGGAGAAGTTGGCCTCGATGGCGATAAGGGCTGTGTTGTAGGTGACGCCCAGGCAGTACAGCTGCTTGGCGAAAAGGTCTTCGTCCATCTGGCCCCGGATGGTGCACACCTGCCGGCCGCTGCCGTGGCATACCACCTGGCCCACGTTGAAGTCCGAGCCCTCCCCGGCGGTGTCCGCGCCGATGACGTAGGCCTCCCCTGGGGCCGGCTCCTGGTAGATTTGGATGGGCCCCGTGGGGGAATCCACCCACTTGATGGTGCTGTTGTCGATGAGCACCTCGTTGCTCTGGGAGTTGTACCAGGTGGAGAACACAAACTCCCCCCGTTTCACCGGGCCGGCCAGCTGGGAAAGGCGCTCCGTCACCTTTTGAGCGTCGAAGATGGTCTGCCCCAGCACGCCCCACTCCCCCAGGCAGTACACGGAATAGTAGTAGGGGTCGGTGGCTTTGTAGCTCTCCAAGGTGGCTTTGTAGTCCTCGTCCAGGAAGCAGTTGTCCTTGTAGGTGGACTTCACCACCAAAGCGCGGGGGTCCTGCCTGTCGAAGAAGCGGCGTTTCAGCCAGTGCAGCACGGACACGGGGTTGAAGGTGAGCACCATCTGCTTGTGCGTCCCTTTGCCCCGCAGGCGCACGTCCAGCTGGTTGAAGTCCTCCTCCCGCACTTCGGAGGCTTCCTCCACCCAGATGTCCGTCAGCTCCCCCTTGGGGAAGGTGATAGATTTCAGCTTCTCCGTGTCGTCCAGGCCCTTGAAGATGACGCTGTTGCCGTTGGCGCAGGTGATGCGCAAATCCGACTCCCTGCAGGTGAACAGCGCCGACAGGCCCCAGCGGGAAATCACCTGGCGGAACAAGGCGAAAGTGCTGTCCCGGTTGGTGGCCGCCACCGCCCGCACCACCAGAAGGTTGCACAGGGGCAGCGTCAGCAGCCGGTAGAGGAACCGCTGCACCGCAAAGACGCTTTTCCCGCTGCCCGCCCCGCCGTACAGGAGCAGGTAGCGGTGGCTGTCCTCCCGGAGAAGGGGGTAGAACTTGGGGTTAAAGGCCTTTTTGGGAATGATAATGTTCATGCCTCCCCTCCTTCCCCGTCCTCCACCTGGACTGTGATGGGCCCCAAGTCCGGGGCGGCACGCTCCCCGTAGCCAAAGGCGGTCTGGAGGATGAACCGTGCCCCCGAGGCCGTCTCCTTGCGGCAGGCTGCCTGCAGCGTCTCCTCCTCCACCCAGGAGGCGGCCCACTCCAGCAGCTGGGAAACGCGCTCCCCTTGGGCGGCGGCGAAACGCTCCAACTCCCCCCGGCTGGAAAAGCCCAGGGCCAAAGCCAAGCCTGGCAAGGTGGGGAGCCGCTGGCCCTCACAGCTTTCCAGGTACTGGAGCACAGCCGCCTCCAGCGCGCGGGGGCTGCGGGGCCGTTTGGGGCGCTTCCGTTCCATGGGCTTCACCCCCCAGCAGCCGGGCGTACTCCTTCTTTAGGACCTCCAGCTCCCGGCGCTGGGCTGGGGTGAGGTCCCCTTTCCCCGCCAGGCGCTGCATCTCCCCCGCCACCATGCGCCGCAGGTGGATGCGGAAGGGGCAGGTCTCCCGTCGGCAGCGGGGCGCGCCCTTTTCCTCCCCATAGTACCGGCAGGTGCCGGGATAGGGGCAGGCGTGCAGTTGCATAGACATTCCTCCTTTTCAAGTCTCCTCCCCGGCAAAGCACAGGGCGCACACCCGGGCGTAGGCGTACCGGGCCTTGCCTACGGTCCAGCGGTGGCCCAGCTCCGCCACGATTTGCTTCCAGGGGATGGGCGCGCCGTGCTCCAGCACCTTCTGGGCCACAAGCCTCGCCTTGGGGTCCGGCAGAAGGCTGGGCAAGGCCTGGGCCTCCTCCAAAAGCTGCCGCAGCTGGCGGGCCCGGGCGCTTTCCCCGGGGCGGGCTGCCAGGGCGGCCAGCTCCTCCCCAAGGTAGGCGGCCTGCTCGAACTCCCCCCGGGTCACAGGCAAGAGGCCGCCCGGCGCTGGAGCACGTGGGCCGTGGCTTGCAGGTCGTCCCGGATTTCCATCAGCGCGCCCATGCGCACCCACAGGTCCGCCTCCCGGTGGGCGCGGTTCTCCCGGCGCAGCTGCTCCAGGCGGCGGTCGATGCGCGCCACCTCCTCCAGATACTCGCTGGCCATGCGTTTGTAATCCATAGCTGGCCCTCTCCTTCCCATTCTGGAATGTGGGGCCCAAAAGATTTACTCTTTTGAGGCCCTGTTTTCAGTTTATTCCTCTTTTGAGTATTTGTCAAGAGATTTTTATTCTTAAGAGTAATTCACACTTGACTTTTTCCTCAATTTGCGGTATTCTAGGGGCAGAAGGCAGGTGAAGCGCATGACATTCCTGGAAAAGCTGGAGGCCCTGCTGGAGCGGGAGCACCTGAACCGGCGGACGCTCTCCTTGAAAACGGGCATCCCCTACACCACCATTGACAACTGGTACAAACGCAGCTATGAGGGGCTGAAGCTCTCCACCGCGGGGAAGCTGGCGTCTTTCTTCGGCACCACCACAGACTACTTCCTGCGAGAGGAGCTCACCGACCCGGACTACGGCAAGACGGCGGGGTTCCAGGTGGAGTTCTCCGAGATGGCCCTGCTGCAAAAGTACCGCGCCCTGGACACCTACGGCAAAAGGGCCGTGGAGGCCGTGCTGGACACCGAGCACGACCGCATGACCCACACGGCCCAGCGGGAGCAGAAGGGCTGGATAACCTACATCACCTGCTACGATTTGGCGGTGTCCGCGGGCACAGGCGAGCCCTTGGGCGACACCTATTACACCACGAAATTGGAAATCCCCACCCAGCGGGTGCCGGAGAACGCCCACTGCTGCCTGCGGGTCAACGGGGACAGCATGGAGCCCGCCTACAAGGACGGGGACATTGTGTTCATCCAGCGGGTGGAGGACGGCGCCCTGCGGGAAGGGGAAGTGGGCATCTTCGCCCTAAACGGCGAGGGCTACATCAAGCAGCTGGGGCACCGGCAGCTGCTCTCCTTCAACCCCAAGTACCCGCCCATCGCCGTGGGGGCCTATGACAGGCTGGAGTGCCAGGGCCGGGTGCTGGGGAAGCTGTGAGCACTGCTAACCTTTTGGAACCAGCTGTTTGCAAATTGGAAGCACTAGAAATGCGAAAAGCGGTTGATTTCAACCGCTTTTTCCTCTATAATAGACACCAGTATGCAGGAAGCTATCCCCCAAGCTGCTTTTGGGGGATGCTTTCTGCCGCAAAGGAGTTTTGGCCTATGTACCGAATTGTGAAAAAACAGGTGCTCAACCCCACCGTCACCCGGATGGACATTGAGGCGCCCCTTATCGCCAAAAAGGCGGAGCCGGGGCAGTTCATCATCCTGCGGGTGGACGAGAAGGGCGAACGCATCCCCCTGACTGTGGCGGACTTCGACCGGGAAGCGGGCACCGTGACCATTATTTTCCAGATCGTGGGCGCCACCACGGAAAAGCTGAACCACCTGGAGGAGGGCGACTGCCTTCAGGATTTTGTGGGCCCCCTGGGCCGCCCCTCGGAGACGGAGGGCCTGAAAAAGGTGGCCGTCATCGGCGGCGGCGTGGGCTGCGCCATCGCCTACCCGGTGGCGAAAAAGCTCCACCAGCAGGGCGCGGAGGTCCACTCCATTGTGGGCTTCCGGAACAAGGACCTGGTCATCCTGGAGGAGGAGTTCCAGGCGGTCAGCGACAAGTTTGTCATGATGACCGACGACGGCTCCTATGGTGAGAAAGGCCTGGTGACCAACGCCCTGGAGAAGCTCATCGGCGAGGGCGAAACCTACGACGAGGTCATCGCCATCGGCCCCCTGGTGATGATGAAGTTTGTCACCCAGCTGACGAAACAGCACAACATCAAAACCGTGGTGAGCATGAACCCCATTATGATTGACGGCACGGGCATGTGCGGCGGCTGCCGCCTGACCGTGGGCGGCAAGACCAAGTTCGCCTGCGTGGACGGCCCGGACTTTGACGGCTTTGAAGTGGACTTTGACGAGGCCATGGCCCGGGGCACCATGTACCGGGACTTTGAGCGCCACGCCTATGAGGAGACCTGCAACCTGTTCCAGAAGGAGGTGAAGTGAGATGCCCAACATGTCTTTGAAGAAAAACGAGATGCCTTCCCAGGCGCCGGACGTGCGCAACAAGAACTTCCTGGAGGTGGCCCTGGGCTACACCGAGGAGCAGGCCCTGGACGAGGCCCAGCGGTGCCTGCACTGCAAGAACAAGCCCTGTGTGGCTGGATGTCCTGTGGGCATCCACATCCCTGATTTTATCGCCAAGGTGGCGGAAGGGGATTTTGAGGCCGCTTACCAAATCATCACCCAGCAGAGCTCCCTGCCCGCCGTGTGCGGCCGGGTGTGTCCCCAGGAGACCCAGTGCGAGCAGAAGTGCGTGCGGGGCATTAAGGGTGAGCCGGTAGGCATCGGCCGCCTGGAGCGGTTCGTGGCCGACTGGCACAACAAGAACGTCTGCGAGGCGCCCCGCAAGCCCGCCCCCAACGGCCACAAGGTGGCGGTGATTGGCTCCGGCCCCTCTGGGCTGACCTGCGCCGGCGATTTGGCCAAGAAGGGCTACGCCGTCACGGTGTTTGAGGCGCTGCACACCGCCGGCGGCGTGCTGGTGTACGGCATCCCGGAGTTCCGGCTGCCCAAGGACATTGTGCAGAAGGAGATTGACGGCCTGAAAGCTCTCGGCGTGGACGTGCAGACCAACATGGTCATCGGCCGGGTGCTGTCCATCGACGAGCTGCTGGAGCAGGGCTATGAGGCTGTATTCATCGGCTCCGGCGCGGGGCTGCCCCGGTTTATGAACATCCCCGGGGAGAACTTGAAGGGCGTCTATTCCGCCAACGAGTTTTTGACCCGCGTCAACCTGATGAAGGCCTACCAGCCCGGCAGCGACACCCCCATTGAGCACGCCAGGCGCGTGGCAGTGGTGGGCGGCGGCAACGTTGCCATGGACGCCGCCCGGTGCGCCAAGCGCCTGGGGGCTGAGGAAGTGTTCATCGTCTACCGCCGCTCTGAAAAGGAGCTGCCCGCCCGGGCCGAGGAAGTGGAGCACGCCAAGGAAGAGGGCATTGTGTTCCACCTGCTGAACAATCCCACCCAGATTCTGGGGGACGAGAACGGCAATGTAAAGGGCATGGAGTGCATCCGCATGGAGCTGGGCGAGCCGGACGCCTCGGGCCGGCGACGGCCTGTGGAGGTCCCCGGTAGTGAGTTCACCCTGGACGTGGACTGCGTGATCATGGCCATTGGCACCTCCCCCAACCCGCTGATTAAGTCCACCACCCAGGGCTTGGAGACCCAGAAGTGGGGCGGCATCATCGTCAACGAGGAGACGGGCCTCACCAGCCGGGAGGGCGTGTACGCCGGCGGCGACGCGGTCACCGGCGCTGCCACGGTGATTCTGGCCATGGGCGCCGGCAAAACAGCCGCCACGGCCATTGACCAGTACATCCAAAGCAAGGCGTAAGAGAAATAAAAGAAGGACCGGAAAGGCTGCGGCCTCCGGTCCTTTTTGCTGTTTACGAGAGGGCGTACTGCCGGACGGCCTGGGCCAGGCCGTTCTGGTCGTGGGGGGCGGTGAGGAACCGGGCGGCGGCTTTGGCCTCTGGGGAGCCGTCCCCCATGGCCACCGACACCCCGGCGTACTGGAGCATGGTCACGTCGTTGCCGTTGTCCCCCAGGGCCATGACCTTTTCCCGGGGAATCCCCAAGCGCTCCGCCAGGGCCCGCAGGGCGCTGCCCTTGTCGGCGCCTTGGGCGTTGACCTCGATGTTGTCCGGGATGGAGGAGGTGAGGACCAGGCCGCCCAGGGCCTCCAGGCGCTGCCAGACCTCCTGGCGCAGGGCCGGGGTGGGCAGGTAGGGCAGGTTGATTTTCTCCGGCTGGAGGCCGCTCTCCTGGAGGTGGCCCCCCAAGGCGGGCACCAGGCAGTAGTCCTTATCCAGGAAGTGACGCTTGCTCTCCGGCAGGCCGAAGTGGGTGAAGGCACGCTCCGGGTCGCCCTGGCGGGTGGTGGCCTTGCCCTGGCTGTAGTACTCCACAAACAGGTCGTACTCCTCCAGCACCGCCTGGACCTGCCGGGCCTTTTCATTGGGGATGAGCCGCTGCCACACCGCTTCCCCGGTGGCCAAGTCGTAGACGCCGGCGCCGTTGGCGGTGATGGCGTAGCGCACCCCCGGCAGGGAGATGATTTCCCGCGGGAGGAAGTCCTTCATCCGGCCAGAGGCGGGCACCAGCAAAATGCCTTGGGCGGCGGCGTCCTCCAAGGCCAGGCGGTTTTCCTGGGGCAGGTACTGGTGCTGGGTGATGGTGGTGCCGTCCAAATCAAAGGCGAGTAAGGCGATGTTCATGTGAGCTCCCCCGTTTCTAGTTGCTCCCTCGATTATAGCACAAGGCGGGTGTGTGTGCAATTTGCCCTGTGTAAAAAAGAAAAACGGCCTGGCCGCGCCAGACCGCTTTCCCCCTGGGGTTTTTACTTGCACTGGAAGGTGCTGCACTGGGTGCCGCTCTTGGAGGAGACATCCCCGCAGCAGCAGGCCACGCAGACGTTCTGCGCGTCGCAGCGGTTGTGGCTGTTGTAGGCACAGCCCTTTACTTTGCAGTGGATTTCCGTCTCCACAGAGGGGTTCTGGCCCATGGCGTTCTGGCCGGCGCCGGGGCGGCGCTCCTCATAGGAGGCGCAGCAGGTCTGGCTGCTCTCCTGGGCGGCGGGGCCGTCCACCTGAATGCCCATCAGGCAGCACTGGTTGTTTTGAAAATGCTGGCAGCTGTTCACCTGACATTCCAAACGGTTCATACAAGGCACCTCGTTTTCGGGTAGATTTTCGCAAAGGGACGCGCCCTTCGCACTGGGTAGTCTGCCCGGGAAGCCCTCCCTTTATTCCACCCGCGGGAAGCTCTGGACTTTTCCCCCGGGGGCCGGTATAATGAACGTAAAAAAGGGGCCCCAGGGCGGGCCTGGTGGAAGGAGAATCCCTATGGAACTGCAAGGCTTTGAAAACAAGGCGAGGCCCATTGGCGTGCTGGGGGTGAAAATCTCCCAGGGCGGGGAGGTCATCGCACACAAGACCTGGGACGAGGAGTGCCGCCGGAACGTGTACTCCGCCAGCAAGAGCGTCACCTCCTGCGCGGTGGGGTTCGCCGTCCAGGAGGGGCTGCTGTCTTTGGAGGAGCGGCTGGTGGACGCCTTTGCCCAGGATTTGCCGGAGACAGTCAGCGAAAACCTGGAGCGCGCCACGGTGCGGGACCTGCTGACCATGTGCCTGGGCCAGGCCCGCGGGGAACTGATGGGCGCCCAGCGGCCCCTGTACCAGGAGCGGGACTGGGTGAAGCTGGCCCTCTCCTTCCCCTTTACCGACGCGCCCAACACAAAATTCGTCTACAACAACGTGGGGCCCTATCTGGCGGGGATGCTGGTCCAGCGGCGCAGCGGGTGCGACTTGGTCTCCTACCTGACGCCGCGGCTCTTTGAGCACCTGGGCATCACCCGGCCCACCTGGGAGACAGACCCCCTGGGCCACACCTTTGGGGCGGGCGGGCTGTTCCTCACCTTGTCGGAGCTGCACACCTTTGGGCAGTTCTACCTGCAAAACGGCCGGTGGAAGGGCCGCCAGCTGCTGGATGCGGCATGGATAAAGGCCAGCACCTCCAAACAGGTGGAAAACGGCGCATACGGGTACGGCTACCTGTTCTGGGGCGGAGAGCAAAACACCTTCCGGGCGGACGGCAAATACGGCCAGCTCTCCATTTTGTGCCGGGAGAAGGACGCGGTCATCACCGTGGTGGCGGAGTGCCGGGAGGGCTCCGCTTTGAACCGGGCCATCTTCGACGAGCTCTATCCCCAGCTGTAACACTGGCTTTTCAGGAGGTACGCTGCGATGGACGTTACGTGTGAGGCGCTGTACGCGCTCTACGGGGAGTGCTTCCCCTGCTATCCCCTCTCCCGGGAATGGTTCTTCTCCTTGCTGGCTTTGGAGCAGGGGAAAGTCTTCACCCGGTGGGAAGGCGGGGCGCTGGCCGGGGCCGCGGTGCTCCACGGGGACTCCCTGCCGCTGCTGTGCGTGGGGGAGCGCTTCCGGGGCCGGGGGCTGGGGAGCCAGCTGCTGGCCCAGGCGGAGGAGCACGCCAAAAGCCAGGGGCACTCCCAGGTGGTGCTGGGCCAGGGGCCCCACTACCTGTTCCAGGGGGTGCCGGAGGAAAATCCCGGCGCGGTGGAGTTTTTCCAGAAGCGGGGCTACCAGGCGGCCTGGTCCAGCGTGAACATGCGCCTGGATTTGGCGGGCTATGACCCGGGCCAGGTGGACATCCCCCCGGTGCCGGAGGGCGTCGCTTTCCGGCTGCTGGAAACAGGCGAGGAAGCCGCTTTGCTGGCGGCGGTGGAGGACGCTCAGCCCGCCTGGCTGGAGTTCTACCAGGGGTGCCCCTCCCCCATTTTGGTGGCGGTGGAGCAGGGGCAGTTGGTGGGCTTTGCGATGGTGCCCCCAGAGGGCGGCCGCTTTTTAGGGGACGTGGAGAAGCCCGGCTCTCTGGAGTGCGTGGGCGTGGTGAAAAGCCACCGCAACCGGGGCATTGGCATGGGCATGGTGCTGGCGGGCATCCGCTGGCTGAAGGAGCAGGGCTGCGGCAGCATCGAGCTGCGGTATGTGGCCTTGGAGGACTGGTATGAAAAGGTGGGCTTTTGCACCTTTCAGCGGATGTGGATGGGAGAAAAAAGCCTGTAAGTAACAAGGGCCGCCCTGGGGCAGCCCTTGCCTCTCACCGCCGGAGCATCAGCTCGTAGGCCATGCGGCGCAGGTCCTCCTCGCTGTGGATTTCGTCCTTGCGCTCCTCAATGGCGGCCCGCACCTCTTCCGGCAGGTCCAGACTCTCGGCGCGGACGGCTAAAAGCTCGTAGGCGCCGCCGGATAAGCCGGAAGAAGGCGTACCTCCCCAAAAATACGGATACATGAAAAATCACCCCCGGGGTTAGCTTGCGCGCTCCGGGGATGATTACTCCTGCCGCGGTTTTTCAAATCCTGGCAACGGGCGCCGGGGCTGGAAAGCCGCTTATTGGTTTTCGAAGAATTTCTCGTGGATGGCCTCCACGGCGCGGTCGCCGTCGGCCTTGTTGATAAGCACGGAAATCTTGATTTCGCTGGTGGAAATCATCTGGATGTTCACGCTGCGGGAGAACAGCGCCTCGAACATCTCCGCTGCCACGCCGGGATGGGTCTCCATGCCGGCGCCCACAATGGACACCTTGGTGACGTTGTCGTCGGAGACGATGTTGGAAGCGCCCCACTTCTCCGTGTTCTGCTGGAGCAGGGCAATGGCGTCGTCCATCTTGTTCTTGTCCACGGTAAAGCTGATATCCTTGGTGCCGTTGCGGCCGATGGACTGGAGAATGATGTCCACGTTAATCCCCTTGCTGGCCAGCTTGGAGAAGATTTTAAAGGCCAGGCCCGGCTTATCCGGCACCCCGATGATGGAGATGCGGGCGATGTTGTCGTCTTTTGCCACCCCGCTGATGAGCATTTTTTCCACGTTGCTTTCCTCCTTCACGATGGTACCCTTCCGCCGGGTGAGGCTGGAAAGGACCTCCAGTTCAATGTTGTACTTCTTGGCCATCTCCACAGAGCGGTTGTGGAGCACCTGGGCGCCCAAGGTCGCCAGCTCCAGCATCTCGTCATAGGAGATGGAGCTGAGCTTGATGGCCCCGGGGATTTTCCGGGGGTCGGCGGTGTAGACGCCGTCCACATCGGTGAAAATCTGGCACAAATCCGCGTGCATGGCGGCGGCAATGGCCACGGCGCTGGTGTCCGAACCGCCCCGGCCCAAGGTAGTCATATCGCCGTAGCGGTTGACGCCCTGGAAGCCTGTCACCACCACGATGCGGCGCTTATCCAGCTCCTGCTCGATGCGCTGGGCGTTCACGCGCTTGATGCGGGCGTTGCCGTAATCCGAGGAGGTGTCGAAGCCCGCCTGCCAGCCCAGCAGGGAAACCACCGGGTAGCCCATGCGCTCGATGGCCATGGCCAGCAGCGCGGCGGAAATCTGCTCCCCAGAGGAGAGGAGCATATCCATCTCCCGCTTGGAGGGCTTTTCGTTGATTTCGGCGGCCTTGGCGATGAGGTCGTCGGTGGTATCGCCCTGGGCGGAGACCACCACCACCACATCGTTGCCCTCCTTATAGGTGGAGGTGACAATGTCCGCCACATTGTTGATGCGCTCGGCGTCCTTAACGGAGCTGCCGCCGAACTTCTGTACAATCAATGCCATTACACATTCTTCCCTTCCTCCCGCCCTGGGAGAGGGCGGGTCATCTCTCTAAAAAACACTCCCACACAGGGATGTCCCAAGCTATTGTATGCGGCCAAACCGCCGGGGGCAACTCACTCGATGACGATTTGGGCGCCCTGGGGGGCGGCGGAGAGAATCTCCACCCGCCAGCCGGTGATGCCCTTGTCCTCCAAATGGGTGACGCAGTTGCAGCCGAAGACATCGGCGTTCTCCGAGTCTATCATGGCGATGATGGTGGGCCCGGCGCCGCTGACATAGGTGCCAAGGGAGCCCAGCTCGTAGCTCATGCGGAACACGTCATCGTAGTGGCCGATGAGGCCGGAGCGGTAGGGCTGGTGGATGCGGTCCTGCACGGCCACCCGCAGGTTTTGCAGGTTCCCGGAAAACAGGGAGGCGGTCATCAGGCCGGAGCGGGACAGGTTGTACACCGCGTCCTCCCGGGAGTATGTTTTGGGCAGTGCCGCGCGGGCCTCCTCGGTTTTCAGCTCGAAGGGGGGAATCAGCAGGGCGAAGCGGATTTTCTCCGACACGGGCACGCTGACGCTGTACACCCGCTTCCCCTCCATGGCGGAGGCCACCAGGCCGCCGGACAGGGCGGGGCTGGTGTTGTCCGGGTGGCCCTCAATCTGGGCCGCCAGGTTGATCAAATCCGAGTGGGACAGGGGGTTGCCCATAAAGCGGTTGGCCCCCAGGATGCCCGCCACAATACAGGCGGAGCTGCTGCCCAGGCCCCGGGCCATGGGGATGTTGTTCTCCTGGATGATTTTCAGCCCCGGCAGCTTTTTGCCGCAGATTTCATAGAGGTGCTGGGCCGCCCAGAAAATCAAGTTGCTTTCGTCGGTGGGGACTTTCACGCCGTCGGTGCAGCGGATTTCCAGTGTATCGGACTCCTCCATCCACACCCGGTTCTGCATGGTCAGGGCGATGCCCAGGGAGTCAAAGCCGGAGCCCAGGTTGGCGCTGGTGGCCGGCACGTCAATGCGAATCATACTCTACCTCTCCCCTCTCAAAAGTCCGCGATGGTGATTCGGTTTTCCAGCTCCACGCCCAAGGCGCGCAAAGCGGGCAGGCGCTCCTCCAGCTGGCGCTGGGACAGCTGCCCCACGGTGAAGCCAGCCTCCCCCGGCCTTTCGTCCTTGCGGATGAGCCGCACGGCGCTGGGGAACACCTGCTGGGCCTTGTCGAAGAGACTGTCGCTGTCCCCTTCGCCGGCCACCCGCAGGAACAAATCCTGGGGGGTGTCCTCCCAGGGCTGGACGTAATCGGGCTTGGCGTCCTCCCAGAAGAGGATTTTCCTATCGGACTTCAAGTGGCGCACGCAATCGATGACATCGGCCACCACGGCGCTGGCGGTGGGAAGCTTCCCCGCGCCCTTGCCGTAGAACACCACGTCGCCGGTGGCGTCGCCCCGGACCAGGATACCGTTGAACACGTCATCCACGTTGGCCAGCTGGCTCTCCCGGGAGATGAACATGGGCGCCACCTGGATGTGGATGCGGCCGTTCTCCAGCTTCTTCACCTCGCCGATAAGCTTGATGACGCCGCCCCAGGCGCCGGCATAGCCCACGTCCTCTTTGGTGATGGCGGTGATGCCCTCGGTGTGGACGCTGTCCGGGTACACATGGGTGCCATAGGCCAAAGAGGCCAAAATGCAGATTTTCCGGCAGGCGTCGATGCCCTCCACGTCGGCGGAGGGGTCCCGCTCGGCGTAGCCCAGCTGCTGGGCCAATTTTAGGGCGTCGTCAAAGGCCATGCCCTCCCGAATCATCTTGGTGAGGATGAAGTTGGTGGTGCCATTTAAGATGCCGGCGATCTCCGTCATCTCGTTGGCGGCAAGGCACTGGCTGATGGGCCGGATGATGGGGATGCCCCCGCCCACGCTGGCCTCGAACAGGAAGTTCAAATTGTTTTTCTGGGCCAGGGCCAAAAGCTCCGCGCCCTTTTGGGCCACCAGCTCCTTATTGGAGGTGACCACGCTCTTGCCGTTTTCCAGGCAGGCCTTCACATAGGTATAGGCGGGCTCCAGGCCGCCCATGACCTCCACCACAATCTTCACCTGGGGGTCGTTTACAATCCTGTTGAAATCCTTGGTAAAAATGCCGCTGTAGGGCAGGCCGGGGAACTCCCGCAAATCCAGGATATGCTTGACGTGGACCTCTTCCTTGGCGCGCTTTGCGATGCTGTCCTTGTGGGAGATGAGCACCTCCATCACACCGGACCCCACCACGCCGTGGCCCATTACCGCAATCTCCGCCATCATTCACCATTCCTTTCCCACCGCGCTTAGTCCACGATGCTGTCTATCTTAATGACGCCGCCCACCTGCTTGAGGCTTTCGATAAGTTCCCCGGGGGCCTGCTCCATCGTATCGATGCGGGCGGAAACAGACACGAAGGCCCGGCCCTTTACGGGGATATTCTGGTTCACCGTGAGGATGTTTGCCCCCGCCTGGTAAAACACCGTGAGCAGGCTGACAAGCACCCCGGGCCGGTCCGTGAGGATGACCTGCACGGTGAGGATGCCCGAGGAGGCTTTTTGGGTATAGGGGAACACGGCGTCCCGGTATTTATAGTAGACACTGCGGGAGATGCCTGCCTTTCGCACCGCTTCGGAGGCGGTGGAAGCCTCGCCGCTTTCCAGCAGGGCGTTGGCCTTGACCACCTTTTGGTACACTTCGGGCAGGGCGCTCTCCTCCACTACAAGGTAAGAATCGTTTTTCATTGTTCACCTACAAAATACGTTTGTCTTGCTACAGCGAACAGTTTACCACAGCAGGCGGAAAAAATCAACCCCCTGTGTACAACAAAAACTGCCGAAAAGAGACTGTCTTTCGCGGCAGTTTTTGCATATTTATCCGTCCGGGTTTCAGCCGGTGGCGCCGCTCCCGGCTTCACTTCCACCGCCCTCTGTCCCACTGCTGGAGGAGGGCGGCTCCTCTGTGGGGCTTTCCGAGGGCTCGGAAGAAGGCGGCTCAGGTGTGGGCTCGGTGGGCGTTTCCGGTGTGGGCGTGGGCGTGGTTTCAATGGGCTCATCGGTGGAACCCGGTGTGGGCTCGGCAGAGGCGTCAGGGGTGGGCTCCGCGCTCTCCGTGGGCCCGGGGGACACACTGGGCCCGGTGGTGGCGTCCGGCGAGGTGGAAGGGCTCAAAGAGGCATCGGGGGACACGCTGGGAGAGGGCGAGGGGGACACAGCCGGGCCGGCAATGTGGTCGCTGCCGCCGTTGCACCGGCCGGGCAGGTTGTTGTTGTCGTACCAGCCGTAGGCGGTATCGTAGCAGTTGGTGCCCGCCAGCTTGCCGCTGCTGCGGCAGAAGGCGTACTGGCTCACGTTGTCGCTGAGGACCCACTCCTTGCCGGACCAATCGTAGTTGTTGGCAAGGTACTCGATGACAGCCCGCCAGGTGACTTTACAGGTGTTGGAATCGTACAGCTCGGCGGAATATTCATAGCCGTTCCAGATGCCTGCCACACAGAAGTTGGTGCCGCCCATAAAGGTCAAGTCATAGGCGTTATCCGTGGTACCAGTCTTGGCAAACATATCAAGGCCGATGCCGTCCATGGCATAAAGTGCAGTACCCACGCCTATGCCGGAGCGGGAGCTGGTCACAGGCAGGTGCAGAAGCTTGTTCATGATGGTTGCCGTTTCGGTGGACATGACTTGCTCGCCGGTGTTATCCCGGTTGTCCAAAATGACATTGCCGTCGTGGTCCTTCACGTAATAATAGGTGTAGGGCTCGTAGTAGTAGCCGCCGTTGGCAAAGGTGCAGTAGGCGGCTGTCATCTCCCGTACGGTGACGCCGTAATCCATGCCGCCCAGGGCCATGGCGGACACGGACTGAGCGTCTGTTTCCGTCAAGGTGGTAAAGTGGAGCTTTTCCGTAAGCCATTCGTAGCAGGCCTGGGTAGTCAAATCCTCCACAAGCCAGGCAACCGGGGCGTTCTGCGAAATCATAATGGCGTCATCTACATTCATGTGGCCCTTATAGGTCCGGGAGACGTTCTGGGGCCAGCCCACACCGTCGTTCCACTCTTCCGAGCCCTCCAGCGGCTCATCGTTGAGCACCGAACCATAGGTGATGGCGCCGTTTTCAATGCCAAGGGAATAGGCGCTTAATGGCTTGAAAGAGGAGCCGGGCTGCCGTTCGGTCATCGTGGCATTGTTCCAAAGGAGGATGCCGTCCCGCTCATCGCGGCTTCCCAAAACGGCGATGACCTTGCCGGTGTAGGGGTCCATAATGAACATGCCGGCCTGGATATCCGGGTCATCGGGCATACAGTCCCCGTTGAGGAACATCTCCTCCAAATCACTTTGGATCTGGGGGTTCATGGCAGAGTGGATCTCCAAGCCGCCGTTGTAAATCATTTTGATGGCAGCATCCCTGCCGTAACCGTATTGCTCCATCAGGTCATCCACAATATCGTTAAACATGGTATCCATATACCAGTTCCAATCGTTGACGTCCTGCTGTTCTTCCACGCTTTCGGTATCCTGGGATTGGTCGCCTTCAAAGGTCATGGCGGCCAGCTCGGCGGTGGCCTGGTTGTACTCCTCCTCGGTGATGGGAACCAGCTGGCCCTCCATCTCAGGGCTGATATACATCTCCTGGTTGTCCCCGTCGTCAATGCCGTCGGAGAGCTCCCACATGCGGTCCAGCACGATCTGGGCCCGGGTTTTGGCCTCGTCGGGGAAAATCAGGGGATTATACTGGGAGGGGTTCTGGGTGATGCCCGCGATGAGGGCGCACTCCGCTAGGGTACACTCCCCGATGTTCTTGCCAAAGTAGGCTTGGGCGGCGGCTTCCACGCCCTCGTTCTGGCCGCCGTAGTTCACCACGTTGAGGTAGGCTTCCAAAATCTGCTGCTTGGAGTATTTTTTCTCCAGGTTGAGGGCGGTGAAAATCTCCCGGACCTTTCGCAAAATGGAGTAGTCTTTGTCCTCGGTGATGTTCTTAATCAGCTGCTGGGTCATGGTGGAGCCGCCGCCGCTGCCGCCGGAGAACAGCTTGAGGACGGCGTTTAAGGTGGTGCGCCAGTCCACGCCGCTGTGCTCGCAGAAGCGGTGGTCCTCAATGCAGACCTGGGCGGTTTTCATATAGGAGGGGATGTCGCTGAGGGAGGCCCACACGCGGTTTTCATCGGCGTGGATGGTCATATACTCGGTGGCGTTGCCCGCCTCGTCATCCACATAGACAAAGCTGGAGTAGTTGAGGGACATGGCGCTGAGGTTGGGGGCCTCGATGTCCCGGAAGCTGAGAAGGAAGGCGGCCACAGACAAAAACACCAGCACGCCGCTGATAAACAGCACGCACAGGATGGTCTTCAGGGCCTTCCAAGCCATGCCGCCCACAGTTTTTGCAGTGGCAGCGGCAGACTGGGAGAGCTCGCCCTCCGCCCGCTGGGAAGGGCTGCTGGATGAAGCGGTGTTGTACTTGTTCAAGTCCTTTTTATCTAACACGGTATCCTCCTTGAGGCGGCAGGCGCCTGAAACTGGCATAAGCTGGGGAAAACTGTCCCATACTTCTGCCGAGGTGATTGCTTTGGATGATAAAAAGCCAAGAGACTACAAAATGGCCACGATGGTTCTCATCGGGGTGACAGTGGCCGCCCTGCTGGTGGCGGTGGTGGCGCTCTCCCTAAAAGGAAGGGAGGCTGTCCCCGCCCAGGGGAGCCCCGCCGAAAGCGGTATGAGTTATTATACCCCAAAGGCCAGCGCAAGTCAAGGAAGCGCGGCCCAGCCCGCCGGGGACGGGGACGGCCCCTACCGGGTGGCTGTGTACGACGGGAAAATCGGCGTGTTCCGCCAGGGGGAGGCCGAGCCCTTCCTCACCGCGGACGTGGAGGTCTACCTGCTGCCCCAGGAGGACATCGCCCTGCTGCGGGCGGGGCTGGAGGCGGACACCCTGGCGGAGGTAAAGGCCATTTTAGAGGACTACCAGTGACAAAGGAAGGGCCCTGCCAGCTGCGGCAGGGCCCTTGCGCGGACGCTGTGTTACTTCATGCTCTTCTCGTAGGACTCAATCATCTTTTTCACCATCTGGCCGCCGATGGAACCGGCCTGGCGGGAGGTGAGGTCGCCGTTGTAGCCCTGCTTCAGGTTGACGCCCACCTCGGAGGCGGACTCCATCTTAAAGCGGTTCATGGCTTCCTTGGCTTCGGGGACCATGCTGGAATTGCTCTTCATAACTCTGTTCTCCTTCAAAAGAATTTTTCTCGCGTTTGCAGTAACTAGTGTGGCGCGGGAACAGAAAGTTATGACTGACAATTCTTGCTAGTTTTCGGGGGGATGGGGCTATTCGTATGTCTTAACATGAAGCACAGAACCATCTATGACCTTCACAAGCTCCCCCTCTCCCTCATAATAAAGGGGAGGCTCTATGCCAAGGGAAGCGTAATACTCCCGCCGTGCGGCATTCAGTTCCGGGTCGTGGGCATACAACAAATTGACAATGCGAATGCCTAGTCTCCGCGCCTCCGTATAGCTGTAATTGGGGTAATTATAATTTTCCCAGTCGAGGCCTTGCAAAACCTCACCCACGACAATCTCCGCGTACTCCCTCCCTGCTATTTCGTATGCCTCGGGAAGGACTAAGCCCAGGCTTTCCAATTCCTGTAAACTCTCGCTGGGGGACTGGGCCAGCAGTTTCTTAAATAAGCCCGGCTGAAGATTCATATTTGTATCCGAGGTGATGGCACAGGGGATGAACAAACAGCAGAGGAGGGCCGCTGTAATCTGCTTGATGCGCTTCATCACGGACACCTCCCCCTCTCTCTTTGCGGGCAGCCTTGCGCTTTCTATATTTATAGTATACTCTTATTTTCTTCTATGTCAATTTATTTCATCTATTTTGTGACAGATTACCCCCGCTTTTCGTAATAGAGGTTGACGCACAGCAGCAGCAAAAAGAGGAACAGCACCGCCCCTGCCAGCGTGACCGCCACCGGCAGGAGGAACTCCAGGCGGTACACGCTGTACATCCAGAAGCACAGCGCGGAAGCGATGAACAGGCACTTGTTAAAGACGCCCATGGCGGTGCGGCTGGCCTTCATGGCCAGGTACACGTCCCGCTCGTCGGCGTGCTCGGCCACACGCTCCTCGATGGGCTTTTTGTGGAAGGCGTCGTACACGCTGACCACGCCCCAGGCAAAGGTGACAAACCCACTGAGCAGGAAGCGGAGCTCCTGCCCCCGGAAACAGTAGACCACCCAAAACAGGACGGTACAGGCGGCCATCACGCAGGCCAGGATAAGGCTGTACTTGCTTTTCACGCGTTTCATGAGTAACCCTCCGTTCAGTTTTTTGACTCATGGTACAGGGCGGAGAAAAACTCCGCGAAAAAGGAAATGGTGAGGGAAAAGGCCAGCCCCACCGCGATGGCCAGAAGCAGCTCCTCCCCGGTGACGGCCCCGGCCACCAGCAGCAGCGCCATCAGCCCAAAGGACACAAGGCGCGTCCACCGGAAGGCGGAGGTGCGGGTTTTCAGGTTGACTAGGATGTTGCGCTCGTCCTGCTCCTCGATTTTGTCCTGCCGGGAAAGCTGGGGCGACAGGCTGCGCAGCAAAGAGCTGACGCCCAGCAGAAGCAGCGCCCCCACCAAAACGCCGGTGGAGAGGGTAAAGTCCCGCCGCCACAGGGACAGTGCCAGGTTCACAAGGCCCAGGGCAACCATGCCCAAGCCCGCCCAGAAGTTCTTTTTATGATGGATTTTCACAACGCCACCCCTTTCAAGTCTTTGCCCGGTAGTAGAGCCAGGCGGCAAATTGAATCACCCAAGAGAGCAGGAGCGCGTCAATAAGCCCGGGAACTGAGTTTAACAAAAAATCATTTCCTGTCAACGCAGTGCTATACCCTGCCAGTAGAATCAGCACCAGACAGCCCCAACGGGTCCAACGCAACACTGCGCCATAGGTCCTGTACCGAACCAGCTGATTGCGCTCGTCGGTCTTGTTGATTTCCTCCCAGCGGGAAAAGCGATGGGAACGGCTCAAAATAACTTCCCCGATACCCAAGGCAACCAACACCCCGGCAGCCACCCACGCCGCAAAGGGGGTATCCATAGGATAGTAGGTAAAGGGAAACACTGCTCCCAGGACAATAAAGAGCACACCCATGGAAAAACGGCCTCTGTTGAATACCCTCATTGTGCATCCTCCCTTTTCAAATTCTCCTCCAGGCAGCAGAGCTCCTCCACGGTGACGCCGAACACCTTGGCCATGCGGTAGCTGAGCATCAGGGAAGGGCTGTACTGCCCCTTTTCAATGGAGATGATGGTGCGGGAGGACACATGGACCAGGTCCGCCAACTGCTGCTGGGTCATGCCCCGCTGGGTGCGGAGCTCCTTGATTTTCGTGACCATCCTGCCACCTCCTGTATGAAGTCTGCTTCATGAAGTTTCCTTCACGTGAAGCTAACTTCAGTTTACACCCAGCGGCGTGGGATGTCAAGAGGGGACGCCGGAAAAAGCGCAAAAAAAGGCGCGGGCCGCACAACCCACGCCTTTTGCCTATGTACTGGCGCTCCCTTCAGGAGGAAAACAGGGATTACGCCAGCGCTTTGCCCAACGCCTGGCAGGCGGCTTCCGCCTCGCCGTCGGGGGCCTCGTTGCAGATGACGCCCTCGCTGACCAAGTTGGCGCCGTCCTCCCGGCAGGTGGCTTCCCACGTGCGCATCCACTCGCCGTCGCCCCAGCCGTAGGAGCCGAACAGGCCAAGCTTCTTGCCGGCAAGCTTTGCCTCGCAGGCGGAGAACATGGGCTCGAACTCCCCTTCCTCCAGCTGCTCCGCGCCCATAGAGGGGCAGCCAAAGGCGATGGCGTCGTACTGGTCCATCTGCTGGGGGCCAAACTCCGCCGCGGTGAACAAATCCACCTGGGCCCCGGCCTCCTTGGCGCCAGCGGCCACCATAGCCGCCATGCTCTCTGTGTTGCCGGTGCCGCTCCAATACACGATTGCAAGTTTGCTCATGGAAAAAACTCCTTTTCTTATATAATATAGTATGCGGGGCGCTATGCCGCCACGGTGAGCTGCCACAAGGAGCGCCCCTGTGTCCACAGGCGGGTGTAGACCTGCCTGCACTTTTGTATCTGGGCGAACCGCTTTTGGGCCTCCAGCTCGTTGCAGTAGACCTTCCAGCACCCAGAACATTTGCAGTTTTTGCCCCGGTTGCGGATAAAGCCCGCCACGTCCCCCAGGGGGTAGCCCAGGAACAGGCCAATCTCGTGGGGGAAGCCCCCTTGCTCCCGCAGCCTGGTTTGCAGCTGGGCCAAGGCTTCCTCCGCCTGAAAGGCGCGGTAGCCGTACCGGGCCAGAAGGTTTCTGGCGCCGGGCTGGTCCAAGTCCTGCTGGAGCCGGGCGGGCCGGAACAGGTACAGCAGGGCCCTATCCCCCTGGCGCCGCAGCATCCGCAGGGAGAGCCCCTTTCCCCGGAGCGCCGCGTCCCACTGGGCCACTTGGGCTTCCAGACAGCCCGCGTCTTCCAGGGGGATGCAGAACATGCTGGCCGTTTTGATGCCCGCCAATGTGGGGGCGCAGTATTCCACCAGGCAGCGCTCCAGAGGGAGGGCCGCTGTGACGCAGCTCCTCCCCAGGCTGGCCGCTGCCCCTTCTGCCCGCGCGCCGGCCATGGCGCTTAACAGGCGGCCGCCCACTCCGACAGGGCGGCGCGCAGGGCGGTGGCGCTGCTGGTGTGGATGCGCGCCACAGGGATTTGGTTCTTCTTGGCCTCTTGGGTGACGCTAATCACCATCTTGTGGGAAACCGTGCTGATGAAGAGAATCAGCAGGTCTGGGCTGCCCAGCTTCCGCTTTAGGGAGCCGTTCTCCTTGGTGAACACCTTGGCTTTGCAGCCGTGCTCCTTGCAGATGCCCTCATACTGGGCAGCCATCCGCTCGTTCCCGCCTACGATGACAACACTCATGGCCTTCTCCTTTGCAATATCTAAAAAAACTTGTTGGCTTTTCCCCTATCCGCCCGCCATCCCAGAGGGATGCCCAGGGATGGCCTTGGCGCAGACAGGTCATTCTTATAGTTAGTTTAAACTAACACAGTGGAGAGAAAAATGCGCCCTTTTGGACGCGCTTCATTCCCAGTTGTTAGTTTTAACTAACTGATGCTATTGTACAGGAAGATGGGCCTGGCGTCAAGGGGGTTGCGGATATTTTTTTGCAAGGTGGGAAAATTCCCGCCCGGCTTGTATCCCGCAGGACAAGATGGTATACTAGAGATACAGAGAAAGCCGGAAAACCGGCGCACAGAAAGGAAGCTGGACAGGATGAACTGCTACTATATCATCGGCCTGCGGGTGGACCACCGCCACTCCAACGCCTTGAACCTGCAAAAGACTTTGACGGAATTCGGCTGCAACATCAAGCTGCGGGTGGGCCTCCACGAGACAGGGGAGGATTTCTGCTCTGACGACGGCGTGATTATGCTCCAGGCCTGCGGGGACAAGGAGACCATCGGCAAGATGATGGACGCCTTTAACAACGTGGAGGGCGTCACCGCAAAGCTGCTGGACCTGAACTAACGGGCGGGCAAAAACTGAAAAAACAACGGGGAAAGGTCCGGGCGGGGTGTGAGCCCACGGGCCTTTTTCTCTGGAAAGGAGAAGGAATTGGACAGGCCATTTTCCCAAAAGACATTGGATTTTCTCTTTGAGAACCGGCTGCACGACAGCCGGGAGTGGTTCGCCCAGCACAAGAAGGAGTATCAAGAGCTGGTCATCCAGCCCTTGCGGCAGCTGGTGATGGACCTCTCCCCCACCATGCTGGAGCTGGACCCGGAGTTCAACACAGAGCCCAAGGTGGACAAGACCATCTGCCGCGTTTGGCGGGACACCCGCTACACCAAGGACCCCTCCCTCTACCGGGACCACATGTGGATTATTTTCAAGCGGGGCGGGCGGATGCACGGCACGGACCACCCGGGAATGTATGTGGAAATCAACCAGGACGGCTTCTCCTATGGGTGCGGATTCTACTACGCCTCCACCGCCTACATGAACTGCCTGCGGGAGCGGATACTGGCCGGGGACGGTGCGTTCCAGGCGGCCCAGGAGGCGTACTTAGGGCAGAAGGTCTTTTCCATGGAGGGGGACTGCTACAAGCGCCCCCGGTACGGCCACCGCTCCCCCGAGGAGCAGCTGTGGCTGGAGCGCCGGGGCATCAGCTTTACCGCGGACAGCCACGACTTCCCGCTGCTGTTCTCCCCACAGCTGCCGGAGAAGCTGGCCCAGGATATGCGCCTGCTGTTCCCCGTGTACCGGTTTTTGGAATCCACCGCCCAGGAGGTCCTGCGCCGCGAGACGGAGCAGGAGCTTTGGCAGAGGTGACAGAAGTCCCATCCCTCGCAATGGCAGGGGCGGGCTTCTTTTTTCGCAAAAATTCAGATAGGTTTTATGGCGATGTAACATTGTCACAAGGGGCAGTAAGATTTTCTGACGAAAATCTTAAGAAACACGCTAGCGTGTTGCGCTTTAGGGAAATATACAGTACAATGTTCCCGTCCTGTTATATGAATTGTATGGGTACTGAGAAATGGAGGAAGGGAATATGTTATCCATCAGCGGCGTGACGAAACGCTATGGCAAGACCCTGGCCAACGACAACATCAGCTTTGCCGTGGGCGACGGGCAGATTGGCATTCTGCTGGGGCCCAACGGCGCGGGGAAGTCCACCATCATCAAGTGCATCACCGGGCTGCTGCGGTTTACCGGGCGCATTGAAATCAACGGCTGCGAGAACACCTCCCTGGAGGCCAAGGCACAGCTGGGGTACATCCCGGAAATGCCCGCGGTGTACGACCTGCTCACCGTGGAGGAGCACCTGGAGTTCATCCGCCGGGCCTACAAGGTGGAGGACGAGACCTACACCAACCAGCTGCTGGAGCGCCTGGAACTGGACGACAAGCGGAACAAGCTGGGCAAGGAGCTCTCCAAGGGCATGCAGCAGAAGCTCTCCATCTGCTGCGCCCTGTGCCACAAGCCCCGGGTGGTCATCTTCGACGAGCCTTTGGTGGGCCTGGACCCCCACGCCATCAAGGAGCTGAAGCAGATTTTCCGGGAGCTGAAGGCCGGCGGGGCCAGCGTGCTCATCTCCACCCACATGATCGACAGCGTGGAGGATTACTGGGACGTGGCCAACATCATGATGAACGGCCGCTTCGCCGCCACCAAGTTCAACGACGGCAGCGAGGGCCAGACCCTGGAGGAGCTGTTCTTCGCCATCACAGAGGGGGCGCCTGTCCCCGCGGAGGGCTGAGCCATGAGGAGCCCTCTTGTATACTTGACCGTCACCAAGCTGAAAAACCAGCTGCTTGCCGTGGTGAAAAGCCCGGCCAAGCTGGCCTACGCCATTTTGCTGGTGGCGCTGTTCGCCTTTACGGCCTTTTCCGGCAGCGCCTACGACGTGGAGGAGATGCGCAACCCCCAGGAGCTGGTGGCCATTATGACGCTGTTTTACACCATGATGTTCCTGATGGTGTTCGCCTCGAGGAGCAGCTCGTCCAACTCCCCCATGTTCACCTTGTCCGACGTGACGCTGCTGTTCCCCGCGCCCTTGAGCTCCAACAAGATTCTGGTCTACGGGCTGGTGCGGCAGCTGGGGCTCTCGCTGGTGCTGGGGTTCTTCATCCTGTTTCAATACTCCTGGATGCACGGCGTCTACGGCGTGGAGCCTGTACACCTGGCGCTGATTATTGTGGGCTACGGCCTGACCTTGTTCTTCGCCCAGCTGGCCTCCATGGCCTCCTATGTGCGCACCAGCGGCATGGAGCGGGCGGGGAAAACCGTGCGGTACTGCGTATTCGGCGCGGCGGCCTTATACGGCGTGTGGGCGGTGCTCTCCTGCCGGGAGGAGCTGCTGGCCCTGGCCGGCGGCGGCAGCTACCAGCCGCTGCTGGAAAAGGGCGCGGCCTTTTTCGCCACGCTGCCGGGGCTGCTGTTCCCGGTGTCCGGCTGGGCTGCCGGGCTGATAGGGGGCATCTTCGCCTTTGACTGGCTCCAGGCTGCGCTGTGCGGGGGCTTGCTGGCGGCGCTGTTCGCCGTGCTGCTGGGGCTTATCCTCACCTGCAAGAACAACTACTACGAGGATGTGCTCTCCACCGCGGAGACGGCCCAGTCCGCCGTCACCGCCCAGAAGGAGGGGCAGCTCAACGAGGTGGTGCCCAAAAACGTGAAGGTGGGCAAAACCGGCCTGGGCAAGGGCTGGGGCGCCTCTGCCATCTACCACAAGCACCGGGTGGAGAACCGCCGCAGCGGGGTGTTCCTGTTCTCCAACATGTCCCTGATTTTTATGGCGGTGATTATCGGCTGCTCCCTCTTTATGCGGGAGACAGGGATGGTGGGCATCTTTGCCTTTGCCACCTACATGCAGCTGTTCACCGTGGCGCTGGGCCGGTTCAACCGGGAGCTGATTAAGCCCTACATCTACCTCATCCCCGAGCCGCCCCTGAAAAAGCTGCTGTACGCCATCAAGGAGAGCCTGCTCACCGACGCCCTGGAGGCCGTGGTGCTCTTCCTGATTTTGGGGGTGATTGTGGGGGCCTCTCCGGTGGAGACCGTCTGCTGCATGGTGGCCCGGGTCAGCTTTGCCCTGCTGTTCACCGCCGGCAACGTGTGCGTGGAGCGGGTGTTCGGCATGGTGCGCTCCAAGACGTTGATTTTCCTGTTCTACTTCCTGGTGCTGCTGCTCATGGCCATCCCGGGGATTGTGGCCGCCGTGGTGTGCGCCCTATTCTTCCCCGCCTGGGAGGTGGCCGCCGGGCTGCTGGCCATGACGGTGGTAAACGCGGCCATCGCCGTGCTGGTGCTGTGGCTGTGCAGGAATTTGCTGCAATATGCTGAGCTAAACAGCAGGTGAACACTTTGTTTAAACGAGAAAAGCCTTCCTGCCTTATGTGCGGGAAGGCTTTTTTCTTGACAAACGCTTCTGTCTTATGCTACAATCCCCAGGAAAGAAAAAAATTGTGCCCGCCGCCGGGTGGGATTAGCATTGGAGCCGTATCCGCAGGCCTTTTTGGAGATACGGGGCGCCGGTGCTTTTTTTATTGCCTGGCGGGCTTTTTAGGAGGAATGACCATGTTTCGGGACATGAGAAGGAAGAACCAGCTGCTTCCCCAGGAGGAAGCGGAGGCCATATTGCGCCAGGGCACCAGCGGGGTGCTGTCCCTGCTGGGGGACGGCGGCTACCCCTACGGTGTGCCCCTAAGCTATGTGTACCACAACGGGAAGCTGTACTTCCACTGCGCCAAGGCCGGCCACAAGCTGGACGCCATCCGGCGGGAGGGGAAGTGCTCCTTCTGCGTCATCGGCCAGGACCAGGTGGTGGCGGAGAAATACACCACCCTGTTCCGCAGCGTCATCGCCTTTGGGCAGGTGCGGGTGCTGGAGGCCGACGGCGAGAAGCACGCCGCCCTGGAGGCCCAGGGGGAGCGGTTCAACCCCGGGGAACCGGAAAGCCTGGAGAAGGAAATCGCCGCCGCCTGGAACAGCGTGTGCGTGCTGGAGCTGGAGATTGAGCACCTCACCGGCAAGGAAGCCGAGGAGCTGCGGAAAAGGAGGGCTGGCCAATGAGCGGGGCCTCCCCCCTGAAGGATTTCGCCCGGTACACCTCCCTGAACGTGCTGGGGATGATTGCCCTTTCCTGCTAAATTCTGGCGGACACCTTCTTTGTGTCGCTGGGCCTGGGGGCAGACGGCCTGGCCGCTTAGAATCTGGCCATCCCCATTTACAACTTCATCCACGGCAGCGGCCTGATGATTGGCATGGGCGGCGGCACCCGGTACTCCATTTTGCAGAGCCAGGGCAACCGGCGGGAGGCCAACAAGGTCTTCACCCACGTGCTGTACCTGGCTGCGGTGCTGGCGGCGTTCTTTGTGGCGGTGGGGCTGCTGTTCGCCGGGGACATTGTACGGCTGTTTGGGGGCGCGGGGAACGTGTTCACCATGGCCCAGACGTACCTGCGGGTGATTCTGCTGTTCTCCCCCGCCTTTTTGATGAACAACGTGCTGCTGTGCTTTGTGCGCAACGACGGCGCGCCCCAGCTCTCCATGGCGGCCATGATTGGGGGCAGCCTCTCCAACGTGGTGCTGGACTGGGTGTTCATCTTCCCCTGCGGCATGGGGATTTTCGGCGCGGTGTTCGCCACGGGCCTGGCGCCCATCATCAGCATGGCCATCCTCTCCCCCCACTTCTTCCGGCGGAAGAACAACTTCCACCCGGTGGCCTGCAGGCCCCAGGGCCGCACGCTGGGGCGCATCCTCTCCAGCGGGGCGCCCTCCCTGGTGACGGAGGCCTCCTCGGGGATCGTCATCATCGCCTTCAACGCCCTCATTATGGGCCTGGAGGGCAACACCGGCGTGGCGGCCTACGGGGTGATTGCCAACCTGTCCTTGGTGGTCATCGCCATTTACACGGGGATTGCCCAGGGCATCCAGCCCATCCTCAGCCGCAGCTACGGCGCCGGGGACAGGAAAAGCCTGGCCGCCATCTTGCGCTACGCCATGATGACCATGGTGTGCGTGTCCGTGGTGATTTACGGGGCGGTGCTGGCCTGCGCCCCCCAGATTGCCGCCGTGTTCAACAGCGAGGGCAACGCCACGCTGCAGGCCATCGCCGAGCAGGGGCTGCGGCTGTACTTCATCGCCTGCCCCTTTGCCGGGTGCAACGTGGTGATGGCCATGTACTTCACCTCCACCGAGCGGCCCCTGCCCGCCCACGCCATCTCCTTGCTGCGGGGGTTCTTCATCATTTTGCCCATGGCCTTCTTGCTGGCCGCCGTGGGGCAGATGGTGGGCATTTGGCTGGCCTTCCCCGTGACGGAGTGTTTGGTGGCGCTGCTGGCGGTGGGGTTATTTCTTCGCAGCCAGAGGAAAGCCGCGCAAGTTAATTAAAAGCAACAAGAAAGCCGCTCCAGCGCTGTTGCTGGAACGGCTTTCTTGTTTTGCATGAAGCCCGGTAAAAATACAGCAGCTGGGTTAGGGCCGCAGCTGGGCGGTAAAGCCGTTCTCCTCGTCCCCGGTGAAAAGGATGGTGTAGGTCTCGCCGTACTCCGCGGGGATGGGCACCTGCTCTGTGGTGGCAAGCTCCACGGTATCCCCCTCACCGTAGGGGGAGAAATCCATGGACAAGGTGGAGATGTCCTTGCCCTCGAAGTATTCTTTATCAAAGGAGGCTGTCAGGGACGTCTCGGGGGTGAGGGCTTTGCCGTCCAAATCCGCCCAGCCTCCCTGGCCGTACGCCTCTCCCTCCAGGTAGGTGGAGTAGAAAATCTGGTAGACATCCTCGCTTTGGCACACCAGCTGGATGGTGACGGCGTCTTGGGCTTCCAGCTCTTGGACGGCGTTTTTAGCCGCGGTCTGGCAGCCGGCAAGGCTCAGCAGGGTGGCGGTCAGCGCCACGGCAGCGGCGGCGCGGGACAAGTTCTTCTTCACGGTTCATTCTCCCTTTCCAAAAAAATCAGGCCCTCTTCGGGACACCACCAGTGTACCAAAGGGGCCTTTCATTTCTATAAGGGGAATCTTACCCTTCTTTTTCAAAATCTTTCGGAATCTTTACAGCCTGGGGCTGGAAGCGCTGGGGGTGGGCGAAGTACTCCTCCTTGAGGATGGAGTAGCACACGTCGTCAAAGACCTGGCCGTCATAGCGCCGGAAGCCCTGGCGGATGGTGCCTTCATATTGGAAGCCGCACTTCTCAATGACACGGCGGGAGCGGTGGTTGCCCTGGAAGTGGCCGATGGCCAGCACGTCCACGTGCTTGCGCTCAAAGGCGCAGCGCACCATGGCGGCCAGGGCCTCTGTCATGTAGCCGCGGCCCCAGTAGGCCCGGGCCAGCTCGTAGCCAATGGAGAGGCTGTTCCCCTTGGGGCGGCGGATGTCCTTTTGGAACTTGATTTTCCCAATGGGACGGCCTGTCTCCTTTAAGACGATGGCGTAGCAGCCGCTGTCCCACAGGGCCCGGCGGAAAAAGGTCTGCTCCTCCTCAAAAGTGGTGGCGGGCCGGGCGCCGGAGTCCAGCATCACCGCGGGGTCGGCGGCAAAGGCGAGGAAGTCCTCCAAATCCGATTCACGCCAATGGCGCAGCACCAACCGGGGCGTCTCCATCTCCCCCAGCAGCCGTCGCAGGAGGTTCACCGCTTGTCACTCCCCCTGAAATACTGGTAGTACTGGCACTGAATCATGCCGTTGTAGAGCTTGCGGCGCTTGTCCGCCTTGCGGCCGAACAGGGACTCGAACTCCGGGTCCGGGCTGATGACGCCCAAGCTCCACCCACGCCGGGGCTGGAACACCTGCCCCAGGGCCCGGTACAGCTCCTGGGCCTGGCGCACATCCAGCAGGCGCTCTCCATAGGGCGGGTTGCACACCACGCAGCCATAGGGGCCCTCTTGGGTGAAGTCCCGCACGTCCCGGACGCTGGCGGTGATACAGTCCTCCACCCCGGCCTTTTGGGCGTTGGCCAAGGTGAGCTCCACGGCGGCGGGGTCCACGTCGAAGCCCTGGGCGGTAAAGCCTGTGTCACGGCGCTCCAGGGAGCGGGCGCGCTCCCGCTCCTGCTGCCACAGCTGCCCGGGGACGCTGCCCCAGCTCTCCGCGGTAAAGGCACGTCCCAATCCCGGGGCGATGTTCCGGGCCAGCAGAGCGCCCTCAATCAATATGGTGCCCGAGCCGCAGAAGGGGTCTATCAGGTGGCCATCCTGGCGCAGACGGCTGAGCTGGCACAGGCTGGCGGCCAGCGTTTCCTTCATGGGGGCGTCGTTGGACAGGGCGCGGTAGCCCCGCTTGTGCAGGCCCTCGCCGCTGGTATCCACCATGACGCTGACCTGGTCCTTAAGGATGCGGAAACGCACCCGGTGGAGGGCGCCGCTCTCGGCAAACCAGCTGAGCTTGTACTTGGCCTTCAGCCGCTCTACAATGGCCTTTTTGATGATGGCCTGGCAGTCCGGCACCGAGTGAAGCTGGCTGGAGAGGCTGCTGCCTGTCACGGGGAAGGCGTCCTCCTTCCCCAGAAGCCCCTCCCAGGGCAAAGCCTTTACCCCCTGGAACAGCTCCTCAAAGGAGCGGGCGGGGAACTCCCCCAGCAGCAGGAGCACCCGCTCCCCAAAGCGGCCGCAGAGGTTGGCACGCACCATGGCCTCCCAGCCGCCGGAAAACAGCACCCGGCCGTTCTCCGCCTGGACTTGCTCCAGCCCCATATCCCGCAGCTCTTGGGCCACCAGGCCCTCCACCCCGAACAGGCAGGGCACGCAAAATCTCATGTTCCCCTTCATAGCTCCTCCTTTTCTCAGCTGGAAACCGCAAAAGGAGGGGGCCCGGGATGGGTCCCCTCCGCTGTGTGTTTGGTTGGTTTGTTTATTTGGACTCTGGCACCAGCAGGCCGTAGTCGCCGTCCTTGCGGCGGTACACCACATTGATTTCCCCGGTGGAATCATCCCGGAACATGAAGAACTGGTGGCCCAGCATGTTCATTTGCAGGATGGCCTCCTCGGGGGTCATCACCTTAACATAGAAGCTCTTGGTACGCACCACATGGATCTCCTCGTCGGGCTCGTCGTAGAGGGCGTCGGGGAAATCGATGTTGGGGTCCACCTTCTTGGCCTTTTCCAGCCGCGTCTTGTTCCGGCGAATCTGCCGGCCCAGGGCGGCAATGACGTGGTCCAGGGCCTCGTTCATCTCCAGGGAAGTCTCCTCGGCGCGGTAAATCATGCCCCGCTGCTTGATGGTGATTTCCACAGTCTGCCGGTTGCGCTCCACCGTCACGGTGACGGTGGCCTCGGCGTCCTCGTCGAAAATGCGGTTAAATTTGGAGAGCTTCCTTTCCGCAAGCTCTTTAAAATTATTGCGAAGATTTACTTTCCTTCCGACAATGGTGATTTTCATAACCAAGCACCCGTCCGCGCGGCCCATGCTCCCCACAGGACTGGCGGACACTCCTTTCGTCAGATTGGGAAAGGCCGGAAAGCCTCTATCCGGTCTGAGAAAGCTTTCCGCTTCCCTGGCTTTATTGTAGCACATTGTCTAGAATATTGCAATACGCAGAGCAATATTCTGTGCTTGGATGCTTGGATGGAAGGATTACAGTGTCACGCTCTTGTGGCGGGTGACGTGGCAGCCCACGTTCACGGCCACGGGCAGCCCGGCGATGTGGGTGGGGTAGGCCTCGATGTTCACGGCCAAAGCGGTGGTTTCGCCCCCAAAGCCCTGGGGGCCCACGCCAGTGCTGTTTACCGCCTGGAGCATCCGCTCCTCCAGCTCCGCGTAGAAGGGGTCGGGGTTGCGCTGGGAGACGCTGCGGCACAGGGCCTTTTTGGCCAGCATGGCCACCAGCTCAAAGTCGCCGCCGATGCCCACGCCCAGCACCACCGGCGGGCAGGGGTTGGAGCCGGCCACCTCCACTGTCTCCTTGACAAAGGCCACAATGTCCTCCACCTTGGCGGCGGGGGTAAACATTTTCAGGCGGCTCATGTTCTCGCTGCCAAAGCCCTTGGGCGCCACGGTGAGGGTGAGCTTGCCCCCGGGCACCAGGCGGGTGTGGAGGATGGCCGGGGTGTTGTTCTCGGTGTTGCCCCGGCGGAGGGGGTCCCGCACCACGGAACACCGCAGCAGGCCCTGGACATAGCCCTGGCGCACCCCTTCGTTGACGGCGGCCTCAAAGTCCCCGCAGATGTGGACGTCCTGGCCCACCTCGGCAAAGACGACGGCCATGCCTGTATCCTGGCAGATGGGAATGGCCATCTCCCGGGCGGCGTCCAGGTTGCGGCACAAATCGCACAGGATGGACTGGGCGGTGCCGTTCCCCTCCTCCTGGGCGCGCTGCTGGATGAGGGCCTCCAAATCGGCGGGCAGCACCCGGTTGGCGTCCACGCACAAATCCCGCACAGCGGCGGTGATGGCCTCCGCGGTGATTTCTCTCATAGCTTCTCTCCCCTTCTGGAATGGAATGCAGTCAAAAAAAGAGCCCGGCGTGGGGCTCTTTCCCTGTTTTATGATTTCTGCTGGCCCCGGCGGGAATAGCCCCGGCGGGACTCGTTGCCGCGCTTGAGGTCGGACATCTTCTCATCGCTGGTCTGCTTGAAGCGGCTCATCATCTCTTCAAAGGTGCCGCTGTCGTTGCGGCGGGACTGCCACTCGAAATCCCCGGGCCGGGCGGGACCGGGCTGGGGTGCCGGCCTGGGCTGCCGGGGCGGCCGGGAGCCTTCCCGGCGTCCTTCGCGGGGAGCGCCATCCCGGCGGGGGCCACCCTCTCTGCGCTGGCCGTCCGGCCGGCGGGCGGGCCTGCGCTGCTGGTCCTCTGGCAGGGCCTTCTTCATGGAAAGGCTGATTTTGCCCTCCTCGTTGATGGAGAGCACCTTGACCTTTACCGTCTGCCCTTCGGTGACAAAATCGCGGATCTCTGTGACAAAGGTGGGGGCGACCTCTGAGATGTGCACCATGCCCGTCTGCCCGCCCTCAAAGCTGACAAACGCGCCAAACTTGGTGATACCGGTCACCTTGCCCTCGTAAATTCCTCCAACCTCAAGCTGCATAATAAAGCAAATTCCTCCTCGGCTGCGCCGGATGTAAAATAAAAAGTGCGGCGAAAAGCATCAGCTGCCGCCGCCCACGTCTACAAAGACGCGCTCGCCGGGCTTGGCGTAGTCCAGCTCGCTGCGGGCCTTGCGCTCGGCGTATTCCGCCACGCCGCTGTTGTTCTCCAGGGAATTCTGGATTTCCTCGTTGCGGGCTGTCTGGGTGCTGAGCTGCTCCTGCAAAGAGGCCAGCTCCTCGCGCTTTTCCCCAATTTGCAGCTGCTGCCCCACCAAGGACACCAAGATGAACCCGGCAAAGCACAGCACCGCAAATTTGAGAAGGAGGCTTCCCTTATACTTTTCGATTTTCAGCTCGCGCACAGAGCAAGCCCCCTTTCCTTCTCCTACAGCCCAGGAAATGGCTTCCGTAGTATGCTTTATTATAACCCGGTATACATAAATTTTTCAAGTCTTTTTTCTCGGTTTTTTCAGCTTTTTTCCTGTTTTTTTGCCAGGATGGGCCCGGGTGGCCGCCCCTTGCCGCAAATGCCCCAGCGGGATGCCCGCCCATCTGCCCAGAAGGGAGCAAAGCTTCCCAAAAATTTTTCGAAGCCGGCCTATCCCCCGGCGGGCCAGGGGGCCAAAAGCCGCCACCACGCACCAGGCGCCCAGCCCCTGGAGGGCGGCCTGGTACAGGCGCAGGCGGCCGCTGTCCACCGCCAGGGCGCACAGGAACACAAAGCCGCCGCACAGGCAGCAGAACAGCACATCCACCAAAGCGGCGCCCAGTTTCTTCAGGCCCAGCAGCTGGGACATCCCCTGGAACAGCAAAAAGAGGCAGCCCAGGGCCGCCCCGGTTGCCAGGCAGAACACCGCCACGGGCAGCGCCTGGCCGCTCATTTGAACAGCCTGCCGAAAAAGGAGAGGGCCGGGCCGTTCTCCGTGTAGGAGATGGCGGCCACCTTGCCCCGGGCCAGCAGCTCCCCAGAGGCGGAGTCCAGGTTCTCGATGTGCAGGCCCTCCCCTTTGATATGCAGCTGGCCCTGGTCGGTTTGGGCGGTAATCAGCTCCTCGCTGAAAAAGTCCACCCGGGAGACGCCGGTGGCCCGCAGGACGGCCCTATCCTCGAGCTGCAAGCTGTGATGCCGCAGCGGCTTTTGCGCTTCTGCCATAAACACATACCCCTTTTGTTTCGTCTGGGGATATATACGCGGCAAAAGGTGGGATTATTCCTCCAGCATGCGGTACATGTCGGGGGCCTGCTCCTTTTTGGCGTACTCCAGCACGGAGAGCACCTCCGCCTTGAGGACGCGCTCGCCCAGGTGGAGCTCCAGCACGTCGCCCTGCTTCACGTCGTAGGAAGCCCGGGCCACCTTGCCGTTTACCAGCACCCGGCCGGCGTCGCAGGCCTCGTTGGCCACGGTGCGGCGCTTGATGAGGCGGGAAATTTTGAGATATTTATCCAGTCGCATAGAAAAACCTCCTTTGGTTGAAGCGGCATGAAAAAACGGACCCGGATAGGCTCCGGGCCCGCTGAAACGCCAAAATGCTCTTACTTGCCGTTGACAGTGTCCTTCAGGGCCTTGCCAGCCTTAAAGGCAGGGGCCTTGGAAGCGGGAATCTGGATTTCCTGGTTGGTGCGGGGGTCACGGCCGGTGCGGGCGCCGCGCTCGCGGACCTCGAAGGTGCCAAAGCCGACCAGCTGGACCTTCTCGCCCTGCTTGAGGGACTCGGTGATGACATCGATGACGGCGGTGACAGCAGCGTCAGCGTCCTTTTTCGTAATTTCAGCCTTAGTGGCGACTTCGGCAATCAATTCAGACTTATTCATTATGAGACAACCTCCAAAAAATATTCTGCGTCGCGGGGCGTTGCCAAACACCGGAAAAGCCCGGAAAATCTGGGCGAATCCGCCATTTCCCCCGCCAAAAGTCTATAGCATTTGCAATGATATCATATCCATCCCTGTTTTTCAAGGGTTTTCGCAATTTTTTGTCCCTTTGGCAAAGATTGGAGGTCGCTTTTCCGGATGCCCCGCAACAGCAGCAGCGCCGCCAGGTACAGCCCCGCTCCAAAGGCCATGGCGGCCAGCAGGGAAGCGCCGTCCCCCCACCGGCCGCTGGGCAGCAAGGGCCCCAAAGCGCCGTAGGCCAGCCGGGCGCCCATCCCGCACAGCAGCGCGCAGGCCAGGGGCCGCAGGAAGCTGCCCGGCCAGGAGAGGCGCACCCCGGTGGCGCGGCGCAGACACCCCAGCTGGGCCGCCGCCAGAAACAGGTAGCTCGCCAAGGTGCCCAAGGCGGCCCCTTGGATGTTCACCTCTGGGATGGCACAGAGGAACCAGTTGGCGGCCAGCTTCAAGGCCATGGCGGCCACCAGCAGGCGGACGTTCCACCCGGCTTTGCCCACTGCTTGCAGCATGCTGGAGAAGGGCCCGCACAGGGAGGAGGCCAGGGAGGCAACCCCCAGCAGCGCCAAGGAGCGGGCCACAATGGGGGTGGACTGGCCCTCCCCGTAGAACAGCCGGGCGATGGGCTGGGCCAGGGCGGCCATGCCAATCCCCGCCGGAAAGCAGAACAGCGCGGTGACGCGCACCACGGTTTCCATGCGGCCGCGGAGCTCCTTCCGGCTGCCCCGGGCCCAGGCGGAGGTGACGCTAGGCAAGGCGCTGGTGCCAAAGGCCTGGGTGATGCCCGGCACCAGCAGGTAGATGGTCATAGCCAGGGAGTAGCAGCCGTACAGGTAGGTGGGGATGGCCTGGATATCCCGCTGGTAGGCCGCCGGGATTTGCCCCTGGTACACCTCCAGCAGCCGCTGGGGCTCTGTTTGGAGGATGGCGCCCACCCGGCTTTGGAGGAAGGTTGCGTCGATGAGCCCTGCCAGGCTGGTGGTGAGGGAGGCCAAGGCAATGGGCACGGTGATGGCCCACAGCCTGCGGCGGGTCTCCCCCTTGCCCCGGGCCGGCGGGGACTGGCGGTACAGCCGGGGCACCGTGCCGTCCCCGTGGAGGCGGAACCGCAGCGCCAAGTACAGCAAGGACACCAAGGAGCCCGCCGTCACCCCCAGCAGCGCCGCGGCGGCTCCCAGCGAGAGGGTGGAAAACAGCGCCTGCTCCTGGGAATCGGGGACAAGGCCCAGCACCGTGCCCCGGGCTGCGTACTCCCCCTGGAAGAAGGCCACCGCCCACCAGGCCGCGGCCAGACCCAGGGCCAGCTTCACGGCGGCCTCCAGCACCTGGGAAAAGGCGGTGGGGACCATATTCCCCAGGCCCTCGTAATAGCCCCGGTACACAGAGGCGGCGCAGGCCAGCAGCACGGCCGGGGCCAAGGCCAGCATAGGGGCCAGGGCATAGGCCGCCCCTGTGACCCACCGGCAGTACAGCGGCGCCAGGCAGGCCATGGCCCCCAGGCCCAAGGCGCCCACCCCCAAAAACAGGGGCATGGCCACCTGCTTGACCTGGCGGGCGTCGTTCCAGCGGCCCAGGGAGCTGCTCTCGGACACCAGCTGGGCCACGGCAAGGGGGAAGCCCGCTGTGGCCAAGGTGAACACCGGCCCGTAAAAGTGATAGGCCAGGTTGAACAGGCCAATGCCGTACTCCCCGATGGCGTAGGTCAAGGGGACTTTGAACAGCGCGCCCAGCACCTTCACCACCGCCATCCCCGCTGTGAGCACCAGCGCCCCGTGGAGGAAGCCGTGGCGCTTCCCCCGCTGTCCCCGCATCTGGGCCATGGTTTCATCCTCCTTTTTCCTGTGGCTTCTCCCCTATGCGTATGCGGGGGCGGGGCGGGATATTTTCCCGGGCGGCCTTTCTTACAAAAATATAAAGATTCCTCTTTCGTCTTGACTTTCATTTTATTAAAGCCTATACTTAATTTATCGAAAGAATGATTTGGAAAGGAGGGGTAGCCGTGGGAATCCAAGTGGTGCCGGAGTGGATGGCGGAGCTGGAGGAGGAGGACGTGGCCTTTCTCAAGAACTTCCTGCTGTGCTCGGGCTCCCTCAAGGAGATTGCCGGGCTGTATGGGGTGACGTACCCCACGGTGCGGCTGCGGCTGGACAAAATCATCCAAAAGGTGCGCCTGGGGGAGGAATACGCCGGCGACCCCTATGTGGCGCTGATTAAGCGGCTGGCCTTAAACGAGAAGCTGGACTTCGACACGGCGAAGCTTCTCATCACCGAGTACAAAAAGCTGAAGGGAGGAACTTGAGATGAGCATTGTGGCAAGCGTGTTCCTGTGGATAATCCCCCTGCTGGCGGTGGCGGCGCTGGCGGCGGGGCTGGTGGCCTTTTTCGTGGTGCGCCGCAACGAGCGGCGAAAGCGGGAGGAATTCCAGCGGCGGCAGGCCCAGGCGGCCCAGCGGCGCTCCCAGGAAAAAGAGCTGGAAAAGATGAAAATCGACGACCTGTAAGGCACAAAAAAAGGGCGGTCCCCCAGGGGCCGTCCTTTTTGTATGGGCTTGTGTGATTATTCCGCTTTTTCCTCGTCGGGGGTCAGCTTGGCGCCGCAGCTGCTGCAGTAGGAGGCAGTGATGGGGCTCTGCTTGCCGCAGGAGGGGCACACCACCTTGTTCTGCTTGTCTACCAGCTCTTTGGTGAGGATGTTGCGCTGGTTGACCAGCTCGTCGATTTCCGCCATCTTGCCCACGGACTCGGCGTCCTCCGCCAGGGCTTCCCGGCAGTTTTCGTACACATACTCGCCCAGGGCCTCGTAGCGCTTGCTGATTTCGGCGTTGAGCTCGGCCACGTTAAAGCGCAGCTTGGAGACATCCACAATCTGCCCGGCCTTTTTGCCCACGGCCTCGGCGGCTGTTTTGGCGTTTATCACCACATCATCTAAAATTCCCATGGTTGTTGTCCTCCTTTTCTCAAATGCGTGTTGGGGAAGGTTTTTCCCACTGGTTTCATTATACCCTAGTTTTGGAAAATGTCAAAGCATTTTGCCTTTCAAATCACTTACAATTCCCTTACTTTTTGTGTTTTTGGTGAAAAACCTTGGCGCTTCCCGCCGGAAAAACAGGAAAAACTCCCACGCGCGGGAGGCTTACCCGGGCTGCTTGGGGCCCAGGAACTCCCGGAGCATGGAGTTCTCCGGCACCAGGGAGGCGCTGATGGGCTCAAACCGCATGAGGCGGGCCTCTAAATCCCGGGCCTTGCGGTAGTAGGGGCTGTCCTCGGCGATGGCCCGCAGCAAGGGGATGGCCACGGTGCGCATGACGCAGGGCTCGTAGATGTGGATGGAATTGACGGTGTAGTCGGCGGAGAGGCGGTAGGGCCGGATGTAGCGGTCCTCCCCCTCCACCACCTGGTCCCACATGGAGAGGGTGCGCTCCGGGGTGGTGTCCCGGAACTGGACGTCCCGGACGATGCGGCGCACCAGGCGCAGGTCCATGGGGGAAATCACGTCGCCGTTGGCGGATTTAATCTGCTGCTTGACGCTGACGTAGAGCTTGACGCAGCTGCCCTGGGGCAGCTCCCGGGTGAACAGGGGGTTCAGGCCGTGGATGCCCTCCACAATGACGATGTCCCCCTCCCCCAGCTGGTACAGGCGGGGCTGGCCGGTGGGGCGGCCCAAGGCGAAGTTGTAGCTGGGCACGGAGAAGCGGCCGGTGGTGATAATATCCAGCAGGCACTGCTTGATGGCCTCCACGTCCAGGGCCTCCACCGACTCGTAGTTGTACTCCCCGTCCGGCAGCCTGGGGGCCAGGCCCACGCCCCGGTAGAAGTCGTCCAGGGAGACGATGTAGCTCTTGGCGCCGTACTGGGTAAGGTAATCCCGGAGCAGGTGGGCGGTGGTGGTCTTGCCGCTGCTGCTGGGGCCGGAGAGCATCACTACCCGCACCCCCTGGTGGTGGGAGGTGATGTTCCGGGCGATGTTCTCCAGGTGGTCGTGGTAGGCGTCCTCCACCTCGTCAATCATCCGGGCGGGGTCGCTTACGGCGGCGTCGTTGATTTGCTCCAGGTGGTTGATATACTTAACGTAACCGCTGGCGAAATTGCTCATAAAGCGCGGTGACACCGTCCTTCCGTTGTAAAATCTCTGGGAACCGGTTGATGTACTCCAGGGGGAGCTTGAAGTTGAAGATGCGCTCCAGGCGGCCGCTGTAGGGGTCCTTCACCTTGGAGACGCCCCCCGCCCCGCAGGCGATAACCGTGTTGGACTCGTCCATGGTGTAGATGTTGTACCGGCAGATGGAGCCGGGCTTGGCCCAGCCGGTGTTCTCCAGGTTGCCGGCCATGCGGGTCTGGCGGTAGAGGTAGTAGGGCTCGAAGCCCTCTTGGGTGAGGCGCTGGATGGAGTAGTTCACCATGGCGGCGGCCTCTTGGGCGTTGCTGTGGGCAGACAAATCCCCGCCGGGGGAATTGAGCCGGGCGGAGCGCTTGATGGCCAAAGAGTGCACCGTCACGTTGGAGGCGCCCAGCTGGATGACGCCGTCCAAGGTGCGCTGAAAGCTAGTTAGGTCGTCCCCGGGCAGGCCCACAATCAAGTCGGCGTTGATGTTGGAAAAGCCCAGGCGCTGGGCCAGGCGGAAGGCCTCCACCACGTCTTGGGCGGTGTGGCGGCGGCCGATGTTGCGCAGCACCTGGTCTGACAGGGACTGGGGGTTGATGCTGATGCGGCTGATGTCCGCCTCCCGCAAAGCCAGGAGCTTCTCCTGGGTGATGGTGTCCGGGCGGCCGGCCTCCACGGTGAACTCCCCGCAGCGGGAGAAGTCGAACACCTGGCGGATTTTCCCGCACAGGGCGGAGAGCTGCTGGGCGCTGAGGGTGGTGGGCGTGCCCCCGCCGATGTACACCGACACCAAAGAGAGCCCCAGGTCCTTGGTCACCTGGGCCACCTTCTCAATCTCCTCTAAGAGCAGCTGGAAATAGGGGTCCATCAGCTTTTTGGCGTGCTCCATGTCCTGGGACACAAAGGAGCAGTAGGCGCACCGGGTGGGGCAGAAGGGGATGGACACGTACAGGCTGAAGTCGTTTTCCCGCAAAGCCTCCACGGCAGGGCCCTGGGCCCGCAGGACCCGGTGGGCCAGTTTCGCCTTGGGGGGCGTGACGTAGCAGTGGCCCTGGAAGTGGGCCAGGCCCTCCTCCTCCCCCCGCTCCTCCACGTACTGGCGCAGCAGCTTGACCGGGTGGATGCCTGTGAGCATCCCCCAGGCGGGGTGATTGCCGGTGAGCTCCACAAAGGCGTTGTAGAGCAAGTCTGTCATGGAGTACTCCTCCAAGGCAGGGGCGCCGGCCTGCCGGGTGAGGGCACGCTCCCCGTCGGAAACCGTTACCTGATAGGAATACGCGCCCGGGCCGCCCTCTATGACGGCCCAGGCCCAGGGGCCCTCCCCCGGGCTGGGGGGGCCGGGCTGGTCCCAGGCCTCCACTTTTACAGGGCTGTAGGGGAAGAACAGCCGGCACAAATTTTCACATTCATAGCGGTAGGAAAAACCGCTGAGGAATAGCTCCATGGGATACCTCCCGAGGTAGTTTTTTCGCCCTCAGCTCCGGTCGATGGAGATGACGCCGGGAATCTTGCCGAGGCGCTCGATGATGTTTTGCAGCTGGGGCAGGCCGTTGATGGAGATGGTGGCGGAGATGATGGCGTTGCCGCTGCCCCGCTCCTGGCGGGAATTTAAGGCGTGGATGAAAATCTTCATGTTGGAAAGCTGCTGGGTCACGTCGGCCAGCAGGCCGCCCCGGTCCACCGCCAAAATGTGCAAGGTGGACTTGAAGTCGTCCTTCACGTCCCCGGCCCAGTGGGCGTTGACCCACCGCTCCGGCTCGGGGCACTGGGTCAAATCCCGGGGGACGTTGGAGCAGCTGCGCTTGTGGATGGACACCCCAAAGCCCCGGGTGATGAAGCCGATAATCTCATCGCCGGGCAGGGGGTTGCAGCAGCGGGAGAACTTGATAAGGCAGTTGTCCATGCCGTCCACCAGCACGCCGCTGGCCACCCGGCCCTTGGGCTCCGGCGTGGTGGGCGGGGGCAGCTCCTGGGGCTGGTCGGGGGAGGCGCTCTTTTGCAGGCGCTGGGCCTCCTCCTTGATGCGGGGCAGCACCTTCCACAGCTGGATGCCCCCATAGCCGATAGCGGCGTAGAAGTCGTCCTCGGTGGCGCAGTTGTGGCGCTTGCCCACGCTCTCTATCATGTAGTCCATCAGCTCGCGGGTGAGCTGGATGTTGCTGCGCTTGAACTCCCGCTCCAGCTCGGCCTTGCCCTCCACGATGTTCTCGTCCCGCTTCTCCTTTTTGAACCAGGCGCGGATTTTGTTGCGGGCCTCGCTGGTGCGCACCAACGTGAGCCAGTCCCGGTTGGGGCCCTTGCCCGCCTCTTTGGTGGTGAGGATTTCGATAATCTCGCCGGTTTTCACCTTGTAGTCCAGGGGGACGATGCGCTTGTCCACCTTGGCGCCAATCATCCGGTTGCCCACGGCGCTGTGGATGGCGTAGGCAAAGTCGATGACGGTGGAGCCCAGCGGCAAGTTGATGACGTCCCCTCTGGGGGTGAACACGAACACCTCCTCGGGGATGAGGTCGCTTTTGATGGAGTGCACCAAATCGGTGACGTCCTCGCTTTCGGCCTGGTTTTCCAGCATCTGGCGAATCCAGGCCAGGCGGTCGTCCAGGGCGGCATTGTCGGAGTCCTTGGCGGACATGCCCAGCTTGTACTTCCAGTGGGCGGCGATGCCGTACTCGGCGGTGTGGTGCATCTCCCAGGTGCGGATCTGCACCTCGAAGGGGACGCCCGCCTTGGTGATAACGGTGGTGTGCAGGGACTGGTACATGTTGGGCTTGGGCATGGAGATGTAGTCCTTAAACCGGTTGGGCAAGGGCTGGAACATATCGTGGATGATGCCCAGCACGTTGTAGCAGTCCTCGATGGTGTCCACAATGACGCGCACAGCGAACACGTCGTAAATCTCGTCGAAGGCCTTGCCCTGGATGAACATCTTCCGGTAGATGCCGTACACGCTTTTCACACGGCCCTCGATGTACACGTCGGGGATGGACACCTCCACCCGGCTGCGGATAAGTGCCTTGGTGTCCTCGATAAACTGCTTGCTGCTGTTGCTGCGGGATGCCAAATCGTCCTCAATTTCCCGGTAGGCCAGGGGGTCCAGGTACTTTAAGGAGACGTCCTCCATGTACTCCTTGACGGTGCGGATACCAAGGCGGTGGGCGATGGGCGCGTAGACCTCCAAGCACTCCACGGCCTTGTCCCGCTGCTTTTGGGGGGACATGTACTCCAGTGTGGAGAGGTTGTGCATCCTATCGGCGAACTTGATGATGATGACGCGGATGTCCTCGGCCATGGCCATGAGCATCTTCCGCAGGTTTTCCGCCTGCTGCTCCTCCCGGGAGGAATAGGGGATCTTGCCCAGCTTTGTCACGCCGTCAATGAGCAAGGCCACCTCTTTGCCAAACTGCTTCTGGATGTCCTCCAGCGTGCAGTCGGTGTCCTCCACCACGTCGTGGAGCAGACCGGCCATCACCGACTGGGAATCCATGCCAAGGCCCACCAGAATAGCCGCCACAGACAGGGGGTGGATGATGTAGGGCTCCCCCGAGCTGCGCTTCTGCTCCCGGTGCTTCTCCTCGGCCAGGCGGTAGGCGGCCTCAATCTGTTCCCTATCGTACTCTTTGCCACTTTCCGCGATGATTTTCTTTAGCTCCTCGTAGGTACTGATTTGCACCACCAATGCCATGGCGCTTCCCTCCTTTTATCCTTGCTTTCCCACCAAGGCCTCTGCCCGCTGGAACACGGGGGAGGCGAATATATCCACCTTGCCCTGGGTGGGCAGGATTTCCGCGCTTTTGCGCTCCTCCCCGCCCAGCAAGGCCACCAAACGGCGCTCTTGCAGCATATCCAGGCACAGCAGCAGCTTGCCCAGGCCGAACCCCGGCAAGGCCGCCGCCAAAGACTGCGCGCTGAACCCATCCCCTTTTAGGGACACCAGCTTGCGGTACAAGAGGGCCAAGTCCTGGCGGGTGGGCAGCAGCTCCACCCCCTCCTGGGGGGACAGGGGCTCCTGCCGCTGGAGCTTCTCATAGAGCCGGTAGGTGTGGACGCACTGGTCCATGTCCAGGCCGGAGAGCTTTACCTCCCGCACGCTGACGGTGAGCTGGGGCTCGCCCCGGAACTCCTTGGCCTCCAAAGTGACGGCCAAGTCCAGCACCTCCCCCGGGACAAAGGGGAAATCCTCCGGCTTGGTGCCAAACTTCATGCAGCTGATGGTGACGCCCTTTTTGGCGCAAAGCAGACGCAGGTGGTTGCCGCCCCCCACAGGGACAATCTGCTGGAGCTCCATGCCGTAGAGGCCGAACAAGGGCTGTGGGTTGCCGCTGCCGTAGGGCTCCAGGGGGGCCAGGCTTTGGGGCATCTCCGGGGAGAGGGCCGCGGGGTTCAGCTTGCAGTCGATGCGCAAAACCTGGGCGGGCATCTCCGGGCACGTTTTGGCGGCGTACTGGTTGATGCGCTCCCGGAACAGGGGGACGTTCTCCGCTTTCAAGGTGATGCCCGCGGCCATGGGGTGGCCGCCGTAGCGCTCCATCAAATCCCCGCAGGCGCACACCGCCTGGAAAAGGGAGAAGCCCTCCACGCTGCGGCCGCTGCCCTTGGCCATGTCCCCGTCGGTGGAGATGACCATGCAGGGCTTGCCAAAGCGCTCTGTAATGCGGGAGGCCACAATGCCGATGACGCCGTGGTGCCAGCCCTCCCCGTCCACCACAATGACGCGGCTGTACAGCAGGGCGGGGTCTTTCTCGATTTTCTCCACGGCCTCTTGGGCGATTTGCGCCTCCACCTCCCGGCGGCGGTCGTTGTCCTCGCAAATCTCCTGGGAGAGGGGGGCGGCCTCCTCGAAGGAGTCGCAGGTGAGCAGCCGCACCGCCCGCTCCGGGGCGCCCATGCGGCCGGTGGCGTTGATGCGGGGAATCACCGTAAAGGCAAGGCTGGTGGCAGTGGCCGCCTTGCCCCCCATGCCGCTTTCCTCCATGAGGGCGTCCACCCCGGCGCGGCCCCCCTGGGCCAAGATGCGCAGCCCAGCCTTGACGATGGCCCGGTTCTCCCCCAGCACGGGGACCACGTCCGCCACGGTGCCCAGGGCCGCCAAATCGGCGTACTCCTCCAGCACCCCGGCGGTGTCGCCCCCCTCCAGGGCCATCACCAGCTTCAGGGCCACGCCCGCGCCGGAGAGGTCCTTATAGGGGCCGTGGTCGTCCTGCTGGTAGGCGTCCACCACGGCGCAGGCCTGGGGGATGCGCTGCTGGGGGCGGTGGTGGTCGGTGACCACCACGTCCATGCCCAGCTCCCGGGCGCAGTCCACCTCCGCCACAGAGGCAATGCCGTTGTCCACGGTGATAATCAAGGTGACGCCCTCCTGGTGGAGTGTCTCCACGGCGTGGAGGTTCATGCCGTAGCCCTCCCCCTCCCGCTGGGGTATGTAATACATCACGTCGGCGCCCACGGCCTCCAGGTAGGTGAACAGGATGGAGGTGGCGGTGACGCCGTCGGCGTCGTAGTCGCCATAGACGGCGATTCTCTCAAAGCCCTCAATGGCGCGGTGGATGCGCTCCACCGCCTTGTCCATGTCCTTCATCAAAAAGGGGTCGGAAAGCTGCCCGCCGGAGAGCAGGTCGCGGATTTCCCCCTCCTCCGCAAAGCCCCGTATCTCCAGGAGCATGGCGAGGAAAAAGGGCAGGGAATACCGCTCCGCGATTTGGGCCGCCCGCTCCCGGTCGAGAGGGGCCACCTCCCACTTTTTTAGGTTCACCGGACATCTCTCCTTACTGCTGGCCTTTGCTGGCTGCTTGAGCTTATATTTTATCATTTTTCCCCAGAATATGCAAGGTGGGGAAAAGGCTTGCTTTTGGGGCATAATTCTGTCATACTGGGGAAAACTGGAAGCACCGGAAAACAGGGAGGGATTTACGTGAAAACACTGTATTTTGGCGGCGCCGTTTTGCCCATGGACTGCCCGGGGAAAGCCCAGGCTCTGGCGGTGGAGGATGGGAAAATCCTGGCGGTGGGAGCGCTGGAGGAAGTAGAGCCCCTGGCCCAGGGCGCCCGCCGGGTGGACTTGGAGGGCCGGGCCCTGCTGCCCGCCTTTGTGGACGGCCACAGCCACATCACGGCCCTGGCCCAGACTTTGGGGCTGTGCCAGCTCTCCGGGTGCGGCAGCCTGGAGGAGATGGGCCGGCGGATGAAAGCCTTCCGGGAGCGGTGGGCCATCCCCGCCGGGGAGTGGGTCATCGGCTTTGGGTACGACCAAAACGACCTGCGGGAAGGCCGCCATCCCACCAAGGGAGAGCTGGACGCCGCCCTGCCGGACTGCCCGGCCATGGTCACCCACGCCTCTGGGCACATGGGGGTGGTCAATTCCCTGGGGCTGCAAAGGCTTGGCGTCACCGCCGGCACCCCAGACCCGGAGGGGGGCAGAATCGGCAGGCTGGAGGACGGCTCCCCCAGCGGCTACCTGGAGGAGGCCGCCTTTACCACCATGGGCTCCCGCATCCCCCGAGACCCGGAAGCGGGGCTGAAAAACCTGGAGCGGGCCCAGCAGGTGTACTTCTCCCAGGGGATTGCCACCATCCACGAGGGGCTGGCCCGGCAGCCGGAATGGGACCTGCTGTCCTCTGCCGCCGCCAAAGGGCTGCTGCGGGGGGACGTGGCGGCCTATGTGGACATCCAGGACAGCGCCGCCCTGCTGGCGGAGCACCGGGACCACCTGGGGCAGTACCGCAGCCGGCTGAAAATCGCCGGGTACAAGCTGTTTTTGGACGGCTCCCCCCAAGGGCGCACCGCCTGGGTGGAGCAGCCCTATCGGGGCGGGGAGCCGGGCTACTGCGGCTATCCCGTCCACCAGGACGGGCAGGTGCTGGCCTTTTTGGAGCAGGCCCAGCGGGAGGGCGTGCAGATTGCCGTCCACTGCAACGGGGACGCGGCGGCGGAGCAGCTGCTGCGCTGCTATGAGCAGGCCTTCGCCCGGTACGGGAGGGACATCCGGCCGGTGATGGTCCACGCCCAGCTGCTGCGGCCGGACCAGGTGCCCCGCCTAAAGCCCTTGGGGATGGTGGCCTCCTTCTTCGTGGCCCACGTGTTCCACTGGGGGGACGTGCACGTGACCAACTTCGGGCAGGAGCGGGCCTCGCAAATCAGCCCCGCACGCACGGCCTTGGACAGCGGCGTGGTGTTCGATTTCCACCAGGATTCCCCGGTCATCCCGCCCAACATGGTGGAGAGCCTGTGGTGCGCCGTATGCCGCCGGACGAAATCCGGCCAGGTGCTGGGGGAAAACCAACGCCTGCCTGTGTGGGAGGCACTGCGGGCCGTGACATCCAACGCCGCCTACGCCCTCTTTGAGGAGGGGCAGAAAGGCACCCTCTCCCCCGGCAAGCGGGCGGACCTGGTGCTGCTGGACCGGGACCCCCTCTCCTGCCCGCCGGAGGAGCTGAAGGACATCCGGGTGGTGGAGACCATCAAGGACGGGGAGACGGTGTACAAAAACGAATAACGTAAAAGGGGGAAGCGGCCAGCTTCCCCCTTTTTAGTTTCCTTGGAGCACCGCTTCGGCGCAGCGGAGGCCGTCCACGGCGGCGGACACAATGCCCCCGGCGTAGCCCGCGCCCTCGCCGCAGGGGTACAGGCCCTGGGCCAGGGGGGACTGGCAATTTTCATCCCGGAGGATGCGCACCGGGGAGGAGCTTCTGGTCTCCGGGGCGGTGAGCAGGGCGTCGCCGCTGTCAAAGCCCCGGAGGCGGCGGCCCAAAATGGGCAGGGCGGCTTTCATGGAATCCACCACGAAAGAGGGCAGGCACTGGGCGATGTCCCCGGGCACCACGCCTGGCTCGTAGGTGGGCAGCACCCCGCCGAAGCCTTTGCTGGGCACCCCGGCCAGCAGGTCCGCCACACGCTGGGCAGGGGCGGAATAATCGCCCCCAGCCAGGCGGAAGGCCGCCCGCTCGATTTGCCGCTGGAAAGCCACCCCGGCCAAGGGGCCCTCGGCGCCGAAATCCGCCGGGGTGACGCCCACCAGCAAGGCGGCGTTGCTGTTGCGGCCGTCCCGGGCCCAGGCGCTCATGCCGTTGGTGACGACGCCCCCCTCCTCGGAGGCGGCGCCGGTGACTGTGCCGCCGGGGCACATGCAGAAGGTGTACACCCCCCGGCCGTTTTCCAGGTGGCAGGAGAGCTTGTAGTCCGCCGCGCCCAAGGCTGGGTGCCCGGCGAAGTCCCCGTACTGGGCGCGGTCGATGAGGGACGCCGGGTGCTCGATGCGGGCGCCCACGGAAAAGGCCTTGGCCTCCATGGGCAGGCCCAGGCGGTGCAGCTCCTGGAAAGTGTCCCGGGCGCTGTGGCCAATGGCCAGAATCACCTGGGAGCACTCCAGTACCTCCTCCCCGGCGGGGGTGCGCAGCGTGAGGCCCACCAGCCTGCCTTCTTTCAGCCGGAAGCCCGTGACCTGGGTGGAGAAGCGCACCTCCCCGCCCAGGGCGATAACCTGCTGCCGGATGGAGCGCACCACCCCCGGAAGCTTATCCGTGCCGATGTGGGGCTTGGCCTCGTAGAGGATTTCCTCGGGGGCGCCGGCGGCCACCAGCTCCTCCAGCACCTTGCGGATGCGGCCGTCCCCGGTGCCGGTGGTGAGCTTGCCATCGGAGAAGGTGCCGGCGCCGCCCTCCCCAAACTGGACGTTGGACTGGGAATCCAGCACCCGCTCCTTCCAGAAGCGCTGAACGGCGCGCTCCCGCTCCTCCACGGCCTGGCCCCGTTCCAGGACAATGGGCTCCTGGCCGCACTGGGCCAGCAGCAAGGCGGCGAACATCCCCGCCGGGCCAAAGCCCACCACCACCGGCCGCTGGGGCAGCTTGCCAGCCTGGGGCGGCTGATAGCGGTAGGGCTCCGCCTTTTGCACGGCGTTGTCCCGGCGGCGGGAGAGGAGCCTGTTCTCGTCCCCCTGGATGGCGGCCTCCACCGCGCAGACAAAGTGGACGTTGTCCTTTTTCCGGGCGTCCACGGATTTCTTGCACAGCCGCACTTGCCCGATGGCGCTTTCCGGCAGGCGCAGCTGCTTGGCCGCGGCCCGCTTCAAATCCCCCTCCCGGAAGCCCAGGGGCAGTTTCAGCCCTGTGATTTTCAGCATATCCCCTTCCCCTTTCTTCCCCCGGCGGACTGCCCCGCTGCCAGGCCTGTGGCCCAGGCCCAGTGGAGGTTGTAGCCCCCGCAGTCCCCGTGGAGATGCAACAGCTCCCCGGCTAGGTACAGGCCAGGGCATTTTTTCGATTCCAGGGTGGCCGTGTCCACCTCTCCCAGGGGCACGCCCCCGGCGGTGACTTGGGCACCCTCCCAGCCCCCGGTGCCGGTGACGGGGAACCGCCAGTCCTTGGCCAGGGAGGCCGCTTTCCGCAGCTGCTGGCGGCTCAAATCCTGAAAGCAGGCCTCTTTGGGCACGGACAGCTCTTTGAGCAGCTCCTCCCCTACCCGCAGGTTCAAGGCCCCGGCGAACAGCTCCCAGGCTTGGCGGCTGGGATGGGCTTTGGCCTGGGACTCCACATAGGCGAGGGCGTCCCGGTAGGGCAGGTCCTCCAGCAAATCCAGGGAGACCTCCGCCCCAGTGACATGTTCCGGCAGGTGGGCGGACAGGTTGAACACGCAGATGCCTGACAGGCTGCCCTCCCCAAAGAGCACCTCGCCGCTCTCCTGGTACAGGGGCTTGCCCGCCGCCAGCAAGGAGGCCTTGGCCCGCACCCGCATGCCCTTGAGGGAGCGCAGGCATTTCTTGGGGCTTTTCAAGGCCGTGAGGGCCGGGCGCAGCTCTGTGACCCGGTGGCCCAGGGCCTGGGCCAAAGAGTAGCCACCCCCCTCCCAGCTGTGCTTGGGCGAGGCCTTGCCCCCGCAGGCCAAGACGCACCGGGCGCACCAAAGGCGCTCCCCCTGGGCGCTTTCCAAGCGGAAGCTCCCTGCCTCCCGGGCCAGGGAGGCCACGCCCCAATCACAGGCCAAGGTGACGCCCAGCTCCTGGCAGGCTTGGCGGAGGATTTGGAGCACAGCCGCCGCCTGGAGGTTCCGGGGGTAGACGCGGCCCTCGCCGTCGGCGCGGCACAGCAGGCCCATGGCCTGGAACTCCTCCAAGACGCGGCTGGGCGGGCAGGCTTCCAGCAGGGGGGCGGCCAAGGCCACGTCCCCGTGGTAGTGGGCGGGCCCGGCGTCCAGGTTGGTCAAGTTGCAGCGGCCGTTGCCCGTGGCCAGCAGCTTCTTCCCCGGCTTGGGGTTGCCCTCCAGCACCACGACGCTGACGGGCCGCCCCTGGGCCCGCTGGGCTTTGGCGGCGGCTTGGGCGGCCATCAGCCCCGCGGCCCCGGCCCCTATGATGGCTATCTCCCAGCGTTCCATAACAAACCTCCCTGCAAAAATGGAGCGCCCCAAGGCGCTTTTCCCCATTGTACAGGGAGCGGGCGGGATTTTATTTCTATTTTAGAATTATAACGTGATTTCTTCCAGCCTGCCAAAGGAGTAGCCCAGCTCCTCCCAGCGGGTGAGCAGCTCATCCAAAATGGCGGCGTTGGTGGAGGACGTGCTGTGGAGCAGCACCACCGCCCCTGGGTGCACCCGGGGGACGAGCTTTTCAAAGGCCTGCTCTGGGGTGGGCTGTTCGTCCTGGTACCAGTCCACATAGGCCAGGCTCCAGAACACGGTGCGGTAACCCAGCTGCTGGGCCATGCGCAGGTTGGATTCGCAGAACTTCCCCTGGGGCGGGCGGTAGAGCTTTGGCATCTCCTGGCCGGTGACCTCCCGGTAAAGGGCCTCGTTCTTCTCCAGCTCCTGGCGGAAGCTCTCCGCATCGGCGATGGCGGACATATCCGGGTGGGAATAGGTGTGGTTGCCCACGGTGTGGCCCTCCTCCACCATGCGGCAGACAAGCTCCGGCTGGGTCTCCAGATAGTTGCCCACCAAAAAGAAGGTGGCCGGGACGTTGTGCTGTTTTAGGGCGTCTAAAATGGCGGCGGTGTTGCCGTTTTCAAAGCCGGCGTCAAAGGTGAGGTACAGGATTTTCTCCTGGGTGTCCGCCCGGTACAGGGCGTTGTACTGGGCCAGGTACTCGCTGCTGGCGTTGCCCACAGGGGGCTCCCCCTCCTGCTGGAAGCTGAGGCCCCAGTTGGTCACCTCCGCCGAGGCCGGCACCGCGCCGCCCCGCCGAGCTGTGGACGCGGCCAGCACGCACAGCGCCAGCACCCCGCACAAGGACAGCAGCACCGCTCGCTTCCGCCGCAGCGTTTGCCAAAAACCGTTCATACGCCTTCCCCCTTTCCCTGTATCCCTATGCGGGGGAAGGGCGGGTCTTGCATCCTGGGGGAAAATACGGTATGATTTTCGTATGATATTCTTAAGATTTTGGTTCCCAGAATGTAAGGAACCAGGAGTACACTATCTGTTAGAAAAAGGGCCTGCGGGCCAGGAGGGACCGGTAAACTATGGACAGCGGCGAAAAGAAAAACATTTTGGTGGTGGACGACGACCGGGAAATCGTGCGGGCCATCGCCCTGAACCTGGAGAGCGAGGGCTACAACGTGTTCAAGGCCTACGACGGCATGGAGGCTTTGGACCTGGCCATGACCAAGGACATCCATCTGATACTCATTGACGTGATGATGCCCAAGCTGGACGGGCTCTCCGCCATTATGAAAATCCGGGAGAGGAAGAACCTGCCCATCATTGTGCTCTCCGCCAAAAGCGAGGACAGCGACAAGGTGATCGGCCTCTCCATGGGCGCGGACGACTATGTGACAAAGCCCTTTAACCCCATGGAGCTCACTGCCCGGGTAAAGAGCCAGCTGCGGCGCTACACCAGCCTGGGGGACATCCACTCCAGCGGGGAGAACACCATTGTAAACGGCCGGCTCACCTTTAACCTGGACGAGCACGTGCTCTACGCCGACGGCGAGCCGGTGAAGCTCACCGCCACGGAGACGAAGATCGTGGAGCTGCTGATGCGCAACCCCGGCCGCATCTTTCCGGCGGAGGAGATTTACAGCAAGATTTGGAACGAGTCCGCCTACTCCACGGAAAACACGGTGATGGTGCACATCCGCCGCATCCGGGAGAAGATTGAGATCAACCCGGGGGAGCCGGAGTATTTGAAGGTGGTGTGGGGGATTGGATACAAATTTGAAAAGCACTGAGTCCAAAGGCACCGACGTGTTTAAGGGGGCCATCTCCTGGATATGCTCCCTCCTTTTGCTGTGCGGGCTGACCACCGGGCTGCTGGTGCTGCTGTTCATCGCCTTGGACCCCCAGCTGGCCGGCGGCCTGGGAGAGGCCTTTATCAACCTGACCTACGGGGAGTATCCCCGGTGGCTGCCGGTGGCGGCTGTCAGCGTCATTTTGTTTGTGGCGGCGCTGCTGGCGCTGCTGTTCGCCTTCCGCAAGGACCGCCACGACTTTGAGAACATGCTGGCCGCGTGGCTGGCCAAAATCTGGGTGGAAGTGAAGCTGCTGGTGATAGTAGCAGTGGTGCTTGTGGCTATCCTGCTGGATTTTGGCACCACCCTGGGCGGCATGATAACCCCGGTGGTGGCGGTGGTGTTCCTGTACTTCCTGTGCCTGGACATTGGGAAGAACCGGCAGTTTTTCCGGCACAACATTGTCCACTCCCTGTTAAAGGCCCTGAACAGCTACCGGGATTTGACCGGCTTTGAGCAGCGCAGCCTGCGCAGGCTGCTCTCCACCTTGGCGGTGATCGTGGGGGTGCTGGGGGTTTCTGCCGCCACCTTCCTCTCCCTGCTGCGGGTGGCCCAATCCCCCATCCGGGACTTCTTCCTGCTGGGCGTGGTGGGTTTTGCCGCGGCGGGGGTGATTGGCAGCATCTTCTGGTACACTTTGGCCCTGAAGCGGGATTTGCGGGACTGGAGCGTGCTGCTGGCCCAAATCGCCGAGATGTACGGCGGCAACTTAAACGCCGTGAACCACATCCCCCCCACCTCCAACCTGTACGACTGCGCCATGCAGCTGAACATGATTCGCACCGGCATCCAAAAGGCCGTGGAGGAGGGCATTAAGGCCGACCGCACCAAGGTGGAGCTTATCACCAACGTTTCCCACGACATCAAGACGCCGCTGACCTCCATCATCAGCTATGTGGAGCTGCTGAAACGAGAGCCGGACCTGCCGCCCCACGTGATGGACTACATCAAGACCATCTCCCAAAAGGCCGACCGGCTGAACCACATTGTCCAGGACGTGTTCGAGGTGTCCAAGGCGGCCACGGGGAACATCTCCCTGGATTTGGAGGACCTGGACATCGGCAAGCTGCTGCAGCAGACCTTCGGCGAGATGGAGGAGGATTTGCGGCAGTCCACCTTGGCCTGGCGGGTGGACATTCCCGACACGCCCATGCTGGTCCACGCCGACGGCCAGCGGCTGTACCGGGTGTTCCAGAACCTGATTCGCAACTGCGACCAGTACGCCCTGGAGGGCTCCCGGGTGTACGTGAACTTGACCGCCCAGCCCAACCCCGCCGGGGGCGGCCTGGCCACGGTGATGATTCGGAACATCTCCCGCAACGAAATCACCATGGATGCCGACCACCTGACGGCCCGCTTCGTCCGGGGGGACCAGAACCGCACCACCGAAGGCAGCGGTCTGGGGCTGTCCATTGCCAAGAGCTTTACAGAGGCCTGCGGAGGCCGGTTTAACGTCCACACCGACGGGGATTTGTTCATCGTCACGGTGCAGTTCCCCCTGGTGGTGAAGGCCCCGGTGGCGCCACCCGCCCCTGCTGCCACGGCGGTTCCCCAGGAGGAGACGCCCCCCGCGGAGGCCCAGCCGGTGGAGGAGGCCCCTCCCCCGCCCAGGCAAGAGCCTCCCGCGGAATAAAGAACAAGCGAAAGGCTGCCCAAAGGGGCGGCCTTTTTTGCGCCTTGCAAAAACGCCCCTCTGCCTGTATACTGTGGATGCAAGAACCTATAGAGAGGAGGGGCAACATGGTACAGGTGCCCAAGGAGAAACTGGCATGCTTAGAGCCCCTGTTCGCCGGCTGGGAGGAGACGCTGGTCTGGTCAGTGGTACAGGGCTGCATGGGCAAGGCCTGGGCGGACAGCTTGGAGCGGCCCCGGGCGGCGCTGCTGTGGGTGGGGGATTTTCTCTTTCTGGGCGGGGACGCGGAAGCCCCCGGCGCCCGGAAGCTGGCGGGGTTTCTCCCCCGGGAGCTGGCCAACGGGGTAGCCTTGGCTGTCCCCCAAAACGAAAGCTGGCTGCGGCTGCTGGAGGAAGCCCACGGTAAGCGGGGCAAGCCCATCACCCGGTACGCCATCCGGAAGGAGCCGGGGATGTTCGACCCGGGGAAGCTCCGGGCCAACCTGGAGAAGCTGCCCCAGGGCTTTACCTTGGAGCCCATCGACGAAGGGCTGTACCACGCTTTGCTGGAGCTGGACTGGGCCCGGGACTTCTGCGCCCAGTTTGGCAGCTGGGAGGAGTACGCCGCCCACGGCTGCGGCTTTGTGGCAATAAAAGACGGCCAGGTGGCGGCGGGAGCTTCCTCCTACACCTGGTACCGGGGCGGCATCGAGATTGAGATAGACACCAAGGCGGAATACCGCCGGCAGGGGCTGGCGCTGTGCTGCGCCAGCGCACTGCTTCTCCACTGCCTGGAGCGGGGGCTCTACCCCAGCTGGGACGCGGCGACGCCCATCAGCGTGGCCCTGGCGGAGAAGCTGGGGTATCACTTCAGCCACACGTACCCCTGCCTGGAGATTGCCGTGCCCACACAAAAGGAGGACTTTGGATGAAACAGAGGAACAAGCTGCTTTGCCTAGTTGCGGCGGCAGTCCTGTGCCTGGGGCTGGCCGCCTGCGGGGCCCGGGCGTCCACAGAGCCTGCGGTGGCCCCCTACGATATGACGGAGGACCAGGAGGAGCTGCTCTCCCTGCTGGGGCTGACGGACAAGGCCATGGTGTTCTCCTTCCAAGGGCCGGAGGAAGCCGCGGAGCTCACCGCCCACACCTACGTGCTGGAGGACGGCGCCTGGGTGGAAAACGGCGGGGTCTCCATGACGCGGGACACGGCAGAGGGCAGCCCCTTCCAGGGGGAATTCGCCTTGGTGTACCGGGAGGACCGCAGCATGGAGCTGTACCTCCACCACCAGGGCGGGGTGGTTTCCTTTTCCAGCGAGCCGGTGGCATTCCCCGGGGAAACTTTGGCCTCCCTCCGGGGCGGCTTGCAGGAAAGCGCCCCTGCCCCGCTGGAGGAGGAAATCCCCGTGGCGCTGTTTGTGGAGGACGGGGGCACCGCTTTGCAGTCCCTGGGGCCGGAGGTGTACTTCACCCCGGAGGAAGCCGCCGGGTACGACGTGGTGCAGGCGGTGACGCTGGAGTTTTGCTGCCCGTGACACGGGCCCGTTCCAAACGCACCGGGACAGTGAAAAAGGACACCCAAGCCTTTCGCTTGGATGTCCTTTTTGTATGCGCAGGATTCTCCCGAGAAAAACGCCCCAGGATTACTTGGTGGCCTTCTCCAGGGCCTGGTCGATGTCCGCCAGGATGTCGTCGGGGTTCTCGATGCCCACGGACAGGCGAATCAAGTCGGGGGCCACGCCGGCCTCCCGCAGCTGCTCGTCGCTCATCTGCCGGTGGGTGGTGCTGGCCGGGTGGAGGCAGCAGGTGCGCAAATCCGCCACGTGGGTGACCACAGAGGCCATCTCCAGGCCGTCCATGAACTTGGTGGCAGCTTCCCGGCCGCCCTTTACGCCGAAGGACACCACGCCGCAGGTGCCGTGGGGCATGTACTTCTGGGCCAGGGCATGGTTGGGGTTGCCCTCCAGGTCGGGGTAATCCACCCAGGCCACGCGGGGGTCGGCCTCCAGGTACTGGGCCACTTTCAGGGCGTTGGAGCAGTGACGCTCCATGCGCAGGGCCAAGGTCTCCAGGCCCAGGTTCAGCAGGAATGCGTTCATGGGGGCCGCCTGGGCGCCCAGGTCGCGCATCAGGTGGGTGCGGGCCTTGGTGATGTAAGCCGCCTTGCCAAACTGCCGGGTGTACACCACGCCGTGATAGGACTCGTCCGGCTGGGTGAGCATGGGGAACTTGCCGTTATCCCAGTTGAAATTGCCGGAATCCACAATGACGCCGCCCACCTGAACAGCGTGGCCGTCCATGTACTTGGTGGTGGAGTGGGTGACGATGTCCGCGCCGAACTCGATGGGGCGGCAGTTGATGGGCGTGGGGAAGGTGTTGTCCACAATCAGGGGCACGCCCTGCTCGTGGGCGGCCTGGGCGAACACTTCCAAATCGGCAATGGCCAGGGAGGGGTTGGCCAGCGTCTCGGCAAAGACGGCGCGGGTGTTGGGACGCATGGCGGCCCGCAGCTCCTCCAGGGTGGCAGTGGGCGGCACGAAGGTGGTCTCAATGCCCATCTCCTTCATGGTCTTGTAGAAGAGGTTGAAGGTGCCGCCGTAAATGGCGCTGGAGCTGACCACGTGGAACCCGGCGGGGCAGATGTTCAGCACGGCCATGAGGTTGGCGGCCTGGCCCGAGGAGGTGAGCATGGCGCCCACGCCCCCTTCCAGGGTGGCAATCTTCTTCTCTACGGCGTCCAAGGTGGGGTTGGCAAGGCGGGTGTAGAAAAAGCCTTCCGCCTGCAAATCGAAGAGGTCGCCCATCTCCTTGGAGCTCTCGTAAACGTAAGTGGTGCTCTGCACGATGGGGGCCACACGGGGCTCCCCGTTTTTGGGCGTGTAGCCCGCGTGGATACAAAGGGTATCCGGCTTAAAGTCCTGCATGTTGTTCCTTCCTTTCCACAAGTTCTTGTATTTCCACCGGCTTCTCTGCGGGAAAGGCAGGCTGCCGGGAAATCGCTTTTCCGCTGGGATCAGCTCCACAGGCCCTTGAGCCAGTTGGCCGCAAAGTCCGCGCCGTAAACGGCCGCCATAATCAGCAAAATAAACGCCAGCACGGAAACCACCTGCACCAAGATGCGCTTTTTGCGGGGCATGTCCTCAAAGGTCTCCCCTTCCTCCTCCTGGCCCACGGCGGCGCGCTCCGCCTCCACCTGGCGGCGCACCTGGGAGGAGAGCTCCTTGGCCCTGTCGTAATCGGACCAGCGCACCAGCACCAGCTTGTCGGTGGGCAGCACGTCGTTGTCGTACAGGTAGGAGACCCACCCGCCGCTGAAGGGCTCCATCTGGAAGCCCACGCCCTCTTGGGCGAAGCGCTGTTCCAGCAGGCCGGCGGTGTACTGGTCCGCCCGGTGCAGGCGCACCATGTCCTCCCCCTCCAAGGGGCGGAGCTTGCTGTTTTTGCAGTTGGGGCATTTGGCGGCGGAATCCTGGCAGGCGCCGTGGCATTTTGTACAGTAGAGCATACTCCCTAGTCCTTTTCACAAAAAGTCCACAGCCGGGGGCTGCCCGGCTATGATACCCCTTATCATACCCCAAAACGGGGATTTTGTAAATAAAGAAGTTTTCCCGCCCTTCAGGCGCCGGTGTGCGGCGGCAGGAACACGGGCTGGAGCTGCTTTCCCTCCAGGGCCAGGGCGATGGCCTGGGGCAGCAAGGTGAAATCCGCCACCAGAGAGACGGGCTTTTTCACCGGGTCATCCTGGCGCAGGGGCACCAGGTAGACGTTTTTCGTGTTCAGCAGCCGCAGCAGGTTGGGACCGGAGGCAGCCATGGCGTCGTTGGTGGCGCAGCACAGCACCACCGGGATGCCGATGCGCAAGGCGGACTTCACCGCCATGGTCACCGGGGTATCGGTGATGCCCGCGGCAATCTTGGAGAGGGTGTTCCCGGTGCAGGGGGCCACGGCCAGCAAATCCACCAGGCCTTGGGGGCCGATGGGCTCGGCCTGGACGATGGTGTGGAGCACCGGCCGCCCGGCGATTCCCTCCACCCGGCGGACCCAGTCCTGGGCCTTGCCAAAGCGGGTGTCGGTGGTGTAGGCGTTCTGGGACATCAGGGGCAAAATGGCGTAGGAATGGGAAAGGGCTTCCATCTGCCCCACAGCCTTTTCAAAGGTGCAGAAGGAGCCGCACATGGCAAACCCAATGGTCTTCATGAAAGCTTCCGCCTTTCTTCCAAAATGTGGTACACGGCCTCTTTCACCAGCTCCCCCGAGGCCTTGGGGGAAAACCGCCCCGGCAGGGAGGGGCAATCCAAAAGGCGCAGCCCCCTGGCCTGGGCCGCCCGGCGGCAGATGCCCCCCGGGGCGCTGGCAAGCTCCAGCAGCAACGTGTCCGGCCCCTGGCAAGCCAGGATTTCCTCCCCGATGACAGGGGCGGGCACGGTGTTGAAAATCACGTCGTAGGGGCCACCCACCTGGCCGTAGGTGAGGGCCCCGCAGCCCATGGCCCGGATGGCGGCCAAATCCCGGGGCTTGCGGGCGGCGCAGTCCACCTGGGCGCCCAGGGCGCGCAAATCCAAGCACAGCGCCTTGCCAATGCGCCCAAAGCCCGCCACCAAACACCGGGAGCCCCCCAGGGCCCCAGGGGCGTGCTCCACGGCCAGGGCCAGGGCGCCCTCCGCGGTGAGGAAGGCGTTGCCCACGGTGAGCTCCTCCCGCTGGTAGTAGTCCTCCAGGGGGATGGTTTCCCACAGGGGGGAGGTTTGCCGCAGCTTCCCCACCATGCCCCCCAGCACCAGGCAGGTGTCCAGGGCGGCGGCAAAGCTGTCATCCAGCGGGATGGGCGCCCGGGCAAAGGGGGCGTTGAGGAAGCCGCCCTCCCGGACAGCGGGCAGGGGCAGCACCACCACCGGGCAGCGCCGTCCCAGCTCCTCCAGGGGGAGGGTGGGGAACGCCGCCGCGCCCTCCAGCCCCTCCAGGCCGTGGAGGAACAGGGTGTGGCCGTCCTCCTCCAAAGAGCGCGCCAAGTAGAGCTGCCGCCTGTCGCCGCCAAGTACGCCAAACACTGCCATAGGATTTCCCCCCTCTTTTCCGTTCATCCCTATAGTATGGGGAACGTGGGAAAAGGTGAAGCCGCCGCTCTGGGCGGGCCTGGGCGGCTTTTTTCGCAGCGGCCGGCTTTTTTGCGGGGAAATTTTCCTGTAAGGCTTTATTTTCAAGGCGATTTACAATATAATAGTAAATAAGTATGGGAAAACGAAACTTCCACCAAGGAGAGAGCATATATGGACGAGAACATTCTGGACCGTGTGAAAAAACTGCACTTTGTGGGCATTGGGGGCTCTGGCATGTGCCCCATGGCGGAAATCCTCCACCACAAGGGCTTTCAGCTGACCGGCTCTGATATCAACGAATCCGACACCCTGGAGCGCATCAAGGGCTACGGCATCCCGGTGACCATGGGCCACAAGGCGGAGAACATCGGCGATGCGGAGTGCGTGGTGTACACCGCCGCCTGCAAGGCCGACAACCCCGAGCTGGTGGCCGCCCGGGAAAAGGGCATCCCCACCCTGGAGCGCTCTGTGATGCTGGGCATGCTCACGGAGAAGTTTAAGCGGCCGGTGGCTGTCTCCGGCACCCACGGCAAAACCACCACCACCGCCATGCTCACCGAGGTGCTCATCGACGGCGGGCTGGACCCCAGCGCCATCATCGGGGGCAAGCTGCCCATGCTGGGGGCCAACTCCCGGGTGGGCCGCAGCGAGACCATTGTGGTGGAGGCCTGCGAGTATGTGGACACCTTCCTCCAGCTGCACCCGGCGGTGTCTGTGATTTTGAACATCGACGCGGATCACCTGGACTACTTTAAAACGGTGGACAACATTGTGAAGTCCTTCCACCAGTTTGGGGAGCAGACCTCCCAGCTGGTGGTGGTCAACGGCGACAACGCGAAAGCCATGGAAAGCGTGCGGGGCTTACAGGCGAAAATCGTCACCTTTGGCATGAAGGACACCAACGACTACTACCCCACGGAGATGAACGAGGAGGACACCGCCTGCGAGGACTTCACCTTGACCTATCACGGGGAGAAGCTGGGCCGGGTGAACTTGAGCGTGCCCGGGGAACACAACATGATGAACGCGGTGGCCGCCGCCGCGGCCGCCCACTGCCTGGGCGTGGCGCCGGAGGTGATTTGCTCCACCCTGGGGAAGTTCACCGGGGTGCACCGCCGCTTTGAGGTGCTGGGCAAGTTTGAGGGCGTCACCGTGGCGGACGACTTTGCCCACCACCCCACCGAGCTCACCGCCGTGCTCACCTCCGCCATGAAGATGGGCTACCGGCAGGTGTGGGCTGTGTTCCAGCCCCACACCTACTCCCGCACCTACAACCTGCTGGAGGATTTCGCCCAGGCGCTGTCCATCCCGGACCACCTGGTGATGACGGAAATTCTGGCTGTGCGGGAGGAAAACAAGTGGGGCATCCACACCAGCGACCTGGCGGCGAAGGTCCCCGGCAGCGTGTGGTTTGACAGCTTTGAGAAAATCGCGGACTATGTGATGGAGCTGGCCCAGCCCGGGGATTTGATTCTCACCTTGGGCGGCGGCGACATCTACAAGTGCGCCAACCTGATAGTGGAAAAGTACAAGGCGCGGCAGCTGTAAGGAGAGGCCATGCTCACCGAGGACTACATTGTGCGGATGATTCGGGACATGGGCCAGATGCTGGCCCGGGTACTGGGCAGCCTGGCCTGGGAACCGGACCGCTGCGCGGAAGTGTGGGAAGCCGCCGCGGGGGACTGCCCTCCCCTGCTGGAGGAGCTGAAAGCCCTGTGCGGCCGGGGGGAAATCAACGCGGCGGAGAACCTGCTCTTTGAGGAGCTGGACTTCTCCGACCCCGGCACCTTGCCCATTGCCCTGGCCTTTTACGAGCACCTGAACCGCTTTACCGACCAGGAGCTGGAGGCCCGGGACTACTCCCGGGAGGAGATTTTCGAGGGCGTGAAAGACTGCGCGGAACAATACGGCGTGGACCCCCAGCTGCTGGAGGCGTTCCGCCCGTAAACGGAAAGGACAGAGTGGATGATTCGAGCCATTTTCTTTGACATTGACGGCACCTTGCTGGACTCCGCCACAGGGAAGGTGCCCCCCTCCACCTTGGCCTGCCTGCGGGCCTTGCAGCGGAAGGGGGTGCGGCTGTGGGTGGCCACGGGGCGCTTCCCCGCCATGACCACCTTTTTGCGGGACATCTTCCCCTTTGACGGCGTCATCACCTTAAACGGGCAGCTGGCCACGGACAAAGACGGCCAGGTGCTCCACCGCATGGCCCACGAGCCGGAGAACATCCGCGCCTTGGTGGAGCTGGTACGGCAGGACCCGGAACCCTTCCCCTGCCTGATTATCGAGGAGGAGCAGTGCTTTTCCCTGCGGGAGTCCCCGGTCATCCAGGAGCACTTTGCCTGGGCGGGGCTGCCCGCGCCAGAGGCCTACCACCTCTCCCGGCTGGAGGAGCACCCGGTGCTGCAATTCCTGGCCTACATAACGCCCCAGGAATACGGCCGGCTGGCGCCCCTGCGGCACATTGAAATCACCGGCTCCGGCCACAGCATCGCGGACATCATCCCCCTGGGCGGAGGCAAAGAGGTGGGCATCGCCGCGGTGGCCCAGCGCTTCGGCTGGAAGCGGGAGGAAATCATGGTGTTTGGCGACGGCCCCAACGACGCCAAGATGCTAGCCTGGGCAGGCGCCGGCGTGGCCATGGGCAACGGCGTGGAGGAGGCCAAGGCCGCCGCGGACTACGTCACCACCCCCGTGGGGGAGGACGGCGTAAAAAACGCGCTGCTCCACTTTGGGGTGCTGGAAGAAACCGAGCTATAAAAAAAGCGGACTGGGAAACCAGTCCGTTTTTTTATTTAGTAGCGGGCACTCGCGCGCTACAGCAGATAGTTTTCTATGTCCCCCACAAACTGGTGGCCACACCGGGCCAGCTCCCCCAGCACCCGGTGGAGGCCCGCCTCTGTCTTGTACCAATTCTCCTTGGTGATGTTGTAGCAGGGCACCGGGCAGACCTTGAAGGAGACTTCGGGGAAGGCCAGCTGGTAGAGCATCAGGCAGCGCCGGGCGTGGAAGGCCTTGCAGACGATGAGGGCCGTGCGGAAAACCAGGCCCTTTTCGTCCACCGCCTGGCGGGAGAGGAAGGCGTTATCCCGGGTGTGGCCCGATTGGAACTCGCCCACAATGGCGCTAGCGGGCACGCCATTTTTGCGCAGCACGTCGATGAAAAACGCGCAGTCGGTGTGGTAATCGCCGGTGTACACATCCGCCTTGGAGCTGACCCCCGGCCACCGCTCCTTTTTCACGCTGACGCCCCCGGAAGGGATAAGCCACTTCCCGTATCCCTGGCGGTACAGGGCGGCGGCGTATTCGGGCTGCTCGGCGTGGGTGCCGCCCGGCAGGAAAATGGCATCCGCGGGTTCGGGGGTATCTTCCACAAAGATAAAATCGGAAATGTCCGTTATGATGCGGCTGGCCATGGGGAATCCCTCCGAAAGGGCAGGTACGATTTAAGAGTAGGCCACCAGGGGGTTGAGCTTGCCGTGGCCCCGGGTATCCATTTTGTCGAGGTACTTAATGGCCTTGCCGGCGCCCAGCACCACGCAGTTTTCCGGGTTCTCAAAGGTGACAACGGGGATTTTCGTCTTTTTCGAAAGCAGCGTGGAGAAGCCGTACAGGTTAGCGGAGCCGCCGGTTAAGTAGATGCCGTCGGTGAAGATGTCCGCCAGCAGCTCCGGCGGGGTGGCCTCCAGCGTCTCCTGCACCGTGCGGACAATGGAGATGGCCGGCTCGATAAGGGCCTCTATCATCTCGTCGGAGTTCATCTCGGTGGTCTCCGGCAGGCCGTTCATGGCGTTGCGGCCCTTGAGGGTGTATTTCAGCAAGGTCTTGCGGGGATAGGCGCAGCCAATGGCGATTTTAGCCTCCTCGGCGGTGCGGTCCCCGATAATCAGGTTGAACTTCTTGCGGACGTACTTGACGATGGCGTCGTTAAAGCTGGCCCCGGCTATGTTGCAGGAGTTGGCCACGGCAATGCCGTTTAAGGAGATGACGGCCATATCCGTGGCGCCCTCGCCGATGTCCACAATCATGGTGCCGTGGGGCACGGCGATGTCCACCCCGGCGCCAATGGCCGCGGCCACGGGCTCCTCGATGAGGCAGACCTTCCGCACGCCCGCGGCGGTGATGGCCTCTACCACGGCCCGCTTTTCCACCTCGGTGACGTTGCAGGGCACGCTGACCACCACCCGGGGCATGAACACCCGGCTGGAGCTGATTTGCTTTAAGTAATAGCTGATGAGCTGTTCCGCCATGGAGAAGTTGGAAATGACGCCGTTGCTCAGGGGCCGGGAGACGGTGATGCGCTCGGAGGTACGGCCCAGCATGTCGTAGGCGTCGCTGCCGATGGCGATGACCTCGTCGGTGAGGTTGTCCACCGCGATGATGGAGGGCTCGCTGACAACGATGCCCTTGCCATCCAGATACACTTTAAACCGGGAGGTCCCCAGGTCAATGGCGATGTCGGTTCCTATCATCCTCTAAATCATCCTATCTTTCGCACAAAATTCCCGTGTTGCTATTCTGTGCTATTATACACCAGAATGGCTGTTTTTTCAACCGGGGAAATCTTTTCCTTGCGGGGCGGCCCAAGATGTGCTATACTGTATCAAATTTTTTCCCGAGGAGGGGGAACCATGGCACGATATCAGGAGCGCTTTCCAGGAAAATCCCAAGCCTTCCTCATCCGCAGCGCTGCAGGCAGCGACGCGGAAAAGTTGATTGCGTATATGGTGCAAGTTAACCAGGAAACCACCTTTTTGAGCATGGAGCCCGGGGAGTTTGAAGCGAGTTATCCCGTGGAGAAAGAGGCGTCCTATTTGGACTCCATCGCCCAAAGCCAAGACCGCCAGCTGCTGATTGCCGTCACCCCGAATGGGGAAATCGCCGGAAACTGCCGCTGTGAATACCCAGGGGATCGGCGGCGCCTGCGGCACACTGCTGTGCTGGACATCTCCGTGAGAAAGGACTACTGGCGCCAAGGGCTGGGCCGGCGGCTGATGGAGATTCAGGAGAATTGGTGCCGCAGCCAGGGGGTGG